>Ga0137418_10001809_pt1 | contig 19610 bp, 21 predicted proteins | sample CZODoug3_1_2_16f_FD_122242 | JGI IMG/M metagenome (GOLD analysis project Ga0137418, IMG submission 122242) | Vadose zone soil fungal communities from Angelo Coast Range Reserve, California, USA - CZODoug3_1_2_16fungal (Hybrid Assembly) | ecosystem: Environmental > Terrestrial > Soil > Vadose...
CTTTTTGCCAGCGGATTGATCGCCGCCGGTGGCATCGTGGGATTGCTGGGAATCGGGTTCAACCTGATCGAAACCCAAATGCGGGACAGCGGCAACACCGCAGGCGCGGATGCGTTCCGGCATCATCTGACCTTTGGTTCGTGGGTCGAACAGGCAACCGGGGCGATCCACTACAAGATTGCCGACGCGATCGGCGGCGCGCATGCCGACGCCTTCGCCAACGCGCTTGCCGTGATTACCTTTGCTGTACTAGCGTGGGGGCTCTACCACTTCGCCCGCAAGCCGCTGGGTGAAAACGAGGCCGCGAAGTAATCGTTGAAGCAGGACGTGCCGACCAGAGCGGCACGTCCTTAAATTCCCTACCGCCGCCGCGAAAGTTTATAATTATGAGTTTCCACTGGACCCTTCGTCCATTCAGGAAGGAATAGCGCTCCATGCCCACTGACGTAATCATGCCCCAGATGGGGGAATCGATCTTTGAAGGCACGCTCACCAAGTGGCTCAAGAAGCCGGGTGAGAAGGTGACGCGCGACGAACCTTTGTTTGAGATCTCGACCGACAAAGTTGACGCCGAGATTCCCGCGCCGGCCAGTGGAGTGCTCAAGGAAGTGAAGGTGAAGGAAGGGACCACCGTGCAGGTGAATACGGTGGTGGGCGTGATCGATGGCGACGGCGCCGGCGCTTCGAGCCCTGCTCCGAAGGCCGCAGCTCCCGCCGAGACCAAAGCGGCGCCGGCCAGCGCACCTACGCAAGCAAAGCCTGCGACAACCGAAAAAGCTACGCCGCAAGCGGATGGAACTCCTACCAAGCAGCAGCCACAAACATCCGAAGCCGCGAACGGAGGTGGCGCAGGGACAGACGTCATCATGCCGCAGATGGGCGAATCCATCTTTGAAGGCACGCTGACCAAGTGGCTAAAGAACGTCGGCGACAAAGTCACGCGTGACGAACCACTCTTCGAGATCTCTACGGACAAAGTGGACGCCGAGATTCCCGCGCCCGCCAGCGGTGTTCTGCGCGAGATCAAGGTGCAAGCCGGAACAACCGTACAAGTGAATTCAGTCGTCGGTGTGATCGGCGGCGCAGGAGCTGGCGCTCCAGCGGCGAAATCAACGTCCGCTCCCGCGGCGAAACCACCGGCAGGCGGTATCTCCCCCGGAGTGCAGCGAGCTATAGACGCCGGCGAGACTGAGATCCCCACCCAGATGCGCGGTCGTCCGGAAGTGGAACCCGCGGCAAAGCCGCTCGAGCGTAAAGCCGTAGCTGAGCAAGCGCAGCAGGTCACGCAGTTCAACGCGCAATCGGCCAGCGGCGAGCGCATTCGCTCCAGCCCGCTGGTTCGTCGCATCGCGAAAGATAACAACGTCGATCTGTCGCAGGTGCCCGGCACCGGTTTGGGTAGTCGCATCACCCGCGACGACATCCTCGGCTTCGTTGACAAGTACGGCAAAGGCGGCGCGCCCGCTCCGGCAGCCCACGCGGCTCAGCCTTCGGCGGGAATCCAGGCCCCCCCTGCTCGTCCAGCAGCGCAACCGATGCAGCCCGCCTTCCAGGGCTTGGCGACACTCGGCACCGATATTCCGGATGAGATCGTTCCGGCTACGGTGATGCGCAAGAAGATCGCGCACCACATGATCGAGTCGCGGCGTACCAGCGCGCATGTGCACTGCATGTTCGAAGTGGACCTGACGCGCATCGTCAACTACCGCGCCAAGATCCGCAAAGAGTGGGAGGCGCGCAACTCCGCCAAGCTCACCTACATGCCGTTCTTCGCGCGCGCAATGGTGAAGGCGCTGCAGCAGTGGCCGATCGTGAATTCGTCATTCGATGGCGAGACCATCCACTACCACAAGAACATCAACATCGGAATCGCGGTCGCGCTGGAGAATGGATTGATCGTTCCCGTTGTCAAGCACGCCGAGGAGCGCAGCTTCGTGGGACTGCAGCGCGCCATCGCCGACGTGGGCGAGCGCGCCCGCACCAAGAAGCTGAAGCCGGAAGAGGTGCAGGGGTCGACCATCACCATCACCAACCCCGGACAGTTCGGTGCAGTCTTCGGATTGCCGATCATCAATCAGCCGAACGCTGCCATCATGGGCGTGGGCGGGATCAACAAGACTCCGCTGGTGCTCACCGATCCCGACGGCAACGACTACATGGCCATCCGCTCCGTGGTCCACTTGACACTGGGTTATGACCATCGTGTGATCGACGGCGCCATCGCCGATCAATTCATGGCAACAGTGAAGAAGATACTGGAGACGTGGAACGAAGACATCGGCTGAGGACAGCCGGTCAGCAGTCAGAAAAAACATCCGGCACGCCGTAAGGTGTGCCGTTTCTTTTACTAGGAGGTCTTGGCCCAGACCGATGCGTTGAGGCACTGGACCACGCCGTCGATTATTTTTCCCAGTCCGTCGCGGAACTTCTCGACGTCGACGATATTTTTGTTGGAAACGGCTTCGGTCAGCGATAGAGCGGCCGAGGCAAAAGAAAGCGCTGCTTCCTTCTTGTCATTGCCGCTTCTGGAACCGAACAGCGCCTCGCTGATGGTGGTCGTCGCCGGCGGCACTGCGCGCGCTACGTTGAACGCCAACAGCAGTGAGACGAGCAAATAAAAAAGCCGCCCAACGAGGCGGCATGGATCGAACATGGATGTCATAGGATAGTCAACACCTTCAGAATTCATTCCGTTCCCTGCACCGCAACCTCCGGACGGCTGTTGCGGATGTAGTCCTCAACGCTTTTGACGTAAACGTCAGCCCAGTCCACCACATATCTTTTCTTCTGGATAGTCTGCATGGCTTTCTTCAGTGACCATCCCATGCGGCGCAACAGCGCCAGCGTCATCATGGGCGCGCGATGGACTCCGGCCGCACAGTGGATGTAAACCTTGTTTTCTTCGTCGGCTTCGAGCGCTTGCAGGGCGAAGACTATTCCCCGTTCGAAGATCTCAGCCGGCTTGTGCTGGAAGTCGTCGTCGGTCGGGTTCCAAAGGACTTCGACGTCGTAAGGCTCCGCCAACGGCGTGTCGTCGAATTCGATCTGCATGTCGATGATGTGGGAAACGCCCGCGCGCACCACCTCGATCATATTGGCGTCGTTCCAAATGCCGCCGCCTAGTGCCACGCGGTCGGTGATCCAGGTCATGTCCATGCGGGAAGAGAATGTCTATTCTACCGTGCCCTCGGGTGGCTCCTCGAGTCGCAGCTCGCGACGCATTAGGTCAAGCAGCGACTCGCCCTTGCTTTCTTGCGGCGGGGACTCTCGCAAGCCCGCAAAATCGAATAGGAACTTCGCCTGCACAGCGCCGCCTTCCATCGCCTTTTGCACCAGCCCACGGATGATCTCGGCGGCGTGTTTGCGGATCTCCGCGCCAAGATGTCGCTCCAACTCCGGCGAGGTGGGGTCACACGGTTCGGTGATCACAACTTCCCGGTCGGCTTCGTTTGTGGCGGGTGATCGCATAAAAAGAAAGAGCGGCCAACGGCCGCTCGTGGATTTCTTTACTCTGGTAACAGAATATCAAGTTGGAGAGAGTAAACCTGCCATTTTTCGAGATTTATATTTCTCGCGCACTCAAGCACTTGCAGCGATTACCCCGCTTTTACCCTCTTGACACGCGGAAGGCGAAAGCAGTTTCGAAGTGAAAAATAGTTCTGTGAGCTGGTCCAAAGCTATGGGAAGCAGGCGATAGACGCTGCGTTCGCCACATCCCATCAGCTTGGCAGCCTCTTCATAGCTGTAATCTTGCAAAATCACACGCGCGATCAGTTGCCGCGAGAACGGCTCCAGTCGCTCCACGCAGCGTTCCACGTCGTGCACAAAGATGACGGCATCCTCAAAGGTGTGGACGCGATAAGAAGTAACGCGCGCGCGGAAGACTTCCCGCCCCAGGACCGACGGCATGCGTCCGATCTCGAGTGACATCCTGAAGTAGCGCAGCAACAACGCAATGGTGCGGTCATGGTAAGCAGATAGGTCGCGCGCCGAGGCAGAAACGGCTTGGGTTGTCATGCCGGCCTCCGCTCGCGCCGCTTGCTGCCCGCCATCTCACGCAACACCTTCCAGCAGTGCACGCAGTAAACCCGCATGCTGCCCTCGGGACGCAGTTGCAAGGCTCCGCACCCCTCGCAATACTTCAGTTCCAGCTTGGTTTCTATCGTTGCTTCCGTTGCGTGCATCTTTCGTTCCTTTCCGCCGGCACAAAAAAAGCCCTGCGCAGCGCTGGATCTTCTCCAGCACCGCACAGGGCTCGCGTATTCGCGACCGGCCTGTTCTTCTATTTAATTAGGTTGCGGCTACTCCCGCGACATGCGCCGCCGGAACAGCCCTTCTTCGTACCCCGACCGCAGCACGCGGCCGTTCTGTACCACGACACTCAGCCGTCCGCTGAAGCGGACCTGCCAAAGCAATTTTTCCACCGATGCGGACAGCAACTCGGATTCCTTCACTTTGCGCCGGATCTCCAGGAAATTGACGCTTTCGCCAACAGCTTCATCTGCCATCGCCCCACCGCCGAATTATTATATCTTTAAGATATTTACACAATAATGATATTTCTCTGCCGCGCTTATGTCAAGGACTATATTTCCTTTGTGTGATTACACTTGCACGCTTTATATCCAGATGATATACTTCTCGAATGAAAGTCAGGACGCTGCAGGAGAACTTGCGCAAGGCGCTGTGGAAGCGCATCGACGCCGGTGAGGTCACCGGCCTCAAGCTCGCCGATCTCACCGGATTCAAGCAGGCGCACATCTCCAACTTCCTCAATCGCAAGCGCTCGCTCAGCATCGAGGGCTTTGACAATCTGCTCGGCGTCTCGCATCTGTCGGTGCTCGACCTGCTTGATCCGAACGAGGTCAACAAGCGCGCCAGCATTCTGCCGCCATCGGACGACGAGTTTGAGAACGTGTTGCTGGTGGAAGGTGAGATCGCCGCCGGCGAGCCGCTGGTCACCAACGAAACCGTGAAGGAGATCCTGAAATTCAAGAAATCGTTCCTGAAGCGCTTGCGGCCCGACATGGTGGGCGCGCGCAGTGACTGGCGCCGCTTCGTCATGGTGAAGGTGGACGCGCGCGAAGGCATGAGCATGTACCCTCGCCTGCTGCCCGGCGCCACCGTGCTCATCGACCGCCACTATAATTCCCTGGAGCCTTACCGTAAGGGCGAGCAGAACATGTACGCCGTCCGCAAAGACGGTGGCTGTACCATCAAATACGTGGAGCGAGCCGAACGAAATCTGGTGTTGCGTCCACACAACCAGGCGTATCCGGTAGACTTGCTTCCGATCGAGGAAGGCAAGACCTATGCCGACCTGATCGTCGGCCGCGTCTGCCATGTGGCTATAGAAACGTAGCCATCCAAAACTAAGCCCCCAATCAACCATCGGCATCCAAAACGATTCAGCGAGGGAAACAAATGGACGAAAGCACTCATACCATTGCAGGCGGCGCGCGCCGCAACGAAGACATCGCGCTCGACATGATGAGGTTCATCGCTCTCACCACCGGCTACGGAAAGACGGCGGGTGGAGGCGCGGGCTTTGGCCCCGCCGGCGCAGCCAGCAAGCCCGAAGAGTACGCACAGCACTTGCTCGAACTCTATGGCAAGTGCCTGAATGCCGTGCACGGCAAGAAATGAGTTTGTGGACGTACCGATCTCCGATCGGTAAGCGTGCCGACCGAAGGTTCGGCACCTCCAAAAAGCCAAAAAGGCCGCGATCGCTCGCGGCCTTTGTCTTAAATTCTGAATTACTTCTTTTTCTTCGCGCCTTTGCGCTTCTTACCGCCCTTTTTCTTTCCACCCTTCTTCTTGCCGCCCTTTTTCTTTCCGCGGCTGGAGGAGGCGCGCTTCGACGCTGACTTTTTCGCTTTTTTCTTGACAGATTTCTTCTTAGCGGCCTTCTTGGCCTTTTTCTTGGCAGGCTTGCGTGCCGGACGGGTCGATCCGCCGACAGCGCCGGTCATGCGCGGCTCTTCGCTCATGCTGCCGCCCATTCCACCACCCATCGCAGGACGCTCTTCGGCGCCGCCGACACTCTCTTCTTCTTCCTCTTCCTCGTACTCACTGTCGAGGGACTCGTTGTATCCGCCGGGGTCGCCAAAATCTTCCGCGTCGTCGTCGTTGTGTGCGAACCACTGGATCTTTTCATCGAACGTCATGCCGTCCTCCTGATTTTTGGTTCCGGGCGAGAAACAATTGTACGTCTTTAGCGACGGCGCGGATTATAGCAGTCGCCGATTCGCTGTCAACCGACTAAGTGGCAAGAGTCGGATGATGAAACCTCACCCTTGCGGAGTCTTCTTCTTTTTTTCTGCCGCTTTTTTTGCTTCTGGTAAGTCATTCGTCTTCAACGGGTTAGAAGAGCCAGCCTCTGCGCTCACAGGACGTTTCGCATGGCGCGAGCGGCGACGCACGGGTGCGGCCGCTTCTTTGCTTCCTTCCGCGACCGGACGATAAATAACGATGCTGCGTCCTTTGCGTAGTTCATTCCCCTTGAGCCGGTTCCAGCGGCGGATGCGCTCCGGCGGAACTCCAAAATCATCGGCGACCGATAAGACAGTGTCGCCCTTGCGCACGCGATAGCGCGTTGGTCGCTTCGAAAACGTCATGCTGTCGGAATCGCGGTTTCCGCTCATCGGGATGATCAGGCGAGTCTCCGCCTGCACATCATCTTCTTCCAAGCCGTTCACGTTCGATATCTGCGCTGTTGTCGTGCGATATTTCTTCGCGATGCTGGCCAGCGTCTCGCCGCTTTCGACCTTGTGGTAGCGCCACAGCACACGCTTGTCCGACGGAATAGCAGCGATGGTCGCCTGATACTTGTCTTTCGTTCCCGCCGGCAGCACTAGCTCGAACGCCCCTCCTTTTGGCGTGGTCATGCGCAGCAGACTGGGGTTGAGATCTTGCAACGTGGTTGCCGGAACATCAATGATCTCCGACACCAATCGCAGGTCCACTGGATAGTCGATGCTGACCATATCCACCTGGGCCGGCTGCTCGGGGAAAATACTCTCGAGTCCGTATTGCGTGGGATTCTTTGCCATGATGGTCATGGCCACGATGATGGGGACGTAATTTTTCGTCTCGCGCGGCAGAACGTCGCGCTTGTAGAGCTGCCAGAAATCCGCGTAACCGGTGCGGCGTACGGCAGCCTGTACATTGCCCGGCCCGGAGTTGTAGGCCGCCATCGCCAGGTACCAGTCCCCGAACTGCGCATACAGATCTTTCAAATGACGCGCCGCCGCGCGAGTGGATTTGATCGGGTCCTGGCGATCATCTACCCACCAATTGCGGCGCATCCCATACTCGGTCGCGCGGCCAGCCATGAATTGCCACATGCCGCGGGCGCCGACGCGCGACAAAGCCAGCGGCTGAAAACCTGACTCCGCCTGTGCCAGATAAATAAGGTCGAGTGGAACACCCTCCTCGCGGAAAGTCTTTTCGATCATCTCGCGATACTTGCCGGCCCGAACCAGAGCGCGTTCCAAGGTGCCGCGTCCGCGCGTGGAATAGAAGTTGATGTATCCCGCGACGGTATCGTTCATCACCAGGGGCAGATCGGAACGGGTATTCGCCAGTTCTGCGGCTGCTCGGTCCTTGATATTGGGGTCTACCGGGAAGGTGACTTCGTTGGCCTCGTCGATCGGTGCCGGCTCAGCCTTCTGCTCGGCGAAGCCGTCACCTTTTTTCAGCGCATCGACTTCAAGACTGTTGACTGCCTCAACTATTTTGTCGAATTCGACCTGCAACTTCTCATTCGAGCGGACGCCGACTGGACCCTGCGTCAAAATGTCGAACGCTTTATCGAAATTCTGCTTGGCGGCATCGAGATGCCCGGCGGCGTACTCTGCCTGTCCTGCCTGAAATTCCTTCTCAGCCTCTGCGATGGTGACGTCGACCGGATCAGGCGTAAGCGTCTGCGGAGGCGGCTCCAGCTTAACTGCTACCTGCGGCGCTGGTGCAACGATGGCAGGAGCAATGGCTTCAGCGACTGGCGCGGTATTCGGGTGACGTTTTTCCTCGCACCCTGCGGTAAGAAAGAGTACTGTCGCCAAGAATGAAAAGGTTTTTAGTCTCATCACATCCGATCGGCTGATTCTTGATTGGATTCCAGCTCGCGAAACATTATGCCGCATTTGACGAAGAAAAACCCAGAATGTCTGCCTAGAAAATAAAAGGCCCCGGCTCGCAGCCGGGGCCTTTTGAGTTGATCGACTTACCAGCTCAACTTCACGCCGAACTGAACCTGTCGCGGATCGAAAGACGCCGTTGGCTGTCCCGCGTTGGTCCAGATCACGTTCACGTCAGCAACATTCAGGCGGTTCCAGGCGTTGAAGACGTCCACCATACCATCCACCTTCATGCGCTCACCGATGTTGAAGCGCTTGGCGATGCGCACGTCGTTGAAGATAGTGTGCGGACGCCGCCCGGTATTGCGGGAAAGGTTGCCGCGCAGCTGTCCGCTGGCGATCCCGTCGAACGGATTGCTGTCGATGAAGCACGCCGGTTGGATCCAGCCACTGGGCGAGTAAACCGATGCCACGGCCGCGTCACCGCAGTTGCTGACTCCGGGGCCCGACACACTCACCGGACGGTCGGTGTTCGAACTGAGATCGAAGTTATTGTCGGAGCCGGTGAGGATGTTGAAGGGCCGCCCCGAACTCCATTCCAGGATCGGCGCGACGGTCCATCCGCTGAGGATGGCGTGCTTGGCCGAACCCTTGGACCCGACATCGCCGCTCTGGTAGACGCCACTGAGGACGATACGGTGGCGTTGGTCGAACGTCGACTGTGCCCGCTCCTGACTGGGGAAGCGGCTGTCTTGTGGGGCCAGCAGCGACTGCAAGTCTGTTGAATCGTCGATAGCGTGCGACCAGGTGTGCGCCAACTGGAATTCATATTTCCGGCTGAATCGCTTGCGAATGGTTGTGGTCAAGCCGTGATAGTTGGAGCTTCCATTGGAGAAGTTGGCGATCATGTCGCTGAAGGGAACTTGTTCGTTCGATATCCCCAGCATCGCCGCGATAGGAGCGCACGCTGCCGCCAGTGGCGCGAACGACGATGGGTTGATGCCGCCCACGGTGCGGAAGAAGCTGACCAGGGAAGCGTTGATCCATGGACCCGTTGGGGCCACGCCGCATGGGGCAAATCCCGCTCTGCTGCCAACGGCGAGCGGATTTGTCGTCAGTGTCGAGCCCGAAGTCGGATCGGCGAGAGAGCGTTCCCAATTGACGATCAGTGCTTCCGTATCAACGGGATTCACGTTGATGGGCCGGTTCAAATGGCGGCCGAGGTTCATATTGTAGTTGAAACTGACCACGAAGTCTCTTGTCAGCTCGTGCTCAAATCCGAGGCTTGCCTGCTGCGAGTAGGCATATTCGAAGTTCTTCGCGACCGGGAAACCGAACGGCTGCACTGTGAGCGGGACTCCGTTGGCCAAGTAGTTCTGCTGGATGAACACTGAATCCGGCTTAAAGGCGTTAAATCGCTGTTCGTTCGGGAGGAAGCCAAACTGGGAAGCGCCGCCCGGGTAGCAGCTCCCATCGAAAGTACCCTGAAACAATGTTCCCGCGTTCAGGTTCGATCCGGTCGGCGAACACGGAGCGACGGGTGAGCCGCCGAAGAACGCCAACTGCGGAGCCTGCGAGCCGTCAGTGATATCCGAGTTGAAGGCCAGAGCCAGCAACGGATGGTCGTAGAAGAGCCCGTAGGAGGCGCGAACCACCGTCTTCTGGTCGTTCCAGGGGTCCCAGGCGAAGCCGATGCGCGGCGCGATGTTGTTCGTATCGCGCGGAATGCCTTGCGTGATCCCTAATTTATCTTGCGCCGCCGCCGAAAGTGCATTCACCGGCTTGAAGGTCGGAGTGAACTCCACGTCGTAACGCAGTCCGTAATTCAAGGTGAAGTTCGGGCGGATCCGCCATGAATCCTGAGCATAGAAGCCGAGCGTGTTGTTGGCGAACGAATCATGCGGATTGCCGATTCCTTGTACGAAGACCTGCGGCAAGCCTAATCCGTAGGCCTGCACCGGGCTAAAGGCCGGGGCGCCTGCGAACGCAGGGCTGAGCGATGTGGCCGCAACGCTGCCGAAGTTATAAAGGCCGCCGAAGTTCACGGTGAAGTCCGCCGACAGAGGCAGATGGTTGACATCGACACCGAATTTCACGTTATGGCTGCCATGAGTCCAAGAGAAGTTGTCCACGAACTGGTAACGGTCCTCGGTACGGTGCACGAAGCTGAAGGGCTCGCGACCGAAGAAAGCGACGCCCGGCATGTTGATGGCGATCTCTTGCCCGTCCGGCACCAGATCAGTGTCTCCCGTCGTGTCGCCAATGTTGGAGGGATTGAATTCCAAGCCGCGGTGAGCATACTGGAAGCGGAATTCGTTGATCATTCGATCGTTGATCGCCCAAGTGTGGCCGACGATGCCGTTCACATCGCGGAAATTCTGCCGCGACGTGCGCGAGAAGGAGTTCTGGCCAAACACCTGATTCTGTCCGTTAACCTGGATGCCCGTCACACGGCTCGGCGTAACACTGGCACGTAGGATCAGGCTTTGTGTGTTTGTGAGATGGTGATCCAAACGGATCGAATAGACATCAGTTTTTTCTGAGATCGGATAATTGCCCACCAGCGAATTCAACGCTATATACGAGCCTGGATTTGGCGCGCCACTGGTAATGAACAACGGCAGATTACCGCCCAGCGGTCCGATATTGCCCTGAAGCGCGTTGCTGGAAGCGATACCGGCTGCTCCAATATAGCCGCAAGCCCCCGGCCCGACTGCCGCGAAGAAGTCGCTCTGCGCCTGGGTTATTTGAAGAGTTGTTGGAACGCCGCATGGTGCGAAGTTAAAAGGTACGAGTCCGAAGTTGCTCTGCCCGATGCTGGTGAATCCAGTTTCCTGGCGTCGGTTACCTTCGAACGAGAAGAAGTAAAACGTCTTGTCCTTCTTCAGCGCTCCGCCCAAGGTAAACCCGTATTGCGCGCGCGTATACGAAGGGTCAGGAATGGTGCTGAAGGGGTTGGTAGCGTCTACCGCGTTGCTGCGCAGGAATCCAAATGCGTTCCCGTGGAAGCCATTCTGGCCTGACTTGGAAACGATGTTGATAACGCCGCCGGAAGCTCTTCCGTACTCCGCGTTGTAATTGCTGGTGAGGACCTGGAACTCCTGCACGGCTTCCTGTGAGACGGTGGAGCGGATCCCGTTCACCGAATTGTCGACTGCGTCCATGCCGTCCACGTTCACCAGGTTGGCACGGGCACGCTGCCCGCCCATGTTGACACCAGAGGTTGGAGCAGCGCCGATGCTGGGCGCGCTGTCGCGTTTAATACTTGGCTCCAGCAATGTGAAATTCACGTAGTTTCGCCCATTTGTCGGAAGATTCTCGATTTCCATCCCTTGGATCGTGCGGGCAGTAGTGCTGCTGTGAGTGTCGACGGCCTCAACTTGGGCGTTCACGTCCACGCTCTCGCTGGCAGAGACCGTAAGATCGAAATTCAGGTTCGCCGATTGCCCAACGGTCAGATTAACGTTCTTCCGAGTGGCCTTGCCAAAGCCCGGCGCGTTCGCGCTAATGGAGTAATCCCCGGGCGGAAGATTGAGGATCTGGTACGCGCCGCTTGCGTTCGAACTCGTCGAGCGTTCGATGCCCTTGGACGGATTGCTCGCGGTGACGGTAGCACTCGCGACCACGGCTCCCTTTGGATCCTTGACCACGCCGCTCAGGTCGGCGGTCGCCGAACCTTGCGCCAGCGCTGCGACCGAAACAAGAACCATCACACACACCAACGCCGCCAGCTTCATCAGCCTCATCGTCATGGCATCCGCCTTCGAACTTTTTTTGGGAATCACGGTATTTGAGCGCAAGTGTGCGACTTGGGGAACGCACGCCAGCGCTGAAATGAACGGGAGCTTTTTACATCACTTTAAAGGTCAAAGCAACAAGATTCGCGACCTAGAGGCGGCGCAAGGCCGATGAAATCAGGCGAAAATGAATGGGATTCAGGAATGGGGTTTAGGAAATTTCGATACCGGCATCATCGCGTGACACGGTTCGCAACGCCCAGGCCATGCGCGGTGTATTGTGCGCGATGCCGAATCGGCCGTGTGCATCGACCACGATCATGCCGCCATGTCCGTTCAGGCGCGAATGCAGGTAGCTGATTGCGTCTCGGGCCGATTCATCTGGCGGGACGCCTGTAGTCACACGGTCAGCCGTCCATTTTGCCAGGACGAGCTTCATGATGGGCTCTCCCCAGCCGGTGCACGAGATCGCAGCCGATTCATTGTCCGCATAGCAACCACAACCGATCAGTGACGAGTCGCCTATTCGTCCAGGCGTCTTGTTCAATGTTCCGCCGGTGGATGTCGCAGCAGCGATGTTGCCGTTCTTATCGCAAGCCACAGCACCGACGGTATCGTGCGAACCGGTTGCTGAGAACGTCGGATCAGGCTCGCCGATCCTTTGCTTCGGACCGGCCTTTTTCAGTCGCTCAACTTCACGCGGCAAGACGAGCTCTTTGTTGTCGATCAACTCGATGCCATGCTCGGCGGCGAAGCGCTCCGCTCCCTCGGCGACAAAATAGACGTGAGGACTCTCAGAAAGCACCTTACGCGCCGCGCGAATGGGATTGCGGATGTGCTCTACGCAACCGACTCCACCCGCGCGCAGAGTGGCCCCATCCATCAGCAGCGCGTCGAGCTGTACCGTGCCATCACTGGTGAGGAAGCTGCCGCGACCGGCGTCGAAGACCTCATCTTCTTCCATGAAAGCGACGGTTTCTTCCACCGCATCGAGCGCGCTGCCGCCTTTTTCCAGGATGCTCCATCCTTTGGCCTGTGCCTCGCGCACGCCGCGCAGATGGTCTTCGACCACATCATCGGGAATCGCCCATGCACCTCCGTGGACGAGAAGGACTGGGGATGTATTTTTTTGGTTCACTCGGGATATGGATGAGACGCATTCGATGCTACCGCAAAAGAGGCGTCACCGCTTCTCGTACGACACTTCCCCGTCAACCACCACGGGCTCCTGCTTCGGCAGTTGCCCCGCGGCAGCCATCTGGGCTTCCATCGCGGTGGATTGCTCATAGGTGTACTTGATGCGGTGGATCACGGTGATGGTTGAGATCAAAGCCAGCACCCACAGCGCCGGTGCCATCGTTCCCCAGCGCTCGAACAGCGCCCCCAGGATCACCAGCACGATGCGCTCCGGCCGCTCCATGAATCCGACCTTGCAGCTTCCGATCAACGACTCCGCCCGCGCGCGCGTGTAGCTCACCATAAGCGACGACACCATCACGATCGCCACCAATACAAGATAGAAGAAGCGGTTGGCGCGCGCGTAATAGACCAGGAGGCCGAAGAAGATGGCGACATCGCTGTAACGGTCGATCACCGAATCGAAGAATCCGCCGAACTGCGTGACCTGATTGGTGGCGCGCGCCACGCGGCCGTCGACCATGTCGAAGATACCGGCAGCAATGATCACCAGCCCACCGTAGAAAAACATGCGAACGTGATTGTCGACGCGCGCCGCGCCAAAGAAGATGGCTGCGATGATGTTGATGACCAGCCCTATGAAGGTCAGCCAGTTCGGGGAGATCTTTGTCAGGGCGAGCGCGTCCACGATCATGTACAGCGGCACTCTGCTGCCGCGTCCGAATGCGTTCGTCCAGGTCACAGACTACTCAGCCTCATCGTGGATAGTGATCAGTTTCAAGATCTCGAGTTCCCGGTTACCGTTTGGCGTAACCACGGTCACCGTATCCCCGACTTTCTTTCCCATCAAACTGCGTCCGATCGGAGAAGTGGTGGAGATCAAGCCTTTCGAGACGTCCGACTCTTCGCTGGTCACCAGCCTGTAGGTCAACTTCTCGTCTTTTTGATTGTCGAACACAACGATGGTGGAACCGAACGCCACCTTATCCTTAGGGATGTTGGCCATGTTGACCAACGAAAGCTCGCCCATGCGCTTCTTGAGTTGGCCCAGCCGGGCATTCACGAATTCCTGACGCTGCTTGGCCATGTGATACTCGGCGTTCTCGCTCAAGTCACCCATGGCGACGGCTTTCTTGATCTCCTGGGGAAGGTCCACCGTCAACTCGCGCTCAAGGGTGGCGATCTCTTCCAGCAGCTTCTTTTTTATGGCTTCCGGCATCCAGGACCTTGACCTACCACCGACTTAAAAAGATTTGTGCGGCATCGTTTGGAAGCCGCACCGTCAGAATTATACCGCCGTGAACATTTTCTTCGTCTCGGCGGGAGGGTTCACCGTCGGATGGACATGCAATATCCTTCACCTCAGCCGCTCAGAGTGCGGAGATGTCAACTTCTTAACCCTTGACCCACCGCCGTGTTTAGTTTATGGTAAAGGCAGTACTTCTCCGGTTCCCCCCAATAGGACCGCCTCCATGAGCATAACCGAGCAGACCCTTAGGATTGGCGATAAAGTTGTCTATCCCAATCATGGCGTTGGAGTTATCGAACAGATCTCCAGCCGCACCATAGGGGCCACCGTCGAGAAATTCTTCACCCTTAAAATCAATTCCAGCAGCCTTAGGGTGTCGATTCCTTTGGGAAATCTGCACAACGTCGGCCTGCGCCGCGTCATTAAGAATGGTGAAGTGCAAAAGATCGTCGACTTCCTTACTACCGGAAAATGCGAGAACCACAGCGACTGGAAATTCCGCTTCAAGGAAAACTCCGAGAAGATGCGCACCGGCTCGCTGCTGGAAGTGGCCTTCGTGCTCAAGAGCCTTCTGATGCTGAACCAGAGCAAGCCGCTCTCGTTCCGCGAGAAGAAGATGCTGGATCGCGCCCGCTACTTGCTGGTCAGCGAGTTAGCTCTGGCCAAGAATCAAGGTGAAGACACAGTGGAGGGCATTCTTACCAAGGCTCTCATGAAGTCGAACCTGCGCTTCCCAGACGTTACCGCCGACGCCTAAGCTCTTCTTGAAAAATTGTCGTGGATGGCGTCACTTCGTCCTTTACACAATCACACAATCGTACTTGGTTACTCTCCCAACCAGGCTCCATACGGCCGCATAACGTCCACGTTATCGAAGATGATTTTCATGGCTGCCGTGATCGGCACCGCCAAGATCAATCCCATCGCGCCCCACAACCATCCCCAGAACAGCAACGAGATCGTCACCGCCAGCGGATTCAGTTGTAATCGCTTGCCGATCAATTTCGGATATAGCACGTTCAGCGCGAAGACATGCAGGCCGAACACGGTGAGCACGATGCCCAGCATCACCGCTCCGTTCACCTGTCCTAGACCCGCCGTCAGCGGCGGCACCATCGCCAGAATGACGCCAAGGTATGGGACCACGCTCAGGAATCCGCTGATCACACCCAGGAAGTACCAGTACGGCAGGTGGATGAAATAAAACACCACCATACTCAATCCTGAAAGGATGAGAGCGATCACCAGGTTCCCCACCATAAAGCTGCGAATCATCTTCGAGATGCGTCCCAGCGTCACGTAGGCAGTGTTCCGGTTCTCCATCCTGAACAGCATCACCGTTGCCGCCTTGGTATGGTCTTGCCATGTCAGCATGAAATACGCAAGAAAGGGAATGAACGAGATCATGAACAGCAGTTCGGTCAAGGTTCCCGCGGTGCTGGTGATGAACTCACTCCAGTTCGTCTGCTGTTCCACTTTGACGGTTTGCTTTTCCTCTTTGGTCTCCGGCATTGCCGATTTCTGCAGCGACTGCGCGCGTTCCTTGAACTTCATCACGTGCCCACGGATCTTTTCCGTGTATTCCGGCAGTTGCCGGCTGAAGTCCACGGCTTTGCTGTAGAAGGCGGAGGTCATGCCGTAAAGCAGGGCACCCACCAAAAGCAGGGCGATCAAAGCGCCCACCGGCCGTGGGACACGCATCCGCAAAAATAGGTTGACGATGGGTTCGAGCAGGAAAGCAAACAGGATCGCCACCAGCAGAGTGATCAATACCGGCTTCGCGATATAGCAGATGGTCAGAACGACGGCGGTCGCAACGATCGTGGTCGCCGCTGACGACACCTTATCGCTGGTGCGTCGGCGCTGCTTCCCAACGGCCGCTACCGCTTGCGTGATTTGTCCCGCATGTTGATGTTCCTTCTCATCGTCGCAGGCCTCGACTGTTTTGCGCTCCGCCATATGCGTATCCTAACCCGAATACCTGCTCCGCAAGCTTGGATTCCATGCACTCGGGACAGATGTACCAACCTCTATAATCCTGCGTGTGTCCCCTGAAGCACGCATTCTTGCTCTCGATGTCGGCTCCAAGACCATTGGCTTGGCGGTCTCCGACCCTCTTGGCATCACTGCGCAGGGCCTGCCGACCATCCGCCGCAAGAATCGGCGCACCGATCTCGCGCTGCTCGATAAGGTCGTCGAACAATATAAGGTCAAGCAGATCGTGGTGGGCTATCCTTTGCGCCTCAGCGGCGCCACCGGCACGCAATCGGAAAAAATGACCGTCTTCGCCCAGCAGCTTCGCGAGCGCTACGAGTTGCCGGTGCATCTGTGGGACGAGCGCCTCACCACCGCCGAGGCACAGCGCGTATTGCGCGAGAGCGAGATTTCGACCAAACGTCGCGGCCAGGTAGTGGACCAACTCGCGGCCGTCCTGATACTTCAGTCATTCATGGAGAACCGTCAAAGCGGGAAGATCGGTCAGGATTCCGTTTAAAATATTCTCTTGTTCAAGGCCCTGCTTAAACTCGCTCTGATCGTATCGCTCGCAGTCGCAGTTTTTCTAGCGTACGGCCTGCTTCTGCCAGCGACCCCTAAGCAGAAGTCCGTCATGCTGCGCCCCGGTTCCTCCGCCCGCACCATCGCATCTGAATTGCGCAATGCCGGGATCATCCGCAGCCGTTATGCGTTTCTTGCTCTGCATTATTTCCGCGTGAAGCCGCTCAAGGCGGGCGAGTACTTGTTCGATCATCCCGCCAAGGGGCTGGAGATCTACAACCGCCTGGTCCACGGCGATATCGTCATCCACACCGTCGTCGTCCCCGAGGGATACAACCTGTGGGACGTTGCCGCGGCCTTCGAAGCCTCAGGCCTGGCCACGCGCGCCGAATTTCTTGATGCCGCGCGCAAGAACCACACCATGATCAATGATCTCGATCCGGCGGCTCAGTCGCTCGAGGGATATCTCTTTCCCGATACCTATCGCTTCACCCGCACGCAATCATTGACCGACATGTTGACGGTGATGACCCGCCACTTCCGCCAGCAGGCGAACGCTATCGGTCTCAATTCCGACTTCCGCAAAGTCGTGACCATGGCTTCCATCGTCGAGAAAGAAACGGGCGCTCCCGAGGAGCGGCCGCTCGTGGCCGGTGTGTACTACAACCGACTCGGAAACGGGATGCTGCTGGGCGCCGATCCCACCGTGGTATATGCTGCGCTGCTCGCCAATCGATACAACGGCGTCATCCACCAGTCAGATCTCGATTCCACCTCGCCCTATAACACTTATCGAGTTGCCGGGCTCCCGCCGGGGCCGATCGCAAATCCAGGCCGCGCGTCCCTGGATGCCGCGCTTCATCCGCAACAGACCAACTACCTTTACTTCGTTAGCGACAACAACGGGCATCATCGTTTCGCGCGGACCGGCGCCGAGCATTCCAGGAACGTGGCGCTCTACCGCAACGCAGCCGGAAGATGAACCTATACCTCGGCATCGACCATGTTCAACTCGCCGCGCCGCCGGGCAGCGAGACCGCAGCCCGCAAGTTTTACATCGAAATACTTGGCATGACGGAACTCGCAAAACCAACCGCCTTGCAGTCTCGGGGCGGCATCTGGTTGCAATGTGGCATGCATCAGCTGCACATCGGGGTGCACGTTGATTTCACTCCGGCGACCAAAGCGCACCCTGCCGTCCGCGTCCTCGATATGGTGACCCTGCGCTCCCGTCTGCAAAACCACAAGATCGAAGTTATTGAAGATGATGCTTTCGCCGGGCGAGAACGTTTCTATGTCCACGATCCATTCGGCAATCGTCTTGAGTTCCTGGAAGCGCAGCTCCTGCCCGCGCCCTGATTTATACTCAGGGGTTTGCATCTTACTGACAGAACTCGCATGCACGTTCGCACTTTTATTCGGATCCCGGTCTTCCTCCTCTGCCTGCTTCCGCTGGGCGGATGCCTGTTCCGTTCGCATTCCGTCGAGCGCAGGGTGAGCACCGCTGTTCTAAAGGAAGCCAGCAAGGACCAGTTGATAGGGATCATCAACCACCAAGCCTCCAAGATCCAGACTCTCAATGCCACGGTGGACATCTCGCCCTCGGTCGGAGGGAGCAAAAAAGGGAAAGTCACCGACTATCAGGAGATTCGCGGGTACATCCTGGTACGCAAGCCCGCCATGCTGCGGATGATCGGGCTCTTCCCTATCGTGCGCAACCGCGCGTTTGACATGGTGAGCGATGGTCAGACATTCAAGGTCTCCATCCCGGTGAAGAACAGGTTCATCGTGGGCCGTAACGACGTCGTTCACCCGTCCGCATCCGCGTTGGAAAATATCCGCCCGCAACACATCTTCGACGCCTTGCTGGTACATGAGATCGACACCCGGAACGAAGTCGCATTCCTCGAGGCCGGCACCGAACAGGTTGTTGATCCCAAGTCCAAGAAGAAGGTGGATGAAGCCACGTATGAGATCGGCGTAGTCGATCATGATCCCGACCCGAAGATCGGCTGGTATCTTTCGCGCCGCGTGATCTTCAGTCGCGAGGATCTGCTGCCGCATCGCCAGATCGTCTACGACAAGTTCGGCAACATCGCGACCGATGCGAAATACGACGACTTTACCGATTACGACGGCTTGAATTTTCCTTCAACCATCGACATCTGGCGCCCGCAGGAGGAGTACTCGATCATCTTGAAGATGGTGAAGCTCAAGATCAACGAACCGCTCGACAACGAGAAATTCGACCTGCCGCAACCCTCGGGTTCTGAAGTTGTGCGCCTCGACCTTCCGCCGGGAGCGCGGCCGGCGCTAAACCTGAAGGGCAAGGACAAGCCGCCGGCGCCTCGTCCCGACAAGAAGCCCGGCCAGAAGGATCCCAATTCGCCCGGCACGTAGAATTACTCTCGGTACTCGCAAATGAAAAAGTTGATCCTTTCCAATCTCGTGCACCGGCCCATGCGGACTCTGATCAGCGTCGTTGCCATTGCTGTTGAGGTCACGCTCATCCTGCTGATCGTGGGATTGTCGCTCGGCATTTTGAATGACAACAAGGAGAGGACCAAGGGTACCGGCGCCGACATTCTGGTTCGGCCTCCAGGCTCATCTTTCATCTCCGCCCTTGGCGGCTCACCGGTTCCCGTCAAGATCGCTGACGTGTTGCGCAAGCTGCCGCACGTTGCCGCGGTCGCGCCGGTGGCCGCCCAAACTAGCAGCGGTAGCAGCATCGAGGTTATCTACGGTATCGACCTGCCTAGCTTTGAGGCCTTACGGCCATTTCGATACATCGAAGGTGGCCCATTTCAGGGGCCGGACGATGCTATCGTCGATGATTTTTTCGCCGCCTCTAAGAAGATCCGCGTCGGCGACCAGCTCGACATATTGAATCATAATTTTCGCGTGGCAGGGATC
>Ga0137418_10001810_pt1 | contig 19598 bp, 26 predicted proteins | sample CZODoug3_1_2_16f_FD_122242 | JGI IMG/M metagenome (GOLD analysis project Ga0137418, IMG submission 122242) | Vadose zone soil fungal communities from Angelo Coast Range Reserve, California, USA - CZODoug3_1_2_16fungal (Hybrid Assembly) | ecosystem: Environmental > Terrestrial > Soil > Vadose...
GACATTTTCAAGACAAACTTCGCCGATGACACTCACACCATGTACAAGAACCGAGGGGGAAACAACTTCGAAGACGATACCATCGGCTCAGGTCTGGCAGTAAACACAAAATATCTGGGCTGGGGAACCGCATTTCTTGACTTCGACAATGACGGCTGGAAGGACCTAATCGTCGCTAATGGCCATGTCTATCCTGAAGTAGATACTGGCCACACCGCCGAAAAGTATAAGCAGCCGCGACTTCTCTATTGGAACCGCGGTGACGGCCAGTTCTTTGATCTCTCCGCGCAGGGCGGGCCGGGTATTACCGACGTTCACTCCTCACGCGGTCTGGCCGTAGGCGATCTGGACAATGACGGAAGCGAAGAAGTCGTAATCAGCAATATGGGTGAAGCACCATCCGTGCTCAAAAACTTTGCAGGTAGCGGGAATTCGCTGCTGGTGCGCGCTCTCACCTCCGGCCGAGATGCTATTGGCGCGCGCATCACCGTCACTGCTGGGGGACGTAAACAAATTGACGAAGTGCGCAGCGGCGGCTCGTACATCTCACAAAATGATCTTCGCCTGCACTTTGGCCTTGGCAGCGCCGGGACAGCGGACATAGCAGTCCGCTGGCTGGACGGCAAAGTGGAAAATTTCAAATCGGCAACAGCGGGGCAGATTCTGACAATCGAAGAAGGCAGGGGGATCGTACGTACACAGCGTTACACTTCCGCAAGGAAATGAACTCGAATACTCATATTTCGATTTATCCAAAGCATTTGCCGGTTGCGGTGGAATTAGCGAGGCTTTCCCACCAGCGGTTCGCGCTTGATCATCTGGCGAAGCCACCGATAAAACCGGAGAGCTCAGACCGTGGGAAGTACATATCCGTGAACTTGCGCCCTTACCGAATGGGTTCTGCAAATGCTGGAAGCGAGAACACATATGGGCTCGAGCCAAGCCGTGGCGCAATTCGTCGCAACCAAGCCTCGCCGGATGCCCCGTTATTGATTCGGTGACAATGTCGGCTGCGAGCGATGTTTCACTCAGGACTGTGCGATCAGCCTCAATCCTTCTCCTTCGGGGCCGTTGCGCACCGCGCAGGGCGCGTCAAAGTACATCGTTGCCCGCTGTTCCGAAGTGTATGCGGGCCAGTGCGGCAGCCCGCTGTGATTAGGATTGCCGGTTCGGGCAAAATTCATCCAAGCAGTACTGACCTGCTTCGATAGAACGAATGCCCCGGGCGTGCCCCCACTGTAATGGTCGCAAATTTCAGCATTGTCGAACGTGAACGCGATTTCACAGGCGTGGAACGAACCGGGGCGATTGTCCAGCACCGGCGTCCGCCAAGAATAGATATAAGAGTATGCCGGCGCGCCACCCAGCGCAGCCTTCCGGATAGCCTGCTCGAACGCAGGACGGCGAAAGGGAGCGGCAGCAATGATGGCATACAGGTCAAATGGAGTCGCTTTAGGATAATCGCGCCGGTAAGCGTCGATGATCGTCTGGCTGTCGCCGCCAAATTCCTCCTTAACCAATCGGTTAAGTTCCTCCACTCCCATCGCATTGGCATCGGGACGGTCAAGCCCACTCACACCCTCGTGAAGATTTGTGCCGGTTAACAATGGAACGTCCGCAGATATTTGTGGAGCTCCTGGATCGAATGGATGACGAGGCAGTATGAGGCCGTCTACTGTCGGCCCCCAATCGTATTCGCCGTACACGCTGCGAAAGGAATATTTGGGCCGAGGCATTTTCTTCATGGCGTCCGCCGCAGCGCCCGAAAGCCGATCAACCGGAATTACCTGAAGTTCGCTCAACTGAGACTTGGATAGCCCCAGCTCTGCGAGCAGAACCTCAGCCAATCGCCCTGAGTAGTCGGGAGAGAGAGATTTAAGAAAGGGTCCGCTCTGCACAATCGCACGGTGAAACAGGCCTTTGGCCGCCGGCATCGCCATAAGGGTAAGAACTTTTCCACCGCCGCCCGACTGACCAAAGATAGTGACGCTGCCCGGATCGCCCCCGAAAGTTGTGATGTTGTCGCGAACCCACTCCAAGACAGCTACCAGGTCAAGCATGCCAGCGTTAGCGGAGCTGGCATATTCTTCTCCTCCCAAGTGTCCAAGGTTTAGATAGCCATACACGTTGAGCCGATGATTGTGATTCACGACCACTGCATCGTGATTGCGGGCAAGACTTTCGCCATCGTAGGAAAGAAGATCGTGCCCGCTGCCGGCGGAGAATCCTCCGCCGTGCATGTAGACCATGACTGGGCGCTTATGCGACGCATTGATCTCCGGCGTCCACACATTCACACGCAGGCAGTCCTCGCCGGCAACCGTGGCAGCCGCGCCGCGATGCAGCACGAACGCATCTTCATCGGAGTTCGCTAGGTTTTTCCCGTTAGTATCAAAGTGCGCGGAGTCCTGGTATGGACAAATACGGCCATACTGCAGCGCGTTGCGAATTCCCGTCCACGGTTCAGGCTTGACTGGCGGCATGAAACGCCTGCCGCCAGCGGTTGACGCGCCGTAGGGTACACCTTTGAAAATGTATACACCGTTCCGCCTGAATCCACGGATTTTCCCTGCGGTTGTTTCTGCGACTGTTGCCGCGTCGGAAGCGATGACCGTGCTGTGTCCGCAAACGGTTGCTTCGGATTTTGTTTTCTCGTGAACTTCCGGCGTGGGCTGTGCTAACGCTGTTGCGGGCAAGATAACCGAACCGGCTAACCCTGCCCCCAGGGTTGCCATCGCGCCGATAAAGGAACGCCGTTGCTTAAATGCCGACCCTGACTCGCGATTTAGTAGATTTTTCGACGTCATTCCTACTCCCCATTCCAGATTGTCCAAAGGCGCGATCCTCGGTTCGCCTTTGCGCCTAAATCACTTCGCCTCATACCGTTCGCACGTTTCTATTACTGAAATAGTGTATCTGTCAATAAAAATTGCTCGGGACTTTCCGCTGCCCGTGCGCAGACCCGGCACAATTCGAAACACTTCGCGCTGTAACGGTACCTCTTCACCGCATGCGTCGGCACGATCCATTGGTCCCGATAAACAAACGCCCTTCTCGACGTTCATTATTGGGCAAATCGCTCGCAATACGGTTCGGTGTGCCCTGCCGACTTATCGTTCCCAATCCGCCCAGCTTCCTCGGAGGTAGCCCCAAAGCTGAAGAACTGACTTAAATTAAGGATGATCGGGGCTTGACTCCTGATTAATTCAAATGTTCTGTATAGGGCGCGAAAGAAGAACGAGATCTAGAGGTGTTGAGCCAGCAGGAAGTTGCTCCACCTTGGCGAACAATATTCTGTCGGCGGCTAGCTTTTATTGACGACCTCGATATCGTGGCCGTCAGGATCAAGCACCCAGGTCGCGTAATAGCCAGGATAGTATTCGAGACGAGCTTGAGGTGATTCCTTACTCTTTCCTCCAGCTGCTAAAGCGGCCTTGTAGAATGCATCTACTTCGGAATGGTCTTTCGCTACAAATCCGACGTGAACGGCCTGAGGATCGGGCTTCCCTTCTTTGAGCCAGAAAAAATGTCTTTTGCCATCACCAAAACCCTTCAAGTCTGGGTGTCCGTCTTTGCCTTCGTAGTCTATAAAGGTTGTGATCCCAAGCGGCTTCAGAGCCTTGGCATAGAAGGCAACTGAACGCTTGAAGTCACTGACTGTGAGAATAACGTGGTCTATCATATTTTCCTCGGAATTTCCGATTTGGACTCGAAGCTCGCGTATCCTAACTCTCCTTCGTCCCTATTAAAAGGGCATGGACCGCAGAATTATATCGACCAGGCGCGTCATCTCCGCTCTGGTAGATCCATTCGCTGCTTGAACAGCCAGGCCGGTGAGCACTGTAGAGATGTACCGAGCGAGGTCGCCGGGATCCACATCTTTCGCGAGATCCCCAGGCGCACCGGCGAAGTGGATGAAATCGCCAAGGCCGTCCAGGGTTACGCCGCCCAAACGGCGACTATGATTCCGCTGGCAAACTCGATAGCATTTTCGCTAACGCCGGCGGCGGCACCAGCCTGCCGCTCGGGGCCATTACTGAAAAGCAATACACGACACATTCGACACCAACGTCAAAGGCGTAATCTTCACTGTGCAGAAGGCGCTGCCGCTGCTGCAGGACGCCGGCACCATAGTCTTGAATGCTTCCATCGCCGGATCGAAGGGTATGGGAGCTTTCAGCGTCTATGCCGCTTCAAAGGCCGCAGTGCGCAACCTGGCCCGCGGGTGCTCGCCTCGGATCAAAGCAGCTTCGTCAACGCGGCTGAACTGGTTGTCGATGGCGGCATGACCCAGGTCTGAAAAGCAGTCGGGGCCGCGTCACGATTAGGGTGCGGCCTGCTCTCCCGTTTGGGCCGCCGACTGTATACCTTTCTCGATTCTCCCAGAGAGACAGGCGATCCCTGATTGCACAACTAAGAAAACATTCACACGGACGAGAAACACCCAAACCGTTGGATTGGCCCCTCACCCTATTTCGGGGATCAAGAACGAAAAGCTTTTTTCGTTACTAATCCGACGGACGAACCGACAACGCCGATTGCCCGTCACTCGGGAAGGACAAGTGAAAACACGCAGCTAACGCGGGGTCATGATCCATCCCGGCAAATACTGTTGATGTCTTGGTTCTCAAGCACGGACTTGGGAGCACCCTGCTTGGCGACGTTCAGCATCGCGCGGCCTACGCATTCCGTCGTTGTTACGTACTTCGGGAAAAGCAACTTCCATACTGGATAGAGGGGACCCATCATCGCGTAAACTGCTCCGTACCACTTCGTTTTTGTCCGAACTCCGTGGAGTGGTTGGATGTAGCCCGGACGGAACATGTAGACGGCTTTGAACGGCACCTGCAACAGCGCGTTTTCCGTCTTGCCTTTCACCCGCGCCCACATCATACGCCCGCGTTCCGTGCTATCGGTATTCGCACCAGACACGTAAATAAAGGTCATACCCGGGTTCAGCCTGGCCAACATTCTGGCCACCGAGATTGTGAGATCGTAGGTCACGCGCCGATACGACTCCTCCTTCATCCCGACTGCGGAGACGCCAAGGCAGAAAAAGCATGCGTCGTAGCCAGAGAGCCTGCCTTCCATTGCGGAGAGCTCAAAAAGGTCGCTGAGTACGATTTCGTGCAGCTTCTCGTGCTCCTGTCCGGTGGCTCTGCGCCCGATAACGAGGACGCGTTCTACCTCGGGATCGAGCAGACATTCGCGCAGAACACCTTGTCCGACCATTCCCGTTGCCCCTAGAAGAATCACCTTCACGTATAACCGCCTTTCAACTCAACCATTCTGGCAGTTGAGAGTTACGAGACTCTATTGGAACTCGAGCATCACAATCTCGAGACTTGATCCTAGCCGCAGGGGCGGTCCCCGTGTTCCCACTCCGCTCGAAGTAAAGATCTGCATCCGGCCGATCCAACTTACGCCATATGCAAACTGCCGGTATAGTCGTCGCGCTATCCAACTCCAGGATATGAACTGCCCCAGATGCGTATGCCCGGATAGCTGAAGCGAAACGCCGCGCTGAACAGCAATTCCAAGGTCAGATGGAAGTTAACGTCCAGCCTTGCCATCCGTGCAACTCCGAAAATAATCCAGGAGAAAACCGCCGCCGGAAAGAGGAAAGTCAGCAGACCCAACCAAACTGCAGCAGCCTTGTAAAACCCGCGTAGAACAGCGTTCGTATAGCGAAAGGCGAGTAGCGAAGCCGCAACAAAGCTCACCGACAATAAGCCGAAGCCCAGTTTGATCCAGATCGACCCAAAGGCATCGTTCCATCCGGGTGAAAATGTCCATGTCTCATAGAGGAAGAGATGGGTTAAACAAAGAACGGATTGAATCACTGCAATGAAACCGGTCAAGCGTTTTCGTGTCATTGGACTCCTCGCCTCGCGATTCGCATCGTGGCGCAATGTCGCAAGAAATTCGTTCCTGGCTTCATGCAACCTGAGCGCCAGCTTTCCTCCGCTGCTGTTTAAGCAAACTCTTAGTGATGACGCCCATCATCCAGTCGTTAAAGCGGTTCGGCATGAAAATCGACATGGATACCGATGGTTTAGCGAAGGCACCTACCACGTAGCGGGTCTTCGGGTGCGAGGTCTGGATGGCTTTGATGATCTCGCGGGCTACGACGTCAGGGTCGGACGCGGAACCGGCCGCGGCGAGGAACATTGCGCGCTTCTCTTCGGCCTGAGGGGCGTAAGCGGTGTGGCCGGAAGCCTGATGCAGGGTGTCGAGGGCGATCTGGCCCCACTCCGTACGGATTCCTCCGGGCTCGATGACGATCACGTCGATGCCGAAGGGCGTGAGTTCCACACGTAGGCAGTCGCTGAAGCCTTCGACGGCAAATTTGGTCGCATGGTACCAGGAGATTATATGATTGAAAGGAGGGACGTGCTGTTCGCTTGCACAACGTTTCCGACGTCAACCAAGCGTGCGCCGGCACGGCCATCAAGGGGTGGCCCCGGGCTGATCACGTTTGCCCGAATTCCTTTGCTCGCAAATTCCGCCGTCCACGTGCGAACAAACGAACGCAATGCGGCCTTGGTCCCGCCATAGGTCGCATAAATCGGGATGCCCTTCTGCCAAACGCCCGAGCCATGTTGATGTCGAACGTTTTGTCATAGTGTTCGGGAGTGACGGCCAGGGTCGGCGTCGGCTCGACGATACCCGCATTCGCAAACAGAATGTCGATCCTGCCCTTGCTCTTCTCGACGGTCTTGAAAAGCCGGTCGAGGTCAGCGAGGTTCGACACATCGCTCTGAATGGCGGTCACATTCTTGCTGATATCTGCGACCGCTTTGTCCAACTGCGCCTGGCGTCGTCCGGTGATAAACACGTACGCGCCTTCCTCGACGAACCGTTTGGCCGTTGCCAGCCCGATTCCGCTGTTTCCACCGGTGATTACAGCGACTTTCCCTTGTAGTGCGTTCACTTGAGTGCTCCTTGAGGATTTGGCAGGATTTCTGCACCTTTCGCTTCAGATGTCCAGACTTCTCGGTATTGCAATCTTCTTTCGGCCTGATGCCGCGGACCCGCCTCCTAGCTCGCGTGCGCGAGCGCCAGACCTTCCACCTCGCGTTCGGCTTGGAGCCAATCGTCCAGCTCACGGCCTGGTTGTTCGCCGCGTTCGACATAGATTTGGTAAGCACGACGTCTGATGGCCTCGGCGCGCACCGACTCCCCTGTCGAAACTGCACCCGTCTCCATCTGCGCGGTGGTCGCTTGGGGCTCTGTACTTCCATTTCTCTTTGGCTTCGATGACATACTCATCTCCTTTTCCCTTTCTCTTTGCTTCGATGACATGCTCTTCTCCTTTTCCCTAGACACGCATTACAAGGCGAACGCTCAGGTCAGGTTGGCGCCCCCGTCAACGAGGATCGTTTCGCCATTTATGTAGAAGCAGCCTCGGCCGCATCCACCTGTGCCTAATCGACGTCCACCGAGGTCTTTTTTGTGTCGTAATCCTGCTTCGAGATGGCCCTGGTCCCTATGACCTCCTCGTCGCGGGCAAACTGGATTTTCGCCAGATCCAGTACCGCTTTTGCCTGAGCAAGCGTCGCCCGTGCAGAGTCGAGTTGGGCCTTATAGGGACGGGGCTCGATCACGAAGAGGATTTGCCCCTTTCTCAGGTTCTCGCCGTCTTGGAAATGGCGTTCAGTGATCCGTCCACCGACCTGCGGCGTGACAGTAACCGATTCGAATGCCCCGTTGCTCAAAATCTCGTCAAGATGCCGGGGAACATCCTGAGCCGTCGCGTTCGCTAACGTAACCAGTGTGCCGGCATCGCCGGCGCAGCCTCTACTTGTGTGCGCGTACAACTGGACATCGCAAACGTCAGTCACATCAACGAAAATATTCCCAGCATCCCGGCTCGTCGTTCCAAAACAGTTTTCTCCAAACCGCTCACGTCATCCCTCGTAACAATGTCAATCTGAATTTCCCTTAGTGTGAAACAGGCGTGTAAGCACCTTGCAGTTGTTCTCCATGCATAGCGACGATCTCTCCGCCGTTCGCCAAGTGCTCAAGCGCTCGAGCAGCGGCGTTCGCCACAGCTTGCCGGGAACATCCCAAAAGAAGCGAGCAGTCCTGGTAGGAATACCCTTCGAGCACCGACATCACGAAGGCAAACCGCTCCAATGGGTCGAGTTTGAGGATCTCCTTGAGCCGTGGGTCGATCTCGAGCCTCAATGTCTCTGGGTCTGGAATCGTGTGCCCCGCTCGCTCTGGCTTTATCATCCGAATCGCCTGCTGGATGACGGTGCGCCGCGCCCAGGAATACGCCCATTCTCTAAAAACCCTGTTGCCCTTAATGCTGTTCCCGATGCCCGCAACAAAGCACTGTTCCGCCTTCCTGGTGTCGGCCGTTAGAAGGAGTGCAAGCAGATACAGATCGTTCATCTTTTCGGAGAAGATGCGGCGGAAATCGTCGACCGTGGCGTAGTCGGTAGATCCATTCTTAGAAATCTGCGTGGCTTGCGACACATGAACCTCCTTGATTACCTGTTTTTCAACTGTTCGACCTGGCCGGACGCGTCAGACTCCCATGCGAATCGCGACATCTCCGAGTCAGTCGTTTCAGCACATGTCTGATAAGAACTCCCCCGCAAGAGAACTTTGCTCCCTGAACGATCAGATCGGACAGAATGCTTTCCGCCTCACAACTAATGCCCGTCACGTCAGTGAGATCGATCACCAACTTGCGGCCTTCCAGCGTCTCGTTGGCGTTGCGGCAGACCTCCTTAAGTTCACCCAGCCATGGTTCCGCTAGCTTTCCCTCGAGAATCAGTCGACGTTGGGACCGCGTTTCAATGGTCGAAATTCGTAGCATGTATGCCCCTTGCTTAACAGGAGAGGGCAACTCGAGGTCCAAAGCCAGAAGAAGGGATGTGGAGCTTAAGTCGTTGAACTTGCAAAACAGCATCGGCCGTCGGAAGCGATTTGGTCGAAAACTGTCGAAACACTTCGACACCTGTCGAGGCAACGGAATCATGCCTTTGAAATTGACGTTCAGTCGAGAGCGAGGCGGTTACGCGGAGCGGCTGGTCACGAAGCGGCGTTCCCGACGAGGGAGAGGAAGAACAATAAGGTTTGTTCCACTCCTGGCGTGTCGCCGCCAATTGCGTCGCGAATCCCGCAGAAGAGCTTTGAGAAATGTCAACAGGAAGACTATCCCGACTGCGCAAACACCTGTGAATGCAAGCTGAATCATGTCGGAGTGGTCAGCACGGGCTTGGCCAAAGTCCAATTCACAGCTGGGTGCTGTTCTTAGAAGGTTGATCTGATCAGGCGAGAAGGATTTCGAGGGGCAGATGACGATAGCGTGAGCGATGGTCGTCACTGGTCGACATTTACGGCACTCGTCGTGGATCTATTCCCAGCTTCTTCATGCGGGAAATCAGCGTGGTGCGTTTAATGCCCATCCGGGTAGCTGCGCCATTGGGTCCGGCCACACGGCCATTCGTCTCTTTGAGCACACGGAGAATCTCATCGTGCTCACTTGACCCGTGTGCGCTCGCTGTGGGAAAGGCCGCACCCGCCCGTCTCAGCTCCGAGACAGGTACTTCAAGAGCGCTGCCGTGAGTAAGGATGACAGCTCGTTCAATAAAGTTTTCCAGCTCGCGAATATTCCCCGGCCAATGCCAACTCGCCAGCTTTTTCAGGGCAGCCGCGGGAATCGATTCGATCTTCTTCTCCATGCGTCGCTCATATTTTTGGGCAAAGTACCGCACCAGCAGCGGAATGTCCTCGGGGCGCTCACGCAGGGGAGGGATACGAATCGGAAACACATTCAGCCGATAGTAAAGATCGCTTCGGAACTCGCGGTGCTCAATCATCTTGTCGAGATCGCGGTTGGTGGCTGCCACAAGTCGCACATCCACTTTCTTGGTGCGCGTGCTGCCCAGCCGTTCGAATTCACGCTCCTGCAAGGCGCGCAACAGCTTCGGCTGGATCTCGAGCGGGATGTCGCCCACTTCATCCAGAAACAAGGTACCCTGATCGGCCAGTTCCAACCGGCCAAGCTTCTGCGAAATCGCGCCCGTAAATGCACCGCGCTCGTGCCCGAAGAGCTCACTCTCGAGTAGCCCGGTTGGGATTGCGGCGCAGTTCAGTTTTACAAACGTGCGATCCTTTCGCCGACTGCGATCGTGGATGGCACGAGCGATCAATTCCTTTCCCGTACCGGTTTCTCCCAGCAGCAAGACGGTGGAATCACTGGGAGCCACCGTCTCCACCAGCCTTAGTACGTTGCGCAGAGCGGAACTCTGCCCTACGATTCCTTCGAAATCCATCTCGCCGCGGATTTCGTCCTCCAGGTAGAGTTTCTCCTGCGCCAGCTTGTCCTTGAGTTCGGCAATCTCACCGTAGGCGAGCGCATTCTCCATGGCGATCGCCACCTGATTTGCGACCTGGGTCAGAAACGCAACTTCATCCGCATCGAATGTGTTCGCTTGTCGTCTTGCCAACCCCATCACGCCAAGCACACGATTCCGGCTGACCAAGCTGATATCGCAGAACGAATTCATCCCTTCTGCAGATGCCTGCGCATACAAATCAGGAGGAACCGTCTGGGGATCCAGATGATTCACCACATAGGACTTGCCGGTTTGAAACGTTTGGCCGGGCATACTTCCTTCAATCGGAATCTCCATGCCTTCTGAAAAGAGTCCTTTGCTGTCGGGAAAATCGAGTGTGTGCACTCGCAGGCTCTTGCCCTCCGGGTCAGGCAACATGATGGCAGCAGCGTCACAATGCATGACCCTACGGACGATGCTGGAGACCGCGTGCAACAGGTCATCGAACTCCAGATTCGAGATAACCTGGTTGGTTAGTTCAAGGATCAGTTTCAGGCGGTCCTGGGCTTGGGTTGACGAGTAGAGGTTGACCGCGGCATCGATGGCCAGCGCCATCTGATCTGCGACCAGCCGAAGAAAATCAACTTCCTCTTCCGGGTATGAATGCGGATGCTTGCTGCCCACGCTGATGACGCCCAGACGCCGCTGCCCTCTCGTCAATGGCAAGGCGCAAGTTGACGCAATTCCGTGCTCACCCAAAAATTGTTTGTGCCTAGAAAATTGCGTCTCTCGACTCCAATCGTGGGTGAGGTAGAGTTGCTGCCGCTGGTATACCCAAACGACTGGCGTATCTTTGTCCTGGACTAGGTCGTCTAACCTCTCGCCGTTCACTTCAAGCAGCTGCCACTCTACGGCATTGGTCTCTGGACTAAAGGCAACAACCTGCAGGTAGTCGAAGGAAATAATCTCGTGCAACTGGCGGGAAAGTTCGTTACCAGCGTTTTCGCAATCGTTGCACGTCGCTATGAATCTACCAGCTCGAAGAAGAGCTTCGTGCCTTGCCGACGGATTCGTTGGGATGACTCGTGCCACCGTTGCCATGAAGCGTTAGCCCTTCATTCCCACGGTTACCCACCTTGCAGCATTCTCTACCGATGCAAAACGCGGAGCATCGACACTAAACATATCTGATTGTGGCCAGCCCCAATAGGGTTCTTAAAATGTCGTCAATGCTCGACACTTGTCGAACCCAGTGTCGATCTCTCGACAACCTCTCCATGCACGCCTTCCACGCAGCAGCTCAACTGACTTCCATTCAAAGACTTCTGCACGAGCCAGCATCACGCTCGGGTTTGGCACGTCCGGTGCCTCAGTACATGTCAAACCACGGATGCCAGATCATCGAGTTCACGAAGCCAAACCGGGGTTTGTAAAGGGAAACATGGAGGAATTAGAAGATGCGTAGATTGCTTGTCATTATTGGCACGGTTCTCACGTTGGCAGTCCGATCCTTCGGTCAGGAGAGCCGTTCAGAGATCAGCCTGCAGGGCACTGGTTTCTTCACGAAGGACTCCAGCGGCCAGGCAAACCTGCAACGCGGCACGGAGACGGGCGGGTTCACGGTGGGATACCGTTACAGCTTCAATCGTTGGCTCGCTGCCGAGGGGAATTATGGTTACGACCGAAACACCCAACAATATTTTGGAAGTTTCGGAGAATCCAGAATTCAGGCCAATGCGCACACGGTTACCGGCGACGTGGTGGTAAAACTCCCGCTGCCCATCAAAAGAGTGAGTCCATATGCACTCGCTGGAGGTGGCGGTCTAATCTTTGATCCCACCGGCAATGCTGGCGGATCTGTGGCGGGTGCCAGCACTCAGGGAAGAGGCGCCTTCCTCTACGGTGCCGGCGCTGATTATGTCTTGACCCGACACTTCTCTTTGCGTGCCGAATATAGAGGGTTCGTATACAAGAGCCCAGACTTCGGGCTTGCCTCCTTGCGCACTGATAGCTGGACGCACACGGCGCAACCTTCGGCTGGAATCGTTTTTCGGTTCTAGGCGCGTCTGGGCAGCCGGGTCATCATACCCTCCCCTCTTCCCGGCTGCCCAATGATGATCGGGGAGGACGCTGTGGGAGGGGCTTGCCACGACAATTGTTTGGCCGTAATCAAAACAAGATGCCTCCGAAAAGGATATCCGTCGCCAACCCTGTCGAGGAATGTGCGACTGCTGAAGAACACTATTGAGTTGCTTTGCGGTCTGTTTTTGAGCGCTCCGGCGCTACTGATCGGCTCTTGTATTGTCGGCTCGGTTCTAGCGGCCATACGAGCGCTCAACCGTGGAAGCGCCATCGTTGGTACGAGAACGTGAAGAGGCTCCGGGTTTTGTAGCCGACTCAACCTTCTCGGATTTATCTGAAACCACGACATTCCATGCAGAAGCAAACGTTCGGAGGAAATGCACTATGCCCGAGGGACGGCGCAGGAACTGGAGAGAGTTGTGCAGTGCGGCATTGGAGGCAAAAGATCCGGATGAGTTGTTGAGAATCCTTCAGCAACTCAACAAGGCTCTAAAGCGCGAAGAGGAGGTCCGTCGTGATTTCAGGGAGGCCACGAAAACGAAGTCGCCTGTGAAACCCGATGTTGGCGACTACCCAGGAGCAATGACACGAGCAGATATGTCCACCATTAGGGAGCACCTAGAAAACGAGCGCAAAAGTCCTTTGCGTTGAGAAATCAACCTTGTACACACGTGCTCTAGAAGTAAAATGCCAAGCATCTGCTGCCGGTTTTGTGTGCGTCGTACCAGGGATCTCATGTGCCGCAACTTCGCGACGAAGCAACGAGAAAGGTAGCTGCAACGAATTCACGTGGCGAATGGCAGCGCAGCGGTTGAGCGACCCGATGTTGAAGTTGACACGCCGCCGAGCCTCACCCCTCTCTTCAGAGCTGACCCGTCAACGAAGCAGAGCGGGTTGCCTCCCTACATAATATTGACCCACTCTCTGGGGTGATTGTCGGCACTGAGAGCAACAGCGATTCAGTGTTCAGGAATCTACGCTGGGACGCGGGATTGCGCTCCTCACGGTACTAGTTACAGCTTCGACCCGCCATCGACGGGAATACTGGCACCGGTGATCCAGCGCGCCTTGTCCGAGGCTAAGAACGCGACTACATCTGCCACGTTCTCCGGCTTGCCGATTCGCTTTAGCGCTTGCATCCCAAGAGTGGCCTCGCGGCCTGACCCCCTGTTCGAGACTGGCGACGATCTGAGAAGTGATGCGGCTGTATACGTCCTTGCGTTCGGTGTTCATTGTCTTTCTCCTTCGCTTTGAGTTTTTTTCGCGTTACCCCGCGACGAAGTGAAAGGCGTTTCGGCGGCACGGACCGGTCAAGGGCGGCGAAGCCGTTTATCTCGACCCTTGGGTGCAGGCGGTTGCCGGAATAGTGCCAGTCGATGACATCCGGCGGGGTGATCGTCGTCGTCATCATGCTGGTCGTGCTTGTCATGCTGATCATCGTGCTGCTGATCGTCGTGATGGCGATGATCATGGATATGGGAATGGTGCTGATGGTGGGTGGTCATGACGATGGGCGGCACGACCGGACACGCCCGGCGAAGCCCTAATAAGAGGACCGGCCAAGGATTGCAATACTTTGTAACGAAACCCCCTTTTTAAGGGGGTTTCGTTACATGTTATGGTTGACCGTCCAGAGCGAAATTGCTATACTTTTCATCAAAACCCCCTTTTTCGGGGGGTTTCGTTACAGAGAATGACATGGAACCCATAACCCGATCTTTATCAACGCAGGAAAGCAAGGTCGTGCTAGCGCTCAGGGAACGGGGGCGTCGTGAGGCGACGCGGGCTGAGATTGTCGACCTGCTCGGCGGCAGCACCAAGGCTGCCGACAATGTGATCGAATCCCTGCGCCGCAAAGGCTGGTTAGAGCGGGCGACTTGGGGCGAGTATCTTCTTATACCGCCGGAACAGGGGCCAGAAGCCCTGGGCGACAGCAATCTGCTGGCGCTCGCCAGCCGCATCGCCGATCCCTATTACATCGGCTTCAGCACGGCCGCCACCTATTACGGGCTGACGACGCAGCACCGCAAGGTGATCTTCGTGGTGACGCCGGTGCGGCTGCGGGAGCGCGAAGTTGGGGAGTCACGGGTCCGGATCGTCAATCTGGCGGAGAGCAAGTTTTTCGGCTTCGAGCCGGTCGACGTGCTCGGCTACAAGGTCGTGATCTCCGACCGCGAAAAGACCGCCATTGACTGCATCGACCGCCCGGCGTTGGCGGGCGGGGTGGGCGAAGCGGCCACCATCCTTGCTACCGCCAGCCGCCGGTTTGACTGGAACAAGGCCGCTGATTATCTCGAACGGATCAAATCAGGCGCCCTCGCGCGGCGGTTCGGCTGGCTCGTCGATCACGTCAAGGCCGACATCCCGCTCGCCGTGCGCGACCGCCTGATCCGGCTGGCGGCGCAGAGCCGCAAGACATGGCTCGGAACCGATCCCGCGCGCGCGCGCGAGGTAAAGGAGGCCATCGGCTATGACGAGACATGGCGCCTGTTCGTCAATGTGCCACGGGAAGAGCTGCACGGCTGCGCCGGACTCGGCCGGCGCAAAGCCATCCGGAAGGAAAGCCAGGAATGCTGACGCAGCCGCAGGTGCAGCGCTACTCCGCCGACTCTGGCCTTCGCGACATCATGATCGTGGAAAAAGAAGTGGTGCTGACATTCCTGCTTCAGCTTCTGTCCGAGCGCGGCATACTGAACCGGCTGGCCTTCAAGGGCGGGACCTGCCTGCGGAAAATGATCGTCGGAAGCCAGGGACGATTTTCGACCGATCTTGATTTCACCGGGACCGAGGAGCACGATCACGAGGACATCATCCTCGAAATGATGCAGGCGTTCGAGCAGCCCTTTCACGGAATCCAGTTCGCCATTCCCGACGGCAGCTATTACGAAACGCAGGACGGCCTGTCATGGGGCGTCAATCCGACCTACTCTCATGACTGGAACGCGAGCGGTGTCAGCGAAGTGAAGCTCCAGATCAGCCGGCGTGAAACGCCGACTCTGCCGACGGAGCGCCTGCGGCAGATCGAGCAGAGTTATTTCAGGCTGTTGCCTTTCGTGCCCGCGGAAATAGTCTGCCTCGCGCTGTCCGAAATCCTCGCCGAAAAAATCCGCGCCTGCTATCAGCGCAACATGGCGCGCGACATCTACGATCTCGGCATGTTCGCCACGCGACCGCTCGACCAGGCGCTGATCCGCCGCATTGTCGTGCTGAAACTGTGGCAGGCGGGGGATACTTTCGATCCTGCACGTCTGATCCAGAAATTCCAGGATGGCAGGGACTTCGACTGGGATGACCTGCGCCAGCTCCTCAACCGCGCCGCGGTCATCGACCGTGACAGGATCACCGCCGATTGTGTCAGAGGCTTCGGATTTCTCGCGAACCTGACGGACGATGAGAGGACCTAGCCCGCGACAAGTATCAGCGCGAGCACGCTGTGGCGAAAAGTCTGCGCGCCGCGCCCCTGCTCGGCGGGGGACAGTTCTAAATCGCAGTGGTCTACATATAGAAACGATATGAAGGGTTCGGGGCCTGTTGTCTGACAACTCCGTCATCAACATCCGGACCTTTCGAGCAAATGAAATGGTACTCGGGATGGAATCGCGCTGCATGTCGAGTTTTGTTGCCGTTTAAACCGCAGGCCGAAGCAGTGCTCTCGCCATGCTCGGGCAGACCTCACCCCGTGACAAACACCAGTGGCATCGAGCGGCAATCCCTCCGGGGTTACTAAGCGGCGGCGGAGGTCTTCACACTCTTGGCGGCTTGTTCGACGAGAGCTGCGACAGCCTCGGGCTGCGACACGTAGATGGCATGGCTGCCCTTGACCTCAACGACCGTAGAACCCGCCCGCTTGGACATGGAACGCTGGGCATCAGGTGGGATCATCTTGTCGTCGGTGGCGATCATATACCAGCTCGGCTTGGTCTTCCACGCCGGTTCACTGATCGTGCCGCTGAGAGCCTCCACGCCCCACGGGACTTGAGAGTCAGCCATGAAAGCGGCTCTTTCTGCGTCCACATCGGCTGCGAAGGAAGCGCGGAACTTCGCCCGGTCGAGGAACAAATAGCCGTCTTGGGGAGGCAGTATCGGCGGTACGGGTGCGCCGGGCGGCGGATCTTTGATAAGCGTGGCCACGGACTCGCCCTTGTCCGGAGCAAAGGCGGTGATATACACGAGTCCTACAACCTTGGGATCGTTTCCGGCTTCAGTGATCACCGCTCCACCATAAGAGTGGCCGACGAGAATTACAGGTCCGTCCTGCGATGCAAGAGTTCGCTTGGTAACCGCCACGTCGTCCGCCAACGATAGGGTAGGGTTCTGGACGATGCTGACGTTGTAGCCGTCCTTTTCTAGGGTCCTGTAAACGCCCTCCCAGCCAGAGCCGTCCACAAAGCCGCCATGGACCAAAACGATGTTGTTCATTGCTCGCTACCTCCTCTCGTTAAATCAGCCGGGCAAATCTTAGAGGCCCGGCGAACCGTGGGAAAGTGTAGCGGACCGGTAAATTAGCTGTCAATCGTGAGGCGTACTGGAGAGCGTTTGCGAAGAACAGGGAGCAGGACTGACCGATCGGTATAAGGATTAGTGTTGATCGCGGTAGGGACACCCAGGGACCCTGCCAGTTCTCCTGAGGTCACGTGCTGTTCTTCCGTACCGTGCCGACCGCAAACACCTTGGTGTAAGTGGGTGAATGAGAGCGCCTTCGTCTCCATAGTGCAGACTCGACCTGCCCCACCTTTGGCCGACCGGTTCATCTTGGGTTTCCCCATCGATTACGGCCCGGTACTCCTCCTCATGCCCTTCGGATTCCATCTCGCGATGGACACCCTGCCCTCCGGAGGACTACTAAGCGGTGGCTTCAGGTTCGCCTTAGCTGTATCCGGCTTTCGCTTTCGTGCCCGTTTAGACGTCTCCATACCTCCCGCTTTCTCCGGCCAGCGAGGTTTTATCCCCGCCTTTGGATAAGGCGCCCTCATTCGAGCGCCCGAGGGACTTTAACCCTCATGAACAACGCGCTGCTCAGCGCGCACTATGCCGCAGTGTGACTCCTCGAAGACGTCCATGCGGGCCGTGTGGCCTGAGCCTTCACCCGCCGACCTGCTGCCCGACTGGGCCGCAGGTGTCTCCGAGGTCTCCCGGTTCTCGTGCATGAAGTTTCTAAGCGTGTCTGGGGTCTTCGACTACGCCGGACTGAGCAAGGACTCGCGCTATCGCCCCTGTTCATGTTGCCTTCCGCACATATTTACTGCGTCGGCGTCCGGGTTGTATGTTTTCGCAGCTCGATAGCCCACCCCGCCTATACCCCTGTCTACGCTTCACTGTGTCCCTCGCGGTAGCAGCGCAAGACTCGGGGCGGATCGCTAGTCCTTTCTCGTAAGAATTTTGCATTCTCTGCTTCATGCCCGTTTACCCCGGCGCACAAATATCGCCTTATCACTCACGATGCCAGAATCGGCTGGTCACCTGGGCGTGTGGTCGGCAACTCTTCCTTTATCCGATTACGGAAAAGCGTCAAGTTCGGTTTGCGCAATACTCGTGTCCTCGGCACGCATCTTCTCGGGGGTGCCAAAGCCGCCGCCTCGCGCTGGCCCATCGTGACGGCACAGGTGATCTTGGCTTTTGTGGCGTCGCGCTTCCTCTGCTTTGCGACGAAGTCGAGTGGCCCGCCAAAGCGGGCAGCATCGCCCGCCGCGAACAGATGTTTCCGGCGTGGCTAAGCCAGGCTTACCCTGGTCTGCCCGGATGGCTCCGTCGCTGGTTTCGGTATGGCCGTTGCCGCCACCGATGGCAGTCGCGGTTGTGGTAACGAGTGCACTGGCTTGTCCATGTTGTGTTTCCTTTGAACTAGAGGCCGAGGTCGCTTAACCCTGGGTGGCTGGTAATCGAGAAACTGTCTGGATTGCGGCCTGCCCGCAACGCGCCAGTCGTCACAATTCAGCAAGCGGCGGAAAAACCTGAACTGTCCCTGCTGGTTCAGGATCTCGATTTGCATGAAATCTGCTAGTTGGCGAGCGAAGGCCTGCACGTGCTGGTCGAGCCGTCGAAGATCGTGCTCGATATGCGTACGCAACAGCGTCTTCATGCTGTCGTTGATGAACTGCGATTTGAGTTCAGCAATCGCGCCCTCTGGATCGCGAATGAGGCGAGCGAGCGCCGTACCCACGCCGGTCTTCGACCTGGCGCCTTCGAGCAGCACGCAATAGAAGGTTTCAACTTGATAAAGATTGTCCCGCCTGGCTTCAAAGAACTTCCGCCTCTGGTCGATCGCTGCTTCGACAATCGGTTCGTCATACTTTGCGAAGGGGATGTCCGGACGGTTTGATTTGAAGAGGTATTGGTAAAGGTGGAAGCCTGGGCCAAACGCTTTCAGTGCCGCTTCCAATCGTTTCACCGCGTACTCCTGTTCGGAGTGGTCCAGACTCTCGTAGTCCACACCGGTAATACTCAGAACCATGCCCAGATCTCCGCTCTTGGTAAGGAAAGCCGTCTCATTCCAGAAGCCGTACAAGTTGATGTGGTCGCTGAGAGCCGCACTCTCTTTCCACGGCTTGATGACCTTGTCGAGGCGCAGCATCAGACCACCTCCACGCGGGGCACTTGCTGTTTGGCCGCGTCATAGCGCAGCTTGTAGCGTTCGGACTTTGCCAGGATGCGAAGAAACGCTGGATCGCTGTTCGTTACCCAATGGCCAAAGGCAAAGCCGCCGACAAGACAGCGATGCCCGCGAGGATGAAATTGAAGAGATTGAAGGCTCCCACTGCGCTGACGCAGACGAAGTAGAACAGCGTGCGTTCCACGCCCAAGTAGGTGAGCGGCTTGTGCAGGCTCTTGAAGACTCGATTTGTGCGATGTGTCTGCGGTGCTTTGTCCGACATAAGGCCTTCCTGTAGAGGTGGGTTGAAGGCTGTTGGGAACGCTGCTATACGCCCCAGAGCCAACTCAGGACATTCACCGCGAGAACGGCAATGCCCGTTCCAGCGGCAACGCCAGCAAGCGCCTTCTTTGCACCTGGTTCGTCATGCGCAAAGCCGTAGCCGCCGATCACGATTGCAACCAGACTTGCAACCTTCGTAATTGTGCCGGTGAAAAGGCTTTGGATAGCGTTAAAGCCAGTGTCGAACGGTGAACCCTGCGCTAGGGCGGCCATAGGGACGACAAGAAGTAGGGCGAGAAGAGCAGCGGTTGGACGGGCCCACTTCGACCTAAGAAGGCATTGGACTTCGC
>Ga0137418_10001812_pt1 | contig 19571 bp, 16 predicted proteins | sample CZODoug3_1_2_16f_FD_122242 | JGI IMG/M metagenome (GOLD analysis project Ga0137418, IMG submission 122242) | Vadose zone soil fungal communities from Angelo Coast Range Reserve, California, USA - CZODoug3_1_2_16fungal (Hybrid Assembly) | ecosystem: Environmental > Terrestrial > Soil > Vadose...
CGATTCGACCATGGCAGTTTGTGCTCGAACCCCTGCTCGGATACCTCATGCTTGCCGAGCGACTATCGGAGGATGGTTGTCGCTTTGCCTCCGGCTGGAACTTTGGGCCCGCTGAGACAGACGCCAAACCCGTGGCTTGGATTGCCGACAAGTTGGCAACTTTGTGGGGAGACGGCGCGGCGTGGAACTTTGATGCGACAATGCATCCGCGCGAGGCTCACTTTCTCAGGCTTGATGCCTCAAAAGCAAGAGTCTGCCTGGATTGGCATCCCGTGCTCTCCTTGGATTCGGCACTCGATTGGATTGTTGAGTGGTGGCGCGCATTTCAGGCCGGAGCCGATGTTCGGCGTCTCACAATCAACCAGATTGAGCGCTATGAAGCGCTCTTGAAGCAACAGGGAGATCTTCTTGCCGGGCCAGCCTCTGTTTAGTTGGCCAGGCGGGAGCAGCAGTATTTCCCGGGCCAGATGGAAAATTAAAGACAGGTAGAACAGTAAGGAGAGGCCTCATGCCAAGCATCGTCGTCCTTGGGACAGGAATGGCCGGTTTCGGTGCGGCCTATCGGCTGCATGCCGAAGGCATTACGCCCATGATGTACGACAAAAATCTTTACCATGGCGGTCATACAGCATCCTTCCGCAACGAAACGGGCTTCCTATTTGACGTCGGACCGCATATCTCCTTTACTAAGGATCCGCGAATTCAGAACCTTTTTGCCGAGAGCGTGGATCAAGCCTACGAGACTGTCCAGATCAACTTGAACAACTACTGGCGTGGACTCTGGCCGCTGCACCCGGTGCAACTCCACCTTCACGGACTCCCCGAGGATGTTGTTGTGAAGGTGATCAGCGATTTTGTGCAGGAACACCAGAAACCGGAAATGCCGGTAAAGAACTATGCGGATTGGTTGATTTCCAGTTTTGGCAAGACGTTCGCCGAGTCTTTTCCCATGCAGTACACCCGCAAGTACCACACTACTACGGCAAACAACATGAGCACCGACTGGCTTGGTCCGCGCATCTACCGTCCAAGCCTCGAGGAAGTATTGCGCGGCGCAATTTCGCCATCCGCTCCCCACGTCCATTACATCACCCACTTTCGGTACCCGAGCGCCGGGGGATTCGTAAACTACCTGAGGAAGTTCGTCCCACTCGGAAATCTGCATCTCAATCACGAACTGGTATCGATCGATCCTTGTGCGAGAGAGATCCGATTCTCGAACGGGCATATAACCGGCTACGACGGCCTGGTCTCCTCGGTGCCGCTCCCGGACCTCATTCGCATGATTCAAGGCGCGCCGCCGGATGTAGTCAATGCGTCCCGGCGCCTGGCTTGCTCGACCTGCGTTCTGGTTAACGTTGGGGTGGACCGCGCGGACCTGTCCGACGCTCACATGACCTACTTCTACGACGAAGATATCTGTTTCACCCGCCTGGGCTTTCCGCACATGCTCTCGGCTCGTAATGCGCCTCCCGGAACCGGGAGTATTCAAGCGGAAGTCTATTTTTCGGATAAATACAAGCCGCTGACGGGTTCACCTGAAGACTGGATTGAGCCAGTTATTCGGGATCTCCGACGCTGCGGTCTTCTCCGTGAAGACGACCGCGTGCTGTGTAGCAAGGCGATGCTCCTTCGCTACGCCAACGTGATCTTCGACCTCGATCGTGCCGCGGCTCTTGCCACAGTCCATGGCTATCTCGACGAGCTCGGCATCGCCTATTGCGGACGTTACGGAGATTGGGGATATATGTGGACGGACGAGAGTTTCAAAAGCGGGGAACTCGCCGCTGAACGCGCGTTGGCGGAGCTTCGCGTAACTGACTCGAAACGGACATGACCAAATGACTTCCTCGCCGCTCGTCAGTGTCGTCACGCCTGTTTACAACGGTGAACGATATCTTCGGGAATGTATCGACAGTGTTCTGGCTCAAACTCATACGAGCTGGGAATACATCATTCTCAATAACTGCAGCACTGATCGAACCTTAACGATCGCTCAAGAATACGCGCGACATGATCCACGAATTCGTATTTGTAGCAACGAAACCTTGCTGGACATCATATCCAATCACAACAAGGCCTTCAGTTTAATCTCGCCAGCCAGCGCTTACTGTAAAGTAGTTTCGGCCGATGACTGGCTCTTTCCAGAATGCATCGACCGAATGGTTGCGCTCGCTGAGAGTCACCCAGCAATCGGCATAGTCGGTTCTTACCAACTCAGTGGTGGCGCCGAAAAGTGGTATCTGAGAACGTATGGGCTGCCCTATCACAGCACTGTTATTTCTGGCCGAGAAATTGGCCGGAAACAGCTGCTGGGCAAGTTGGACGTGCTTGGCAATCCAACATCCAACCTATATCGGTCCGACCTCGTTCGTAGCACTGACTCGTTTTACCCCAACTCGAGCGCGGAAGCAGATGTAAGCGCGTGTTTCAAATACCTACGAGATATAGACTTCGGTTTTGTGCACCAGGTTATTTCATTTGAAAGACTGCACCATGACAGAATCACGACTACATCTCAAGCGTTTAATGCATATGTCGGTTCGAAGCTGAATGACCTTTCGCACTACGGCTCGTTTTATCTCACTCCAACTGAGATTGTCGCGCGTACACAGAATCTCCTCGACGATTACTATAAATTCCTAGCCATCAGCGCCGTGAATTTTCGAGACGGGGAGTTTTGGAAATATCACGAGAAGCGACTCCAGGACGTCGGTCACCCGCTAGATCGCGGAAGGCTCGCATGGGCAATTTGCATGAAGTTGGCCGATCTAGTTTTTAACCCCAAGCAAACCATCGAAAAGGCGCTGTGCAGACGAAAGCCTGCGACCACTGCCGACGCAGTTGGCAGCCAGAGTACCACTTTCGATAACCCTTAAACTCACTCGGATGCAGCGAAGGCGAGTACATCGCAGTTGAATCGACGTTTGGTGTGGCGACATTATGGATGAACTGATAATCGAAGCGGGCCGAATCGAGAGACAATACTGGACAGATCTCTGGAGATACCGGGAACTGTTCTATTTTCTGGCGTGGCGCGACCTTCTGGTCCGCTACAAGCAAACAGTCATCGGGATTGCCTGGGCCTTGCTCCGTCCTCTGCTGGTCATGCTCGTCTTTACGGTTGTGTTCAGTAGAATCGCAAAGCTCCCTTCAGAAGGAACTGCGCCGTATAGCCTGCTGGTTTTTGCCGGGATGTTGCCGTGGCAGTTTTTCGCGTCGTCGCTGACTGAGAGCAGCAATAGTCTAATCTCCAACGTCAACCTCGTATCAAAAATCTATTTCCCCCGCCTAATTGTCCCCGCGAGTTCGATCATCACAAGCTTCGTCGATTTCCTCATCTCCTTCGCGATTTTGTTGGTGCTCATGGCTCGGTACCACTATGTGCCAAGTTGGCGTCTTGTGCTCCTGCCGGCCTTCATCGCATTAGCGGTTGGATTGGCCATTGGTGTGGGGGTTTGGCTATGCGCACTAAACGTAAAGTACAGAGATTTCCGCTACGTGGTGCCATTTATTGTTCAGTTTGGTCTTTACGTCTCACCGGTTGGCTTTAGTAGTTCAGTTGTTCCACCGAAATGGCGGCTCCTCTATTCTCTCAACCCCATGGTGGGCATTATCGATGGTTTTCGGTGGACGCTGATCCGGGGTGAGGCGGGATTATATTGGCCAAGTGTCGTGTGTTCCGCTGGTTTGACCGCAGTTCTGTGTCTCGCCGGAATCTGGTACTTTCGGAAAACCGAACGTGTGTTTGCCGATATAATTTAGCGATATGTCGAACTGGATCATCGAAACAGAAAATCTAGGGAAGAAGTACTGCCTACGCCATGGTGGAGCGGGCCACGGCTACGTCACTCTACGCGAAGCGATGATACATGCCCTCAAGCGCATCTCTCGACCGCTGCGGTTCCAAGATGCCGCTTCCGAAGATTTCTGGGCTCTAAATGACCTCTCGTTTCGTGTGAAGCCGGGCGAAACAGTCGCTATCATTGGCCGAAATGGGGCGGGAAAATCTACGCTCCTGAAAATCCTGAGCCGCATCACCGAACCGACAGTCGGCCGCGTTCGGCTCAAAGGTCGGGTATCCAGTCTGCTGGAAGTCGGGACCGGATTCCATCCGGAGCTTACGGGCCGGGAAAACATTTATCTCAATGGCACAATTCTAGGGATGACCAAGAGGGAAGTTGATCGCAAGTTTGATGCCATCCTCGATTTTGCCGGAGTACAGAAGTTTGTTGACACTCCAGTTAAGCATTTCTCCTCGGGAATGCAGGTGCGTTTGGCGTTTGCGGTTGCGGCCTATCTCGAACCCGAGATCTTAATCATAGACGAAGTTTTGGCGGTGGGCGATGCTGTGTTCCAGAAGAAATGTTTGGGGAAAATGCAGGACGTCGCCGCCGACGGGCGCACCGTGCTGTTTGTGAGCCACGATCTCGCCGCCGTGGAAAAGCTCTGCTCCCGTGCAATCCTGTTGGAGGGTGGCCGCTGCCGCGCAGATGGACCGACGTCACAAACAATTGCGCAATATCAAGCTACCATCCTCGAGGCAGCGTCGCTGGATCTCGCCACACGCAAGGACCGCAGGGGATCTGGACTGGTCAGATTTGTAAGGGTTGAGATACTCGACGAGAATTGCAAGGAACAAGGAGTAGTGCTGTCTGGCAGGCCGCTCCGCGTGCGTTTGCACTATCGCGCCGCTGGCGGCAAGACTCTTGAGAATTGTCGAGTCAGCGTGACTTTTAACGGTTGGGGTAAGATGTATTTTGTAACCTCGACAGAGCTTGTCAACGAAGATTGCCTGAACCTTGTCCCGGAGGGGTTCATTGACTGCATAATTGATGAGCTTCCTCTCAGCCTCGGTACTTACTATCTTGGTCTCTACGTTGACGTGAACGGTGACGTTCAGGATTGGTTGGACTCTGCGGCGACCCTGCTCGTCGAGGACGGCAACTTCTACGGCACAGGTAGAGACTATCCCACAGGAGGAGCCGGTGCCACCGTTCTTGTAAGACATCGGTGGCAGGTGCCAACGACAGCATCTATGGAATTACCAAGATGAAGCGCCTTCTGAATCGTGCGTACTTGTGGTCTCGTGGGGAGATGTGGACGATAGCCGAATATCCCATTAAAGCATCGAGAGCAATTCGCACTTATAAAGACTTCTATAATTCCGTTCATGAGTAAGCCACTCATTTTCTGTTTAACGCCAGTCAAGAACGAAGCGTGGATTTTGGAGCGCTCTCTCAAGTGCGCTAGCCTTTGGGCGGATCGCATCATAATTGCAGATCAGGGTTCAACAGACGGATCTCGGGAAATTGCACAGAAGTTTCCGAAGGTAACACTCATAGATAACACCTCCCCGGCGTGGAACGAACCGGATAAGTATCAAATGCTCTTGGCAGAAGCGAGACGCACCGCAGGTCCCAAAATACTCTTTTCCGTGGATGCAGATGAGTTTCTGACCGCAAACTTCCTTACGAGTCCCGAATGGCAATCCATTCTAAGTGCTCCTCCCGGTACCGTAATTGGGATTCAATTGCCGGAGATCGAAGTCAACTTTTCGGATCTAACTTTCTTTTACTACCCCACGATTCTTCCTGTTGGATTTGTCGATGACGGAAGTGAGCACAAACCGCAACTGATACATGGTCGTCGGCTACCAATGCCGGACGGTTGTCGAATACTTACTCTTACCGAGATTAAGTTGATGCACTATTGTTTAGCTGACATCAATCGATTCAAAAGCAGGATTCGCTGGTACCAGTGCTTCGAGCATTTAGCTCTTAAGAAGAAGCCGATTGATCTTTATCGTTTTTATCACAAAGTTAGATTCGTTTCCCCGAAAACGATCGCCCAGGTGCCGAAGGAGTGGATCGATGGCTACGAGCAGCGCGGGATTGATATGTCCAGCGTGAATCGTGACGGGAGTTATCGATGGGATCGCGAAGTGCTCGAGTACTTCAAAGAGCACGGCACGGAAAAGTTCAGACGGTTGGCGATCTGGGATGTGGACTGGTCCAAGCTTCGCGATGAACTTTATCCAGAGGAATCGAAGATGGGCAGTCTAGATCCAAGAGGCAAGTTTGACAAGCTCGTGCACCGATGGTTGGAATCCACGCAACCTGATTTTTCGCTATATGCTAGCCCCCCCCTTGGCCGGAGATTTTTCCATAAATGTGTTCAGAAGGTGCTTTGCTCACTAGGTTGGTAAGTAGCATTAAATGCCGGCGGATTGTTCTCTTAGCAGCCTTGGTAGTCGTGTTGCTTCTCGTCATTGGATTTTGGGCGAGCCGGGCGATCAGCGGCCTGCACGGCGCGTTGTCGCTGCGTGGTCCGCACGGCATTTACTTGACTAAATTCGCCTTAAATGAATTTCCTATTTCTGAAGGAGGAATTTGGATTGGCGGGCACACAGTTGGTCTTGATTGGTCTGATGTGGGAACGATCTCGGGGCACACTTATGGTGCGGTTATCGGCCCAGGCTATGCCGATCCAACTGTTTTACTGACTGGATTATGGGGACCGGATCAGATGGCTCGGGGAACTGTTTTCAGTACTAATCAACAGGATAATCCAAATCAGGAGGTAGAACTGCGGTTGCGAAGTAATCTCTCTGCCCACAGTTGCACGGGCTATGAGATAGGCTGGCGCGTGTCTCCGAATCGGGTGGCTTACATGGGCATTGCGCGGTGGAATGGCAAACTCGGAGATTTCACGCCTCTTGTAACTCGCTACGGAGCAAAGTTTGGCGTGTCGAATGGCGATGTGATTGAGGCAAGCGCCATGGGAGATGTCATTTCAGCGTATAAGAATGGCGTATTACAGGCCCGGGTAGAGGACCATACCTTTCGAACTGGCTCGCCAGGAATGGGCACAGACTGGGGACCTGGAACGAATACCGACTTCGGACTGTCTCAATACATGGCTACCGATCAACTCTCCGACGCACCGCCTCCGAAGTAACACGAATTGGTGCAAAACCATCGAGTGCAGAAGCGCACGAAGAGGAACACGATGAGGACAACAACAAACCTGACCGTAGGCGAGTGGGTAGAAGTCCGAAGCAAGGAAGAGATTTTACGGACTCTCGATCACAACGGACAACTCGACGGAATGCCCTTCATGCCCGAGATGTTCCAATTTTGCGGCAAGCGCTTTCAGGTATACAAGAGCGCGCACAAGACATGCGATCCGGATTATCGCAGCCGCCGTATTTATCGTGCTGTCCATCTCCAAACCCGCTGCGACGGACAGGCGCACGGCGGGTGCCAGGCAGGATGTTTGCTTTTCTGGAAGGAAGCATGGCTGAAACCCATTGGCCGGGATAATCCGCACCATGCGACCATCGTTATCGAGTCGCCTTTAAACGATAGAGGCAATGCGTCTACCTCCGAATGCACAGAATCTGCTGTCTGGAATGGAGTGCGAGCGCAGACTTCTGACGCCCCGGGCGAGGATCCGACATATATCTGCCAGACGACGCAGGTGCAGCACGAGGAATCTCTGAAGTGGTGGGACGTCCGCCAGTACGTTGAAGACTATCTATCAGGGAATGTGAGTCCTTGGCGCCTTTTCAGCGGATTTGTCTATTCGATGTATTACAACCTCAGTCAGGCGGGTATCGGAGTGGGCCCTCTGATGAGATGGCTTTATAACGTCGCATGCCCCCTTTGGCGCGGCAGCAAATGGCCGAGGAAGGTGGGGATCATACCCGAAGGGCAGCCCACGCCCACGGCGGCGCTCAATCTGCAGCCGGGCGAGCTTGTCCGCGTCAAGTCCCATCAGGAGATTCTCAGCACGGTGAGCACCGCCAGCAGGAATCGCGGCCTCTGGTGGGACGCGGAGCTCGTTCCGTACTGCGGTGGAACCTACCGGGTTGCCAAACGCATCCATAACGTGATCGACGAGAAGAGCGGGAAGATGGTGCACATGAAAAGTCCCTCCATCCTGTTGGACGCCGTGGTGTGTCAAGCCCGTTATAGCCCATGCCGGATGTTCTGCCCCCGAAGCACCTATGCGTACTGGCGAGAGATTTGGCTCGAGAGAGTCAGCCCCGAAGTCCCCAGTGACGAACAAATATCATCACCTAGCAAATGCAAGCTGTGATCGAAGCGAAATACCCGAGACAATTGCAGACCTTTCGCAAAGGGCAACTGGGCAAAATCCGGATACGAGCGCCGATCTTGATAAAGGGCATCAACTAGAGCTCCAGCGAGATCGCCAGTTTGCTTGCTGACGCCATGGTTGGCTTAGGTGCTTCACGGCGCGCACCAGGTGCGCACATGCTTATAAATGATTGTGCGACTCCCGGCCCGAGGGTTTCAAAGTGGGGCTAGGGTTCGTTTGGCACAAGACCATCGTTGCCAAACGGTTTTTCCCAATGAATATGTTTTTATTGAAACCATGGAGGCATTTATGAAAGTTGTACTCTTTTGTGGCGGATTAGGGATGCGTCTCCGGGAATATTCCGAGTCCATCCCCAAGCCCATGGTGAGCATCGGCTATCGGCCGATTCTCTGGCACGTTATGAAGTACTACGCCCACCATGGCCACAAGGACTTCATTTTGTGCCTGGGTCATCGTGCCGATGTCGTCAAAAACTATTTCCTCAATTACAACGAATGCGCTTCCAACGACTTTGTCTTGTCTTCCGGCGGAAAGAAACTCGAACTCTATAACAGCGACATTCACGACTGGCGGATTACTTTCGCGGATACAGGGATCGAATCCAACATCGGCCAACGCTTGAAAGCTGTTCAGAAGTATCTGGAAGGGGAAGAAGAATTTCTGGCGAATTATAGCGATGGCCTCACCGATCTTCCACTTCCGCAACAACTGGAGCATTTTCGCGAGCGGGGGAAAGTTGCTAGTTTCTTGTGCGTCCGGCCCAATCTCAGCTACCACCTGGTCTCTTTGCAAGAGGGCCGAGGAAGTTTAGTCTCGGGGATGCACGCCATCAATAACGGCGCGGTGCGCATCAATGGGGGCTTTTTCATTTTCAAGACAAAGATATTCGATTACATCCGCGAGAAAGAGGAGTTGGTAAACGGGCCGTTTCAGCGCCTCATTGAAGAAGAGCAATTGATCGGGTATCCCTATGATGGATTCTGGGCCTCCATGGACACCTTCAAGGACAAGCAAGAGCTTGAAAACTTGTGGGGGAACGGCGCTGCTCCGTGGGAAGTATGGAAGGAGAAGCAGAACAAAGCAGGCTCTGCCAAAGCTACTACTCTTCGCGAGTCTCCATGCGCTCTTTAAGCTTGTCTTGCGACGCGACTGCCCCCCTTAACATTCTCTGTTTGGGAGCACATTCGGACGATATCGAAATTGGTTGTGGCGGGACAATTCTTTATCTCGTCCAGAACTATCCGAATTGCGTGTTCCATTGGGTTGTATTCAGCGCCATTGGCGTTCGCGAACCAGAGGCGAAAGTTGCCGTCGCCCGGTTTGTTCCAACCGGCCGGCTGAAAGGACCGATGCTGAGGACTTTCCCAGACGCTTTCATGCCGTTTATGGGCGCGGAAGTGAAGGGCGTTTTCGAACAGCTGAAAGAGGCCATTTCTCCCGATCTGATTTTCACTCACAATCGGAAGGACGCGCATCAGGATCACCGGCTGCTTGCAGAATTGACCTGGAATACCTTCCGAGATCACTTGATTCTCGAATACGAAATCCCGAAGTATGACGGTGATCTGGGACAGCCGAACTTATTTGTCCCACTCGAATCCCACGTATGTGAGAAGAAGATCCGTTGCATCTTGGACGCCTTCGAGTCCCAACGCGCGAAACCTTGGTTCCGACAGGATACGTTTCTCTCCCTCCTACGATTGCGGGGGATGGAGTGCAATTCTCCGAGCGGATATGCCGAGGCATTTTACTGTCGCAAAATAGTTTTGTGAGTTGACCGATGGCACGTCGGCAGCGCAGATCGCTAGCAAGGTCTAGCGGGGCATCGATTCTCTAATAATCACTCGCACGCTATTGCTCCTGATAGACGCGGGCCCATCGAGCGGGTCTCGCAGATAACGAAAGTAACGTCGGGGCTTAAGCTGCCGTGAAAAACCTGCGAGAGATTTATTTATGCCGCAGCAGGTGTGCAACGTCCGGCTCGCCACCGGTAGGAAATTCTCTTCGCGAATGTTTCGGCGCGCCGTTTGCGCTCCAGTGGCAAAGGTGCCCAAGCCGATAGCAGCAATCTGCGAACAGCCTTAGCCCAACTACCCGTATGACTCAAACCCTTACCAGAAGAGTTATAGACGACCAGGCATCGGAACAGCCCAAATCCGAACGCAATATTTGGTATTTCTTTGCGTTTTTTATAATAACAGCGATTCTTGTGGCGGCAATCTGTTGGTCGCTCGCGCATCCGTACGGCATACATTGGGATGAGTCACAGTATCTAAACGATATTCAAATTAATGGTCAACGCTTTCGTACAGGCCACCTCCTGAAGCTAGCTGGGAGTATCCTGATCAAAAATTTACGCCCGCCAGCTTATCGCCTGCTCGCATTTCCACTTATTGGAGTACTTGGATATCACACGACCGAAGCAAGGCTGATATCGCTAGCGTGTTTTGTTCTAAGTGCATTTTTTGTGTTCCTCTCCGTGCGCCGTATTAGCACACCAGAAGCGGGTACATTTGCAGCCCTCGTTTTTGCCTTGTCCCCGGAGGTCGTCTCCGCCAGTATTTTCTTTGGCACGGATACATCGCTTTATTTGGCAACAGCCGCAATGCTCTATTATATTTTCGCATCGTGGAGTGACGGAGAGCAGCGGACGAGCAATTGGGTCGGTCTCGGGTGTGCGGTCGGTTTAGGATTTCTAGCCAAAACCTCGTTCATCTTGGTCGCACTGCCTGTTTTTGTATTTTGGTTTGTGGCAGGCCATTGGAGCCTTCTGAGGATACCTCCCCTGGCATCGCAGCGAAAAGCAGGCCTGCTTGCTCTTCTGATCGCGGCCCCGTGGTGGGCGTTAAATGTCAGCCGAGCAATGGCCTTTGTACGATACGCACGAGGTGATGTTGGAAACTCGCTAGGGCCCCAGTCTCTTGCCACGTGGACGCGGTGGCTCAATACCGTCCTTCGGTGTCTCCTTGGGGGTGGGCTCACCATTCTAATCGCATTGGTCTTGATAGCGTTGATCCTCAGGCTAGTCAAGAAGCGGCTGATTCTGAGTAATTTGCAGACGGCTGCTGTCGGGGCTTGCGCTTGTGCGGGACTGCCGATTATTGCGGCTCAGCTCTCGGGAACGAATCACTTGCTAAGGCACATCACGCCATCAGTTATTCCTTTGGCGGTTATGATCGGGGTCTTCGCTTCTGTTTCTGGTTGGATGAAGTCCCGGGTAGCAACGGCCGTCTCGCTGGCTCTCTTTTGCACCCAAGCGGCCGTGCTGATCTCGCCAGTTGTTCGACCAAATCAGGAACTTCTGGATATTGGTTTCGTTAATGGGGCTCTTCCTTCGAGAACCATGATCCGCTTTGATCAATGGGACTGGCGGCCGGCTATGACTCTAGCCGACGGTTGCCGGGTTGAAGCGCCCGAGATATCTGTCCTGGGAGGTGGACGGGCTTTCAATCCTCCTCAAATTCAGTTCCCGTGGGTCGTACGGGCTACGTCAACGACGGATGCAAAATTGTCGATTCCTAACGTGACCTGGCTATGGCGCTTTCAAGACGGGATCCCCGACTGGCAGAAGATCATGGATGCCGTCGACCAAAGCGACATGATAATTACAGCGCCGCATTATAGGGGTGAGATCAAGGGCAAGGAAGATCCCGATGATCAATACAATGCTGAATTTGAGAAGCGCCTTTTGCTTGACCCTCGTTTCCAAGGACCATTCCTTTTCCAAATGGGGCGTTTTGCGCCAGTCGAGATCGCAATTTTCGTGAAGAAAGGCCTCTCGTGTTCCTCGAGTGCCGACCCCTGACGAGCACCTATCCTGTTATGCGAGGCCCTGGCACAGACGGTCAGATTCGAACAATTATCTCACTCCTTGCCTGATCCGTGGCTTTTGTCGATCGTCATGCCCTTCTCCAGCGAAGAGAAAATGTTTCCTTTGCTTCGCGATCAGCTCACGAATTTTTTGGATGATTCACCCTATCCTTGCGAAGTGATGGCTGTGAATGACGGAAGCTCGGATCGCACCATCGATCTGCTGGTCGAGTGGTCGAAGAGAGATGTGCGCATCAAGGTGGTGAACCTGTCGCGAAATTTCGGACACCAATACGCATCGACCGCAGGAATCGACTACGCGTCCGGCGACGCAATTGTCTTGATCGAGGCAGATCTACAGGACCCGCTTGAAGTCGTTCATCTAATGGTTGACCGATATCGAGAAGGTTACGACGTTGTGTGCGGCCAGCGCATCGTCCGCTCTGGCGAAGGGCGCTTCAAGAAATTTACCGCATGGGTTTTCTATCGATGCATGCGCGTATTCTTCCTTAAATCGCTTATGTCCCGCCGATGTGTCGAAAGTCTCAGGTCCATGCGCGAACTTCATCGTTTTCTGAGAGGGATGGTGGCGTGGGTCGGATATCCGCAAATTTGCGTGCGCTACGAACGCCAGGCCCGTGCTGCCGGTGTAACGAAATACCCGGTTCGAAAGATGATCCGGCTGGCATGGCGACGGCGGCCATTTCTTTTTCTCCATTACCACTGGGACTCAGTTTCTTTGGAGCCGGCGTTATGACGGTCCTTGCCTTCTAGGAGACAGTCCGAGCAATCGTGGAACACCTATCCAGGAGGACCGTGCCTGGTTGGACTTCTCTGATGGTCGTGGTATGTCTCAGTAATGCTGCTCTTATGATTGCAGTCGGCCTGCTCGGCGAATACGTGGCCAAAATCTTCGAGGAAGGCAAAGATCGGCCACCCTATGTGGTTGCCCATACGTGGAATCTGTATAAGCCGATGGCTTTTGTGGACATGCAGATTTCGGCTTCGACGACAAGCGCAGGAAACGCTCTTGTGTCGGTCGCTGGCTTCTCAGGCCAACGGCCCACCATGACAAGGCTGGGAAATCCACCGAGACCCAGTGATGGGGAGACGCTGAGCCGAAGTCGATGACCGTCATGTTGGAACCTGGTCTTGCCGACGGTGAGGCTTTGCTTGAAATGCGCTTATGGGAGGGTTTCTTCTTTGCCGTCGGACTGCTTCTTGTGCTTCCGATTGAACCACCGCTGCAGCGGCACGCCAACCTCTACGTGAAAAATGCTTCTTTGTAATTTTGTGCCGATATTCGGCGCACAAGACTTGTTCTATACTGATCTTCTGCGTGGATTCAAAGGAGATTCTTCCATCAAAGAGAAGGAACTAGGTTCGGCCCTATAGATTTCGGACAGTGGAGATGCCGCATGTATGGCTTATACAGACATGCGTGCCCGCGGGGAAAGTATGCATGCCATCGATCACTTGAAAAGCAGTATCAGTATCACTCCTTAGTAAGGAAAGCTTTATCCACCGTGGGGATATACCACTCCGCGTAAACAAATTGCGCAGACGATGCTTGTAGCTGCCTCACCGAGATTTTGGCGCAAGACGAAAACGTAGGTTGTGAGAGCCTTCATGAAAGAAATGAGTACCATTCTCGTTCTCCTTGCCTTCTGGACAAATCTTTCACTTTTTCCCCGGGTACAAGAACTTTCGCCTAGGATCGAGCAGTACTTAAGTTCCCAAATGCATGAATATGGGTTCAGCGGCGAGGTTCTCGTCGCTCATGGCGATGAAGTACTCCTAAACAAGAGCTTCGCGCCGCCTTCCGCCCTCGGTAGTAAATTCAACCAAGCCCGAAAGAGATTTCCGGCCGGCTCCATAGCAGAACAATTTATTGCTGCTGCGATTTTACAGCTAGAAGTAGTAGGTCAAGTAAGGCTCGACAGTCCGATTTGTGATTACATCTCCAACTGCCCCGGCGAGTGGGAGCAAATCCACATCCTACATCTACTTAGTCATTCTTCCGGACTGCCAAGCCTTGAAGGAATCACACCATGTGTCGAGCATGGCACCTCACAGTCCAATTCCTCGGCGATGATCGCAATGCTTTCCAGAAGATCATTACTTTTCAAACCCGGGAATAAATTCAACGCAAACAAATTGGACTACTTCTTCTTATCTCTGACAATCGAAAAGGTCTCCGGCCAGCCAACCAGCTTATACCTCGAGGAACACATTTTTCATCCCCTTAAGTTAGCGCAAACCGGGTATCTAGTCCCTGCTCCCCAACAAAATCCCCCCGGAACCAAGAGGCAAGAAGCTTGTCTTGCAGGTGATCATTTGGCGAACCCAATGCCCTCTTTATTTGCAGAGGATCTCTACACAACCATCTACGATCTTTATCGATGGGAACGAGCGCTCACCTCAGACGAGCTGTTGCCCAAGGGTTCGTTGGACCAAATGTTCACGCCGTACACAGAGGGCCACGGTTTTGGGTGGAAAATCATCAAGGAGTTCGACAGAAGGGTTGCCCTTCAAAATACCGAGTTTGATTCAACTTCTGTTTCTATCCGTAGATATCCGGATGACGATACTTGCATCATAGTCGTTTCTCATAGGTATGATGTTTCTGCTTCATCACTGAGTCACGACTTGGGTGCCATACTATTCGGGAAGCGCTACCCTATTTCCCCAAATCCTTCGTCGACTCACCCTTGATTCTAGACTGACGACAGCCTCCGTCGCGAATACCAGGCCCATCTTCGGGCACGAGGCCGAATCGTGGACGGAAAAAGTTTGGCCAAATGTTGCACACCAGGACCCACGGGCCGGTGATCCCTCAAGAGAAGTTTGAACCGTATCTGTAAGATCTTTGTTTACAGTAACATGCCCCGCGTGTCACCATTGACTCTGGTCCAGCACTTGCTGCCTAAGTGAGGAGTTCTTGGGACCCGTTTTCTACGGCTAGAAGTAACAGAGGGGCTTTAACAATCTCGAACACAAAGAAGGCCTGTTGCTGAATTGCGTGGTAGCCTGAAGCATTGTTGCGAAGTCGGCCTCGCCAGTCGCTGGTAATCGCTGTAGTCAAAGTAATCTCAGGTTCGCTTTCGGGCACGTCATAATTTCCAGTTTGTAACTTAACAGGAGTCGGTTCTAACCAGATGAAACCAGCTATCCGTGCATTTAGCGCAGTTCTACTTTTCATCCTGGCTAGTGTTCCTGCGTGGGCGCAAGTCAATATCACGACCGAACGGTATGATACCTCACGAACCGGCGCTAATCTGAACGAGGCCGTCTTGACGACCTCGAATGTGAATTCCACTCAGTTCGGCAAGTTATATTCTTACGTAGTTGATGGCTCGGTGCAGGCTCAGCCCCTCTACATTTCCAATTTAACGGTACCGGGATTTGGTTCCCGCAACGTCTTGTTCGTAGTCACAATGAATGACGTTGTGTATGCATTCGACGCTGATTCGAATGCCGTGAACGGTGGAATTCTTTGGAAATTGGATTTTCGGAATCCTACCGCCGGTGTCAACCCTATCCCCATCGTAGACGTCGTTAGCAACAACTCTCTCAATATTGTGGGAAATGTGGGAATCGAGAGTACGCCCGCCATTGATTTGAGTACGAACACCATGTATCTCGTAGCCAGAACAAAGGAAGTTTCTGGCACAACGACGAATTATGTTGCTCGCTTGCACGCTCTGGATATTACGACGGGAGCCGAAAAATTCGGTGGGCCTGTGGTAATTCAAGGGTCGTTACCCGGAAATGGGCAAGGCAGTTCCGGAGGGATCTTAACCTTTGATCCACTCATTCAAAATCAGCGGTCTAGCCTGGCTCTCGCGAATGGAATGGTTGTTTTCTCCTGGGCCTCGCACGAGGATGCGTGGGCCTGGCATGGGTGGGTGTTCGCCTATAATGCACAGACTTTGCAGCAATCCAGCATTTATTGTGTCACTCCCAATGGCCAGAATGGGGGTCTCTGGATGGCAGGACGCGCGCCGGTCGTGGATGCGAGCGGGAATCTTTACTACGCTTCGGGCAACGGCGACTGGGACGGTGTTTCTAGTTTTGGGGATAGCGTATTGAAAATAGGTACTGCTGGCGGGACTCTATCCCTCCTCGACTATTTCACACCAGATGACTACGCCGCTCTGCAGACCAGCGATCAGGACCTCGGTTCATCCGGTCCGCTCCTGATCCCGGGCACCAACCTCTTGGTTCATGGGGGCAAGGAATCGATTTTTTACTTGATGAATATGTCCAGTCTTGGCCACGAACAGTCGGGCAATAACCAGATCGTGCAACATTTCACGACGACAGGATCAGCAATCCATGGCGGACCTGTGTTCTGGAATCGGGCAACAGGTTCGGGACCAACGCTCTATATTTGGCCGAATGATATCGGTTTACAGGCTTATCAATTCAGCGGCACCAGTTTCAACATTATTCCCATTTCTCAAAGCACCATTGTTGCTGCGCCGGGGAGCTCCGGAGGTGTGTTAACCCTCTCTGCCAACGGCAGCACCGTGGGGAGCGGTATTGTTTGGTCTTCCATGCCAATCAATGAAGATGCGGATCACGGCGTGCACCAGGCTGTTCTGCGTGCTTTTGATGCGAATGATTTAACCACGGAGTTATGGGATTCTCAGCTGAACGCTGCTCGGGATGCAGTGGGCCTATGGCCAAAATACAGTCCCCCGACCGTAGCAAACGGTAGGGTTTACGTGGCTGCATTTCCGAGTGATGGAGTTAGCGCGGGAGCGATCTCGGTTTATGGCCTTCTCGGGGATTTCTCCATTTCGGGCTCGCCATCCAGTAACTCCGTCGCCGCTGGAGGTACTGTAACTTATACGGTAAACACAAATGCAATCTCAGGCTTCTTGGGTTCGATTGCGCTGAGTGCGAGCGGGCTGCCGGCGGGAGCGACGGCGAGCTATTCACCGGCGACGGTGACAGGAGCAGGGAGTTCGACGTTGACGGTAACGACGACGGGGAGCACGCCGGTAGGCACATCGACGTTGACGCTCACAGGCGTGAGCGGGACTCTGACGCATACGACGACGGTGAGCTTGGTGGTGAACGCACAGCCACCACCACCGGACTTCACGATAACGGGAACACCGTCGACACAGACGGTGGTAGTGGGGAGTGCGGCGACGTACACGGCGAATATCGGGGCACTGAGCGGGTTCGCCGGGGTGGTGACGCTGAGTGCGAGCGGGCTGCCGGCGGGAGCGACGGCGAGCTATTCACCGGCGACGGTGACGGGAGCAGGGAGTTCGACATTGACGGTAACGACGGCGGGAAGCACGCCGGTAGGCACATCGACGTTGACGCTCACAGGCGTAAGCGGGAGCGTGACGCATACAGCGACAGTGACGCTGACGGTGACGGTGACGGGAGTGATCAGCATCGACTTTGTGGGACAAGGGACAGCCATGGGAAGCACGGAGGTGGCTGGAGTGGTGGCGAAGTCGAATTGGAACAACGCAAACGGACTGACGAATACGACGGCACAAGCATTGGTGAATGAGTCCGGGACGGGGACAGGTGCGACGGTAATTTGGAACACCAACGGGATTTGGAACTTGCCGATCACGGATGCACCCGGAAACGTTCGGATGCTGGGTGGGTATCTGGACCCGGTAGGGGGGACGACAACGGTCACGGTGGCAGGACTAGTGACAAACGCAGGGGGCTACGACGTGTATGTGTATGCCGATGGAGATAACGGTGCAGCCACGCGAACGGGGGCGTATCAGATCAGCGGAACGGGGATCACGACGACGAGTGTGAACCTGACGGATGCAGCGAACACGAATTTCAGCGGAACATACACGCAGGCGAACAACTCGAACGGGAATTATGTGAAGTTCACAATCACAGCGACGGGGTTCACGATCACGGCGACGCCGGGGGCGGCGACGGATGGGTTTCCGCGAGCACCAGTGAATGGCATTCAGATCGTGCCGTATGTAGCGACAACACCGGACTTCACGTTTTCAGCGAGTCCAAGCACACAGCCAGTAATCGTGGGCAATTCGACGACATACACAGTAAATGTTGGGGCGGTGGCTGGATTCACAGGGGTGGTGACGCTGAGTGCGAGCGGGCTGCCGGCGGGAGCGACGGCGAGCTATTCACCGGCGACGGTGACGGGAGCAGGGAGTTCGACATTGACGGTAACGACGGCGGGAAGCACGCCGGTAGGCACATCGACGTTGACGCTCACAGGCGTAAGCGGGAGCGTGACGCATACAGCGACAGTGACGCTGACGGTGACGGTGACGGGAGTGATCAGCATCGACTTTGTGGGACAAGGGACAGCCATGGGAAGCACGGAGGTGGCTGGAGTGGTGGCGAAGTCGAATTGGAACAACGCAAACGGACTGACGAATACGACGGCACAAGCATTGGTGAATGAGTCCGGGACGGGGACAGGTGCGACGGTAATTTGGAACACCAACGGGATTTGGAACTTGCCGATCACGGATGCACCCGGAAACGTTCGGATGCTGGGTGGGTATCTGGACCCGGTAGGGGGGACGACAACGGTCACGGTGGCAGGACTAGTGACAAACGCAGGGGGCTACGACGTGTATGTGTATGCCGATGGAGATAACGGTGCAGCCACGCGAACGGGGGCGTATCAGATCAGCGGAACGGGGATCACGACGACGAGTGTGAACCTGACGGATGCAGCGAACACGAATTTCAGCGGAACATACACGCAGGCGAACAACTCGAACGGGAATCATGTGCAGTTCACAATCACAGCAACGGGGTTCACGATCACGGCGACGCCGGGGGCGGCGACGGATGGGTATCCGCGAGCACCAGTGAATGGCATTCAGATCGTGCCGCATTAACACCATGTCGAAGTGTGCGGAGATGGCTCCCAGCAGCAGGTTCAACACATCCTACTGGCCGCTGGCTACAAGATCGACCTTGCCGGTACGACATCCTCAACGAAGTTCTGAGGAAGAACATCAGGTGACTCCGGACGGCTATCCCGTCTTGGCAACTAGCCTTCAAACTTCCGTGCCGGGGGCCTGTACATAACCGGCGCGGTCGGCGGACGCACCCTCGGCCCGACCTTGCGTTTTGTAACTGGTACCAACTACGCTGGCCCGCGGCGATGAGCCAGCCTAGTCATCTTCTCCATCGCTCAACGCCCTTCGGAGTCAGCATTTTCATTTCCTTCGTTCTGGCGCGCGGTCCAATCGGAAGAGCGTGAAAATCACACTCCATCATCTCGGGGCGCCCGAATCGCAGGCGCAATTTGTGCAGGACCGGACAGGGGCGATCGTCGCCATGCTTGGATGGTTCCAAATCCAAAAGGAACTGCATTGGAAGTCCGAAGTGAGGTTCGGGGAAGGAATCGGACGCAGGAGCGGATGGTATCATGCCATCACGGAGTGGCTGGACCACCCGTGATCGAGAGAATCTGTAAACTACTAGTGAGCGGCGTTACAGGCAGCGGACCGCAAACTTTCAGAAGGTAATTAGCGAAGGAACCCCACGTCTGCCCCGGTTCCTCTGTTCTTGCGTCAATGTTGCACCTCTTTGATAATGTCCCCTTCCGCCCTCGTTAGAAGTGTCCCCTACACTGTGACCTCCAGAGGAGGTCC
>Ga0137418_10001813_pt1 | contig 19568 bp, 16 predicted proteins | sample CZODoug3_1_2_16f_FD_122242 | JGI IMG/M metagenome (GOLD analysis project Ga0137418, IMG submission 122242) | Vadose zone soil fungal communities from Angelo Coast Range Reserve, California, USA - CZODoug3_1_2_16fungal (Hybrid Assembly) | ecosystem: Environmental > Terrestrial > Soil > Vadose...
TTCCCGCGCCAGTCAATGGCATGCTTAGGCGGCGTGCCATCTTTTCCCTCCCACCAAACGTCGTTGTCATCAGTAAGCGCGACATTGGTATAAAGCGTGTCGTGCTCGATCGATTTCATCGCGTTCGGATTCGATTTGTAACTCGTGCCGGGAACGACACCGAAATAACCGTTCTCCGGATTCACCGCGAACAAACGCCCGTCGCGAATTTCCATCCACGCGATGTCGTCGCCGACGGTCGTCACTTTCCAGCCATTGAAGTGCGCGGGCGGAATCAACATCGCGAAATTGGTTTTGCCGCATGCGCTGGGGAACGCTGCAGCCACATAATGTTTTTTTCCTTCAGGCGATTCAACGCCGAGAATCAGCATGTGCTCCGCCATCCAGCCTTGCTTACGCGCGAGATAGGAGCCAATGCGCAACGCGAAGCATTTCTTGCTTAGCAAAACGTTCCCGCCGTATCCAGAGCCGACCGAGATAATCGTGTTGTCCTGGGGAAAATGACAGATGAACCGCCGATCAGGATCGACATCTAATAACGAATGCACGCCACGGTTCCATTCGGCCTTTGGATCGTTGCCAAGGCGGTTCAGCGCGATTTTGCCCATGCGCGTCATGATTCGCATACTGAGCACGACGTATTTTGAATCGGTGATTTCGAACCCAACTTTAGTCAGGGGAGAATCGGGCGGGCCCATGATGTAAGGTACAACAAACATGGTGCGTCCCCGCATCGCGCCGTTCAGCAGTCCATATAGCTTCGAATACGTTTCCGCCGGCTCCGACCAGTTATTTGTGGGCCCGGCTCCTTCTTTGGTCGGCGTGCAAATGAATGTGACCTTCTCGACCCGGGCGACATCGTTCGGGTTCGAACGGTGCAAGCAGGACCGCGGAACTCTTTTCTCGTTCAGCTTGATCAACACGTTCTGTTTTAACGATTCCGCGATCAGGAATTCATTCTCCCGCTCGGAACCGTCACACCAGAAAATGTTCTCGGGTTTTGTCAGCTTTCCGATTTCGTGTACCCAATCGAGCACGGCCTGGTTCGTCGGCTTCGTATCGCCGATTCCATTCGGCGGGAATATGGCGGGTGCGATATTTTTCATGAAACGAAGGTGTCCATTTAAGCACGAATGGACGGGTTCGCCACGCTGAATCATTGAACGGTTAAATTGTTTCACGCTTGCGTAAGAACAGTGCGCGGCATTAATTGAAAGTATGTTCGGGGTCACCACCTCCGATGATTATCGGCCGGTTGCGTGGATGGGACGCTATCCCGTCGATGTGACCACGATGCTGGTTGGGCTGCACGTCGCGGCCGCAATTCTCGCAGCTATTCTTGTCGCGATCGGGGCGGGGTCGATTTTAGCGTATTTGCAATTCGACAGTGCGGCAGTCTGGTCCGGCCAGGTGTGGCGCCTTTTCACGTACGCCTTCGTGCACGCGCCGTCCGGGCTACTCTGGTTCGCGATCGAGATGTACATGCTGTTCGTGTTCGGCCGCGAAGTCGAACGCTTTATCGGGCGGCGCGCCTTTATTGGGCTCTATCTTATTTTGCTGGTTACGCCCGCGGCGCTGCTAACGGTTTGGGGTCTTTGGCAGCGTTCGGCGCTCGCCGGTTCGCCCGCGTTGCACTTTGGAATTTTTGTTGCCTTCGCCACCATCTATCCGCGGGCTGAGTTGTTTCTGCGGATCATGACCAAATGGGTTGTCCTGATTCTTGCGGCAGTTTACACCTTTCAACTGCTCGCATATCACGCCTGGAGCGAGCTGATGGTCGTTTGGGCAAGCATCGGCGCGGCATTCCTTTTCATTGAAATGCATGGCGCCGGACCGGAACTTCCCTGGTGGGACGCATTGAAAACGCGCTTCGCTCCCAGGCCAAAGTTCCATGTTGTACCCCAAATGCGTTCCAGCCGGTCGATGGAGCCGGATGACGTTTACGCCTCGATCGATCCAATCCTCGATAAGATTTCGAAATTTGGAATCGGCAGCTTAACGGCGAGCGAACGCCGGCAACTTGACCGCGAACGCGAGCGCCTTCTAAAAAAGTCCGAGTAATTTTGCAGCGGCAGCGGTTTCGGCTGCTACCTCTCTGGAAGCGCAGGCGGCACTCCGCGCCTCTACAGCTTGTTTCCGGACAGGCGCGCTTCCGAGATCTCGCACAGCACGTGCAGCAGAAGCTGATGCGCTTCCTGGATCCGCGCCGTGGAATCGCTGCGAACCAAGAGGTCGATGTCAGCCATGCCGACAGTTGATCCGCCGTCACGACCCAGGAAAGCAATAGTCTTAAGCTTACGCGCCTTTGCTTCCTGTAGTGCGCGCTCAATATTCCTGGATTTGCCGGAAGTCGTTAGACAAATCAGCAGATCTCCCGGAAGGCCAAAGGCCGCCACCTGGCGAGCGAAGATTTCGTCGAAACCATAATCGTTGCCCGCGGCTGTGAGCAGTCCACCATCGCCAGCCAGACAGATTGCCGGATAAGCGGGACGATCTTTCATAAAGCGCACCACAAACTCCGTTGCGAAATGCGATGCATCGGCCGCGCTGCCGCCATTCCCGCAAACGAGCAACTTATTTCCCGCGCGCAAGCATTGCTCAATCAGGTCCGCAGCCTTCGCTACCTGCGAGTCCAGGTCGAACAGCGATTGCAGTGTTTCTTTCGCCGCAGCGACTGCGTTCTTTAAAATCACAGTTGATTCGTTCATCGGTACCAATACCTCGCGCAATTTGCTAGCCCGCTCAATCGTAATTGAAACAACCGTGTAAAAACCAGACCTTTTCCCTTTCGGTAAGGGTTTTGGTGGAACTTCGTCCTCTGGTTCCCGTAGAAGTGCTTGTGCACGATGTAATGCTAGACCTCACACCTAACCTTCTTGGCCACCAGACCCTGGCGAGGTTGCAGGTACCGTCAGGGGCCCAACCGACCAGCACCAAGAGAAAGCGGTTCTGGCCAACGAATTGCTTTAAGACAACGAACAAACGGAGCGTTGTTAGCGACCAGCAGCCAACCGGGACAATGAAAAATGGATCTTACCGGCTTCACTGATTCTCTATCAGCGACCCCGCACGAGCACGACGAGTGCCCGCATTGTTGTGGAGTGGTGCGGATGCACAACGGCCTTTGCCTCGGGTGTTTGGTGCAAACGGGACTGGCTGAAGACGACGGCTCGGAGAGCGAAAATCTCGATACTCTTCTCTCCGAAATCGAGTAGAACAAGCCAGCCGGCATCTAGAAACTGCCAGCGCGTCGAGAAATTGGCTACTATGGCAGGGGATTAGTAACTTTGTCGGACTTTGTCTGATCTGTGTAAATTATTGCGACTTTGCCCCCTCAATTTCCGTAGTAGTAAGCGTGCGAGAAGCGAGACGAATTCAAGGGCGGTCTATCTCAAGATCTCATCCTTTTTACTTTCCTGCTAACGCTACGGTCCCGAACTTGAGTTCCGCGTCCGGCTTTGGCTGTCGCTTTGCGCATTTTTTAAGTGAATCCGTTAAGAGTTCACCCTTTTGTCACATTTTCCTAATTGAAGGAAAAAACCAAACGCGGTTTCCTCGTCCTATTAGCTCTCGGGAGCTGGCGAGGTAGCAGCATTAAGAATTTAACAATGAAGCTAGAGGGTTTCCGCCCGCAGGTCAGGCGAGTGACCAAGGGCGGCAGCATGTCCAACAACGGACGGAACGGAAGCAAAGCGCCCCGCGCTGTCAGCGAAGTCTCGGCATCTTCGGCGCACAGGGTGCCAGGTTGGAAATACACTCTCGATATTACCTGTATTCTGCTTTCGCTCCCGTTCTGGTTGCCGCTGATGGTTTTGCTCATGCTGGTGACGCGAATCGCCTCGCCTGGTCCGATTTTCTACCGCCAGAAACGCGTTGGCTTGGGAGGAAGACATTTTTTTATCTGGAAGTTCCGAACAATGAAGCTGAGCGCCGAGACGAAAACCCACGAGCACTACTTCCAAGGATTGATGCTGGCCGATTGCCCGATGACTAAGCTCGACGCTCATGGCGATCCTCGCCTGGCCCCTTTTGGTCGAATTCTGCGCGCCAGCGGTCTGGACGAGCTGCCTCAAATCTTCAACGTGCTTTGCGGCGAGATGAGTTTGGTCGGTCCGCGGCCGTGCCTGCCAAATGAATTTGACCATTATGAGCCGTGGCAGCGGGAACGGGTGAACGGTCTGCCAGGCCTGACCGGATACTGGCAGGTAAATGGCAAAAACAAAACAACGTTCAACCAGATGGTCGCCATGGATCTGTTCTACCTCAAGAATATGTCAATCTTGCTCGACCTCAAAATCATGCTTAGGACCTGCACGGCTCTTGCTGAACAACTGTTCGAATCCCGACCGGCGGCCCAATGCAATCGCCAGCACAGAGACCCTCACCCGTCGGCGACACCTGGTCCGCAGGATGGAGGCCGCCGTTCACCGTCTACGCAAATTTTGCACACCTGAGGCAACCAGCTCGAAACTATGAAAAAAACAGTCACCGTTGGCGTGATCGGATGCGGTTATTGGGGACCGCTTCTGGTTCGCAACTTCAAATCTCTTCCAGACTGCCTGCTAAAAGCCGTCTGCGATGTCAATGCGGAGCGTCTAAAACATATTCACGCGCTGTATCCGGAGATCGAAGGCATACCACAGACGCAGCAGCTTCTCAACGGCACAGACGTGGATGCTGTCGTCATTGCCACCCCGGTGAAGCATCATTACTCATTGGCCAAGGCAAGCTTGCTCGCAGGGAAGCATACCTTCATCGAAAAGCCTATGGCATCTTCATCTGCCGAGTGCGAGGAACTAATCGAAATCGCGGAGCGCAATGGGCTCATTCTGATGCTCGATCACACCTTTCTTTATTCGTCGCCGGTGCAAAAGATTGCCCAAATTGTTCAATCTGGAGATTTGGGCGAGATCCGCTACATTAATTGCCGGCGTCTTAACCTGGGACTATTCCAAAAGGACATCAATGTCGCCTGGGATCTGGCGCCTCACGATATTTCGATCATTCTCCATATCCTCGACGAATTCCCCACTGCGATTAACTGCCAGGGAAACGCTCATATCACGCCGGGGATAGAGGACGTGACAAACATGTCGCTGTCCTTCTCGCGTAAACGTTTCGCAACCATCCAGAGCAGCTGGCTCGAGCCACGAAAAATTCGCGAAATGACTATCGTCGGTACGCGACGCATGATCGTGTATGACGACTTGCGGACACGCGAGAAAATCCGCATCTACGATGCACGGGTAGAACGTCCGCCGCACTACGACACGTTCGCTGAATTTCAATACTCGTATCATTACGGAGATAGTTACATCCCATACCTGCATCAGGAGGAGCCGCTAAAGCTGGCCTGTCAGCATTTTATTGACTGCATCAAAACGAATTCTGAACCGCTAACAGATGGCCGTCGGGGGCTCGAAATGGTCAGGATCCTCGAGGCGGCCAGCACTTCTCTCAAGACGAACGGTGCCCCCGTGAAACTTTCTCGTTCGAGTAGTGCAGCGCCGGATCTCGCCCCTGTCAAAGCGGAAAAGATTCTTCAGGTTGAAGCATTCGCTGGATGAGTGACACGGAAGCTTTGACCACAATTTCTCCAGATTCGCCGCACTAGGCCAAACCTCAAAATGAAAGTTCCCTTGCTCGATTTAAGGGCGCATCACGCTCCTTTGATTGAAACGTTCGATCGAGCCATTCGCGAAGTGATCGAGAGCAATGCATTTGCGGGCGGACCCTTCGTGGAAAGGTTCGAGGAGGAGTTCGCGGCATTCTGCGACTCCGCCTACGCAGTCGGCGTGGGCAATGGGACCGACGCGCTTTGGCTTACTCTCCTGGCGCTTGGTATTGGTGAAGGAGATGAAGTGATTACCGTTCCAAACACATTCATCGCCACCGCCGAGGCGATTACCTACTGCAAAGCTCGACCAGTGTTCGTGGATGTGGACCAAGACACATTCACCATGAACCCGGCGGAACTTGAGAAGGCTCTGACAGACAGAACCAAAGCGATCATTCCGGTCCACCTCTTTGGGCAACCGGCGGACATGGACCCGATTTTGGAATTTGCACGCGCACACGGACTCTTCGTCATTGAAGATGCCGCTCAGGCGCATGGCGCCGAGTACAAAGGCCGAAAAGCAGGCACGCTGGGCGACGCGGGTTGCTTCAGTTTTTATCCCGGCAAAAATCTTGGGGCTTTCGGCGAGGCTGGCGCGGTCGTGACGAACGACGCCGAGTTAAAGGAAAAAATCAAGGTCCTTCGAGACCATGGTCAGGCGCAAAAGTATTATCACAGCCTGATGGGTTGGAATTGCCGGATGGACGGGATTCAGGCGGCGGTACTATCCATCAAACTGCGTCACCTTGAAGAAGCAAACCTCCTGCGTCGCAAACACGCGCTTGAATACAATCGGACTTTCGCCGGAATCGAGGAGGTTACAACACCTTGCGAGGCGAGCTACGCCCGGCACGTTTATCACGTCTATGCCATTCGAGTACAGGAACGCGATGAAGTCCGGCGACGTCTGCAGGAGAAAGAAATCGGATGCGCTGTGCACTATCCCATTCCGATTCACCTCCAGGAGGCATGTCAAAACCTCGGCTATGCTGTGGGCGCATTCCCAGTCTCGGAGAAGCTGACCCAGGAATTTCTTTCTTTGCCGATGTACCCCGAGCTGACGAGAGAGCAAATAGAATATGTCGCTGACTGCGTCAGCGAAATCGTCGGCGCAACCGTGTTCGTTTAGCTAAAAATTTCTGAAGACACTCCAAACGGTCGAATCAGAGGCGAACGAAGCAGCGCCCCGGTCTGGCAACGAGTCTTTTGTAGAGCGGAAGACAAGCGGCGAACCGTTGGAAATGCGAATCATTAATCCTGTCCACAATCCAGGTTGGGACCTTGTTGTTGCCTTGCATCGCGATGCTAGTTGCTTCCACACCAGTGCTTGGGCAAAAGTGCTTCATCAAACCTATAACCATTGGCCTTTTTATCTTCAGTTTTCCCGCGGACGCAGGTTGGCGGCGCTGATACCGCTGATGGAAGTGCGCAGTCCGTTCACCGGTCGCCGTGCCGTCTGCCTGCCATTCACTGATGTATGCGAGCCGCTCATCTTTGATCGAGAAGTGGTCCATTTGGTAAGAGATTGCCTCATTCGCTTTGCGTCGGAACGCCACTGGAAACACCTTGAGATACGCGGAAATAAATTCTTTCGAGTCGCCGCGAAGTCATTCACGAAATTTTATGGACATGTCCTCGATTTGAGGGGCGGCCCCGAAGAACTGATCGCGCGCTTCGCAAGTCCGGTCCGCCGTGCCATTCGTAAAGCGGAGCGCAGTAATGTGGCCGTGGTCGTCGCCCACACTCGTCCGGCCATTAAAGATTTTTACCGGCTCCATATTCGAACGCGCCGGCGTCACGGTCTCCCGCCGCAACCGGTCTCGTTTTTCCTGAACATCTACGAGCATATCATTCGGCCTGGTCTGGGTTTCACCGTTCTCGCACGATGCGGATCACGCCCAATTGCCGCCGCCATCTTCTTTCGTTTCGGAAAGAACGCTCTTTATAAATACGGTGCTTCCGACAAAAGATTCCAAGAACTCCGCGCAAACAATCTTGTCATGTGGCAGGGCATCCAGTTCTTGGCGCGCAATGGCGTGGAGAAATTACATTTCGGGCGCACCGAATGCGAAAACGAGGGCTTGCGGCGATTCAAGCTTTCCTGGAACACGAAGGAAGAAACAATTGATTACTTTCGAGTTGATCCATCAGGTCGGGAAAGTTTAGTTCCCGCCTCTTCTAACTCCGGCTTTCACAAGAAGATCTTTGGGAGGTTACCGCTGACACTCAATCATCTGGCCGGCTCACTGATCTACCCGCACCTCGACTAAAGGTCTAAAACTATGAATCAAATCCGACAAGAAGCCCCACATCAGTCCGGAATAAGCCTGAGTGACATCCCCTTTGCTCTATTCAAGCGCAAGTGGACAATTATCCTTTGCGCGCTCCTGGGTATCATCGCTGCGGCAGCGTTCTGCTATCTCTTCCCGCCTGCGTACCAATCCCAAGCCAAATTGCTGGTGCGCTATGTTCTGGAAAGAAGCGCTGTCGATTCAATCGACAACACAACGCGTCCGAACCAGAGCGCCACAAACGGGCTGAAAACGACCGATACCGTGATCGATGCCGAAGTCCAGATTCTGACGAGCTCGGATCTCGCGATCCAAGTCGCTGATGCAATCGGCCCCAAACGGCTTGGGGCCTCATCCAAAGAAGCCGCTGCCGGCGCGATTGTTTCGGGGTTGCAGGTCACACCGACCAAAGGAAGCGATGTCATTCTCGTTTCCTATCAGAATCGCAATCCGCAGCTCGCGACGCTCGTTTTGCAGGAATTGTTAAGCCGTTATTTCGTCAAGCATCTGGAAGTGCATCGTTCGGCTGGTGCCTTCGATTTTGTAACTCAACAAACCGATCAGGTTCGAGCGCGCTTAAACCAAACGGAGGATGCGCTAAAGGCGTTGAGAGATAAGACAGGAATTGTCTCACTTAAAGATGGAATGGACACTCTCATCAAAGAAGTGGCGGACACTAAGAAGGAGCTTAATTCCGCCGAGGGGGACTTGGCCGAACAACAAGCCCAAGTTAAACAGACCGGAGAGACGAAGATTAAAAAGTGGAAACTAAAAAGTTCAGCTTCAGCGTCTGAAAAAAGCCCTGAAGCTGCTAAGAACTTAGTCGCCGGAACGCAGGCGAAAATCGAGGCGATTAAGGCACGACTTCGCGATGCTCAGCAGAGGATGAAGCAACTTTCGGACCTCAGCCCGCAAATCGAAGAATTGGAACGCAAACGGGAGCTGGATGAAGCGAATTACAAATATTTCGAGGCCTCACTCGAGAAGGCGCGCATCGATGAGGCGTTGGATCCTTCCAAGATGCCCAACATTAGCGCAGTGCAGCGGCCGTCCCCGCCGATGCTTGATACCAAAACGCGCAATAAGATTGCCTTGGCACTGGCCGGCGGGGGAATATTCCTCGGCATAGCGCTTGCGTTGTTAAGGGGATTGATTTTGAACCGGACCGTTGAGCGGCCACTCCAGCTGGAGACAAAGCTGCACATCCCGCTCATGCTTTCGATACCGTATTCCAAAACTAGCCGCAACGGCCATTTGGCCTTGCCTACCAATGATTCTCACGCGAGTCCGGTGTCGCTCGCAACGAAGCGGCGCTATTCGAAGTTGGCGCCTTGGGAGGCTGGCCATTTCATGCGGCCGTATTGCGACGCAATTCGGGATCGTCTCAGTCTCTATTTTGAGCTCAATCACTTGACTCATAAGCCGAAGCTCGTGGGTGTTGCCGGTTTTTCGGACAATGCAGGAGCCTCAACCCTTGCCGCAGGGCTTGCCGCCTCACTCTCGGAAACCAACGATGATAAGGTGCTTCTTGTGGATGTAAAGCTAGGTCCCGAGGAGGTTCACCCATTCTTCAAGGGCAAGCCCGCATATCCCTTGAATACAGCTCTTAAGCCAAAAGAAGAGATGGCTTCAGCTGCAGACAACCTCTATCTGGCCACGGTAGGATCGCCAAATGGCGGCGGCCCGGCGCATGTCGGCTTGAAAAAATTCTTCGACATGATGCCGAACCTGAAAGCCAGCGACTTCGACTACATCATTTTTGACATGCCCCCGCTGCACCAGACCAGTCCTACGTGGGGAATGGCTGCGTTCATGGACAAGCTTCTGCTGGTAGTTGAGGCGGAAACGAATGACCGCGACCTTATAAGCCGCGGCTACAGAAAGTTAGTCGTGGAGCGCGACAATGTGGCGGCAGTAGTTAACAAGACGCGTTCCTATATTCCTAAGTGGCTCGACAATGGAAGTTGAGCTAAGAGGTTAGTAGCGGTTCCGCTACCATTCCAAATCTTACAACCAGTCGCTCTCGGTATCTGGGCAGTTCCAGTAGCCGCTAAGGGCGACCGCAGAGCTGGCAATGATCTCGTGTTGCGCAATAGAATCTATTACGGATTAAAACCGTTCGTCCCTCAGTTCCTTCGAGCGGCGATTCGGCGACAATTTGCAGCGCGGTTACGGAGGCGCATTGGCGATGTCTGGCCTATTATGCCTGGGTCGGAAAGTCCGCCGGAAAACTGGCCAGGCTGGCCAGGCGGCAAGAAATTTGCCTTTGTTCTGACCCACGATGTGGAGAGCAGAGCGGGCTTGGGAAAATGCCGGTCCTTAATGCAATTAGAGACCGAGCTCGGCTTTCGTTCTTCGTTTAATTTTGTCCCCGAAGGAAGCTATCGGGTTCCGACGGAGTTAAGGGAGGAACTCACTGACGGCGGATTCGAAGTAGGGATACATGATCTTAAACATGATGGCCATCTCTTTGCCTCGCATCGCGGCTTCAAAAGGCGCGCCGTAAGAATCAATCGTTATGCGCGCGAATGGGGGGCATCGGGATTTAGGTCAGGGTTCATGTTACGCAACCTCGAGTGGTTGCACGATCTCGATGTGCAGTACGATGCCTCTACGTTCGACACGGACCCGTTCGAGCCACAGCCAGACGGACGTCACACCATATTCCCATTTTGGGTGCCGAGCCCAAACGGAGATGCCATCAACCATCCGCGTAGCGGATATGTGGAACTGCCCTACACCCTGCCGCAGGATTCCACGCTTTTCTTGTTGTTATCCGAGAAGACGACAGATATCTGGCGCCGAAAACTCGACTGGATCGCCGAGCGCGGTGGAATGGCTTTAATCGACACACACCCAGACTACATGGCCTTGGGCGGGTCGAGTCCACAAGCTGGGGAGTACCCCATCGGACTCTACAAAGAGCTTTTGAATTATACTCGCTCACGATACGCGGGCGAGTATTGGCCCGCTCTACCTAGACAAGTCGCTGCTTATCTCCTCAAAAGTATGGCGCTGGCCCCAGCCAAGGATTAAGTCGAACGAAGTGTAGCCCACCGGAGATCAAGCCATATGCAGATCACAGTGTTCGGAATGGGATACGTAGGCTGTGTCACGGCCGCGTGCTTGGCCGATATGGGCCATTCGGTGACTGGTGTCGATTTACAAGAAACCAAGGTATCCCTGATCAACGCTGAAAAAAGCCCGGTAATCGAACCGGCCTTAGGTGAGGCAGACTCACTTTTGATTGCAGCTTAGGATTAACGTAATGCATAGCTGGTCTTGGACGATTGGCTAGCCCCCTATGAATAGCTTACCAGACATGCTGCCTAGATTCGGTGTCGACCTAACCATTCTTCTCTCGAGTGTGTCGCTAACGCTGTTTGGACAAACCACTCCAACAGGTGCGCCGTTTCAAATCGCAACGCCATCAAATGGTGAACCTATTCCGTCTAAAATAGACTTTGCAGTCGCCGTGGAAGCCGGATGGCTACATCCCAATCCATGGATGAAAACTTTTGGCTGATACATGGTGACAAAGATGGCTCAATAATTGCATCGCCGATTAACGGTCTATTATACATCCGATTCACTAATTTAGGCGACGCGCCCATAATGATCGATTCCTATTCGATCGAAGTGCTAGATGGCAAAGAAAAGTGGTTAAGGCTTGTTACTATCAACGCACACGGCGGCGAAATGTATAACCGCGGTCCGACCGACGATATGAAGCAAGCGCGTCGATCCAATATAGAACAAGACACATTCGATTACGCCATCGCAAACAACAACATCGAACCTCATGTTACGGTTAGAGGCTGGGTCTTTGTCGAGGCACCCGAGGGTGATTTGCAAACCGTTAAAGACGCACGATTTAATGTAACGGACATTCTTGGTAATAAAGCTGTTCGCCCGATTAAGCTCCTGACAGAAGAGCCCCAATCAATCCAACCAAGATTGCTTCATGTTGGGGAGACAAAAGACCTTAGCCAAGCCCGCAGACAATTCTACAGCGAGGCCAACCCTTGAAACTCTGACAGCCTCCCAGTCGTTCTCGTCTTGTCTTTGAATTTCTTTTCGGTTTATGTCATCAAGAAATATAGTCCTTGCTCAAATCGGATGTGGTTACTGGGGCCCAAATCTACTGCGCAACTTCTCAGCCTTGCCTGAATGCACAGTCAAGTACGTTGTGGATCCTAGCGCAGAACGCCGCCTTTTTGTGGAATCGAATTTCCCGTTCAGCCGCGCGATTGAGACGCATCAGACTGTGCTCGAAGATCCCAGCGTTGATGCCGTAGTGATCGCGACACCCGCTGCCAGCCACTTCTCCCTCGCCAGGGACGCGCTCGACGCAGGCAAACACGTGTTCGTGGAGAAGCCGCTCGCTACAAAAGTTGCGGAAGTCGATGAGCTCTCGAGACGCGCTGCCGAGCGAAATCTGGTTGTAATGACCGGTCACACATTCGTTTATAACTCAGCCGTCCGTCACGTGAAGAGACTGATTGATGCCGGCGACCTGGGCGATCTTCGCTACATCTACAGTCAGCGCCTAAACCTCGGCCGGATTCGTTCCGATATCGACGCTCTCTGGAACTTTGCTCCCCACGATATCAGCATCATTCAATATTGGCTTGGCGATCCGGAGCCGATTTCCATTGGCCGCCAGGGCATGGCTTACATGCAGGACGGGATCGACGACGTTGTTTTCCTTAATCTCGAATATCCCGGAAAGGTCATCGCAAACATTCATGTTAGCTGGTTGGACCCACAGAAGGTGCGAAAGATGATTATCGTCGGCTCGCGCAAGATGGTGGTTTACGATGATATCGCCGAGAACAAACTCATCATTTATGACAAAGGAATCGATCGCCGGGCCATTCTTGGCCAGAACATGGACTTCGATAACCCAGAAGGTCCTCAGTTCGACTATCGAAGCGGTGATATTCTGATGCCGAAAGTCAAGTTTATGGAGCCGATCCGCGTCGAAGCTGAACACTTTGTCGATTGCATTCGGAACTCACAAGAGCCACTTACCGGGCTGAGTCATGCGAGAGCTGTCGTTTCCATCCTTGAGCGCGCGCGACCGCTGAACGGTGAGCTTACCCATGAGAATTTCGCGATATGAATCCAGTTAACCGACGTACGGTCGGGTTCGTCGACGTAAGGTTCGGCACGAATGTGACCGTCATAGAACCGACAAACCTATACGGTTGTGACGTCGGCGATGATACCTTCATCGGACCTTTTGTCGAGGTACAGAAGGGAGCAACCATCGGCAAGCGATGCCGCATTCAATCGCATTCGTTCATCTGCGACCTGGTCACGATCGGTGACGACTGTTTCATTTCTCACGGCGCGATGTTCATTAACGATCTGTTCGGCAACGGTGGCCCGGCGGGAAAGCCGGAGCTTTGGCGGCCAACTAAACTCGGCAATCATGTGAGTATCGGAACAAATGCAACGATCCTCCCGGTTACAATGTGCAATCATGTGGTCATAGGAGCCGGTGCAGTTGTTACCAAAGATATTACCGTCCCCGGCATTTACGCGGGTAATCCCGCTCGCTTCCTCCGCGGTCTTTAAGCCTGAGCGCAATATCCTCCGACATCCAGATTTTTTTGACTGCTTTCCCATGAAAATCCCGTTCGTTGACCTCCACGCGCAATACCTGACGATCAAAGAAGAGATCGACCGGGCCATTGCAGACGTGATCGCCGAGTCTGCTTACATTCGCGGCAGACAGGTGGACGCTTTTGAGCACGCGTGGGCGAAAACGCTTGGTGTAAAACGTTGCGTCTCGTGCGCGAACGGCACGGACGCGATCTACATCGCCTTGCGAGCGCTTGGACTGCAGCCAGGCGATGAAGTGATCACTTCGGCACACTCCTGGATCTCAACTTCCGAGAGCATCACGCAAGCGGGCGGGCGGGTCGTCTTTTCCGACACGGACGTTGAAACATTCACGATTGATCCGGCCGATATCGAAAGGAAGATTGCGCCTGCGACGGTGGGAATAATCCCCGTTCACCTTTACGGCCAGCCTGCGGACATGGGGGCGATCATGGCCATCGCGAAAAAGCGCAACCTGTGGGTCATAGAAGACTGTGCCCAGGCGCATCTCGCCAGCTACAAGGGACAGCTTGTAGGAACCTTGGGCAATGTCGCGACGTTCTCCTTCTACCCGGGAAAGAACCTGGGCGCCTACGGGGATGCGGGATGCGTCGTGACTAATGACAATGGGCTGGCCGACTGGATGGTGACATTCGCGCGGCACGGCGGTAAAGGCGACCACATCATGGAAGGAATCAACAGCCGCATGGACGGACTGCAGGCGGCGATTCTCAATGCGAAACTGCCTCATCTACCGGCATGGACTGCAGCACGGCGTGGCGTCGCCGCGTGCTATAACGAGCTCCTGGAAAACGTGGGCGATGTTATTCCGCCAACTGTTAAGTCCGATCGAGATCATGTGTATCATCTATACGTCGTTCGTACCGAAAACAGGGACGCTTTAAGAGAGCATCTCAGCCAGGCCGGCATCTCCACCGTTTTGAACTATTCGAAAGCGCTGCCGTTTTATCCCGCCTACGCGTATCTCGGCCACGTTCCGCAAGACTTTCCAGTCGCTTACTTCAACCAAGCCCGGATCTTATCGTTGCCTATTTATCCAGAAATGTCAGAAGAGGCAACCACACATGTAGCTAACACGATCGCGCATTTTTGGGGCTCGGAATCTGCGAAAGTAATTCAACTGACGACGGCAAACTTGATGGCTGCCGAGGATCGAGCGCCAGTTGTAGCGGATAACTGAAACACCGTTGACCAGGCACGTCGATCAGCTCCTGGCAGGCTAGACCACGAGGAAGTCAGCTTTAACTTATGCAAGCAACCGTTGTCATTGTCGGTCTCGGCGAGGTCGGCAAGCCTTTGCTGGAGATTATGAAGAGCGGGTATCAAACATTTGGTGTAGATATCAATCAGCCTGCATCCGTTTCTGAGTGTGACGTAATGCACATTTGTTTTCCATTCCAGAACGGCACCTTCGTTGGACAAGTATTGGAATACATTCACCAATACAGACCCGCTCTCACGGTAATCAATAGCACGGTTGCTCCTGGAACGACCCGTCGAATTGCGGCTGAATCGGTGACCGCCGTAGTAAACAGCCCCGTTCGCGGCAAGCATGCCCGAATGCAGGAGGAGATGTTGCATTATACAAAGTTTGTCGGAGCCCTCGACGTGCCGTCAGGCCAGCGCGCCGTCGAGCATTTTGAGAAAGTTGGGATGAAAACCAAGTTGCTCAGCTCGCCGGAGGCAACCGAAATTGCCAAGCTGACCGAAACAACGTACTTCGGCTTACTGATCGCATGGGCACAGGAGGTCGAGCGCTATTGCATGGAGCTTGGCACCAATTACGACGAAGTCGTTTCATTTTATGACGAGATAAAATTCTTTCCGGTGAAATATTCCCCCGGTATAATTGGCGGGCACTGCGTCATGCCCAACATTGAAATCCTGAGCCGGCTAGGGCATTCAGAGTTTCTGCACGCGATCAAGTGGTCCAACAGGAACAAGACTGCGCGAGAAGCCAGGAGATTAGAGACAAACTCGCCACCCGAGACAGGCTCGGAGTACAAGCGGCACGGCTGACAACTGTGTGACCGTGGTCGCGACAGATTCTCTGACCGCTACGGGCAGGAAGCCTGGTTCGCCCTGCCGCGAGACGTTGCCTCGAATGTCCACAGCCGAGGGTATTAGGGCTATCCGGCCATTGCCTGCACCCATATGAGAAGAAGGCGCGTAGGTATTCCACATATTTCAACTGAATTCGCTACGACAGCCATGCTGGGCGTCATTTCAGATCCAACTGAAGAAAGCGCGGTTCGCGAATTTTTTGAATTGTTTAAGATTCCCTGGGAGTTTTATCGCAACGAGAGGCAGTATCAAGTCGTGCTCTGCACAGGCGATGGGAAACCTGAACCCTCTTCCACCAGACTCTTAATCCTGTATGCCAGCGAAGAAACGGAGTTTGACGTCAGGCTGAAAATCCAGACCCGCCTCCACGACGATGAAACAAACCTCTCCTTGTCCGCGGGTTCGCTGCCCCTCTATGGATGTCACGCCACGTTTCTCCACCGGGGCACGAAGGTCTTGTCCAGCGAAGACCCCGGGGAAACGGTCGGATTCGTCGATCGCTTGGAAGACCAGCTGTTCGCACGCGTGGGTTATGACCTGTTCCGCGAGGTTCAGTGTCTGCTCACACGGGGACAGCCGCCCGCGAACGCTGGCACCCCCACACTGGAGTTGCATATCGCATTCCTGCGGGACCTGATCGTGGGATGCGGAATCCCGTTGGTGGAGATTCCACCTCTGCCCGACGGGTACCCCTTCATTGTGTGCCTTACTCACGATGTAGATCATGCGTCCATTCGCCGACACAAATTCGACCACACGATGTTCGGATTTCTGTACCGGGCGACCCTAGGCTCACTCTTCAATGTGGTGTGTGGACGGCTCCCATGGCGCAAGATGTTTACGAACTGGGCCGCAGCGGCAAAGCTGCCTTTCATTTATTTCGGCATCGCCAAGGACATCTGGTTACAGTTTGATCGTTACGTGGAAATCGAAAAGGGCAATCCTTCCACGTTTTTCGTGCTTCCCTTTGAAGGCGATCCCGGACGATCCTCCGAAGGTCGAGCACCTTGGGCCCGGGCCTCACGCTACGACGCCTCTCACATCGCGAGTAAGATCCCGCGCTTGACGTCCGCGGGCTGCGAAATCGGGCTCCACGGGATTGATGCTTGGTTGGATAGTTCAAGGGGGCGTGAGGAAGCCAAGCGGATCACGAGATTCTCAGGAAAAGAAACCGCCGGCGCGAGAATGCACTGGCTCTATTGGAGTGAAGACTCCCCAGTCATCCTCGAAGATGGTGGGTTCTCCTACGATTCCACCGTGGGCTACAACGACGCGATCGGCTATCGTGCAGGTACCAGCCAAGTGTACAAGCCGTTAGAGGCGCGTCGAATGCTCGAACTTCCGCTTCATGTAATGGACACCGCACTGTTTTACCCCAACCGGTTGGATCTTTCCCCACGAGAGGCCCGGAAGCGCGTCTCCTCCATTCTGGACAACGCTGCCCGGCTGGGCGGCGCTGTCACAATCAACTGGCACGATCGGAGTATCGCTCCCGAGAGACTGTGGGACGACTTCTACCTGGAGCTGCTTAACGACTTGGAGACCAGAGGCGCCTGGTTTGCCACGGCCACCCAGGCGGTTTCGTGGTTTCGAAAACGTCGCTCCGCAGTTTTCGAAGAAGTTCAGTTTGAGTCGGGCGCTCTGCACGTCAAGGTATCTACCTCCGGTGGCGACAAGCTGGCAGGCCTGCGGTTGAGGATCCACAAGCCACGGGGTTCAAAGCAGTTCCCTGAATGTGCAGACAACCAACCCACCGGCTACGTGGACATCACCCTAAACGAGCGGATTGACGCCCTCGTTGCCCTTTAGGACCAGCGATGAAATTGGCCGAACCAGGAACCTCCAGGTCAGGTTTTCAAGCACCTTCATTTCGGGAATATCGAGAGTCACCGATGAAAATCTGTTCGGTCGTCGGAACCAGACCTAACTTTATCAAAGAGTATTTGGTGAACCAGGAGCTCCGGCGCAGAGGAATTCGGGAGGTTTTGATCCACACCGGCCAACACTATGACTACGAGATGTCGCAGGCCTTCTTTGAATGCTTTGAACTTCCTGCTCCGGATTATCACCTTCACATTGCCAACACCAATGGCGTGGATTTTTCCGCGCAAACCATTCTTGAGCTTGCCCCTGTTTTTCGCGCCGAGAAGCCCGACTGCGTGTTGAGTTATGGGGACGTCAACTCCACGATGTCCGCAGCGATTGCCGCAAGCAAGCTGGGCATCCCGTTTGCGCATGTGGAAGGGGGAATTCGGGCCGTGGATCGGCTCAATCCCGAGGAGATCAACAGACGCGTGTCGGATGTACTCGCCGACGTCATTTTCTGCTGCACCAAGACGGACGTCAATAACCTGCACAAAGAGGGCTACAATCCGGAGCGCATCGAGTTCACCGGAGACCTGATGAAAGACGCGCTTCTGATGACGCTGAAAAAATACGGCATCAAGGTGTCGCGCGGAGATTATCTCGTTCTGACGCTTCACCGTCAGGAGAACCTTGCCGATGGAGCGCGACTCCGTGCGATATTTTCCGGATTAATTCAAGCCGGGCGGCGAATCATCTTTCCCGCCCACCCAAGGACCTTGCAAAGCATGAAGGATTTCGGAGTGCTGGAGATGATTCAAGGCTCGCAAATCGAACTTTGCAAACCGATGGGGTACGTGGCTTTTCTTCGATTGACTGCGGGGGCAGACAAGATTCTCACGGATTCCGGGGGAGTCCGCCGCGAGGCGTACCTTCTGAAGAAACCTTGTGTCGTACTAATTGAACTCTCGTGGTTTCCGGAGATTTCGCAGGCTGGATGGAAGGTCTTGACCGGACCCGACCCCGGGCGCATCGCTGACCTGATCAAGACTTTTGAACCCACCGGGCCGCACCAGGAGTTGTTTGGAGACGGAGCCGCCCACTCGAAAATCGTTGATGGATTGATGAGGCGATATGCCCGGTAGAAATCCACCACGAGTGGCGATGCTCGCCCACACCTGCTATCTAACGGATGCCCGGATCCGGCGAGAGGCGGAGGCCCTGGCGGCCAACGGCGTTGAAGTCCACGTGGTTTCCCTGATGGAGGAAATGAGAGGGGACAGGGAGCCCCGCGAAGCTATTCACAACGGCGTTCACATCCACCGCCTCCACATCCGCCGGAAGCGGGGGAACTTCCTGAGATATCTTTTTGAGTATTTCATGACCGGCTTGCTGGGCGGTCTGAAACTCGCCCAACTGCACTTCCGTCGCCGGCTGGATGTGGTTCACGTTCACAATATGCCCGACCTTCTCGTTCTGGCCGGTATCATTCCTTGGTTGAGCGGAAGCAGGCTAGTGTTGGATGTCCATGATCCAATGCCAGAGCTCATGACGACCATTTTTGGGTTCGCAGACGACAGCATTGCGATTCGGACTCTCAAGTATTTGGAAAAACGCAGCATCTCGTTTGCAGATATGGTGCTCACGCCGAACCTTGCATTTCAGAAGCTTTTCGCCGCCCGCAGCTGCCGGGCCGAAAAGATTTCTGTGATTACGAACTCCCCGGACGAGACTATTTTCCAATACGTGGAGGTACCGAATAAGCCTTCGGCCCGCGACGCTTCGCAACCATTCATCATCATGTACCATGGATCGTTGGTGGAGCGCCACGGGCTTGATCTGGCCGTTCGAGCTATAAAATCAATCAAAAATGCGGGCGGAAATGCAAAACTGCAGATTTACGGACGTGCTACTCCATTTATTAAAAATGTAATGGAATCAGTGCGCTCGAGCGGTTTGACGGACAACATAATCTATTTTGGAGAGAAGGGGCTCGATGAAATCGTCGAGGCTATTGACATGTGCGATCTGGGTGTAATTCCCAATCGGAAGAGTACATTCACTGAGCTTAATCTCCCAACGCGTATATTTGAATATTTGGCGCGTGGAAAACCGGTGATTGCACCGCTGACGCAGGGCATCAGCGATTATTTTGGGGCGAA
>Ga0137418_10001815_pt1 | contig 19563 bp, 18 predicted proteins | sample CZODoug3_1_2_16f_FD_122242 | JGI IMG/M metagenome (GOLD analysis project Ga0137418, IMG submission 122242) | Vadose zone soil fungal communities from Angelo Coast Range Reserve, California, USA - CZODoug3_1_2_16fungal (Hybrid Assembly) | ecosystem: Environmental > Terrestrial > Soil > Vadose...
ACCGCGTGCAAGCAGCTCACGCCTGCTGGTAGTATCCTATGGGTAGCCCCATGAACCGCGTCTATCTCGATTTCAACGCCACCACACCCGTCGAGCCGGAAGTGCTCGACGCCATGCTGCCCTATTTCTCCAAGGAATTTGGCAACGCTGCTTCCATCCACACTCCCGGTCAGCGTTCCCGCGGCGCGGTGGAAACCGCCCGCGAGCAAGTCGCCGCCCTCATCGGAGCGCGGCCCCAGGAAATCGTCTTCACCAGCGGCGGCACCGAGTCCGACAATCACGCCATATTCGGCATCATGGCGGCTGCTGGTGACCGCGAAAAGCATGTGATCTCTAGCGCCATCGAGCACGAAGCCGTTCTCAACGCCTGCCAAGCACTCGAAAAAGAAGGCGCTCGCGTCACCTATCTGCCGACCGATCGCGATGGACTGATCGACTTGGACGACTTGCGCCGCGCCATCCGCCCCGAAACCGTGCTCATCACCATCATGCACGCGAACAATGAACTCGGTACAGTCCAGCCCCTTGAAGAAATCGGCCGCATCGCCGCCAAGGCTGACGTGTACTTCCACACCGACGCGGTGCAATCCGCCGGCAAAATCCCCATTGATGTCAACGCAATGGGACTCGATCTGCTTTCCCTTTCCGGCCACAAATTCTATGCCCCCAAGGGCGTCGGCGCCTTGTACGTGCGCGGTGGCACTCGTTTGCGGCAGCTTCTCTATGGTGGACATCACCAGCGCGGCTTCCGCCCCGGCACGGAAAATGTCGCAGGAATTGTGGGGCTCGGCAAAGCCGCCGAAATCGCTCGCAAATCTCTCGCGGCAGACGCCCAGCGCGTCTCCGCGCTCCGCGACAAATTGCAGCAAGGTCTCCTGCACCGTGTTCCCCAATCGCGCGTAAACGGCGGCGCCGCGCCTCGCACCCCGAACACCACGAATATTGTCTTTCCCGGTGTCGAAGGCGAAGCTCTTCTCATCGCGCTCGATCTAAAAGGTCTCGCCTGTTCAACCGGAGCCGCCTGCTCCTCCGGCGCCGTCGAGCCATCCCACGTCCTCACCGCCATTGGTCTGCCGCCGGAAGAAGCGCGCGCCAGTCTGCGTTTCAGCCTAGGGCGCCACACCACCGCCGCCGACATCGATTTCGCCTTGAACGTAGTCCCCGCCGCCGTCGCCCAACTCCGAGAACTCTCTCCCACCTATCGCAAGGAGGCCGCTGTCAAGACCTAGCCGCGGTCCATCTTTCCGTCATTTCGAGCCCGCCGCGGCGGGAGAAATCTCTCTTCGTTTTTTTCGTGACGCAGCCGGATCCGGTACAATGAAATTGTCACTATGAACGCAGCCGTCCAATTCGACTCCCTACCCGCCAGCGCCGAAACCCAGCTTGGCCTCGTCGCTGTAGCTATGTCCGGCGGTGTCGACTCCTCCGCTGTCGCCGCTCTCTTGCAGCAGCAAGGCCGCTCCGTCGTCGGCCTCACCATGCAGCTCTGGAACCAGCGCCGCCTCCCGGAACTTCAGGGCAATGGCCCCGCACGGCACCGCTGCTGCTCGCTTGACGACGTTTACGACGCCAAGGCTGTAGCGCAGCATCTGAATTTTCCGCATTACGTCGTGAATTTCGAGGAGCAATTCGAGGCGCGCGTCGTGCGTCCTTTCGTCGACCAGTACCTCGCCGGGCGCACCCCCATCGCCTGCACCAATTGCAATACCGATGTGAAGTTTGAGCCGCTCTTGCGAATGGCGCGCCAGATCGGCGCTGAGCGCCTCGCCACCGGTCACTACGCTCGCATTCGATTCAACAGCGAAACCGGCAGATGGGAATTGCTCCGGGCGCGCGACGACTCCAAGGACCAATCCTATTTTCTTTGGGGACTCTCGCAGGAACAGCTCTCTCGCAGCGACTTTCCTCTCGGCGAACTCACCAAGGAAGAAGTGCGCGCCCTGGCTCGCCGTGCGAATTTGCCCGTCGCGGAAAAGCCGGAAAGCATGGAGCTGTGTTTTGTGCCCACGGGCAACTACGTGCAATTTATCCAGGCATACTCACGTGAGCGCGGAATCTCTTTGCAAAATGGCGAAGGTGAAATCGTCAACGAAAACGGCGACGTAATTGGGCGCCACAACGGAGTTCACAACTTTACAATCGGCCAGCGCAAGGGCCTTGGCTTCGCCACCGGCAAGCCGGTCTATGTCCTCTCGATTGACCCGGAAAAGAACCGCGTCGTCGTCGGCGAGGATGACGTTCTTCGGAAAACGTCAGGCGAAGTTGAGGGTGTGAATTGGATTTCGTGTGAGCAGCCGGCCGGCCCTCTTCGCGTCTTCGCCAAAATCCGCCACAAGCATGAACCCGCGCCTGCCACGATCGAACCTCTCGATGCCACTACCGCGCGCGTTACCTTCGACACCCCGCAGCGCGCCATCACCCCCGGCCAAGCCACCGTCTTCTATGGCGGCGATGTCGTCCTCGGCGGTGGCTGGATCCGCTGACGTTCCAGCATCCCTCATCGAGTGTGCGGCCCGAAAAAAAAGGGCGCGGCAACCGCCGCGCCCATATGCCAATTTCGATTTTCCGACTTCCGTTTTCTAAATAAAAAGTTCTTCTTCCTGCTGCTCGCGCGGCTCATCTCCGCCAGAACTTCTCTTGCGCCGCGAGCGCAAAAGATCCAGCCCGACCTTGATTCCCTGCACCAGCGCTGACGCTTTCTGCATCGGCCGCCAGAAATTGTTGCTGAACTTCGCGCCCGCATCTTCCACGGCCTCGAGCGTCCCCGTCAAGATGCGGTCCGCATGCACCAACTGCCCGCGAAGGCGATCCGTCGCGTCCGTAAACACGCGGTCCAGTTTTTGCGCGGACCCGCGAGCCAGGTACACGATGTGCGAAGCATCATTCACCATGCTGGAGATTTTCGGCTGCGTATCGTCAAGCAGGATTTGAACGCGCGTCAGAATCGGGCCGACTCGCGAATGCAAATCGCCCACCAGCCTGTCCATGTTTTCCGTGGTCTTTCGCAGTCGAAAAAATAACGCCGCGAGGATCACTACCTGCACAATCAGTGCAGCCGCCGCCACCAGACTGAAAATCTCAAGCCACAATTGCATAGCTGCCCCACGCGCCCCACTGAGGGACGGAACCCGTGCTACCGCCTTGCCGAACCCTTACGATTTCGACTGGCGCAAGTACGCTTCGCGTCCGGCTTCCACTGCCGCCGAGATGGAATCCTTCTTGCTCACTGCAATTTCCTTGCTGCGCTCGATCAATTCATCGGCGCGCTCCCGCAGTTCGCGGGCTTTCTTCTGGGCGTAGTCCTTGCCCTCATCGGCCTTCTTCGACAGGAAATCGCGCGTCTCTTCACCGGACTTCGGCGCAAACAAAATCCCCACCAGCGCCCCAACTCCCAGCCCTACAAGAAAATACGTGACCTTGGAACCCACATTGTCCGCCATGACAACCTCCACAGAAACCGTAGCATAGCACTTTAAAGCAAGCAATGCGCCCTAACCGCCTTCTCTCTGCAAAATGGTTACTGCGCAGTTGGGCTTCCCAACTGTGCGAGGATCTTCTCCGCGCTCTTCCGCGAAACAACACTGCTCAGTTTCTCCAGTCCCGCCCGCTGAATATTCGCCACGCTCCCAAATTCCTTCAATAATTTCTGCGCCGTCTTCTCCCCCACGCCGGGAATCTCGCTCAGCACCGTCTCCGTTTGCCGCTTCCCGCGCCGTTGCCGGTGAAACGTCACCGCAAAACGGTGGGTCTCGTCGCGAATCTGCTGAATCAGGTGCAGCACTGGCGAGTGCCGCTCCAGCACGATCGGCTCATCTTCCTGGCCCAGCACATAGAGAATTTCCTCTTTTTTCGCGATGCTCGCCACCGGCTGATTGATGATCTGCAACGATTCCAGCGCCTGTGCCGCCGCATGCAACTGCCCAATTCCGCCATCGATCAAAATCAGTCCGGGCAATTCCTTTTTTTCCTCTTGCAATCGACGGTACCGTCGCCCCACAGCTTCGCGCATGCTCGCAAAGTCGTCGTTCTGCCGCATCTGTCGCAGCGGATTTCCATTGCCGCCATCTTCGGCCCGCCCTTCGTCACCGCGAATGATGAATTTGCGGTAATCCGATTTCTTCATGCGCCCTTTTTCCCAAACCACCATGGACGCCACCGTATCCGTCCCTTGGATATGCGAAATGTCAAAGCTCTCGATGCGATGCGGCTCTTCCACCAGATTGAGCGCATTCTGCAACGCCTCGCCAATGGCCTTCGACGTCGGCTTCAAAACTCGAAATCTTTGTTCAAACGAATGCTTTGCGTTGCTCTCGACGAGATCGAGAAAAGCCCGTTTGGTCCCGCGCTGCGGCGTGAAGATTTCCACTTTGTGTCCCGCTCGCTCCGTTAGCATCTCCTCAAGCAGCTCGCGATCCTCAAAATCCGCCGAGACGTGAATTGCTTTTGGCAAATATTCCGCTTCCAGATAAAGTTGCTTCAGCAGCGACGTCACGAATTCCTGCGGATCAAACTCCTCCAGTTCCTCCCAATAAAATTCCCGCCGGTCCACTACCCGCCCTCCGCGCAAGTGGAAAAGATCCGCAGCCACGAGCGGCGGCTCGGCGTAATACGCAAGCACGTCGGTGTCATCTCCCTGCGCCGCGGCGATGCGCTGGCGCTCTTCGATGTCTTCCAGGGTCCGCAACAAATCGCGGTAAGCGGCCGCCTGCTCAAATAATTCCTTCTCCGCCGCCGCGCCCATCCGCTCTTCCAGGCTCTTGATCAGATCGTGCCGCCGCCCCTCCAAAAACAGCCGCACATCGCGCGCCGCTTCCGCGTAGCGTTCGTCAGTGGTCAAGCCGTTCACGCAAGGCCCCAGGCATCGCTTGATGTAATACTGCAAACAAGGCCGCGGGTGGCTGCGCGTCAAATCCACCGTGCAAGAAGGCACCAGGAATCGCTTGTGCACAAAATGCATGATCCGGCGTGCCAAACCTGCGGGGAAATACGGTCCGAAATAAATGGAGCCGTCTTTCTTAATTCGCCGCGTAAAGTAAACGCGAGGATATTTCTCCGCCGCGGTGAACTTGATATACGGGTAGGTCTTGTCGTCGCGCAGGACGACATTGAATTTCGGCCGGTATTTTTTGATGAGATTGTGTTCGAGCGCCAGGGCTTCGCGCTCGTTATCCACCACAATCGTTTCCAGATCCGCAATCTCGCGCGCCAGCGAACCCGTTTTGGCATCCATCCACCGCGATTCCAGAAAATACGACCGCACCCGGCTGCGCAAACTGCGCGCCTTTCCGACATACAGCACCGTCCCGCCAGCGTCCTTGAACAGGTAGACGCCCGGGCTCTCGGGAAGCTGCGCGGCTTTTTCTCGGGGTTCCATTGCGGTCCGAAATACAAAACTACAATCGCCAGACAACTTCCATCATACTAGACGGAATCGGAGTACAGGGAGACCTCCGTGACCGGCATGCGATTCGGCAGGGCAATTCCAATCTACGCCGCGCTTTGTCTGCTTTGTGCAAGCCAGCAAGCGCGCGCGCAGGAGCCGCCCCAGGAGTCTTCCTCGAAACCAGCCGAGGCCCCAAGCGCCACGCCGCCAAAGCCTTTTCCCAAGCAAAAAAAGGACACCCCCACGCAAAACGCGCCCGACCAGCCCACGTGGGATCCCCTGCGCGCGGAAAAAGATCTCGAGGTTGGCCAGTTCTACATGAAAAAAGGTGATCTCGACGCGGCCATCGATCGCTTTCAGGATGCTACGAAAGCGAAACCCGGCTACGCCATCCCATTTCGTTTTTTGGGGGAAGCCCAAGAGAAAAAAGGCCTGAAGAAGCAAGCTCTCAAATCCTACCAGCGTTATCTAGATTTATATCCGCACGCCGAAGATGGCGACAAAGTGCGCAAGAAAATCGACAAACTCTACAAGGAAGTCGAAAAAGACAAGAAAAAGTGATGCCCGGCCGTTCTTATCACCGCGCGAGCCGGTCCAGAATATGCCGCGCGCGTTCGAATTCCGCAAAGCGCTTTTCTTCTTCTCGAAATTCCCGTGAATGGGAAACCATGCTGCAGCCCGACCGCCGCGTTGGGTGCTTCACATGCAGCATTTCGTGAAACAAAACATATTCCACCGCGCACGCCGGAACGCCAGGACGATCCATCCGGCGATTCAGCAAAATCTGATTTGGTCCGGGATCGTAACAGCCGAATTGGCGCCGCCAGCTCCGCGTGCTCCAGCCAATGTGCGGCCGTTGCAGTTGGCCCGCAAAATATTTCAAATTGAGTTCGTCAAACATTCCTTCGAGATCGTAATGCTCTCCCCGTGGACCCGTAGGCGCCAGTCGAACGCGCCCGCGCCGCATGCGGTTCATGCGGCTGCGCGTGCGATCCGAGCGCGCATACTCCAGATACGGTTCCGTCAGCGCACGCGGCGCCTTGCGCCGGTAAACTCGCGAAAGCAGGAGCGCCGCCGCGCCCTCCAGCACCGCGAGGGGCGCCCGCTGCAACAGATCAGAGAACCGCACGAAAACGACTTCCTCTCGCCGCCGAATCGTCAGCACCAGGCTGGAATAGGGATAAAACTCCACGCGGAATCGCGGCGGCCGTCCATCGCAGCCCAGCCGTGTAAACATCCGCTGAAATAGCGGCCCGCCCCCCGGAACCATCGAAGTTCTCCGGCGTCCCGATTGAATCGCTGTGTTCAGATTTCGCAAAAGTTAGTTTTTCCGGCGAACCGGCGGTGGCGCAACTTTCTTCTTCGCCTTTTCCGCGTCATTCATGGCGTCGCGAGTGCCCTCGATGGCGTCATCCAGGTTGTCCTTGTAGATCTCGCGCTCGGCGCCATCATTGGACAGTTTTTCAAGCACCACAAGAAATTCTTTCGTGCGCGCGGCCATCAGGTCAACCCCCAGCCTGATATTGTCCTGTTTCTCCAGTCCCAGTTGGATCAGGTCTGCCGCATCGTCCACGCAGCCCACGTAAGCATTCAGCAGCGAATTCAGCATATCCCCGTGGCGATTCGAAGACGGATGGTCCAGTTCATACTGAAACTTCTTCAAGCGATCATCCGCAAACGTCAGGAAGAGCTTTATGCGGTCGTTGACGGTCTCCGCATCGCGGATCTTGTCTGCTTCCACCGACGAAAGATAGTCCTTCTGCGGTGGACTCCCGGCAGGAACCGCCGGCGATGCGGCAAGCATCAGGGAAGACAGCAGGAAAACGTGCAATTTTGAGTTCATGGTTGTTTCTCCGCGGGAGGCGTAACGGGGTGCTGATTCAGCGGCCGCCTGGGAAATAGCATCTTCAGCAGTTCTTCATCCATCCCGATCAGGTCCCGCCGAACAATCTGCAGTGGCGGCTGGTAGCCTTCCGGGGAGACGATCAACGTATCGTCAACCTCGCGAATTCCCTTGCGCACGTAAATCTCCAGCTGCCGATAGCCATTGGATTGTTTTTCCGCGTCGGGGTGCTGCTTCTTCAGGGCATCAATCGCGGCGCGAACGTTGTCCCGGTATTTTTCCAGCGTCAAACCGACCGCGTTATAGTCGCCGGCCTTTCCGGCTCGCCGCGCTTCTTCAAACTGTGCATCTCCCAACTTTCCAAGCTGTTTCGCGCGTTGAACTCCGCTGGTCTCCCGATCAAAGCGCCCCTGAAGATCGGCCAGGCTCTGCGCCGCAACCGGAGCCAACATCGCAAGCACTACGAGCAGGCCGCACACCGCACCCCGCGATGTACTGCTGGCCTTCATCCGTCTACCTTTTCCGTTCCAGCATGCGTTGCAGCACCTTGCTCCGTTCTTTCGCCTGCCACACTTGGTCAGGATTTTTGTCCTGATCAAGCTCCAGAAACTTCTGGTAAGCCTCCAGAGCAGGCTTCGTCTGCTTCAGTTTATCGTAGCAGAGCGCACGGATAAACCAGGTCCCCGCGCCCGGCTGTTCCACTTTCGCTATCTCGTCCATGGCCGCAAGAGCCGCCGGATAATTTCCCCCCAAGTAAAACGTCGAACTGAGATCCTTGAAATAATTTAGATTTTTCCCATCGAGATGCAAGGCGATGCGCAGTTCTTTCTCCGCGGCGGGAAAATCCCGTTTTTGAAGGTAGATGCGCCCCAGACCGCCGTGGAGTTGCGCATCGTTTGGCGCCAGTGCGAGAGCTTTCTGCAGCGTAACGACGGAATCGTCCCATTTCTTAGCGGCTATTTGCACGTCGGCGCGAAGCTTGAGCGACTCGACGGTGGGCGGCTTGCCGGCGTCCAACCGAGCCAGTTCCGCCAGCGCCGCGTCGTTTTCTTTTTGTTCGACGAGCAGATGGACGAGCCGGGCCCGAGCTTCGGAATCGCCGGGAGCGAATTCGAGATATTCGCGGTAAGCGCCCGCCGCTTCTGGTTTTTTCTGAGCGTCGAGGCTCAGCGCCAGTCCTCTGCGCGCTTCAGCGCTATTGGGCTGCACTTCGATTGCATGCCGAAATCTCGTTTCCGCTTCTGCAGGCTGGCCTTGACGCAGTGCCGCCGACCCCAAGTAATTGATGGCCGTGATGTCGTTGGGATCCAGATGAATCAGCGCTTCAAACGATTCAGCAGCCCCAGCCTGATCTCCGGAGCGTTCCTGCGCCACGGCCAGCAGATATCTCGGGCGGCTCTGGGCCGGGAGCAGTTCAACCGCTTTGTGAAGAGGGGCTACCGCAGCGGCGTTGTCCTGTTTGTCCAGCAGCAGCATCCCGAGATTGAGATACGCTTCGGACATTTTCGGATCGATGGCGATCGTGCGAGCGTACTCGGCGCGCGCTTCGTCTGTTTTCTTTAGCGCGGTGTAGACGTACGCCAGTTGAAAGTGCGCATAGGCAAAGTCCGGCTGGTCCGCGATAACTTTCTGCAGCGGTGCGATAGCTCCTGCAAAGTCGCTCTTCTCGACGTCGCGCTGAGCTTCCGCCAGCAAGTCGTTGAGCGGATTCACTACTTTTTGCGACTTGGAGGTTGTGTCCGTTTTCTGCTTGCCCGCGGCTTGATTTCCCTGTGGAGCGCCCGCCGCCGCGCGCAGCGCGCCACTGGCGCATAGCCCGCAACCTAGAATGCCCGCCGCTATCGACCGGAAATGAACGCGTTTCATGGCTCAACCGGAGCAATCTTGCCCCCGTTGGAAATTGCTGCCGAAGGCCCTGTGGCTTTGGATGCGCCGTTGGTGCCACGCTTTGCCTGCCCGTCCGCTGAGCGGGCCTGACCGTTTCCGTTCAAAACCTTCGCAAGGAAACGCCCCGTATGCGATTGGGTATTGCGCGCCACCTGCTCGGGAGTTCCTGTGGCAATAATCTTGCCGCCCTGATCGCCACCTTCTGGTCCCAGGTCGATCAGCCAATCCGCCGACTTGATAACGTCGAGATTGTGCTCGATGACCAGCAACGAGGCTCCGCCTTCCAGAAGTTTGCGGAACGCGCTGAGCAGCTTCGCGATGTCATCGAAATGCAAACCCGTCGTCGGTTCGTCGAGAATGTATAGAATGCCCTCATTGTCGGTGCGGCTCAGATGCGCAGCCAGCTTCAGTCGTTGCGCTTCTCCGCCGGAAAGAGTGGTTGCAGACTGCCCGAGGCGCAGATATCCCAGCCCGATTTCATTCAACACTCTAAGTTTTGAAATAATTTTTGGAACATTCACGAAAAATGCCAGCGCTTCACGCACCGTCAACTGCAACACCTCGTGGACATTTTTTCCGCGATACTTCACTTCCAGGACGCCGCTCTTGAAGCGCGTGCCCCGGCATTCTTCGCAGATCAATTCGACGTCCGCCAAAAACTGCATCTCCACGGTGACTGTGCCGTCGCCCTGGCACGTCTCGCAGCGGCCCCCCGGTACGTTAAACGAGAAATGACCGGCAGCGTAGCCGCGGCGCTTGGCATCGGGTGTTTCCGCAAACACATCGCGAATGGCGTCGAATGCTTTGAGATAGGTGGCGGGATTCGAACGCGGCGTGCGCCCGATCGGCGATTGATCCACAATCACCACTTCCCGGATTTCCGAATCCCCTTCAATGCGCTCGCAGAATTCCTTGATGCTGCCGCCCACCCGCTGGGCCGCCAGCGCTTTATAAAGCACATCATGAACCAGCGTCGATTTGCCGGAGCCGCTGACGCCGGTAACCACCGTGAGAGTTTCGAGCGGAAACATCAGATCCAGATTCTGCAGATTGTGGAGGCTGGCACCGTAGAGGCGAAGAAATTTGCGCCCAGGCTTGTGGCGCACGTTGGGCACGGGAATCCGGAGATCTCCGCTGAGGTACCGGCCGGTCAACGATTTATGCTCTTCGAGCATCGCCGCATACGTACCGGCAAACAGCAGCTTTCCACCAAGTTCGCCCGCGCCCGGGCCGAGATCAATGACGCAGTCCGCCGCTTGGATCGTATCGGGGTCGTGCTCCACCACCAGCACGGTGTTCCCCAAGTCCCGCAGCGACTTGAGAATATCGATGAGCCTCTGGGTGTCGCGCGGATGCAGCCCGATGGAAGGTTCGTCAAGCACGTAGAGAGCACCGACAAGGTGCGAGCCCAACGACGTTGCCAGTTGAATTCGCTGTGATTCTCCGCCGGAGAGAGTGGAGGTCAAGCGGTCCAGGGTCAGGTAGTCCAGGCCGACTTCATCCAAGAACTGCAAGCGCGTTCGAATCTCCTCGAGAATTCTGTCGGCGATTTTCAGGTGCCCTTCGGAAAGTTGCAGCGTGGAAAAGAAAGCGCGCGCCTCTTTCACCGTGAGCTTGCAAACTTCCGTGATCGCTTTCCCGGCCACGCGCACGGCGCGCGCTTCGGCACGCAAACGTGTCCCAGCGCATTCCGGGCAAGTGGCATAACCGCGGAACCGGCTCAGAAAAACGCGCACGTGCAACTTATATTTCTTACGCTCCAGCCATTTGAAAAAGCCTTTTACGCCTTCGTAGTCGTTCTCTGGATCGCCTTCAAGAATCAGCCGGCGCTGCTCGGCGGTGAGTTGGCGCCACGGAACATTGGCCGGAATTCCGCGGCCGCGCGCCCATTTTTTTACGTCCTGGAAAAGCACCTTGTATCGGGGCTTGGTCCAGGGCTCGATCGCGCCGTCATCGAGCGACTTGCTCGGATCGGGCACCACCAGATTCAAATCGAAATCAATGGTATTTCCGAACCCCTGGCACCGCGGACACGCCCCGTACGGATTGTTAAACGAGAAAAGCCGCGGCTCCGGCTCCTGGTAGAGGGTGCCGTCCTTCTTGCATTCGAAGCGCTCATTGAAAGTGAGACGCTCGGCCGCATTCCCTGCCCCGTCGGCTGCAAATTCGAGAATCGCCTCACCTTGTCCTTCGCGGTAACAGATTTCAATGGAGTCCACCAGGCGCGCCCGCGATTCTGGATTTACCGCGAGACGATCGACAAGCACGTACACCGGTTTCGAAAAATCCACTTCCAGCAGCGTTTCCGGCGAAGAAAATTCATGAATTTTTCCTGCCTGGTAGAGGCGGTTGAATCCGCGTTTCTGCAGATCGAGCAGCGCCTGGCGGAGAAGTTCCGGAGGAGGAGCGCTGGCACTTTTCTTGGCGGCTCGCTTGGAAATCGCCGCCGCCGCGGGCGCCGCGATTCGAAACTGGTGCAAAACGTAAAATCGCCGCCCGGGCGTAAGCCCTAAAATGCTTGTGGCAATCTCGTCCGGACTGTCGCGCCGAACTTCCGTTCCGCACTTGATGCAAAACGTCTGCCCGCAGCGCGCAAAAAGCAGCCGCAAATAATCGTAAATCTCCGTCGCCGTCCCTACGTTCGAACGCGGGTTGCGCGTGGAGTTTTTCTGCCGGATGGCCACCGCGGGCGCAATCCCGGAGATTTCATCCACATCCGGTTTTTCCATGCGCTCCAGAAATTGCCGTGCGTATGCGGAGAGCGATTCCACGTAGCGGCGCTGCCCTTCCGCATAAATCGTATCGAACGCGAGCGAAGATTTTCCTGAGCCGCTCACCCCCGTCACCACGGTAATGGCGTTGTGCGGGATTTCGACGCTGATATTCTTGAGATTGTGGACGCGGGCGCCGCGGACACGGATAGACTCCTGCTCCGTTCGAACGTCCGTGGTTGCGTGTGTGGTCTCTTTCGTCGCCAAGGGGAAGCCCAGACAGCGCGTTTCAAGAGCACTGCCTAAACTTCAAATTATACGTCCGCTGTCAAAGCGGGGCAAACGGCGGGTTCTCGCACGCACATTTGCCTGCAAAGCTAGGGTTCCACGTTCAGCGTGATCTGGCCGATCCCGCCTTGCACCTTCAAATGAATCGTCGCTGGAGACTTCCCATAAGCGTCGTTGGTGTACGAATCTCCATCGTGCTTTAGGCCATGAACATCGATGGAGCCGATGCCGCCGGACGCATGCGCAATGACGCCGACATTTTTCGGGAGGCGAACGTTGGCTTGTCCCACGCCCCCTTCAATGTCGGCGGTCAAATCCGTTTTGCGGTCGCCGGTGAAGTCGACGTCCATCTGGCCCGCGCCAATATTCAGATCCAGGCGCGTGAGCGGAACGTCGCGAAAATGCAGGTCCCCCTGCCCCGCCCCCATATCCACCTTCAACTCCAGAGGAATCTCCTTGCTGAAGTGCAGGTTCCAGTCATTTTGGGAACGCCCGAAATGCATGGAGTGGGAGTCCTGCGAGACCTTCAATTCGCCAACGCCATCAGACACGCTGTAGTCGACGCGCGGCTCTTCGTACTGGTCACTGTACGTAAAGTCTGCGTCCAGGAGGTCCTTTCCGCCGCCATTGATCGTGAGCTGTCCCGCCCCCATTTCCAACCGGGCCTGAGCAGACTTTGCCCGCTGCGGTTCGACCACTCTGGTGCTGTGCTTGGTCCCGTAAAAGGAGTCGCGGTGGTTACGGGCGAAACTGCGCCCGTGCCAGAGAAGCAAAACCAGGACAATGACGAACGCAAGCATACCGATGGTGGCGCCCACGGAGACTCCCGGGGGGGAGTTCGGGTTGCGGCTTCGGTAGGTACTGTCCCAAATTTTTCCGAGGCCCACGAAAATAAGAATGAGCGGCCAGTAGGTCGCAAGAATCGGCCAGGGATCGAATGCCGGACGCCAGTTGTGGAAGAGAAAAAGAGCACCGATGGTGATGAGAATGATCGGGAAGACGAGGGAGACTCTCCTTGGCTGACCGTCGCTGGGCATGGCACACCTCCGCTACCTTGTACTACGCACGCGGAAGGAAAATAGTTCAGCGAGCGGGTGGCATCACTCTACATCAATCGAAGGCGCGGAGAAGAACGAGCGGAGCCGGCTGGCGGCCGGCGCGACGATGAACCAGCCTCAAGACCGGCCACTGGCGGCGACGAAAATCAGACAACAGCGTTGTACAACAACGGTGTGTGGTAGAGTTTCGCTGAAAGAGGTTTGAGGCGCGGAAACATGAGGGAATTCGAGAGAATTTTCTGGATGGTGCTGGATAGCGTGGGAATTGGAGAGCTTCCGGATGCGGCCGAATACGGCGATGTGGGCCGGAACACGCTGCGACACATCGCGGAATCGCGGCCGCTGGAGATTCCGAATTTAGTGCGGCTGGGGCTGGCAAATATCGCACCGCTGAAACATCAGACGCCGGCAGCGGCCCCGCTTGGAGCGTATGGAAAAGGCGCGACGCGTTCTCCGGGAAAAGACACTACGACGGGACACTGGGAAATGGCGGGAGTTTGGTTGGACCAGGCGTTCCCTGTTTACAAGAACGGCTTCCCGAAAGAGTTGATCGAAGAGTTCGAGAAGCAGATTGGCCGGAAGACGATTGGAAACAAGCCAGCGTCCGGTACGGAGATCATCAAGGAGCTTGGCGAAGAGCATGTGCGGACGGGCAAGCCGATCGTCTACACGTCGGGTGACAGCGTGTTTCAAATCGCCACGCATGAAGAGGTGATTCCCATCGCCGAGTTGTACCGCATGTGCGAAATAGCGCGGAAATTACTGGATGGCCCGCACCGCGTGGGGCGCGTGATTGCGCGGCCCTTCGCGGGAGCGGCGGGTAACTTCGTGCGGACCACGCGGCGGCACGATTATGCCGTGGATCCGCCGAAGCCCATGCTGATGGATGTTCTCGCGGAACGAAAAGTGCGCGTGTTCGGAGTTGGAAAGATTCATGACATCTACAATGGCCGCGGCGTCGAAGAATTCGTCACGACAAAAGGCAACGCCGATGGCATGGAGAAGATTGCGGCGGCCGTTCGCGAACGCAAGGGCGGACTCATTTTTTGTAACCTGGTGGACTTTGACATGCTGTACGGCCACCGGAAAGATGTCGAAGGGTTCGCCAAATCACTGGAAGAATTTGACCACCTGCTTGCCATGTTCTTGCCGCTGCTGACTCTCTCTGACCTCCTGATGATCACCGCCGACCACGGCTGTGATCCCGATCCGCGCTGGCCGACTACGGACCATTCGCGGGAGTACGTGCCGATTTTGGCGTATTCACCGGGAGGCGGCGCGGGAGTGAACCTGGGGGTTCGGGACACGCTGGCGGACATGGGGCAGACAATAGCCGAGAATTTCGGCGGAACGATTCCGAAGGGGAAGAGCTTCTTGAACGAGATGAGAAAGCAGCGAGGCACTGAAGCAGCGGGGTAAGCAGGGCAACTCGGATTCTCGCGTCAAAACCAGTCGCTGCGGTAGGCCAGCCACCAACTGAAGGCGCCTATCGGAATTGTAGCCAGCAGGGACCACATGATGGGCAACGTGAAGTCCGCGATCAGCCCGAGCGAAACGAAAGTGGCCCAGAAGACCTTGCGCTCCATGCCTCTATCTTACTGCCTGGAGCCGCACGCTCGCCATTCAGAACGGAACTGATTTCCACCAATCACACATCGAGGCTGCCGCGAATCGGAAAGAACGGAATGGAGGTTGGAATCGCATCCAGCGGCTTAAGTCTTGTGGTTTGCAGAGGGTTACGGATAGAGTAGGGGCGCAACAACGACAACCACTATGACGGACATGCGCAAAACACTCGGGCGAATCTTCGTGGCTATTTCCCTGGTCGTATTCGGGGTGCAACATTTTATTTATGGCGGGTTCGTGGCGACGCTGGTGCCGGCGTTCATGCCCGGGCGGCTGTTCTGGGCGTACTTTGTGGGCGTGGCGTTCGTGGCGGCGGCTGCCGGAATCTTCACAGGAATGCTGGCGCGGCCAGCGGCAACGATGCTGGGAGTGATGTTTTTTCTTTTTGTGCTGCTGCTGCACATCCCGAGGATCATAGGGAAATCGAGCGATGGGAACGAGTGGACCAGCGGCTTGGTGGCTTTGGCAATGTGCGGAGGCGCCTGGATTCTCGCGAGCGCCGCTCCTTTGGAAGAGCGCGAGAAGGCCGATCCATTCTTGGGGCTCGGACAGTATTTCTTTGCGCTGGCGTTTGTGGCTTTCGGGATTCAGCATTTTGTTTTTGGGCGTTACGCGGCAGGGTTGGGGCCGCCGTGGATTCCCGGGGGGCCGGTTTTGGCGTGTCTCTTCGGGGTAATCTTTGTTGCAGCGGGGGCGGTAATTATTATTGGGAGAAAGCAAGACTTGGCGGCTACGCTCCTGGGTTCGCTCACGATCTTGTACTTCCTGCTGCTTTATGTTCCTCGCATTGTCGGGAAACTGCATGATCCGGGTCCGTGGACGAGCGGATTCGAGATCCTGGCCATGTGCGGGAGCGCTTTGGTGCTGGCTGGCAGTATTCCAAGAGAAGAGAACGAACGGGTCTAAAGACTCGCCACTACAATTCGCCGGGCCCCGGTCGGGATAAATTCCGTCCGCCGCTACGAAACAGGTCGCGTACATCACAACTTCCTAACGTGTAGTGCTGTAAGCTGAAAGCTCAGATTCAAGGTGCTCGATTTTCGAGGGAGGATGCGTATGTTCAATAAGGGTGGAGGCCGCGACGACGCGGCGTTTGAAATGAGAAGGGACGGCCCGCTTCTGAAATTTGGGGCCATCGGCATCGGTGTAATTTTGTTGTTGCTAGTGCTGAGCGTTTTCCTGCTGCGCGTAACGCGCATCGAAGCGGGGCATGTGGGTGTGGAAATCAATCTGGCGGGCAAGCAGCGCGGGGCATCGGAAATTCCAGTGCGCACGGGCTGGGTGGTGTATTCGCCGCTGACCACACAGATCATCGAGTTTCCGACGTACGTGCAGACGGTGAAATGGACCAAGGATACGAGCGAGGGGCATCCAATCAACGAAGAAATGGGGTTTAACTCCAAGGAAGGAATGGAGATTTTCGTGGACGTGTCGCTTTCCTATGCCATCGAAGCAGCGAAGGCGCCGGACTTCTACGTGAAGTACCGCCTTGGGGACATGGAGTCGTTCACGCACGGGATTCTCCGCGACGTGGTGCGCAACTCGTTGAACGAAGTGGCTTCGACATACGTCGTCGAGGATATCTACGGCGAAAAAAAGGCGGAGTTTCTGAGCAAGGTACAGACCAAGATCGAACAGAAACTGTCGCCAGTGGGAGTAAGCGTGCAGCAGTTTGGTTTCATCGGAGCGCCACGTGTGCCGACGGTGATCGCGACTGCCATTACCGCGAAGGCGCAGGCGATCCAGCAAGCGGAACGCGCCCGAAACGAATTGGCGACCACACAAGCCGAAGCTGCGAAGAAAATCGCGGAGGCGGAGGGTGATGCCAAGTCGCTGGTGACCCGGGCGCAGGGCGAAGCCGATGCCAACCGCATCCGGCAGAATTCGTTGACGCCACAATTGCTGGAGTTGCGCCGGATTGAAAACAACCGCGCGATGATTGACAAGTGGAACGGGCAGATGCCGACGGTACAGACGGGGCAAGGCGGGGGGATGATTCTGCAATTGCCAAAGCCGCAGTAGACTGCCGGTTTTCAGTTGTTAGTTTTCAGCTCTAAGTCAGAAAAGAAGACTACACAATATGATGTCGGTCTGGCTTAGCGGGTGTCGGAAGACTGACTTCGGCTGAAGTAGGAGACCTGCTAAAGGCTTCAGCAAAGCGAAGCGGCCCGCCTCAGAAGGCGGGCCCTACGAGGAGAAAGAAAGAAGAGTCAGTTTCCGGCGGCGGAGGGCTTATCCAAGGGCGCGTAGTAGCCGTTGCGGGTGCGGGCGACCAGCTTGCCGTGGCCACGCGGGGGAACTACCGCAACGGAGACGGCTCGGAAGGTCCCGTCGCGATTGGTGTTGGTGGGATAGTAAGCCAGAATGTATTGGTTGCGGATGTCGTGGGCGACTTGTTCGCAAATGCTGTGCACGTCATCCACGTTTTCCGGGAAGTAGGCGAGGCCGCCAGATGCTGCGGCAATTTGTTCGAGCGCCTTGCGAGCGCGCTTGGCTTCCTTTTTATTTTCCTGACCGAGCAGGCCGATGGTGTAGATCACCGTATCGGTCTTCTGCACTTCACGAATCATTTTTTCCAGGGAATTGCGGCTGGCGTTGTCTTCACCGTCGGTGACGACGAGCAGAACCTTCTTGTCCTTGGAGGCCTTTTTCAGGTGATCGAGAGAGCCCATGATGGCGTCGCGCAAAGCCGTGCTGCCGCGGGAATCGATGCGTTCGAGGGCTTCTTTCAGCTCGGGAACGCTATTGGTGAAATCCTTGTCGAGATCGAGATAGAAGTCGTCGTTGAAGTTGACGACAAAGGCTTCGTCATTGGGGTTGCTGGACTGGACGAGGGTGATGGCGGCTTCATTGACGCGCGGGCGCTTGTCGCGCATGCTGCCGCTATTGTCGATGACCAGCCCCATGCTGACAGGCACGTCCTCGCGCTTGAATACGGAGAGTTTCTGCTCGACTTTGTCCTCAAAGACGCGAAAATTTTCCGGTTTGAGGCCGTCGGCGAAGCGCTGACGGTCGTCGACGACCGTAGTGTGGAGCACCACCAGGCTGACGTCCACCTTGAGGACAGAACCCTGTTTGCCGGCGTTGGAATTCTGGCCAGGAGGCGGCGGTGCGGAATTGGGAATGGGAATCTGAGCAAAAGCTGGTAGAGCCAGGACTGCGGCCGCGCAGACAAGCAAACCAAGACTGCGCAAAGAAGGAAAGAGACGCCGGGAAGACTCAGTGGCTGGGCGCGTAATATCCGGTCTTGGAATAGACGCTGAGCGGCGGAAGTCCCTTGGGAGCGCGCAATTTGATTTTGAGCTTGCGCCAGCGCGCGTCGTGAGCCTTGTTGCTTGGTCGATAGCCGAGGACATATTGGTTTCGCAGCTCCATGCCGATTTTTGAGGCGATATCCGGAAGATCATCCAGCTTCTCCACGGCAAATACGCGGCCCCCGGTCATTTCAGTAACTTCGCTGAGCAGCGACGGGCCGCCCAGTTCTTCTGGGGTCCGGTTGCGATAGCCAAGCGGGTCAAAGATACCGACGGCATAGAGCTGGGTGTCCGCTTCTTTTACCAGCCGCTTGATATCGCTTTCGTTGTATCTACTATGATTATCGCCCCCATCGGATAGGATGAGCAAGGCGCGTTTGGCGTTGTGTGCACCCCGCATCTGGCTCAGGCCAAGATAGATGGCGTCGAGCAGCGCAGTGCGGCCCTTGGGCACCGTGAGCATCATGCGGCTCTGCAAGTCTTCCACGCTGTTGGTGAACTCGCTGGTCAGTTCGGCGCGCTCGTTAAAGCTCACCAGAAAAAACTCGTCCAGGGGATTGGCAGTCTTGAAAAACTGCACAGCGGCTTCGCGGGCCTTGCCGACCTTGTTAGACATGCTGCCGCTGTAATCAAAAATCACCCCGATGGAGATGGGGACGTCTTCGGCGGAGAAAGTGACGACTTCCTGCTCGACGTTGTCTTCGTAGATGCGAAAATTGTCGGTTTCGAGGCCGGTGACCAGGCGGTTGTAGGGGTCGGTGACAGTCACGTTGACGAGGGCGAGGTCGACATCAAATTTGATGGTCTTGCCGGGCTTGAAAGACGTACTCACGGTATCTTTCCGCACGTCACCTATGTTGACTTGCTTCACTTCCCCTTGTGGCGGAGTGTCTTTCGGCTTGGTTTCTTCGGCAGAAGATTGGGCGGCGGCGGGAAGTGCGGACTGCAACGCCAGCAGGCAAACGAACAGCGAAACTTGCAATGAGAAAGATAGAACGCGAAAACCAGGTAGATCGCGTTTCACGGCACCCCCGTCATCCCGGCCTACCGGGACGGCCGCGCGGTTCGGACTAATCGCGATTCTACCACTCGGATTCCCGAAAACAAGAGCAATTGCTGGATGTTCACTATTGAACAGTTTGATGGGCCGGACGGAGTGACGGGCGTGTGGTAGCATCGCCGAACGAGACTCTCCTGAGCATTCGTAGACTGTGTGCAGGGAGCTTTTATTCCGCCCCATTGGAGAAACGAAGGAGTTGCGCTTGGCTAAAGTGGTGGTGGTGATTCCCGCAAGATACGGCTCGACGCGGCTGCCGGGGAAGCCGCTGGTCATGCTCGCGGGCGCCTCCATGATTCAGCGGGTGTACGAGCGCGCCAAGCTGGCCAAGCGGGCCGACCGCGTGATTGTGGCGACCGACGATGTGCGCATCATAAAAGCTGTGGAGGGCTTTGGCGGTGAGGCCCGAATGACGCGGAGCGAGCACCGCACCGGGACCGAACGCGTCGCCGAAGT
>Ga0137418_10001816_pt1 | contig 19561 bp, 15 predicted proteins | sample CZODoug3_1_2_16f_FD_122242 | JGI IMG/M metagenome (GOLD analysis project Ga0137418, IMG submission 122242) | Vadose zone soil fungal communities from Angelo Coast Range Reserve, California, USA - CZODoug3_1_2_16fungal (Hybrid Assembly) | ecosystem: Environmental > Terrestrial > Soil > Vadose...
ACAGCATCGAAGACCTTTTCCCAGGAAGTACGAAACGCTTCGGCGGTTTCTTTCCAGGACAAGCGGCAACCTGGTCAGCGCCGATGCGCAGACGGTGACCTGGACCCTTCCCGCCGGCCCGGGGCTGCACTTTGCCTACGTCCTGGTTTCCCAACGGCTTGGGCGGATATACGGAAAAACGCATCGTCGTGAACACCGATTCGATCGGCACCAGGCGTTCCGATGACCACCAGGTCTTGCCTTACGTCGCCCCACCTGCGCCTCCCCGGCAGGGTGATACTTATCGATCGTCGGCGGCATGGGCCTCACCTACGTGGGCGGCCTCAACCATGACGTCCATGCTCCTGACGTCTCGGTCTATATTAGGGACAACGCCACCAATGCCACTTACCCATCCACAGGCCCGGTGAAGACGGATCTTCGCGGAGAGTATGTCATCCCCAACCTGCCTTCCGGAAACAACTACGACACCTATTGTCAGCCGCCCGGTACGAGTACGCCCAGTTTGTGTTCGGCGGGCTTTTTCGTGCTGGACCATCTGACCATCCCGAGCGTAGCTACCTCCGACTATTTGAGCAGTTATCCAGGTCTCGACTTCAGCGTTTCCGACTTCGGTAGCGGCAACGTCGCCCTGCAGGATGGCAGCCCATGTGGAACCCTGAATGAGTTTTTCGGCGTGCATTCGACTGCCACGGCAACACTTCTCGACGCCGCTGGGAATCCCATGGGCACGCAGGTTCGAGCTAACGAACTGGGAGACTACACTCTGACCTATGACTACACGGCTATGCCCGCCGCCGTCTCCGTGCAGTGCGAAGCCGCGCCCCCAGTAGTGGTTGCCTTCACCCCGCAGGTCCAGGGCAACGAGGACTTCGGCACCACGGTCATTCCCAATGCAAGTGCGCCGCAGGTGCAGTCTATGACTGCGACGCTGAACGGATCCACCTTCGTGACGCCGGACTTGCAGACGCCGCCGTCGCTACCTTCCGCCATCATCTCTCGGGCCGACACTTTCCTCGCCGAAAAAGGCCTCGATACTCGTCCGGGAGCTGCCAGTACTACAAGGCCATCGGGGCGGTGAAGGGTTGTGACGTGACCGGTAGTCTGATCGCGCCCATCACCTTCGACGACTGGAAGCGCGCCGTGAAATTCGGCCCATACACCAAGCGCGGAGTTCCCACCTTCGCGGCCGCGTACATTAACAAAGTTGATCTCAATCTCGCTCGCGTGCACCAGTCGATCTCGTACGGTCCCAATCAGACCGGGGCGGTGGTCTGCAATCACCTCGGTCCTCCGGACTTTTTCAATCCTCCACAGTCCGAAGTTGATACGGCCGTCGACAATGCTCTCCACAACAAGAACCTGGTTGCTTGCGTCGCAATGGACTATACGGTCAGCCCCGGAGTCAACAACAACCAGCCGTTCATCCGCTTCCTCATCGTCGGTCCCAGCGGCCAACTGCTGTCCTCCGTCAATTTGGATGGAGGGCGCGAAAAGTTCGTGCCCGGAACCTGCGTGGTGTGCCACGGCGGAGATCACTACGTCGGTAAGTTTCCGGAGGACGGCACCGGAGCCGCCGACGTGGGCGGTCACTTCCTGTGGTATGACGTGGGCGACTTCGAATTCTCCAGCAAGTTCGGGTTGCGCCAGAAGGACCAGGAGCAGGCGATTTATTACCTCAACCAGAACGTACTAAATGCAGGTCCGACCCAGGCAGAGAGAGAGCTCATCGCCGGCTGGTACGCGAACCAACCTGGCTTCCGGAGAGTCCTGAACAAAACTTACATTGATCCGAGTTGGCCCGGGCAGGGAACGGCTGCCTACAATTTCTACCAAGACACCTACGCGCGCAGCTGTCGCACCTGCCACGTCGCAATGGTCGAAGGCTACAACTTTGATCGCTACCAGAACATCACGCCTGGTGGGCCTTTCTACCGGGCCGATCATCCCGAAGTCGACATTGGCATCAGCAGTTGCGGGGGAACTCAAGACACCTTCCGCAGTCACTCGATGGCCAATTCCTTGGTCACCTTCAACCGTTTCTGGCTGAGCAATGACCCCGTGGCCAACGCCGCGGGTGAGCCCAATCAGGTGGATGAGCTGAACCAGTTCCTGCTGATTCCGGGCCAAGTGGATCCTTGCGTCGCTGGAAAAATTCCGTAGCGGGAAAACTGTACTGACTGCCCGGTTACAAAACCTAACGGGATGTCGGGCGATTGTCTGACATCCCGGTTTTTTAGTTCACGACGATGCTGATGGAGCCGAAATGGAGTGTTTTGACTCGTCGAAACTCTAGTTCTCAATCACGCTGCCAGCTTTCTTGGTAGCGATGAAGTCCCGCTGCTTTCTCAGTTCGCGAGCGATATCGCCCAGCGGCTTCTCCACTCGGCTGGCCGCAAATTCCCACAAAGGACGCTCACCGTGTGCCGAAGGATTGCAACTTGTTTCCAGAATCGACTGCTCTCCGGCCATCTCATGCTGCGAGGCATGTTGGGGATGATCCGGAACGTACACTGGAGAAACCTGACTGGAAATCACTGAGGCTGATTGACCGAATCCCGCAGTCGCAGCCAGAATACACACCACAAACAAGAGGGTCTTCATTGCGAGGGTCTCCGCGGAGGAATCTGTTGGCCGTCTGCCGGCAATGGCCTAACCGCATTGCCCTTCCGGCGGATGTCAGCGTTCGGCTGCCGTTCCTCTATAGAGAACAGTGCAAGCTCCGTACCATCCTTGAAGAGCTAAGTCGTTGATTGGTAGAGCTTAGCATGGTATGCCAGCGCAACTGTTTGCACAATTGTGGAGGGCGCAGGTCAGTCGTCAGCCAGCAGTCGTTCCCACGCAAGGAAAAAACCACTGCAGGTTAACCGCTAGCAAAGACAAGCTTCCCTAAAGGCCCGGAAAGAAACGGCAATGGTACCCTCCGCCAATCCGCCGGAAAGTTTAGCATTTCCGTTAATGTCATTCGTTTCTTTCGGCCCGGCATGTCCGCACGTCCACCTTCCTGGCCGGGAGCGCCTGAAACTCAGGCGTGGTCGACCGGGACGTGCACGATATTGTTCTTGACCGCGTACAGGACCAGCTCGCTAACCGAGTGAATATCGAGTTTCCGCATGAGGTTCGAGCGATGCGTCTCGGCTGTCTTCACGCTCAAGCCGAGAGCGACCGCTACCTCCTTCGTGCTCTTGCCTTCCGCCAGCAACTGCACAACTTCGCGCTCTCGCCCGGTGAGGATTTCTTTTGATAAGGGTCGCGCTGCCCCACCATTGAGGTAGGTTCCAAGAACCATTTCCGCGACTTTCGAGGTGAAGAATGTCTTGCGGCCAGCGAGCGCCTCGAGCGCGGAAACCAGGTCCCGACCGGCGTCGGTCTTGAGAAGATAGCCCCGCGCACCGGCCGTCAGCACGTCGCGAACGATCTGCTCCGACTCGTGCATCGTAAGAATCAGGACCTTCACGTTCGGATCGCCCTGAACAATCTGCCGGGTCGCGTCCAGACCGTTCAAGTGCGGCATCCCAATATCAATCACTACGATGTCGGGCCTCAGCTGGCTAGCCATCTGCACAGCCTGTCGCCCATCCGCGGCTTCTCCGCACACCTCGAAGTTCGGGCAGGACTGCACGATGGTACGAATTCCATGACGAACGATCTCGTGGTCATCCGCAATTAACACTCGTATAGGTTTCATAGCGACACCTCCTACTATTGGATTAAAGCTCCAGACCAACGGCGATACCGCAAAACTCAGCTCTCCAGATCGGACGTAAAGAACACTCGATGCTCGCTCAGCGCCTGTACTGCAGCGAGCAAATGAGACCCCGCTTGCGATTTCACAACGTAACCGCGAGCTCCGGCCGCTTGCGCCTCTTTCCGCATGTGTCGGGAATCATGATCGGTCACAATCAAGACCTCAACCCTCGGCAACAGACGCCGAATTTCGCGTGTTAACGTCAGGCCGTTCATCTTTGGCATCCCGATATCGACCACCGCGATGTCTGGCTGAAAGCGCTTGGCCTGGGCCAGCCCTTGTTCCCCATCCCCGGCCTCGCCGATGACCTCCCAATCGCCCCGACTCTCGAGCATCGTCCGGAGCCCGGAACGAACGGCAGGAAAGTCGTCCACCAGAAGAATCCGGGTTGCACTTTTCATAAATCCAATCCCGCAGCGGGGTTGGCTCGATGTAAGTCTTGGTGATACCGCCCAGACAGCGGGACTACGACGTATGGTCACACGCCCATTTACTCACTCACAATACAGTCTTCCCTGTACCCACGGAACCGGCCGAAACGGGCCCGCGCGCTGTGACGAGGAATTGGGATTCCATAGCATGCGCGACCAGCTCTATTCCGGCAATTTCACAGCCTGTGTTGCCCCGGATAGCCGCATCCTCTCCAAATAAGGCCGCAATTTCTCCATCGCTGCATCTGCACTGATCCCGTACTTGGCGCGCAGCGCGTCGGGCTTTCCGTGCTCGATGAATTGGTCGGGCCAACCGATCCGCACTACCGGCGTGCGCAATCCCAAAACGTTCAATTCCTCGAGAACCGCGCTGCCGAATCCACCCTTCAGCACGTGATCTTCGAGCGTAACGATTACACCGACGCTGCGCGCATAGAATTCCAGCATCGCCACATCGACCGGCTTGGTGAAGCGCGCATTGATCACAGCGCTTGAAATTCCTTCCCCTTCCAGTTTCGCCGCGATTTCCTGACCCATCGGCACCATCGCGCCCAGGGCGAAAATAGCTACCCGATCGTTCTCTCCGTGTTGCAGAAGCTCTGCTTGCCCGATCGGAATGGCTCGCGGGACGTCCTTCACCGGAGTGCCTGGTCCAACTCCTCGCGGGTACCGCACCGCAATCGGTCCGTCATGTTGCATGGCGGTGAAGAGCATGTCGGCGAGCTCGTCCTCGTCCTTTGGAACCATGTGCACGATATTGGGAATGCCACGCAGGTAGCTGATGTCGAACAGGCCGTGGTGCGTGGGACCGTCGTCGCCTGAGAGGCTACCTCGGTCCATGCAGAACACTACCGGCAGATTCTGCAGGCAAACGTCGTGCACGATCGGATCGAACGACCGTTGCAGAAACGTTGAGTAGATCGCGCAGAATGGCTTGAAGCCCTTGCTGGCGAGACCCGCCGCGAAAATCACTGCGTGTTCTTCGGCGATGCCCACATCGAAGTATTTGTCCGGATGACGCGGCTGAAAACGATCCAGCGCCGTGCCGTTCGGCATGGCACCGGTGATCGCGACCACTTTGTTGTTCATGGTCGCCAACTTCACCAGCGTGTCGGCGAACACTTCCGAGTAGGTGCGCTGCCCGAGCGCCTTGGTCTCTCCCGTCTCCGGATCGTAAGGGCCGAGGCCGTGAAACTTTTTCTGCCTCTGCAGGGCCGGCTCAAAGCCTTTGCCTTTCTGAGTCAGCACATGCAGCAGCACGGGCCGTTTCTGAGTTTTCAGAAACTCAAATGTCTTGATGAGCGTCGCGATGTCGTGACCGTCGATTGGTCCGTAATACTTGAGGCCCAGTTCCTCGAAGATGACGCTCGGCCAGAAAATACTCTTGGCGGCCTCCTCGGCTTTGCGCGCCATGTGCAGCGCGGTCTTTCCGCCGAGTTTCTCGACGAACCATCCGGCCTGCTCGTGCAGGTAGTCAAAGCGCGGGTTCGTGACGATCGTATTCAGGTAGCTCGCGATAGCGCCGACGTTCTTGTCGATCGACCATTCGTTGTCGTTCAGCACCACGATCATCCGGCGCGTGTGGTGGGCGATGTTGTTCAGGGCTTCGTAGGTGATTCCACAGGTGAAAGCCGCGTCGCCCGCGAGTGCGACGACGTGTTCCTGTCCACCCAGGCGATCGCGTGCCACCGCCATCCCCAGGGCAGCCGAAAGCGCGGTCCCTGCGTGCCCGGCGCCGTAGCAATCGTGTGGACTCTCGCTCCGCAACATGAAGCCGTTCAAACCACCAGGTATGCGGATGCTGTGAAATTGCTCCCGACGTCCGGTCAACAACTTGTGTACGTAGGCCTGGTGGCTCACGTCGAACACGAAGTGGTCTTTGGGCGTTTCGAAGACATAGTGCATGGCGAGTGTCAGCTCCACCACGCCTAGGTTCGGCCCGAGGTGCCCGCCGTTCTTTGATAGGACGGTAATCAGCTCTTCGCGAATCTCTTCCGCAAGAAATTGCAGTTGAGCGAGTGAGAGTTGTTTTACATGCAATGGGCAATTGATGCTATCGAGGAGTCGCGCCATAGGGTTGAATGGTCGGAACGTACCCTTAGATGATACGGGGCGCGCGAAGGATGCCGAGTATCCACGCATTCTGTGCCACAGAAGTTATAGACAACAAAGAAGCTACGAGCGGCGCACTATGAGCTGCGCGCAATCCGAACTGAGCAAGTTGCTCGCCGCCGGGCATCAGCGCTAAACGCTCCCTTTGGATATACTGATACTCGTATGCCGGTTCTGGAAAGCATCAAGGCCATCGCCAAAGGCATGAGCATTACCTTTCGGGAAATGTTTCAGCCCACGCAGGTCGAAAACTATCCGGATGGTCCCGGCCCGCTGAAAGGCGCCCGTTTTCAGGAGCGTTTCCGCGGGATGCATGTCCTGCAGCGCGATGAAAATGGCCTGGAGAAATGCGTGGCTTGTTTTCTGTGCGCCGCCGCGTGCCCCTCGAATTGCATCTACATCGAAGCTGCGGAGAACACCGAAACGAATCGCGTGAGCGGCGCCGAACGCTATGCTAAGGTCTACAACATTGATTACAATCGATGTATCTTTTGCGGGTATTGCGTGGAAGCTTGCCCGACCGACGCGATCACGCACGGTCACGGCTTTGAGCTCGCCTCTTTCAATGCGACGGGCCTGATCTATCGCAAAGAGCAGATGCTGGCGGCGGCGCCCGCGCATATGGGAGCCAACGCGGTGTTCAATAGCGCAGATGTAGCGGGGGGCGCTCCGGCGTTCCCCATCCAGGGGAGCTAAAGAGTTCAACATTTCTGGTCTCACGTCCTGACGCCGGTCCTTGTGAGGGCCGGCGTTTGTGCGTATTGGCTGATGGCTGTTGGTCGTCGGCTGTCAGCGCACAAGGTTGGGATTTGAACCAGCGTGACTAATCTTGGGTTCTCGCTAACGGCTAAAGGACGAAGAGCTGACGACTGATGTCTGACTTTCTCCAAATCGTGAAGGAGCGCGTACTCGTTTACGACGGCGCGATGGGGACGAATATTCACAAGCACGATCCCAGTTTGGACGACTACTGGGGAAAGGAGAACTGCAACGAAATCCTCGTGCTAAGCCGACCGGACATTATTCGCGACATCCACGCGAGTTTTCTGCAGGTTGGATGCGACGTCATTGAAACGGACACTTTCAATGGGATGGGCCTGGTGCTGGGCGAGTTCGGATTTGCGGATCGAGTTGCCGAAATCAACATAGCAGCCGCGAAGCTGGCCAAAGGGATCGCGACGCAGTTCTCAACAAAAGAAAAACCAAGATTCGTGGCTGGCTCGATGGGTCCGACGACGAAACTGCCTTCGCTGGCTCACATCACTTATCAGCAGATGCTGGATACCTATGTCGAGCAGGCCCTGGCTCTGCTTGAGGGCGGAGTCGATCTGTTGCTGATCGAAACCTGCCAGGACCTGCTGCAGGCAAAGATCGCGACCATTGCTGCATTGGACGCAATGCAGAAAATGGGGAAGCGTCTCCCGCTGCAAGTGCAGGTGACGCTTCAAGACTCCGGGACTATGCTCCTGGGTACCGAAATCGGTGCGGCCTTGACTGCCCTGGAACTGCTCGACATCGACATTATCGGATTGAACTGCGCCACGGGGCCGGCAGAGATGAACGATGCCGTCCGGTATTTGGGTGCGAATTCGACTCGAGATGTCTCAGTTCTTCCCAATGCCGGGCTTCCCGTCAACGAAGGGGGAGTTGCGGTGTTCAAACTGACCCCGAAGGAACTGGCAGAGTATCACCGGCACTTCGTGCAGGACTACGGCGTCCGTGTTGTGGGCGGGTGCTGCGGGACGACTCCCGATCATTTGAAGGCGGTGGTGGATGCGGTCACGGGCGTGGAGCCCGCTGCGCGGGATGTGAAGCCGGTGGGCGCGGCTTCCAGCGCCTACACATCTGTCCCTCTTGATCTTGAGCCGAAGCCCTTGATCGTGGCCGAGGAGATGAACACCACCACGCGGGTGGAACATTTCCGCAATCTGGTGCGTGGCAAAAAGTATCACGAGATCCTGGCGCTCGCGAAGAAACTCGTGAACGAGGGGTCGCACATGCTCGACTTGTGCTGCGCGATCGTGGGCGAGGACGAGAAAGGTTACATCACATCGATTCTGGAGCGAGTTGCGACTCGTGTGCCCGCCCCCATCCTAGTCGATTCCACCGAGGCCGACGTGGTGGAAGAAGCGCTCAAGCGAATTCCCGGGAAGGCGATCATCAACTCGATCAACCTGGAAGATGGCGAGAAGCGCACCTCGCTGGTGCTGCCCATGGCGAAGCGCTATGGCGCGGCCGTGATTGCGCTCACCATTGACGAAGATGGCATGGCACTCACCGCCGACAAGAAAGTTGCCATCGCCAAACGGATCTATGAACTGGCCACCAAGAAGTACGGGATTGGTGGCGTAGACCTGATTTTCGACGCGCTGACCCTACCGATTTCAACCGGTCAGGAAGAGTACCGCTCGGCAGGGATGGAGACGATCGAAGCGGTCCGGCGTATTAAGCAAGAACTGCCGGACGTGAAGACCATCCTCGGCGTCAGCAATATTTCCTTCGGGCTGGACGCCTACCCGCGGCGCGTGTTGAACAGCGTGTTCATGCATGAGGCGGTTGACAATGGCCTCGATATGGCCATTGTGAACTACACCAAAATCTACCCGCTATACAAGATTCCTCAAGAAGAAGTTGAGCTTGCGCGGAAGCTGATCCATCGCGACAAAACAAACGGTGACCCGCTCCAGGTTTACATGAATCACTTCGCCGGGTCGAAAGGAAAAGCGCAAGCGTCGACTAGCGCCCACCTGGAAACCTTGTCGCTAGAAGACAAGCTGAAGTTCGCCATCATCAACGGGGAGAAATCGGTGGGTGAGCGGGCGCACAAGCAATCGCTGGAGCAGTTACTGGAGATCGCGCTCGGGCAATACACGCCGCTCGACATCATCAACACGGTGCTGCTCGACGGCATGCGGACCGTGGGTGAATTGTTCGGTGCTCGCAAAATGCAGCTGCCGTCGGTTCTGGACTCAGCCGGGGTAATGAAGCAGGCGGTCGCTTATCTCGAGCCGAAAATGAAGAAGGCGTCCGGCTCACAGAAGGGAACGATCGTGCTGGCGACCGTGAAGGGCGATGTGCATGACATCGGCAAGAATCTGGTCGACATCATTCTCTCGAACAACGGATACAAAGTCGTCAACCTCGGCATCAAGCAACCGGGCGATTCGATCATCAAGGCGGCGCAGCAACATCGGGCGGATGCGATTGGACTCAGCGGATTACTGGTGAAATCGACGCTGGAAATGAAGTATGTCATTCAGGATCTGGAGCGGCAAAGCCTGGAATATCCCGTCATCTGCGGCGGGGCGGCATTAACGCGCAAGTACGTGGAAGATGACCTGCGACGCGAATATGCAAACGCCGTGTTCTATGCCGACGACGCGTTTGCGGGCTTGCACATCATGGAGGACCTGACGGCTGCGAACGGGCAGCGCGACGCGCGTCTGACAGAAGGGAAGACAGTAAAGGAGTATGCCCAGGCTGCTGCCGTCGATGAAGAAACGGGACCGATATTTGCGGAACGCAGTGCGGCGGTGGGAGACTCTCCGGATATTCCGACGCCGCCATTCTGGGGCGTGCGGGTAAAGAAGGATTTCGATTTGCGCGAGCTGTTTCCGTATATCAATGAGACGGCGCTGTTCAAGAATCAGTGGCAGTTGAAGACCGCTTCGCAGGAAGATTATTTGCGGCTGGTGGCGGAGAAGTTCCGACCGATCAAACACCGGCTGGAGGAAGAGATTGTTGCGAGTGGGTTGTTTGATCCCAAAGTTGTGTATGGATACTTCCCTGCGCAGGCTGACGGGAACGACATCGTCGTGTACGAGCCCGGCGAGGCTACGCGGGCAGAAGTGCCCGCACTCCATGAGCGGACTGAATTGCTCAGGTTCACATTTCCGCGTCAGCGGGAAGGCCGGAAGCTTTGTATCTCAGACTTCTTCGCGCCCAAGGCCTCCGGGAAGATGGATGCGCTCGGCTTGTCCCTGGTGACCATAGGGGCTAGGGCTTCAGTCGAGACGCAGCGATTGTTTGAGGGCGGTGAGTACACCAAGTATCTTTACTTGCATGGGCTTAGCGTCGAAACAGCGGAAGCGCTGGCAGAGTATCACCATCGCACCATGCGCCAGGAGTTGGGCATCGCGGGCGAAGACTCGCCCCATATTCGCGATTTGTTCCATCAGAAATATCGTGGGTCCCGCTATTCATTTGGATACCCGGCTTGTCCGAATCTGGAGGACCAGACCAAACTCTTTGCACTGCTGCATCCCGAAGAAAACGTGGGCGTGCGCTTAACCAGCGGATTCTTGCTGGAGCCGGAACAATCGACCTCGGCAATCGTTGTGCACCATCCGGCAGCCAAATACTTCGTGGTATAAAACGCAACTTTTCTGCAGTTTTACAATCTACTAACCAAAAATGCTTGACGCGTTCCCGGCGATGTCGGGGATAATAGGGACCACCATTTGGGTGAGGAGTGACGATCACCTTTTCACTGCGTCTCGACTGGCAGCATCATGCTTTCTGTCGAGTGCGCAATTTTCGCGCAACCTTTTTTACAACGTTTGGGTTAATAAGCCGTAGCGCCAAGTTCCCACTCCGTCTTTTCGGGCCCGTGGGAACTTCCCACTGAGGTACGAGAACATGGCGAATGACTCAACACTGTTCATGAGGGTTCTGAAGCATCCCACTGGGCGCTACGTCGTGGCCGTGTCGGTCACCGCAGTCGCTCTGGCGATAGCTCACATGCTGGTCTTGCTCTTTGGCGATGCTTTGCCGTACGCTGCCATTTTCCCGGCAATAGCGTTTGCCGCCTGGTGCTGCGGCCTTGGGCCAACCATTTTGGCCACGGTAGTGGCCGTCTCAGCGGTGAAGTACTGGTTCCTTCCTCCTGTCCATACGATTGCTATCATGACTGCGCGGCAAGCGCTGGACATGATTGTGCTAGTCCTAGCGGCAGGCATCATTGCGGTCCTCGGTGAGTCGCGCCGCCGTGAAAATCACGTGCTGCGCTGCGCACAAGGAGATCTGGAAGATCAAGTCAAACAGCGCACAGTGGAACTGGACGTCGCCAATCAAGGTCTGCGCGAACTTACCGCCCGCCTGATGCAGTTGCAGGACGACGAGAGACGCCGAATTGCCCGCGAACTGCACGACAGCGTAGGTCAGACCCTGGCAGCGCTATCCATGAATTTGACCGCGATTGAGGGCGACATCAAGCGCCTGAGCCAAACCACCAAGACGATCGCCGACAGTTCCGCACTGGTACAGGAACTGAACAAGGAAGTTCGCACGATTTCTCACCTGCTGCATCCGCCTCTGCTGGATGAAGCCGGCCTGGTTTCAGCCCTGCGCTGGTACATCGACGGATTCACGCAACGCAGCCAAATCGCAGTCGAGTTGGAGATTAGCGAGGACTTCGGGCGTCTCTCGCGCGAACTGGAAACCGGGATTTTTCGTACCGTGCAGGAGTGCCTGACCAATATTCATCGGCACTCCGGCAGTCCGACGGCAAGGATTTGCCTCACCCGCTTTGACCACGAGGTGCGCTTACAAGTGAAGGACCAGGGTGTGGGAATTTCGGGCGAGCAATTGGATCAGATGGCATTGTCGGCGACGCCCGGCGTGGGAATTCGTGGGATGCGCGAACGACTGCGGCAACTGGGCGGATCTCTGGAAATCGATTGCAATAGCGGAGGGACGATCGTCGAAGCGCGTTTGCCGATTGCAGTACCCTCTACTGCGGCCGCGTAGCTCTTCGCCTTTCGGCCACATTGAGCATCCGGCAAGTTGTTGGCGTTAAAGTTAACACCTGCAAGCGGTTGCACAACCGTCGATCTAGGAACAACCACCTACCGTTATTCTTTCATCGAAGAACCACTCTCTGGCCGAAAATCACACGGGTGCCCGTACGCGATCCAGGAGATCGAAACGATGCAGAGCCAAGGGCCGGTGGGGGCGGTTCGCGCGATGGCTTGCGCTGCACCCGAGGCCCTACAATCCCTCCCCTCCTTCTTCCTGATCGGCCCTCCACGGACCGGCACGAGTTGGCTGCACGAAGTGTTGAGCAGGCACACGCTGCTGCCCAGTTCCACCAAAGAAACCCGCTTCTTCGATGTTCACTTTCATCGCGGCCTGAAATGGTATCGGGCGCACTATCCAAAACGCTTTGGCCATCGCATGATGGGCGAAGTTGCGCCCACATACTTCGCGTCGCCGAAGGCGCGTGAGCGCATCGTTCAGATGGTTCCGACTGCGCGGATGGTATGCATTTTCCGCCATCCCATTGATCGTGTTGTGTCCCTATATCGCGTGAAACGCGCTTACGGCATGATTCCGTGGGGCTTCGAAGAGGCGCTGGTGCGCGATCGGGAGTTGATGGAATCGAGTCGCTATGCCAGCCATCTCAAAACCTGGCAGAATGCGGTGGGGAAGGATCGTGTCTTGGCCACGGTGTACGACGATCTTCGACAAAATCCCCAAATCTTCGTCGATTCGGTGGCGGACTTCATCGGGGTGCCGCGGTTCAAACTGGCTCCGTCGGAGATCCACCGGGTTCACGGATCCGAGAACATGACCCACCCGCGCAGCTACTACCGCACCCGCGGAGCGACGTTCATGTCGAATTGGTGCAAGGCGCGGCGCCTTGACCGGGTGGTGACCGCCATCAAACGTTCGCCCCTGATTAAACTCTTCCTGGGCGGTGGTCCGCCCTTTGCGCAGATCGCGCCCGAGACTACGCTGAAGTTGTACGAACTGTTTCGGCCCGAGATCGAGGAACTTGAGGTCCTGCTTAATCGGGACTTTTCCGCGTGGAAAGGGGATCCGGTGTGCGCTGCCTCTCGTCCCGAGCAAAAGGTTTCGTAGAAGCTAACTTCTGGACCATGTGATCGGCTGCTCCCTTGATTCAGATGGGAATCGTCTCTTAGGATTGGATTCACGTTGGACCAATTCTTCGTCCGCCCTGATCACTTCCCGTTGAGCCAGTCCGCATACGCCTGGAACGAGTAAGAACGTCCCATGAAGTCGTGGATCAGGTCGGCCGCGGGTTTCGTTCCGCTGGCGGCGAGCACCGTCTGACGGTATTTCGCGGCGACTTTGGGATCGACCATGCCGTCCTGCTTGAACTCGGTGAACAGGTCTTTGGCGATCACCAGCGACCACATATAGGTGTAGTACACCGCGGAATAGCCGTTCAGATGGTCGAAGGCGGTCTCCATGTGCGTGCCTTCCAACTGGTGGAAGGGCGTGTAGCGCTCGCGCAACTCGGCGGTCAGCTTGGTCGAGTCGAGTCCCTGCGGGTCTCGGTTGTAGAGATTGAGGCTGAGGGCGGCATAGAACATCTGCTGGCGGACCATGAGGGCGCGATCAAAATCATCGGCGGCTTGCGCCTTCTCGGCCAGAGCAGCGGGCATTGGTTCGTTAGTCTTGTAGTGCCTCGCAAATGTGGCCAGAGTGGCGGGGTCGCGCGCCCACTCTTCAAACATCTGCGAGGGTGCTTCCACGAAGTCCTGCTCCAAGTCGCCCGTTGCCCATTTTGTGTTGCCGCGGAAAATTCCGTGCAGCAGGTGTCCATACTCGTGGAAGAAGGTGATGACGTCGGCGAGTTCCATCAGTCCCGGCTCGCTTCCCACCGCCTGTGGAAAGTTGCACACCAGCACGTATTCCGGGAGTCGCTCGCCGCGCTTTCCGGTAGTGAGATTAAAGGTCGCGTAATGCTTGTATTTGTTGGCGCGCGGAAACATGTCGAAATAAATCCGGCCGATTCGATTCTGGCCGTCGTAGACGTCGTAAACCTGGACGTCCGGATGCCATACCTTGGCGTCGGTCACGGGCTTGTAGGTGATGGAGTACATCTGGCTGGTAAGGTCGAGGATGCCCTGCTTGACGCGGGAGTATTCAAGGTAAGGGCGAACGGACTGCGTATCGAAGCCGTATTTCTCGATCTTGGCGCCGTGCTCGAGATGCAGCCACTCCCACGGATTAATCACCGCTGCATTCGGGTCGGTGTGCTTCTTATATGTCAAGAGTTCCTGATAATCGCGCTTGGAGCCTTCCTGCGTGGCGGCGGCAATCTTGTCGATGAAGTCGGCCGCATTCTGCTTGGTCGCAACCATTTTGTCTTCGGTGATGTAGGCGGCCCAGTCGGAGTAACCCAGAAGCTTGGCTAGCTCGTTGCGCTTGCTGAGCAATCGATGCAGCACCTCGATATTCTTGGGATAGGCTCGCTGGTTGTAGAGAATGTAAAGCGACTTGCGGGCATCGTCGTTGGTGGCATACGTCAGGAAGGGGACGTAGTCGGTATTGTCGGTAGTAAGGGTTAGTTTGCCGGAGGCGTCCGGGGCGTGAGAACGCTTGAAGTCGTCAGGCAGGCCGTCGAGTTGGAAGGGGGTGAGGCTGATCTTGCGGACGTCGGCGGCGATGTTCTCGTCGAACTCCTGGCCGAGTTTTATGAGCTCATCCTGCAAGTGGCGAATTTTCGCGCGCGTGGCTTCGTCCCGGTCGACGCCGGCGCGGTGGTAGTCGCGCAGGGTGGTACGCAAGTAGTAGCTGGCGGCGGGATCGAGTTGCGCATTTTTCAACGAGGCCAGGACGCTATACGCGGCGGGATCGAGTGTGATGTTGGTGATCAGGCTGACTGCTTCCTGTTCGCACTTCTGGGCCACATCGCGAAAAGCCTTGTCGGGGTGGACTTGCTCGGCTAGTCCCGCACGCGCCTGGGCATCGTTGACCACCAGCTCCGCGGTATCGAAGGCCTGCAGAGTTGCGTAGGGATCGCGAGGTCCTTTGGCTGCCTTCCACCGCTCGAGTTGGCTGCCAGTGGAGTCGAGGTCAGCGTGGCAGGAAGCCAGGAAGGCTTCCGGCGTGCCCGCCAGGAGCGCAGAGGCGTTTTGAGCGCGAGCGTATCCGCTCAAGCTGAGAAGCAAAATCGCCCATCCGAGGCGGCGTAACATCATCGAATTCCTTTCATTGCGAACGGTGCGTGCGCGAAATGGCTCCGGTACATAGTCTTTTCTGTGTCGCGAGGGTGCGGCGTCACTAGCGTTGGACGTTCGTGGAGCGGTTAGGTGAGGCGGGCGGGGCTTCATTTTGCGATCAGCAGGCTTACACGTCGTTCTGTCGAAACGAACAAGGTCATTTCTCCATCTCGGAACCCAGCTCAGAGTCACCGAGACAGGAGGGGCCGTGGGTTCGTCCGCCTTGGTCGCCACTAGAAATCTCTGCCCGTCGGCGTTTACATCGTGGGAGAAAACGTCCTGAGCGGACATTGGCTGGCGCCGATGCGTCTGGAAGAGCGCGACTGGCGTGCCCGCTTGAACGCTTGCCGTGGCCGTCACGCCTACGCTCATCACTTTTCCATCCTAGGCCAGGTAGAACAACTCCTTGCCGTCCTGTCGCCATTTGGGTTCTTGTCCACCGGAATTCGACAGCTGCCCCTTACTATTGACACGGGGAAAAGGCGACACATCGATCTCTGTCGTGCCGGTCTCATTTGAGGCGTAGGCGATCCAGCGGACGTCGGGGGAAAGCTGGGCGTTCAGGATGGTCCACTTCGGTTGCAACAGGGGCTTGGGGGCGGTCGTTCCAGTTGAAAAACCGGAGCTCATTTTCTTTGCGGAACACGACGTAGTGTCCATCCCAAGACCAGTCCCAGGCGTTCACCATGTCAGAGCCAAGCTGCTTTCGCGAGGCACTCGGCCACCACACCTTCCAAGGCCGGAGGCGTCATCGGTTGGTGAGTAGCCATCGACGCGGGCTCCGAAGAGACAATGGCGGCGATCAAACTGGCCTGGCTCTTCGCAGAAAACGCCGGCTTCCCCGTGGCCAGTTCGTAGATCAGTTCGCCGATGCGCGAAGATGTCGGCACGCTTGTCGGCCTCTCTTCCTTCCAGCTGCTCGGGCGTCATTGCACTGAAATGTTCCGACGATCGAGCCCTGCATGGGTCAGCTTCGATTGTTCGGCCGTCATCTGAGGCAGATCGCCAGCCAGGCCGGATTGTTTTGCCAATCCGAAATCCATCAGCTTGGCACCGGTTTTGCTCAGCATTACGTTGGCCGGTTTCAAGTCGCGGTGCACGACGCCGAGTTTGTGCGCCTTGGCGAGCGCATCTGCGATTTCAGCGGCGATGCGAAGGGCCTCCGCAGTGGGCAGGGGCCCCTCGTAAGGCGGCGCTCCAACGTTTCGCCCTCGACTAGCTCCATCACCAGGATGTCCACGCCATCGCGATGGCCGATGTCGTGCAGCGTGCAAATGTGAGGATGCGAGAGCTTCGAAATCGCTTTGGCTTCGCGCTCGAGACGCTGGCGCAAGAAGGATCGGAAGATAATTGGCGGGCAGACCCTTAACAGCTACCTCGCGCTCCAGGCGTGTGTCGCGGGCGCGATACACCTCTCCCATGCCGCCCGCGCCGAGCGGAGATTGGATCCCATAAGGTCCTCACTTTGTACCGGAGGAGTCCCATTAGCGGGCGCGCATTATATCTCTGATTACGGGAAAGGCCGCCATTTGCTGGCGGCCCTTGCTTCACCCTGAATTCAGCGACGACGCGCTCCCGTGAGCTTTTTGCTTTCTACATGGGGATTGGGGCCAGGAATGGGGCCACCCCGCGGAGGGACCTTGATCGGTCCGGTCATCGCCTCGTCCAGGTTGAGCGAGCCAGACACCGTAGACTCGGAAAAAACATAGGTATCGGTGTCCTGACCATTGAGCGATATGAAGATATTGTGCCCCTTCTTCAGTGCCGCGATCGACTTGCCAAAGACCTTGCGATCTTCAAACCGCAGGATATAGTTCTCGGAACTCTCGACCAAGAAGTCCACTGCCCCGTCCGGCAGACGGAACAAAAGCAAGTCGTTCGCGAGTCTCGACACTTTCGTCTCAAATGTTTCCTGCTTTGGAAATGTTGAAACGGTAGCCATAGGCAACTCCTCTCATTTTGAATCTGCTCCTCTCAGGCCGTGCCACCGAAAGGGGGATCAGTGGCCGCCCGATGCGGCCGCCGGTATAGTCGACACCCATGCTCGGTGCAACACACGGCGAGCGTTGGGGTCGGATAGTAGAGAACGCAAATCCGGGTTTGTCTCCAAGTCCTCCAGGGTCGTTCCTTTCTGTAACGCCTTTTGAAAATAGTTAAGCGCCAGCGAACGTTCGCCGAGATTCTCATAAGCTTCGCCGGCCTTCGTGAGGACGTCAGCATTGTCCGGGGACAGTGCCAGCGCTGCATCCAGATGCGTCTTCGCCTTGTCGCGGAGATGTTTTTGCGAATACATCACCCCCAGGTTTGCTTGCACTTCTGCGTCATCGCGACGGAGCGGGGCAATCTGTTCGAGTCGTGTCAGTTCGTGCCGGAAGGCCTCGCGCGCCTTCTCCGGTCGTCCCAGCCACTCGTAAGCGATGGCTAGATTGTTCCAGAGCCGAAAGTCCTTGTCGTTGATTTGCAACGCCTGTTCTGTAATGGCCGCGGCTTCTGCGTAGCGTTTCTGGTTGTAATAGATAACTCCCAGATTGGTGGCGGCAGCGTAGTCCGGCGTTAAAGTCAGAGATTTCTTGAATTCCGCTTCCGCCTCATCATTCCGACCAAGAGACGACAAGCTGGTGCCCAGGCTGGTGTGGGCGAAGGTGTGATCGGGCAGGAGCTGAATGACCTGTCGAAATTGCTCAGCGGCTTCGAGGAAATGGTTTTGACCGTAATAAAAGATCCCGAGCCGGTAGTAGCCGTCCCACAGTTCAGGACGCAAGGCGATCGACCGCTTGTACAGACCCTCGGCTTCCTGATTGCGGCCGAGTTTGGAGTACGTGTCCGCCATACCCAGCAGAGCAGCAACATTGTGCTGATCCAGTTCCAGAGCCCTCTGCAACTCCTGGATCGCCAGATCGCGTTGGCCCGTGCCATTATGAATGCGGCCAAGCGTGACGTACACCGCCGGCAGCTGGCTGTTCAGTTCCGCCGCCCGCTGGCACGCCGCGGAGGCCAGTTGCACCCACTGTGGATCGTCGTCCAACGTGTACTTGTTCCAATATGCCTCTCCCAGAGCGGCAAAAGCTAAAGCAAATTTCGGATCCGCTTGCGTGGTGCTCTGAAATAACTGAACGGCCGCATTCAGATTTCCCGGCCTGTCGTAGCGGCGCAGGTATTCCTGGCCCCGTAGATAAGATTCGTAGGCCGGACGTGAGGCAGAGATGTCAGGCCTCGAAGGAAGCAGCTTCTGGTGGAACGCGATCGCTAGAATTCCTGTCAGTAACAGTATCGACAGCGGAATCCAGGTCCGCGGGCGTGTGAACCGAAGGGAATGCAGAGCGCGGGAAAATCGCCCCGGCCATGGAAGATGGTGGGCGCTGACGGTCTCCCCAAGGCCCACCGGACGCTCCACCGTAGGACTAACCTCCTGCAAGTCGCGTAGTAGTTCGGCGCAAGATTGATAGCGATCCTGCGGGCGCTTCGCCAGTGCCCGGTTTACGACTCGCCGCAACTCCTTCGGAGCATCCGTCAGCTCGGCGGGCGAAGCGTATTGAATTGCATTGACGATAGACGCAGGGTTGTCCCCGGGGAACGGTAGTCGGTTCGCGAGCAGTTGATAGAGGATTACGCCCAGCGACCAGATATCGCTGCGAGCGTCCACCGTCCGCCCCGTGACCTGTTCGGGCGCCATGTAAGAAAGCGTGCCCGAGAACGTCATCGTCTGCGTTGTTGCTCCCGGACTCAGGAAACGAGCGAGTCCGAAGTCGACGATCTTGATGCCGCGGCCGTTGCTCTCGCCTTCCGCGCTCCCGCCGAAGCGACGGGCGTAGACGTAGAGGATGGGGACGCGGCGCTTGATGCCCGTCCAAAAGCCGCAGACCTTGCAGCGGTAGCCGAGCGTCACCGTGCCTTCGTAGACGGTCCGGTTCTTGATGGGGGCGATGGGCCCGCCGCAGACGGGGCAGCGGGAGACCGGCCGGCGCTCGTCGGTAAAGCGCGTGAAGGCGGTGACCTCGACTTTGCCGGAGCGCAGACACACGATGCGCAGGCGCCTTCGCCCGACGGTGAGCTTGGGGTCGACCTTGCGAAGGGAGGCGCGGACGCTCCTCAGGAGCGCGGTCTCGGAGCCGAGGCGGGAACCTTCGCGCGGCATGAAGTGTTGCGACATCACGTAGGCGGAGAGCGTGGCGGAATCGTCGCTGATCTCGATCTGGAGATTGCTCGCGGTGTGGCTGGTATCGAGCGGGCCGATGAGCGAGAGCACCGCATCAAGGATCGCCTGGCGGCCGGTGAGTTTCCCGAAATCGAGCTTCAGT
>Ga0137418_10001159_pt2 | contig 19558 bp, 20 predicted proteins | sample CZODoug3_1_2_16f_FD_122242 | JGI IMG/M metagenome (GOLD analysis project Ga0137418, IMG submission 122242) | Vadose zone soil fungal communities from Angelo Coast Range Reserve, California, USA - CZODoug3_1_2_16fungal (Hybrid Assembly) | ecosystem: Environmental > Terrestrial > Soil > Vadose...
CACAGCAGCGGCACCGCCACGATCAGCCCGATCGCGCCGAGGAGCGCACCCATCACCAGCACAATCGCGATTGTGAGGACGGGCGGGATATCGACTTTGCGCTGCATGATCCGAGGGACCACGACATTCGAGCCGAACACGTGCACCAGCACGCCGAGCAGAATGACGAGCAGAACCTTCACCCAGTCACCCGATGCGACGACGAACACAGCGGGCAGCAACGTGGAGACGAGCGTGCCAAAAAACGGGACGATGGCGACGATGCCCGTGAAAATGCCGAACGCCAACCAATACGGCACACCGAGAATCCACAGGCCGACGGCCGTCAGCAATGCCAGCACGGCCATGGAGATCAGCTGGCCGACAACCCAGGCCCGCAGCGTGGCTCCAACGTCGGCCGAGATGCGCGCCGCGATGGGCCGGTAGCGCGGGGCGAATAGCGAGATCAGCCCATTGCTGTACAACGCGGGCTGGCGCGCCAGATACAAGGCCATCACGAGGACACTCGCGCCTTCGATGAACAGCATGCCTCCGCCCCGTACATAAACGAAGATCGAGCCGCTCAGGAATCCCACCGCATCGGTGACGAGTCCCGACACGAAGCCCGACGAAGGATTCGCGAGCTCGGTCTGGTCGAGCACGGGATACTGGCTGGCCCAGCGCGCCAACACGCTCTGAATATTGGTCAGCGTTTGCGGCAGGCTGCCGATCAGTGCGCGCGTTTGTTCCACGACTGGAGGTGCGAGCAGCACCGCTACGCCCACCATCCCTGCCAGGGTGCCGAGTACGGCGAGCGTAAGGCCCATCCAGCGGCGCATTCGAAACCGGCGCTCCAACCAGTCCGTGATCGCCGAGAGGTAGACCGCGAGGAGGATGGCCAGAAATAGCAGCAGCAGGACATCGATGACCTTGAGAATGAACAGGACGACGAGGGCCGCAACAAAGAGCGCCACAAACGTGGCGCTCGACAACCGATTGGAAGGAGAAGTCTCCTGACCGTTCAGCTTTTCTGCTCCGCGTCGTCATCCTCGAGCAGCTCGGCGTCCTTCGCACCCTTCCCCAGCGCCCGGGCCTGCTCCTGCGTGCCACCGGGCAGCAACCCCATCTTGCGCTTCAGCGCCAGCAGCTGCTCGTCCGCGTTGGCCTTCACCTCGATTCCCTGGAACTGCTTGACCAGAGAATCACCCGAGAGATCCTCGTTCACCTCAGCAGCGGCGATGAGCTTGCGCTCCTCGTGCTCGATCTGCTCCGCCATCCGCTCGAACGTCTCGAACGCGCTTTTGTCGGAGATCGAGCCCAAGGTCTCCTGAATCCGCTTGTGCGCCTCGGCGCGCTTCTGCCGCGCGATCAGGATGTTCTTCTTGCGCTTGGCTTCCTCGATTTTGTCGTTGAGCTGACGCAGCGATGCTTTGAGCTTCTCGGTTTCTTCGCGGTGCTTGATCCACGTTTCCTGCAGCTGCACCGCGCCCTGCACGTGCTCGTTGTAGCGCAGCAACGCCTGCTTGGCGAGATCGTCGCGCCCTTCCTGCACCGCGAGCACCGCCCGCTTCTCCCAGTCTTCCGACAGCTTCTTTTCCTGCTCGGCCTGCGCGGAGAGCCGCTTCTCATCGGCGATAGCGGCGGCCACCTGCTGCTTGGCCTTCGCCAGCTGGTTCCGCATGTCGATGATGAGCTGCTCGAGAACTTTTTGCGGGTTCTCGGCGCGCGAAATCAGGTCGTTGATGTTCGACCGGATCAGCGTGGACAGACGATCAATGATCCCCATCTAGGCTCCTGGCAATGAGCGCTCGCGCTTCTGCGCAAGCAGCCGCTCCGCAAAATCCAGCCGCTCGGCCATCTCGGCAATTTGACCCTGCATATCCGTCACGCGCTGCTCCAGCTCGGCGACGTGATCCGCGTCCGCGAGACCCTCGGTGGGGGTGTCGGACCACTCCCCGCCAAACCCCTTCCACCGCCGCTTCCGATGAATCCCCGCTCGAAGCCGCTCGGCTATCGCCTTGGCCAAATCGGACTTGAAGAAGGCATACAGCACCACGCCGGCGAGGACCATCCCGCCGACCATCCCGATCAGCGGAATGAGCTGATTCGGGTCGAACGGCAGCATCGGCGGCGGGGTCGGAGGAAGCGGACCTTGCAAATACACGTTGTGTTCTTACGCCTTCCCTTTGCGGTCCGTTTCGCGCGGCAACATCCGTTCGGTAAAATCTACTCGCTCCGCCAGTTCCGCCACCTCCCGGCGCAGCTGCTGGAGCTCCGTCAGGATCTCATCGTGCTCCGCCGGCTCCAGGCCAGGCCGGCGGTGCTCCCCGGCGATGCGCTTGGCGACGGCGGCGGCGACCGGTCGCAGGACCCAGAATGTCCCGCCAAAAAACATGAAGGCCGCTACCGCCTCAGGCCCGTTCATCGCTCGGTCTTCTTGGCGAGCAGCCGTTCGGCAAAGTCGACGCGCTCGCCCAGTTCGCCGATCTCGCGCCGCGCCTGTTGAATCTCGGCGAGCATGTCCTCCCGGAGCATTTGCAGCTCCTCGTGGACGCCTGACTCGATCGCCCTGGGCCGGATCCGATCGGCGAGCGCACGGACGAGTGGATACAGGATGATGAGCGTACCGGCTGTAACCCCGAGGAGCGCAACGACCGCGCCAAATTGCATCGGCTACCTCGCCGGCGGGAGGCGCTCGGCCTCCCGCTGCTTGGCCACCATCCGCTCCAGGAAATCGACCCGTTCGCCCAATTCACTCAGCTGCTCGGGGAGATGGTGCATGTCTTCGATCTCGCGCCGCAGCTCCTTGACCTCTTCCGCTGTCTCATCGTCGTCGCCGGTGGCTTTCTTGCGTCCGAGAATCCGGGCAGCGATTGCCTTGCCGACGGGCGAAATCGACAGCAGAAAAAGTGTCCCACCTCCGAACAGGAATACGACGACAACGAGGCCGATGAGATCATCCGGATTCACCGCGTCTCCCCCTTGCTTCGTTGTTCAACCTACCGCCTAGTCCCCGGCCTGCAACACCTTGCGGAGGAATTGTCCCGTATGGGAGCCCTTCGACTGCGCGACTTTCTCGGGCGGCCCTGCCGCGACGACGCGGCCGCCCAACTCTCCGCCTTCGGGGCCGAGGTCGATGACCCAGTCGGCCGTTTTCACGACGTCGAGGTTGTGCTCGATGACGACGACCGTATTTCCCTTGTCCACCAGTCGATGCAGCACTTCCAGCAGCAGCCGCACGTCCTCGAAGTGCAGTCCGGTCGTCGGCTCATCGAGGATATACAACGTCCGACCCGTGTCGCGCTTGGAGAGCTCCGTCGCCAGCTTGACGCGCTGCGCCTCCCCGCCCGAGAGCGTCGTCGCCGACTGTCCGAGATGGATGTATCCCAGACCTACGTCGTTGAGCAACTCGAGTTTCGTCCTGATACGCGGTTGATGCTCGAAAAAGTCGAGCGCGTCGGCGACGGTCAGATCGAGCACGTCGGCGATCGACTTTCCTTTATAGCGCACCTCGAGCGTCTCGCGGTTGTAGCGCCGGCCCTTGCAGACTTCGCACGGGACGTAGACGTCGGGGAGGAAATGCATTTCGACCTTCACCAGGCCGTCGCCCTGACACGCCTCGCACCGCCCCCCTTTCACATTGAATGAGAAGCGGCCGGGGCCGTAGCCGCGCAGCTTCGATTCGGGGAGATAGGTGAACAGCTCGCGGATCGGCGTGAACAAGCCCGTGTACGTCGCCGGATTGGATCGCGGCGTCCGGCCGATCGGGCTTTGATCGATGTCGATGACCTTGTCGATGTGGTCGAGCCCCTCGATGCGCTCATGCGCTCCGGGGACGACCTTGGCGCGATAGAAATGGCGCGCCAGCGACTGATACAGAATGTCGGTGACCAGAGTCGACTTGCCCGAGCCGGACACTCCGGTGACGGCGACGAACAGACCAAGCGGAAACTCGACCGTCAGATCCTTCAGGTTGTGATGCCGCGCTCCGACGACGCGCAGCATCCGGTCGGCATTGGCGATGCGGCGCCGCGGGGGAACAGGGATCCGCAGCTCGCCGCGCAGGTAGCGTGCGGTAAGTGAGTCGCGATGGCGCAACACCTCCTCGAGCGGGCCCGCGGCCACGACCTCGCCGCCATGGCGACCGGCGCGCGGTCCCAGATCGACCACGTAGTCCGCCGAGCGGATCGTCTCCTCGTCGTGCTCGACGACCAGCACGGTGTTTCCCAAATCGCGCAGCTCGCGCAGCGTCGCGAGCAACCGGGCATTGTCGCGCTGATGCAAGCCGATCGACGGCTCGTCGAGGATGTAGAGCACGCCCACCAAACGGCTGCCGATCTGCGTCGCGAGCCGGATGCGTTGCGCCTCGCCGCCTGACAACGACACCGCCGAGCGATCGAGCGTGAGGTAGTCGAGGCCCACGTCGACGAGAAACCGCAGCCGATCGGTGACCTCCTTGAGGATCGGCTTGGCGATTTCCGGATCGACTCCCGCGCGGCCATTGCTGCGCAGCGGGATGTTCGCGAAGAAATCGAGCGCTTCGCGCACCGGCAGCGCGACGATGTCGCCGATGCTCCGCCCCGCCACGAGGACCGACAGGCTTTCCGGCTTGAGGCGCCGGCCGCCGCAGGTGGGACACGCCTGCTCGACCATGTACTGCTCGAGCTGCTCGCGCACCGCGTCAGACGCCGTTTCGCGATAGCGTTTCTCGACGTGGTCGAGCACCCCTTTCCAGCCCGACTCATACGACCCGTGCCACCGCTCGCTGTCATACTGATACGTGATCGTCTTGCCGGGCGCGCCTCGCAGCAACGTCTTCTGCACCGCGGGCGAGAGATCGCGCCACGGGGTGTTGAGATCGAACTTGTAGGTTTTCGCCAGCGCGGGTAGCACCACCTTCCTTAGATATCCGCTCGGCTCACCCCACGGCAGCACCACACCCTCGAGAATCGACAGACTGTGGTCCCCGAGCACGAGGTCGGCATTGACCTCGCGGCGCGTGCCGAGCCCCGAACAATCGGGGCATGCCCCGTACGGTGAGTTGAACGAGAACTGCCGCGGCTCGAGCTCCGGGAGCGACAGTCCGCATTTCGGGCACGCGTACCGTTCGGAAAAGAGACGGGACCGCGGGCTCCCGGTTTGGCGTACGACCTCGACGACGCCATCGGCCGCCTTCAGTGCGGTCTCGATCGAATCAGCGAGGCGCCCCCGATCGGCGGCCCGCACCACGAGCCGGTCCACGACGACGGCGATGTCATGGTTCTGGCGGCGATTGAGCTTGGGGACGTCGGAGAGGTCGTACGTTTCGCCGTTGATGCGGGCGCGCACAAAGCCCTGCTTGCGCATCGCCTCGAACACGTCGCGGAATTCGCCCTTGCGGCCGCGCACCAGCGGCGCGAGGACTTCGATCTTGGTGCCTTCCGGCCACTCCAGCACGAGGTCGGTGATCTGCGACGCGGACTGACGCTCCACCGGGCTGCCATCGTTGGGGCAATGCGGCGTACCGGTGCGGGCCCACAGCAGGCGGAGGTAGTCGTAGACCTCGGTGATCGTGCCCACAGTGGAACGGGGATTGGCGCCGGCCGTCTTCTGCTCGATCGAAATCGCGGGAGACAGTCCTTCGATCGCATCGACGTCGGGCTTGTCCATGAGCCCGAGGAACTGACGCGCGTACGCGGACAGCGATTCGACGTAGCGCCGTTGTCCTTCGGCGTAGATCGTATCGAACGCCAGCGACGATTTGCCCGAGCCCGACAACCCCGTGATGACCACGAGGGCGTTGCGCGGCAACTCGACATCTATGTTCTTGAGGTTGTGTTCGCGTGCTCCACGGACGATCAGGGCGTCACCAGGCATAGTCTCGGAGGTTAGATGGGGTACGGCATTTCGGTCAACTCTCCACTTCGGGGCGGCCAGGGACGGCGGGCGGCGATTTCACTTGCCTAAGACACGCCCATTTCCTACGTTAGCATCCCCCATGACTCTAGACGCGCAGGTCTTGATATGAACCGCGGAGGCCCCCCCGCCCCCCACGGCCCGCAGGGCCCACGGCGCGAGCGCCGCTGGCAGACCTCGCAGGAGCGTGCGCGCGTGGCTGCGGAGCTGATCGAGGAGGCCGAATCGCTCACGCAGACGGGCGCGATTGCAACGCCGACCGACGTGCACCGCGACAACCAGCCGCCGCCGTTGCGGGTCGCCCAGTCGGTAGCGACTCCGGCGTCCTCCGGGCCGACCGATCAGCTCGACGACGGCGCGGGATCGGAAGCGCCGCCGCCACCACCGCCGCCGCCTCCTCCAGCCTCCAGCGCGCCCGAGCCATCGGCTCCGGCCGCCGACGACCCGCTCTACGTCGCGGGCCGCGAAGCCAGCGAGCGAGGGGAGATCGATCGCGCGGCCGCATCATACCGCGATCTCCTGGCGCGAGATCCGAAGCACGTGAAAGCGCGTAACAACCTGGCGTTGATCCTCGACGCTCGCGGCGACCGGGACGGCGCGCTGGCCGAGCTGGATCGCGCGCTCGAAAGCGAGCCCGACAACGTCGTGCTGTTGCTCAACCGCGCCGCGATCCTCGGCGCCACGGTGCGCTACGCCGCCGCCCAGCGCGATCTGCAGCGCGTGCTGCGCGCCGAACCGGCGAACGTCGAGGCCTTGTTCAACCTGGGCATCGTGCTGACGCGGCGCGGCATGTGGCGTGAAGGCATCGATCAGCTGAAACGCGCCGCCGAGGTCGAGCCCGGCCGCGCGGCGGCGTGGTACTACCTGGGCGAAGCGCTCAACCACATAGACGATCTCACGGGCGCCCTGGCGGCGTACGAGAGAGCCGTCGAGCTGCAGCCGGCGAATCCCAAGGCGCTGTACGGGATCGGCAAGGTGCTCGACCGCCTGAATCGCCCCGACGAGGCTACGGCGATGTACCGCCGCTCCCGGGAAATGACCGGGAGGTGATTCGCGTAGTCGTGGACGATCTCGCATCGTTCGCCGCTGATGCAGTCGTCCGGCCCGCCACCACTCGCCTCGACCCCACCGCTGCCGCGCTCCGCCGTCTGGAAATCCTCGGCGGCCAGGAATTCCAGCACCGCATTCGTCTCAGCCGCGAGCTGGCGGTGGGCGCCGCCGTCGTCACGGCCGGCGGCGGCGATTTGCCGGCGCAGTTCGTGATCCATGCCGTCATCCGCAGCGAGACGGAGCCGGTGACGCGCGGCAACGTCGCCCGCGCCTGGCTGTCGACGCTGCATCAGGCGCAGGAGTGGCAGTTCGTGCACCTCAGCGCGCCGCCCCTCGGCACCGGCGCGGGCAATCTGACGCTCGAGGACTCCGCCGAGATCATGGCGACCGTGCTGCACGCTCACAAAGGCGGCGCCGAATTCCCGGCGGACGTGTCATTCGTCGTGGAGCGCTCCGAGGACCAGCAGGTGTTCGAGGCGGCGCTGCACCGGGCGGTGGCGTGAACCGGCGTCGCTGGGTCATCGCGATCCTCACAGCCTGGGCGTTGTCGCTGGGCTGGCTCGTGAAGCGCGAGGTGTTCCGTCCCACCGGCGCGCGGCTCGCGGCGGCGGCGATGGCGGTGGCGCCGGGTGGGATGTTCTATCGGCTCGCGGTCGGCGGCCAACAGGTCGGCTATTCCTCGACGACCATCGACACCATGCCGGACGCCATCCGGGTCGAGAATGTATTCGTGCTCGACGTGGCGGCGCTGGGCGCGCTGCATCGCACCACCGCGCGCAGCATCACGACTTTGTCGCGCGCGCTGCGCCTGCAAAGCGTCGAAGCGACCTTCGACGGCGATCTCGGGCAATTCACGTCCCACGGCCGCGTGCTCGGCGATACGGTGCTGTCGATCGCGATCATCTCCCAGGGCGACTCCCAGACGACTCGGATTCCGCTGCGCGGCCCGATTACGCTGCCGACGTTGTTGCCCTTGCGGCTCGCGTTCGGCGGTGAGCTCCGCTCGGGCCGCTCTTATTCCGCGCGGTTGTTCGACCCGCTGCTGCTGACCGGCCGGGATGTCATCGCCCGGGTAGCGGCAGAATCGACGCTCGTCGTATCCGACAGCGCCGACCTCGATTCGACGACGATGACGTGGGTACCGGAACACTTCGACACCGTGCGCGCATTCCGCATCGATCAAGACGCCAACGGGGGGGGCGTGCCGACGAGCAGCTGGATCGATGCGCAGGGACGCGTGGTGCTTGCCTCCACGGACGGCGCAGACGATCAGGGATTCGCGATGGAGCGCGCGGCATTCGAGATCGTCTACGAGAACTTCAAGCATCGCGACACCGCGCGCGTGGCGCGCAGCAGCGCCGCTCCCGGGCCGGGGGAGATCGTTCCCCTGACGGCACTGGCTGCCGGTGTGACGGGCAACCCCACTCCGCGCCCGCGCATGTCGCTGCGCAGAAACGGCCGCGACACGCTCGAGATCGTTCAGGCGGGCGCACTCGCGGCGCATGCGGCGCCGTACCGGCTGCCCTCGCGTGACACCGCGCTGGCACGCTGGCTGGCGCCCGAGCCACTCATCCAGAGCCATGATCCGAGGATCGCCGCGCAGGCGCGGCAGATCATCGGACGCGAACGCAGCCCCGCGGCCGTCGCCGAGCTGCTGGCGCAGTGGGTGCACCGCTCGCTGCGCCGGTCCATCCCCATCGCCGGCAGCGCGCCGAGCGCCGTCAAAGTGCTCGAGAAACGCCAGGGCGATTGCAACGAAGCGACGACGTTGTACGTGGCGCTGGCGCGCTCGACCGGGTTGCCGGCGCGGACGGTGTCGGGCCTGCTCTATCTCAACGGCCGCTTTTACTACCATGCGTGGGCAGAGGTCTACCTGAACGACTGGATCGCGGTGGACCCCACGTTCGACCAATTCCCCGCTGACGCGGCGCATCTCCGGATTGCCGTGGGCGGACTGGCACGGCAAGTCGAGCTCGTCCCGCTCGTCGGCCGGCTCAAGCTCGAGGTGCTATGATCCGCCTGGAAAACCTCACCAAACTCTACGGCAGCTTCGTCGCCGTCGACGACATCAGCCTGCACGTCCCCCGCGGCGTCCTGTACGGCTGCCTCGGGCCCAACGGCGCCGGCAAGACCACGACGCTGCGGATGATCGCCGGCATCCTCCGTCCCACGCAGGGACGCGTGCTGCTCGGCGGCGACGACGTGCATGTCAATCCGCTGTCCGCCAAGATGCGGCTCGGCTTCATTCCCGACCGGCCGTTCGTCTATGACAAGCTCACCGGCGCGGAATTCCTGCGGTTCGTGGCGGGGTTGTACGGGCAGGAAGGCGACGCCGTCGAGCGGCGCATCGCGGAGCTGCTGGAAGTATTCGAGCTGACGAGCTGGAAAGACGAGCTGGTCGAGGCGTACAGCCACGGCATGCGCCAGAAGCTGATCATCTCGAGCGCGTTGATCCATCGCCCCGAGTGCATCGTCGTCGACGAGCCGATGGTCGGGCTCGACCCCAAGGCCGCGCGACTGCTGAAGGACATCTTCCGGCAGTTCGTGGGCCGTGGCGGGACCGTGTTCATGAGCACGCATTCACTCGAGGTGGCGGAAGCGATGTGCGATCACATTGCCATCATCCAGCACGGCAAGATCGTCGCCGCCGGAACCGTGAGCGACGTGCGGCGCCAGCACCAGGCGGGCGACGCGAGCCTCGAGGAGCTGTTCCTGAGGCTGACCGGCGGCGCGCAGATCCGTGAGCTCGCCGAGGTGCTGGGGCGGGGACCATGAAGCAACCGTCGCTCGCGCACGTACTCCAGCCGAAGTGGCGCACCGCGCTGCAGCGGCTGCGCGAAGAGCGCGCCAAGGGCGGCACGGGGAAGCTCGTCATTCTGGTGCTGGTCGGCGGCGCATTCTGGGCGGGGGTGTTCGGCGTGCTGTACCGTATTCTCAAGGCCCTGCGGAGCGTCGAGGAGCTGGGTCCCCTGATCCCCGGAAAGATGCTCGGGCTCATCCTCCTGTCCTTCATTTCGATTCTGGTGCTGTCGAACGTCATCACCGCGCTGTCGAGCTTTTTCCTCGCCAAGGATCTCGATCTGCTCGTGTCTGCGCCCGTGGACTGGCTGCGCCTCTATCTCGCCAAGCTGGGCGAGACGCTGCTGCATTCGTCGTGGATGGTGGCGCTGATGGCGGTGCCGATCCTCACGGCCTACGGCGTCGTCTACAAGGGCGGTGTGCTGTTCGCGCTGTACGCGGTGCTCGCCATCGTCCCGATGCTGATTCTCCCCGCGGTGGTCGGCTGCGCCGTCACGCTCGTGCTGGTGAACATCTTTCCTGCGCGACGCACGCGCGACCTGCTGTCCATCATCGCCCTCGGCGCCGCGGGTGGCGTCATTCTGCTGTTTCGCGTGATTCGCCCGGAGCAGCTCGCCCGGCCGGAAGGGTTCCGCAACCTGCTCGACTTCGTCATCCTGCTGCGTGGCCCGACGTCGCCGTTCCTGCCCAGCGAATGGGCGGCGCAGGCAATCATGGGCTACCTGCGGAACGAGATCGATCCGCTGCCGCTCGCGCTGCTGTGGAGCACCGCCGCGGCGTTCGTCACGCTGGGCGCGCTGCTGCATCGCGCACTGTACGCGCAAGGGTTCACCAAGGCGCAGGAGGGGGCGGAGCGATTCATCCGCGGTGGCCTGTGGCGCTGGACCGTCGGTTCACTGCTGGGGTGGCTGCCGGTCGCGAAACGGGAATTCGTTCTCAAGGACATCAAGCTTTTCTTTCGCGACACGACGCAGTGGAGCCAGTTGATCCTGCTCGCGGTGCTGGTGGTCGTCTATCTCTTCAATATTCAGGCGCTGCCGCTGCACCGCGGCGAGCCGGTCGGGTTCTTCTACGTCAACCTGGTGTCGTTCCTGAACCTCGGCCTCGCGGGCTTCGTGCTCGCCTCGATCGCGGCGCGTTTCATCTTTCCGGCCGTGTCGCTCGAGGGACGGCAGATGTGGCTGCTGCGATCCTCCCCGCTCGACCTGCGCGCGCTGCTCTGGTCCAAGTACTGGGTGGGGACGCTGCCGCTGCTCATTCTCGGACTCATTCTCACCGGTGTGACCAACGCGCTGCTCGAAGTCACTCCGTTCATGATGATCCTCAGTCTCGCCACGATGGCGGGACTGACGCTGGCGATCTCCGCGCTGGCGTTGACGTTCGGGACGCTCTATCCGCAGTTCGAGACGGAGAACGCCGCGCAGATTCCCACGTCATTCGGTGGTCTCGTCTTCATGATGACCACGATCGCCCTGCTCGCGGCGGTGCTCGGCACGCTCTCGCGCGCCGTGTACACCTACGTGCACTCCGCCTGGGAAGGGCAAGCGATCGGGATCACACCGGAGATGGTTGGTTGGTTTGTCATGGCCGCCGCGTTGTGCACGGCGGCCACGATCGTCCCGCTGCGGATGGCGCTGCGAAAGATGGAGAGCTTCGAGTTCTAACCTAGCGCCAGCTGATCCCCCCCAGCAGCTGGAAGGCGCTGCCGTTGCCGATCATGAACTTTCCTTCGACGTATGGCCGGGCGCGGCCACGCCGTCCTTCGAGCCCCGTTAGCAGATTGAGATTCGTGCTGTGCCCGCTCGCTCCAGCACTACTGCCATGCAGATAGTTCAGTCCACCACCCAGATACCATGCGTCGTAGCGCGTCGGCGGCCGGTATTTCACGTCGAAGTTCAGTGCCCAGGCCGACGCCCCGCTGACGAAGTAGTAGTCGAAGGTCGGATAGAGATCGACTGACGGCACGATCGGCCAGGAGAGCTGCGCGCCGAGCAGCACCGCCCTGGCATCGAAGTTGTAGCCGATATGCGGGCCGTAGCGCGGACCGTTATTGACGATGGAGCGCCGCCGAGCCCGCCGTTGCGCATCCGCGGGGGAAGCCGTCAACGCGAGCAGCAAGAGCACGACCGACACCCGCGAGGCCCATCGGTTCACGACGCACTCCAGAGGTCAGGGATGCAGACTGATAGGAAATGGGACTGAAAAATGCAAGTCAGGCGGCCACACGGGCTCCGCAGGAGTTGCAGTAGCGGGCGTCGGTTTCGAGCCCCGTGCCGCAGCGCGCGCAGTAGCCGGCCGCTCTGCCCAAACGCTTTCCGCATTGCGGGCAAAACACGGCATCCACTTCCGACGGCGTACCATGTTCGGAGCACGCGGGAGCGGGGAGCGGGGTGCGGGGAGCCGGCTTGAGCTTCTGCTCCCTGCTCCCCGCTCCCTGCTCCCCTCGCATCGCGACCAGCGCCTCCTCGGTGTACTTCGCCTTCAGCGACTCGTAGTCGGTGTCGGAGAGTTTGCCCGTCGCGCGGTCGAATTCGATTTCCTTGAGCGCCCGGAACGCCACCGCGCGGGGACTCATGTCGTCGTCCGGATCATCGCCCTCGTCGCCGACACCCGTATCGGCGGACGGCTCCGGCGGCGGCCGAAGAATCGGGAGCAGTACGTAGTACGTCGCGCCCGCCGCGAGCAGGACGCCGACGATCAGCTCAAGCATTAAAGCGGTCTAGCTCGCGGCGCAGCTGTTCCAGCTCGGTGGGCGAGGCCGCAGGCGTGCTCGACGGCGCGATCGCCGAGGAGGGCGCTTCGCGCGTCCAGCGGCGCAACACGCGCGCGAGCAGCACCGCGGCGATGATGATCGCAATGGAGGGAACGAAGTACCCCGCGAGATTGAAGCCACGCTTGGGCGGCGCCATGAGCGCCGCTTCGCCGTATTGCGCTACGAACTCGTCAATGATCTGCCGCGCCGTCTTCCCCTGCCCCGCGAGTCGCAGCACGTCCTTGTGCAACGCCGGGCTGTAGGTGCAGCTGAAGTCGGTCGTGCGGCACGTGTAGATGTCGAGCCCGCAGCCGCAGCTGCAGCGCAGCCGCTTCTCGATCGCCTGAATGCCGGCATCGTTGTCCGCGGCGGTGATGGGCGGGAGCGCGCGGCCGGCGCGACCCGGATCGTAGACGCGGCCGGCACTCGTCGTGTCCTGTACGACGGCGCCGGCCGCGGCTGCGGCGAGTGCGAAGAACCCGCGCCGGCTGACGAGATCGCTCATCGGTCACCCGGCTCGAGCTTCACGGCGTACCCCGCCTGCACGCGCGAGGCGCCTGATCCCTTGACCGCCACCGGCCCGCCGCCCGGCCACAGCACGATCAATCCGCCGATCACCAGCACGAATCCGCCGAACCACACCCACCAGACGAGCGGATTGATGGTGAAGCGATACACGGCTTGCTCGGTACCGTTCACGAGGCCGCCCAGCACGACGTACAGATCCTCGCGCAGCCCGCTCCTGATGCCGACTTCCGTCGAGGGTTCGAAGGTCGGACGGCCCAGCGCATCCACATGCTGGCGCTTCTCCGTCCGCAACCGGCCGATCAGTTTGCCGTCGCGCCGTACCTCGACCAGCGCGGCCGTCACTTCGCGGTTGAGGGCGTTGTACTGAGAGATCCCGAGGTGCGTGAAGGTGTACACGTGGCCGTAAGGGCTCTTGAGCGTCGCCGATTCGCCGGGGCGCAGCGTCGCCTGGGTCTCGGTCTTGAAGGCCATCCCCGCGAAGGCGACGAACAACAGCACGATCCCCACGTGGACGATGTATCCACCATAGCGCCGGCGGTTGCGGGCGAGGAGCTGCACCACGGCCAATGCGGTCGGCTCGCCGTACTGGCGATGGCGGGCGCGTGCGCCACGCGCGAATTCCTGTGTGACCGTCGCGAAGACGAACCCGCCGAGGCTGACCGCCATGAGCGCGCCCACGTCGCGCATGCCCGCCACGAGCAGGACGAGCAAAACGAACACGCCGCTGGTGAGCGGCACGACGAACTGACGCCGCAGGTTCGGCACCGAGGCGCGCCGCCAGGCGATCAGCGGCCCCACTCCCGTCATCGCCAACAGCGCGAGACCGAGCGGCACGTTCACCTGATTGAAGAACGGCGGGCCGACAGTGATCTTCGTGCCTTTCACCGCCTCGGACAGAATTGGAAACAGCGTCCCCCACAGGACGGAGAACGCGATCCCGATCAGCAGCAAGTTGTTGAACAGGAAACTCGCCTCGCGGCTCACCATCGATTCGAGTGTCGCCTCCGCCTGGAGCAGCGGCAAGCGCGTCCAGTACAGCGCGAAACTCCCGATCGCCGCGAGGACCAGGAATCCCAAGAAGAAGTAGCCGACGCTCGACTGCGTGAACGAATGCACGCTGGCGATCACGCCCGAGCGCGTGATGAAGGTGCCGAAGATCGACAACAGCCAGGCGCCGAGAATCAGCGCCAGGTTCCACTTCTTGAGCATGCCGCGCTTCTCTTGAATCATGACCGAATGGAGAAAGGCCGTCATGACGAGCCACGGCAGCAGCGCGGCGTTCTCGACGGGATCCCATGCCCAATAGCCGCCCCAGCCGAGCTCCACATACGCCCACCACATGCCGAGCAGCAGGCCGATGCTCAGGAAGAGCCACGACACGAGCGTCCATTTCCGGACCGCAACGAGCCACTCCGCGTCGAGTTTCCGGGTGAGGAGCGCGGCGATCGCGAACGCGAACGGGATCGTGATCGAGATGTAGCCCAGGTACAGCATGGGGGGATGGAAGACCATGCCGGGGTTTTGCAGCTGCGGGTTCATCCCCCGGCCGTCGAGCGGCGTGAAGCCGAGCCGCTCGAACGGGTTTGCGGCGAAGAGCATGACGCTGATGAAAAACGTCGCCACCAGGCACGTCACGGCCGCGACATAAGGCAGGTAGAGGCGATGGCGCCGGCTCGTGAACAGCTGCGACAGCATGGCGAAGAGACTCAGGACCGTCGCCCAAAAAAGCAGGCTGCCTTTTTGCCCCGCGTACAACGCCGACCAGAGATAGAACGTGGGGAGATTGCGGCTGGTGTAGGCGGCCACGTACTCGAGGCTGAAATCGTGGCGGAAGATGCCGATCTCGAGCGAGATGACCGCGACGAGCAGCGCGCCGAACAACGCGAATGTCGCGTGGCGCGCGCTCTGTTGCAGATCGAGCCGGCGCTGTGCGCCGCCGACGAATCCGGTAATCGCTCCCCACAGGCCCACGAGAAACGCGAGCCACAGGGAGAGAGGGCCGAGCAGCGTCATTTAGGCCTTGGGGACGGCTTCGTAACGCGACCCGCACTTGGCGAGCACGTTGGTCGCGTGAATGACTCCATCGCGTTGCAGCCGCCCTTCGACGACGACTTCGACGGAGTCAGTAAACGTATCGGGCGGAAGGCCTTTGAAGACCACGGGATAGCTGACCGTCCCGTCGGTGACATGAAACCGCAGCGTCTGTGTGGCAATCTCTTTCTCCACGGTACCGGGCACGACGCGGGCCCCAACCTTCATGCCGAGATCGTAGAACGAGGGATCGGCCGAGACGCGCTGCGCCAGCTCACTGGGCGTGAGGAAATACTGTCCCGTCTGCTTGATGCCGGAGGCCATCAGATAGCCCACGGCGCCAACGATCAGGACCGCACCCATGGCGAACTTCGTGCCTGCCTTCATGCTCGTAGTATACCACCTCGCTCGAACCTAGGATGCCGACCGTCATGCCGCCGTTTGGTCCCGCCTGGCTTCAGGTCGAGAACGGTGGTTGCACGATCCCGCGGTCCATGATGAAACCGGTGACGTAGCGTGCGGGCGTGACGTCGAACGCCGGGTTGAGCGCCGCCACGCCATCCGGTGCGATGGGGCGGCCGGCCAGGACGGTGACTTCGGTCGCAGCGCGCTGCTCGATCGGGATCAGATCCCCCTCGGCCAGCGTTGCATCGACCGTGGTCCAGGGCGCGGCGCAGTAGAACGGCACACCGTGATGGCGCGCGAGCACCGCCAGCCCATAGGTGCCGATCTTGTTTGCGAAATCACCATTGGCGCAGATGCGGTCCGCGCCGACGAGGATCAGGTCGACCTTCGCTTGCCGCATCAACGTCGCCGCCGCGCCATCCGTGATCAGCGTACAGGGAATCCCGGCATGCTGCAATTCCCACGCGGTGAGGCGCGAGCCCTGCAGCAACGGCCGCGTCTCGTCCACATAGACATGCACGCGACGGCCCTGCTCGTGCGCCAGATAGACGGGCGCCAGCGCGGTCCCTATGCCGCCGGTCGCGAGCGCGCCCGTATTGCAGTGCGTCAGCACGTTGGCGCCGTCGGCGAGGAGCGTCAGCCCATGCTCGCCGATGCGACGACACATCGCGCGATCCTCCTCCCAGATGGCCGTCGCTTCAGCATGCAGTCGCTCCCATATCGCGGTACCATCGCCCGGCGTCGCCTGCGCCACATTCGCCATGCGATGCAGCGCCCAGCGAAGGTTGACCGCCGTCGGACGGGCGTTGGCGAGCAGGTCGGACAGTTGCGCTATACCCGCGAGAAACGACGGCCGCGGCGCGGCGCGGAGATCGCGCGTGCCGGCGACGAGCCCCATCGCCGCGGCGATCCCGATCAGCGGCGCGCCGCGCACCTGCAGCTGCTTGATCGCTTCGGCAACCGACTCGGCGCTCTCGAGATCGCGCGTGATCTCCGCTTCCGGTAGCGCTCGTTGATCGAGGATGCGAACCGCGCCGCTGGGCGACCAGGAGATGGCTTGAATAGGCACGGTGGTGAACCTAATGCGAAATATGAAATGCGAAATGCGAAGTTTGCCAAGAGATTTCGCATTTCGAATTCCCCATTTCGCATTCTAGCGTTAGGATTCTCCCCATGAGCTACCAAACTCTCCTTTTCGAAATCCGGGATGGCATCGCATTCATAACCGTGAACCGTCCCGACAAGCTCAATGCGCTCAACGATCAGGTGATGCTGGAGCTGGGTAAAGTCGCCGAGAACATCGCGACCGAACCCGACATCAAGGGCGCGATTCTCACGGGCGCCGGGCCAAAGGCGTTCGTGGCCGGCGCCGACATCGGCGATCTGTCTCGGCAGGGGCCGTTCGACGGCAAGGCACGGGCGCAGCGCGGCCAGGGCGTGCTGCGGCGCCTCGAGACGTGCGGCAAGCCGGTGATCGCGGCGGTCAACGGATTCGCGCTGGGCGGCGGCTGCGAGCTGGCCATGGCCTGTCACATCCGCATCGCGAGCGAGAATGCGAAGTTCGGACAGCCCGAGGTGAAACTGGGGATCGCGCCGGGTTACGGGGGAACGCAGCGGCTGCCGCGCCTCGTGGGGAAAGGGATTGCGATGCAGCTCATTTTGACCGGCGAGATGATCGATGCGCAGGAGGCGTACCGCATCGGGCTCGTCAACAAGGTGGTGCCCGCCGCCGACCTGCTCGCGGAATCGGAGAAGATGATGCGGGGTATCCTCGCGATGGGCCCACTGGCCGTGCGTCTCGCGATGGAAGCGATCGACCACGGCCTGGAGATGAGTCTCGACGAAGGCCTGCTCCTCGAGGCCAATCACTTCGGTCTCCTCGCCGCAACGCAGGACATGAAAGAAGGGCTGACCGCATTTCTCGAAAAACGCTCGGCAAAATTCCAGGGGCGGTAGCGCTCCTCTTCGGTGCGGCGTGTCTCGGGACACGCGATCGGCCCGGCCCTCCGCAATTGTCGTTCACCATCGACCAGGACAGCGTGAGCGCCAGCAAGGTCGACACGGTTTCCGGGACGATTCGCGCGGAAGATCCGGACGGCATCGATTCCGTGTGGGTGAGCGTCGACGCGGAATTGCGCGGCGAGAGCGGCGGCTTCAACCGCGTGTTCAGCGCCCGCTACCGCTTTCTCCTGCCCCCCGGGCAGCAGCCGGGGATCCGCCTCATCATCCAGTTCCGGGCGCGTGATATTGCCGGTTTTGAGGTCCAGCGCGACAGCTACGTCGTAGTCAGTCCGTAACTTCCGCGATTGGCCTTAACTCTTGACAGGACAATGACTTCCGGCTATTTTGAGGGCTGTGACAGATTCCTCAAACCGCCCTAAAAAAGGCCGTCCGGTTGCAGTCGCCGAGGCGCTTGAGGGCTACCTGAAGCGCACCGGTTTGGCGCGGCGAGTCGGGCAGGCGCAGATGATTCCGGACTGGCCGCGCCTCGTTGGTCCGCAGATCGCCGCCGTCGCGATTCCTGAGAGCATCACACCCGATGGCGTGTTGTTCGTGCGCGTCGCGACGAGCTCATGGATGAATGAGCTGCAGCTGATGACGCCCGACATCATGGCCCGCATCAACGCGGGACGTGGTGCCGGCCGCATCACCACCATACGCTGGCTTCTTTCACGTTAGGAATTTGATGCCGAAGAAGAAACCCGCCGCCCCCAAAGAAAAAGGTAACGGCGGATATCAGGCCGACTCGATCCAGGTCCTGAAGGGTCTGGAAGCGGTGCGGCGCCGGCCCGCGATGTACATCGGGTCGGTGTCGTCGCGCGGTCTGCACCATCTCGTCTACGAAGTCGTCGACAACTCGGTGGACGAGGCACTCGCAGGCTTCGCGACCGACATCTCGGTCACGATTCACGCCGACAACGCCATCACGGTCGTGGACAACGGGCGCGGCATTCCGGTTGACATTCACAAGACCGAGAAGAAGCCCGGCGTCGAAGTCGCGCTCACGGTGCTGCACGCCGGCGGCAAATTCGACAAGAGCAGCTACAAGGTGTCGGGCGGCTTGCACGGCGTCGGCGTGTCGGTGGTGAACGCCCTCTCCGAGAAGCTCGAGGTCTGGGTCGACCGCGACGGAAAACGGCATCACATGTCGTTCGAGCGCGGCGACACCAAGAAAAAGCTCGAGGTCGTCGGCAAGGCCAAAGGAACGGGCACGACGGTGTGGTTCAAGCCCGACACGGAGATCTTCACCGAGACGCGCTTCGACTACGCCACCATCGCCAACCGGCTGCGCGAGCTCGCCTTCCTGAACAAGGCGCTCACGATCGTGCTCAAAGACGAGCGCAAGGGCAGTACGAAGGAAGAGACCTTCTACTATAAGGGCGGCCTGTCGGAATTCGTGAAGTGGATCGTGGGCAACCGCCGTCCCCTGCATCCCAAGCCGATCACGTTCGAGGCGAGTCGCGAAGACGTCGAGGTCGAGGGCGCGGTCCAGTACGACGATCAGTACAGCGAGAACACCTTCACCTTCGTGAACAACATCAATACGCACGAAGGCGGCACGCATCTCACCGGCTTCAAGTCGGCGCTGACCCGCACGATCAACGAGTGGGCGAAGCAGGACGGCGCCCTGAAGAAAGAAGACTTCACGCTCTCCGGCGACGACGTCCGCGAAGGGCTCAACTGCGTGCTCAGCGTCAAAGTCAAAAACCCGCAGTTCGAAGGGCAGACCAAGACCAAGCTGGGCAACTCGGAAGTCGAAGGCATCGTCAAGACGGTCGTCAACGACGCCCTCGGCGCGTTCTTCGACAAGAACCCGAGCGTGGCACGCTCGATCATCGCGAAGGCGGTGAGCGCGGCCCGGGCCCGCGAGGCGGCCCGCAAGGCGCGCGAGCTGGTGCGCAAAAAGAGCGGCCTCGACGCCGGCCTCCTGCCCGGCAAGCTCGCCGACTGCTCGCTCACCGACCCCAAGCTGTGCGAGATCTATCTCGTCGAGGGCGATTCCGCCGGCGGATCGGCGAAGATGGGACGCGACCGCAGCTATCAGGCGATCCTGCCGCTGCGCGGCAAGATCCTGAACGTGCAGAAGGCGCGCATCGACAAGATTCTGTCCAACGAAGA
>Ga0137418_10001817_pt1 | contig 19549 bp, 20 predicted proteins | sample CZODoug3_1_2_16f_FD_122242 | JGI IMG/M metagenome (GOLD analysis project Ga0137418, IMG submission 122242) | Vadose zone soil fungal communities from Angelo Coast Range Reserve, California, USA - CZODoug3_1_2_16fungal (Hybrid Assembly) | ecosystem: Environmental > Terrestrial > Soil > Vadose...
GCGGGAATATTGTGAAGCACCGCATTGACGCTCGCGCGCATCGCTTGCCCGGCGGAAGCGTGCCGATCAATGATCAACGGAATCGACACCACTGACACGGCGAACACCCAGGTCGCCAGTACGCCGCCGATGGCCAAATAGGCCAGCACTTGCGGACGATTGGTCGAGTCGAGAAATCCGCGGTACAAAGTCTCGCTGATATCCGGCGCGCCGATATGAAATACGGTGCCGAGAACGAGCGCCGAGATACCGAACCACACCGCGGCGCAGATAGCCAAGATGACGCCGAATTCAAACAATGCCGGGGCGTTTCGTTTGAATCCGTCCAAGGAGTCGTCGAAATTGGCCGGCTCCCCCAGGGAATAGCGCCGCGACATTTCACAGAGACCGGCCGACATCAGGGGGCCAACGAGCAAAAACCCGGAAATTGCAGCGGCGATGAAGTAGGGGTGCGTGCCGCAAAACACCAGAATCGTCCAGCCTACCGCCACGATCAGCGCCCCGTAGGCGAGACTGGCCGGCCTTCGCATATCGAGCCATCCGGCCCGCAACCAGGTGAAAGGCCGGAAAACCGGGATGCGTATGACGTCGAGATGCAAAGTCTGATCGTGACCGCCGACGAGGGTAGTGCCCATGGTCGCAACCTCCAGCATGAGGGGTTAACCCAATGAATCACCCGGCAGCCAGTCTAGTCCCATTTGCCGCGCTGCGCCCTTACAATGACCGCATCCCGGCCGCCCCCGATTTCGCCCCATTCCTGCCGTATGATTTCAGTCCGCTCCTGCGCTAAACTCCACGGTTTGCTCGTCGGAGGACGGCTGCACACGAGGATCACCATTGAACGTTAATATCTGCATTGACGGGCGTTTGCGCCGGAACGTCTGTTCATGAAGAACGACGACGTCAAGGAAGCACGCAGGAAGGCGGCCCTCGACTATCACGAATTTCCGACGCCGGGAAAACTCTCGGTGACGGCCACCAAGCAGCTCCTCAACCAGAGCGACTTGGCGCTGGCGTACTCGCCGGGCGTCGCCGCGGCCTGCGAGGCCATCGTCGAAGATCCGCTCAACGTCTTCCGGTTTACCGCGCGCGGCAACTTGGTCGGGGTGATTACCAATGGCACCGCGGTGCTCGGGTTGGGGGCCATCGGCCCGCTCGCCGCCAAGCCGGTGATGGAAGGCAAGGCGGTGCTGTTCAAAAAATTCGCCGGCATCGACGTGTTCGACATCGAAGTCGAGCAGCGCGATCCGTTGAAATTGATCGAATTGATCGCCGCCTTGGAGCCGACGTTTGGCGCCATCAATCTCGAGGACATCAAAGCCCCGGAATGCTTCATCGTCGAGCGCGAACTGCGCCGGCGCATGAAGATTCCGGTGTTCCATGACGACCAGCACGGCACTGCGATCATCGTCGGCGCCGCCTGCTTCAACGGACTGCAGGTGGTCGGCAAGGACATCACGAAAATCAAAATGGTGGTGAGCGGCGCGGGCGCCGCCGCGCTGGCCTGCGTGGACCTGCTGCTCGACCTGGGGCTGGTGCGCGAGAACGTTTGGCTGACCGATCTCGCCGGCGTCGTGTTCGAAGGCCGGAAGGAGCTCATGGATCCCGAAAAGGCCCGCTTTGCGCAGGCCACTCGAGCCCGCACGTTGAACGACGTCATCGGCGGCGCGGACGTGTTCCTCGGCCTATCCGCCGGCGGCGTGCTCACGCAGGACATGGTGCGGAAGATGGCGCCCAAACCGTTGATCCTTGCCCTTGCCAACCCGACGCCGGAGATCCTGCCGGAGGAGGTCCGGGCGGTGCGCGACGACGCGGTTATCGCGACCGGCCGCAGCGATTATCCCAACCAGGTGAACAATGTCCTGTGTTTCCCCTTCATCTTTCGGGGCGCGCTCGACGTCGGCGCCACCACCATCACCCGGCAGATGGAAATTGCCGCCGTGCATGCCACCGCGGAGTTGGCGCGTCAGGAGCAAAGCGACGTGGTCGCCGCCGCCTATGGGGCAACGAGGACCTGGCGTTCGGTCCGGAATACCTCATCCCCAAGCCTTTCGATCCGCGCTTGATCGTGAAGATTGCGCCGGCGGTTGCCAAGGCGGCCATGGAGTCCGGAGTGGCCACTCGGCCCATCGCCGATCTGGACGCCTATGGACAGCGCCTGCTGCAGTTCGTGTATCACAGCGGCACGTTGATGCAGCCCATATTCGCCGCCGCGCGCGCGTTGCCCGCGGAGCGCAGCCGCATCGTCTATGCGGAAGGCGAGGCTGAGCGGGTGCTTCGTGCGGTGCAAATCGCCGTGGACGAGAAGCTCGCGACGCCGATCCTGGTCGGCCGCCCGGCGGTGATCGAGCGCGGCATCAAGCGCTACGGCCTGCGGATTCGGGCCGGCGAGCACTTTACCGTCGTCAATCCCGAGCAGGACCAGCGATACCGCGAGTACTGGCAGGATTATCACAAGCTGACCGAGCGCAGCGGTGTGACGGCGCAATACGCCAAACTGGAAATGCGCCGGCGCACCACATTGATTGCCGCGATGTTGTTGAAAAAAGGCGAGGCGGATGGCTTGATCTGCGGGACCATCAGTACGACCGCGCGGCACCTGCACTACATCGATCAGGTGATCGGACGCCGCCCGGGCGCCAACGTCTATGGCGCAATGAGCGGACTGATCCTCCCCGGACGCCAAGTCTTCATCGTCGACACCCACGTCAATCTCGATCCCAGCGCCGCGCAGCTGGCGGAGATCACGCAGTTGGCCGCGGATCAGCTGTGCGCGTTCGGCCTCATACCGAAAGCCGCCTTGCTGTCGCATTCCAATTTCGGCAGCAGCGACGCCCCCTCGGCTCTCAAGATGCGCGCCACCTTGGCGTTGCTGCACGAACGCATGCCGGATCTGGAAGTGGATGGGGAGATGCATGGCGATTGCGCCCTGGAGGAGTCGGCGCGCAAAGCAATACTACCGAGCAGTACCTTGCACGGCAGCGCCAACCTATTGGTGTGTCCGAATCTCGACAGCGCCAACATCGCCTACAATCTGCTCAAGTCCGCGGCAGGGCATAACGTTGCCATCGGCCCGATATTGCTTGGCTGCGCGGCCCCCGCGCACATCCTGACCCCGGCGGCCACGGTGCGGCGCATCGTGAACATGACTGCCGTGACCGTGGTCGAAGCCAGCCGCTCGCTCTCCGCCCAGCGGCGATGTTGATGGCCGCCCCTGATTGACGGTGAACTTAAGGCCGCGGTGCCGGGTCTATGCGGCAGGGGATGGGCCATAGGAGGTTAGCCGTCATGCGATGCGCAAATCGATCGGGGATACTCGTGGGAGCGATGGCGGTGCTCGGCGGACTCTATTTGACGGTCGCGCCTGCCTGCCGCGCTGCGGATCACCGGCCCGATCAACCCGCGGATGTCGTGACCGGTGCATGGCAGCATCACAAGGTGAACTTCAGCTACATGGGCTACACGTCGCACTTCACCTGTGACGGCTTGGAAGAGCGCGTACGGGCCATCCTCCTGCACCTGGGGGCGCGCAAGGATGATGCCAGGGTGGTCGCCAGCGGCTGTCCGGGTCCGATCGGCGCGCCCAGCCGCAGCGCCTGGGTGAACGCGGATTTCTATACTCTGGCTCCCGTCGACGCGGGCGGATCCGACACCGTCAAAGCGAGCTGGACTCCGCTGGAAGTGACTCCGAAAAGGCCGAATTTCATGGACGACGGGGACTGCGAACTGATTCAGGCGATGAAAGACCTGATCATCCAGAACTTCAGTCTGCGCGACATCGAATACCGGACGGACTGCGTCCCGCACGAGCTCACGCTGGATGGGTTTGCAGTCAAGGGCCAGGTCTTGAGAACGCTGCCGGCGAAATCGACGACCGTGAAGGGTTAGCTGGAGCCGTAGGCCCGGCTCTTCCAACGGGCGCCTCGCCCGCGCCAATGATCCAGGGCCGACCCGCAGGTCGCTGCCATGTAAAAGAGCGCGATCAGCGGCAGCGCGAGGGCCCAAAGCCAGCTGCGCCCATATCGAGTCAATGTGGGCAGGTAGCTGATGACCGACAGGCCGACCGCACTCAAACCCGCGGCAAACTGCCAGCCATGCCCAAACAGAATGGCCGCTGCGGGGACCAACCACACGAGGGCCAAGGCCAGCAAGGTGAGCGCGAGCAGAGCCGCCGAGTAGCGCAATTGCGTAAAGGCGGTGCGTGAAATCATCTGCCAGATATCGGCAAACGCCGCATAGGGGCGAATGGACGCGGCCAGGCCGGAATGCCCGAGGAAGATCGCGTCCGATCTTTTCACCGACGTTGCCAGCGCCACGTCATCGATGAGGGAATTCTTGATGGCGTCGATACCGCCGATCCGCTGCAACGCCTCGCGCCGAATCAGCACGGTGCCGCCGGCGGCGGCGGCGACCCGCGATCGCGGGTCGTTCACCCGGTTGAACGGGTACAGCATTTGGAAAAAATAGACGAACGCGGGTACCAAGGCGCGTTCGGCGAGACTCGTGCAGTTGAGGCGCACCATCTCGCTCACCAACCCACAGCGGGATTGCAGGAGCTTGGCAACCAGCGAGGCCAGGTGGCGCGGATCGTGCGCGATATCGGCGTCGGTAAACAACAGGACCGGCGCCTGGGACGCCTCGACGCCCCGGCTCAACGCCCACAATTTGCCGGACCATTCCGCGGGCTTCGATTGCAGGGTGATGACCGTGAGGTGCGCCGCCGTGCCCGCCAACGCAGCCGTGCCGTCGGCCGAATTGTCATCGACCAGGATGACGCGAAACCGGCCGCGATAGTCCTGCTCGAGCAGCGAGCCGATCGCCGCAGCGATGGTGGGCGCCTCATCGCGCGCGGGAACGATGATGTCCACATCGGGGTATTCCGGGGGCTCGGCGGGAGGCAGTTCGGGCGTGGACAGCCAGAACCTTCCATGCGCGAAAAACAAGTACAGCCAGACCAGCAACGAGGCGAGGGCGATCAAACAGGCTCATCCACGGATTTTGCGAAGGGCGTGAACAGTTGGGGCCCGGAGTCGGTCATGACCCAACAGTCCTCCAAACGAACGCCGAACTCGCCGGGAATGTAGATTCCAGGCTCGTCGGAAAAACACATGCCGGTCTGCAGCGGACTTGCATCGCCGTGCACGAGGTAGGCGGGCTCATGTCCATCGAGCCCGATGCCGTGGCCGGTGCGATGGGAGAGCCCCGGCAGCCGGTAGCCCGGACCCCACCCTTCGCTTTCATAGTAGCGGCGCACGGCGTCGTCGATCCTGCCGGCGGGGAGGCCGATCTTGGCGGTCTCGAGCGCGATCTCTTGACCACGCTTGACGGTGTTCCAGACCTTGCGTTGGCGGGTGGTCGCTGGGCCGAACACCCAGGTGCGCGAAATGTCGGATTGATAACCGTGCACCGTGCAGCCGCAATCCATCAGGATGGTCGAGCCTTCGCGAACCGTCTGAACCTGCAGCGACCCATGCGGATAAGCGGACGCTTCGTTCAGCAGCACCAGCGCGAACTCGGGCGAGCCGCCGAGAGCGACGGTCGTGGCGTCCATGAGAGCACTGATATTCGCCGAGCTCATGCCGAGCTTCACATGCGCATGGACGAAACGCAGCGCTTCGAGGGTCACATTGTTGGCCGCCTGCATGAGCGCCAATTCCGCCGGCGACTTGATCAGCCGGCAGGCGCGTACCAATGGATCGCCCGAGATGATCTCGTAGGCATTCGACGCCTGCCGCAGGCCGTCGACGATGAAGAACCGGGTGGTGGATTCCACCGCCAGCACACCCGAGACCGCGCCCCGGTCGCGTAGACCTTGACCGATGAGGTCGTTCGGGCTCTCGTGTTCATTCCACGCCCGTACGTCTCCGCCCACTTGCAGGGTTTCGCGCACAGATGGCTCCTCGAACGCCGGCGTCACGACCAGGACTTCGCCGCGGGCGGGTATGACCGCGAGCGTGATCCGCTCGGAACGGCGCCAGCGTATTCCCGTGAAGTAGTCGAGCGTCGATCCCGGTTCGATGAGAAGCGCCGCGACTTTGCGTTCACGCATGAGCGATTGAACCTTGGCGATGCGCGCGCGCCGCTCGTCGGCGGAAATCGGCTTCGCGTCGGCGGTGAGGGATTTGAGTCCCGCCGTCGAAGGCATGGTCAATCCGCTGCGCGCGCCCGCCGCAATCAGCGGAGCGCCGGCGGCGGCACGCAACAACACGCGTCTCGACAGCATGCTCATCGCTCTTTGGTTCGGGGCATGTCATCTCCGTGAATCTGCGGCGCAAGGATACTGCATTTCCGGGCAAGGACGACCTGAAGACGGTAATATGCCGCGGGTTTCAGCGAGGATGCGACAGTGACGACGAAGTTCAAGCTCTATGGCCGGCCGGGCTCAGGTTCGGTCGCGGTTCAGGTGGCGCTGGAGGAAATCGGCGCCGGGTACGAGCGCATCTGGGTGGGCCGAGAGGCGGCCGATGTGGCGCAGTTCCGCGTCATGAATCCCACCGGCCGAGTGCCGGCACTGGTGCTGCCGGACGGCACCGTCATGTTCGAATCGGCCGCAATGCTGATCCACCTCGCACTCGGCCATCCGCAATCGCGATTGGCGCCGCAACCGGGGACGAGCCTGCACGCGGCATTCCTGCAGTGGATGGTGTTTCTCTCGGCCAACGTCTACGAAGCGGCGCTGCGCATGTATTACTCGGACCGCTATTCGACGCGCGGCGAGGCGGACGCCGAGGCGATCCGCAAGCAGGGAACCGACGATTTCTGCACTTTTCTCGGTCTCATCAGCCAAGGGCTCGGACCCTATGTGCTGGGAGCGGATTATTCGATCATCGACGCGTATTTGCACATGCTGGCATCGTGGTATCCGGGGGAGAAGCGTGAGCTTTACAGCCGCGCGCCCAAACTCGAGGCGCACGCGAAACTCATGTCGGCACGCCCGGCGGTCGCGAAGGTCGAGGCGGACCACGCGCAATAGCCGGGGGGCACTAGCCGGGGACTGCGAGGAAGGGCCGTAGCTATCCGCTCCGCGCCGTCGTAGGATGGACTTTTCCGGCCGGGAGCAGTCGGTGGACGAAGTCTTCGTGCGGCGCGACGTAATCGATGCGGCTCAGCTGCGGAGTCTGTGCGTCGTGTCGAATGGCGCAGGCGCCGTCCAGGCGCTGTCGCACGTGGGCGCCATCGTTGCCACCGGCACGCTCCTGTGGGTGTGGCGCGGCACCTGGTGGGCGGTGCCGTTATTCGCGATCCACGGCGTGCTCCTCAACTTTCTGTATGCCGGGCAGCATGAACTCAGCCATTGGACTGTATTCCGCACGGGTTGGCTGAACGAGTGGGTGGGCCGCCTGTTCGGCTTCGTGCTGTTCTATCCGCGCACCTTCGACCAGGTGCAGCACATGGCTCATCACCGCTTCACTCAGGACTGGGTGCGGGACGGCGAACTGGCGCGCCAACGCTATACGATGAGTGCCTATCTGCTCTGGATGTCGGGGGTCACTTACTGGTACACCCGGTGGCGCCGCATCCTGCGGTTCTCCCTGGGAGCCGTCACCGAACCCTATCTGCCGGTCAAACGCCATGCCGAGCTGATTCGCGAAGCTCGGTGGCATCTGGCCGGCTATGCGTCGATCGCCGGCATCTCCGTAACCGCCCACAGCTGGGCGGCGGTGATTCTCTGGCTGGCGCCGATGCTGGCGATGAAGGGCGTTCACCAATTGCAGAACACCATCGAGCACCTAGGCCTGCCGCACGAGGACAACGTGCTGGTCAATACGCGAAGCACTCGGACCAACGCAGTCATGCGCTGGCTTGGTTGGCAGATGCAGTATCACACCGCGCATCATGCGTTTCCCGGAGTGCCGTTCCATCATTTACGTGAGTTGCACGAAGCCATTTTCACCTCGCGCGGGACGGCGCCTCCGTCGATGACTTATGTGGGTTTCCAGATCGCGGTGCTGCGCGCCTTCGCGCACGGCGAGACCGAAGCCGATTATCCCGACGACCGGACGTGGATAGCCGACCCGCCGCATGGGTAATCGCCTTCTGGTGTATCAAGCCTTGTGGGCGATGGACAGGCTGTGCACGCCCGAGGCGTCGGCGGCGGAAAAGTTCGACCGCGTGCGCGAGGCCGGATTCGACGGCATGGCGATCGACCTCGGCGCCCTCACCCTGGAACAAGCGGAGGCGACCGTGCCTCATTTCGTCCGTACAGGATTGGCCGGCGGACTGACCGCGTTCCCGGCGTCGGTCGATGCGCTGCGTCCGGCGCTGCGGCTGGCGCATCGGATCGCCGCGCCGTTCGTGGTCGTGATCGGTCAAGAGATGCCGATCAAGCTCGCCGACATGGTGCCGGTGATCGAGGGATGGCTGCGGGTGTCCGCGCAGGAGGCCATGCCGATCCAGTTCGAGACGCACCGCAATTGCATCACCAACGACCTATTTACCACGGTGCAATTGCTCGATGCGGTTCCCGACATGCGGCTGGCCGCCGATCTCTCGCACTACGTCGTGGACCGCGAGATGCCCTGTCCCCCGCCCCCGGAATTGCAGAGATTGATCACGAAGGTGCTCGAACGCTCCGACTCCTTCCAGGGCCGCGTGGCGGCGCGCGGACAGATTCAGGTGGCGCTGAACTTTCCGCAGAATGCGAAATGGGTAGAGTTGTTCCGCGGCTGGTGGCGGCAGGGGTTTGCTGCTTGGCTCGCGCGGCATGCGGGTGAGAGTGCCGAGTTGGTTTTCCTGTGCGAACTCGGGCCGCCCGACTATGCGATCACCGACGCGCGCGGGCGCGAGCTATCGGATCGCTGGGCGGAAGCCGCGCTCATGGCGCAATGGGCGCGCGAGATATGGAACGACGCCTCCGGCGGATCGGGTTGAGGCCGGACCGAGAAGGGCGAGCCAAAGATGGGCGGCTCAAAGCGCCATGAGGACGGCGCCGGCGGTGATCAACGCGCTGCCCAATCCCACCTTCCACGTCAGCCGTTCGCCGAGGAACAGTACCGCGAACAGTACCACCAAGACGACGCTGAGCTTATCGATGGGAGCGACGCGGGAAGCGGGACCGATTTGCAGCGCGCGATAGTAACAAAGCCACGACAGACCGGTGGCGACGCCCGACAAAACCAGAAATAGAACGCCTCTGGAGGAGAGACTGTCCGGCCGCTGCCATTCGTGACGCGCCCAAATCAGGAGCGCGGTGACCAATAGAATCACCAGGGTCCGGAGGAATGTCGCCAGGTCGGAGTTCATTTCCGACACACCGACCTTGCCGAAGATCGCCGTCAGAGCGGCGAAGAACGCCGACGCGATTGCAAATACGCGCCAGTCGAGATTCATCTCCGATCGCTCAGCCGACACCGATCATTAGGATAGGATAGCACCGCGTGGAGCGCTGTAGGAAACAGCCGACGGGCGTTTGCGGCCCGCTGGGGTGGCGCGTGGGCGCCGAATGACTATGCTGGCGGCCACTCATGTCTTTGCCGATTGAGAATTACGCCTTGGTCGGCGATTGCCACACTGCCGCGTTGGTGGGCAGCGACGGCTCCATCGATTGGCTCTGCCTGCCTCGATTCGATTCGGGTGCGTGCTTCGCCGCGCTTCTGGGCGGTCCGGAGCATGGGCGCTGGCTGCTGGCTCCCGCCTCGCCATCGCGGCGCGTAGAGCGCAGGTACCGGGGCGACACCCTGATTCTGGAAACCGACTTCGAGACCGAGGAAGGGAGCGTTCGGATCATCGACTTCATGCCGCTATCCGACCAGCGCTGGGATATCGTGCGTATCGTCGAGGGATTGAGCGGCCGCGTCGCGCTGCGCATGGAACTTGTGGTTCGATTCGACTACGGCTCCATCGTCCCGTGGGTTCGCAAGGCCGGGGACATATTGTTGCTCACCGCGGGACCCGACACGCTCGAGTTGGCGGCGTCCGTCGACGTCGCCGGCGAGAATTTGAAGAGCGTCGCCGAATTCTCTGTGAACGCCGGCGAGCGCCAATCATTCGTGCTCAATTACCGGCCATCGCACTTCGATACCCGGCCTACGATCGATGCCGGCCAGGCCTTGATCGAGACCGAGAGACTGTGGCAGGAGTGGTCCGGCCGGTGTACCTACCGGGGCCAATGGCGCCACTCCGTGCTGCGCTCGCTGATCATCCTGAAAGCGCTCACCTACGAGCCAACAGGCGGTCTGATCGCCGCGCCAACCACGTCATTGCCGGAGTGGCCGGGCGGCGTGCGCAACTGGGACTACCGCTATTGCTGGCTGCGCGATGCGACATTTACCCTGAATGCATTGCTGCTCGCGGGCTACGAAGACGAGGCCGCCGCCTGGCGGGAATGGCTGCTGCGCGCGGTGGCGGGGTCTCCCGACGATCTGCAGATTCTTTACGGCGTCACCGGGGTGCGGCGTCTGGATGAATATGAAGTGGCCTGGCTACCGGGCTACGAGAAGTCGGTTCCGGTGCGCCTCGGCAACGCGGCGGCCAAGCAATTCCAGCTGGATGTCTATGGCGAAGTCATGGATACCTTGCATCTGGCCCGCGTGGCCGGTTTGGCGCCGGAACCGGAGGCCTGGAGAGTTCAGGTCGCCCTGCTCAAGTTTCTCGAGTCGCACTGGGAGCATCCCGATGATGGGCTGTGGGAAGTGCGGGGCCCGCGCCGTCATTTCACGCATTCCAAAATCATGGCCTGGGTGGCGTTCGACCGGGCCATCAAGGATGCCGAGCAGGACGGCCTCGAAGGCCCCATCGAGCGTTGGCGGCAACTGCGCGACGCCATCCACCGCCAGGTCTGCGAGGATGGCTTCGATTCAAACCAGAATGCGTTTGTGCAGTCGTACGATTCGACGCACTTGGATGCCAGCCTCTTGTTGATCCCGCAGGTGGGATTTCTGCCCGCCGATGATTCACGGGTCGTCGGCACGATTGCGGCCATCGAACGCCGCTTGGTGGTGGACGGCTTGGTGTTGCGCTATTCGACCGCGACGGATGTCGATGCGCTGCCGCCCGGAGAGGGGACATTTCTACCCTGCTCGTTCTGGCTTGCCGACAGCTATCTTTTGACGGGACGCCGTCAAGAAAGTGAGGCGCTGTTCGAGCGGCTTCTTTCGTTGAGCAACGACGTCGGCCTGTTCGCCGAAGAATACGATGCACGGGCGAAGCGCATGCTGGGAAATTTCCCCCAGGCATTGACGCACATGGCACTCGTGAATACCGCTCGGCTGTTGTCGATGCCCGAACACGAGGTCCGGGGCGCGAGCGCGATGGGCGAGCGCCCCAGCGCCGCCGCGGCCGCCAAACGGGGCCTCTGAGTGGGTGTGTGGGATATGACCGGCAGGGGCTTCCTTTCCCCGCCTACACATGCCGCGGGCGCCCCGCCTACATATGCCGCAGGTGCGTTGAGTCAGGCTATGAGCCGAAGATTTACCGCTTGCAGGAGTAAATAATGAAACACATCATACTAGCTAGCATGCTGACGGCCGGTGTCGCTTGTGCGCCGATGGTGCTCGCCGACGAAGCAGGGACGGCGCCCGAGGCGTCCCATCACGTTGTCAAGGATTCGGTGATCACCACCAAGGTGAAGACGAAATTGGCGGCGAAGCACATGAGCACATTGACCCGAATCAAGGTCGATACCGACGAGAATGGCGTGGTCTGGCTGAGTGGACGCGCTCCCACCCAAGACGCGGTGGATTTGGCGACCATGATTGCCAAGAGCACCGAGGGCGTCACCTCGGTCCACAACGACGTGGCGATCCAGCCGTAGTGCCTTCCTAGGCTGACGCACGCGGACGTTTCGATCAATCGATGCGTCCGCGTGCGGTTGATAAAACCTACCGCATCTGCCCGATCAACCGGTCTGCGAGCAATCCGAGACATTCACTCAACGCCTGCGGCACCGCTGCGTAGTCTTCACGCCCCACGGGCGCGCTGAATACGTCGCTGCCGACCGAATCGCCGCCGGTGCGCGTATCGAGAATTCGCCAATGTGCCTCGATGCTTGCACGTTCGCCCTTGCGCACCGTCACCTGCACCAGGTCGACCGTCAGCGTGACGGCGGCGGTGCCCGAGCGGCCGACGCCCGGGGCGACCAGCACGTCGCTGCGGCGCCGTTCGAGGTCCCGGGCCAGGGTTTGCGTCACCAGATCGGCGAGCGGAGCGGCCCAGCGTTCATGCTCCAGCACGATGATTCCGTTTGCCGTTGAGTTGAGTATCATTTCGGAGCGATCCACCAGCGATGGCAGCGTCACCCGGAGCGCCACCCGCGTAGCGGGCGCCGTCCTCGCTTCGCTCGCGCCCGGCGGCTGCGCGCTCAGAATATAAAAATGATCCGGCCGTCTCGACGCACAGGCGCAGAGCAGGGCCAGGCAGCACACGGCCGTCAACAGTGATTTCACGGCGGATCTCCCGGCTTGCCGCGCAATAGGGACTCCGGATGGCGTTCCAGGTAGTCGACCAATGCGGTGACCGATTTCGCGGCCCGCGACAATTGCAGCAGCGTCGCGCCGAGATCGCTCTGCAAGGGCGCATCCTGCGCCAATAGATCCTTCGCGTTTTTCATGGCGGCCTGCGCTTCGGCCAATGTGGCCTCAACCTGCGGTGCGATGCTGCCGTCGACATGCCGCATCAATTGATCGGTGCTCTTCAAAGTCTGTTCGAGACTCGTCATGGTGGAGAGCAACCGGTAGGAGATCTGATCGAAGGGGACCTTACTCAACTTTCGAGCGATGCTCCCCATGGAATCCTGGATTTCGTCGAGCCCGTTGGACACGGTCGGGAACACGAACGGCTGCTCATTCCACCAGACTTTCTCGGCCGGTGCATCCGCATGCATATCCATATCCACGTATTTCTGCCCGGTCAGCAAGTTGGCCGATTTCAGTTCGGCCCGAAGCCCGTGCGCCACCAGGCTGTCGACCAATTTCCGGCTCGACGCAGCCGGGTCATCCTGGGCGGCGGGGGCTTGCGCACCGCCCCCCTTGCGTCCGCGTATGCGCTGCGGATAGAGATCCACGGCAACGGGAAATCGCAGAGCACCGGCGTCCCGATCGTACTCCACGTCCACGCTTTTGACTTCACCCACCTCGATGCCGTGCAGTTCGACCGACGCGCCCGGCGACAGACCGCGCAGCGAACCCTTGAAGTACATGACGAAAGACCGGATCTCCGTTTCGATCGGGCGCATGGCGCGGTCTTCATCCGGATACAGAGTGAACGCCGCATCGTTCGGGGCGGGTGTCGTCGCGCCGCCCGGGAGTGCCTGAAACGCAACGCCGCCCTGAAGGATGGAGGTCAATGATTCCGTACGCAGCTTGACCCCGTCGGAATTGATCGACATGTCGATGCCGCTTGCCTGCCAGAACCGCGTCCCGCCGGCGACATAGGCGTCAAAAGGTGCATTGACGAAGATGGTGAGCGTGACGCCCGCGCCGCCCGGGTCGAGCGCATAGGCCACTACTTGGCCCGCGGCGATGTGCCTATAGAAGACCGGGGAGCCGATCCCCAACGAGCCCAAATCGTCGGTGTGCAGCACGAATTTGTGCCCCGGGAGATCCGAGGTGACGATCGGGGGTACTTCCAGGCCGACGAAGTGCTTGCTGCCGATCGCCGATCCACCCACGTCGACACTGATGTAGGCGCCGGATACCAGCGTCCCCAAACCCGTGACTCCGGCGGCCGACACGCGCGGGCGCACCACCCAAAAGCGGGTGTCCTCCACCAGATACTCGCTCGCGTCGCGGTGAATCAACGCGGTCACGATGACCTCCTTGCGATCCTTGGACACATGAATGTCGCGCACGTCGCCGATCTCGACGTCCTTGTAGCGGATCTTGGTCTTGTTCGCCTCGAGGTCCTCGGCGTTGTGGAAACGGATTTCGATGCTGGTTCCCTGTGCGAGCAACTCGTGGATCACGACGAAAGCGCCGGCCAGAATCACGACCGCGGGCAGGATCCAAATCAGCGGCAGCCGCGACCATCGCGAACGCGCGGGCACGGCCGAAGGAAGCTCATCCAAGCTGGGATTCGTAGGCTCAGTCATGCTGCGGCGTATCCCACAAGAGCCGCTCGTCGAAGGTCCGCGCCGCGAGCAGCGTCAGGACCACCACGGCGGCGAACGCCCATGCGCCCCAGCCGACGATGACCGACGCGAAGGACTGGACCTGCACCAAGGTGGCCAGCAGTGACACGGCGTAAATATCGAGCATCGACCATCGTCCGATGAATTCTACCATCCGATAGAGCTCACTGCGTTGTAAACGGCGGCGGGGCGAACCGCGCCAGGCGGTATACAGCAACACCCCCAACGCGAGAATCTTCAACAGGGGTACGACGATGCTGGCGATGAACACCAGCAAGGCGATGGGCCAGGATCCGGAGTGCAGCAATACCAGCACTCCGCTCATGATGGTATCGGGTTCGTCGTCGAAGATCGTCCGAGTGATCATGACAGGCAGGAGGTTCGCCGGTATGTAGAGCACGGCGGCGCTCGCCACCAGCACGGCCGTGAGGGCGAGGCTGTGCGGCTTGCGTTCGTGCAGAGCTGCATGGCACCGGGGGCAGCGCAAGTGCGCCGCCTGCACGCCGCGCACCGTCGCTCGGCAATCCAGGCAGACGAGCAGTCCGAGGCTGCGGCCGGTGGCGGGGCGGGTCATTCTCGGCTCCTCTCGACCCATCGCCATAACTGCTCGGGGGAGGTGAGGGCGGACAGCGCGGACAGACAGAGCATGAGCAGGCCGCAAGACCACAGGGCAATTCCCGGCGCGATGTGCGCGAAATTCGACAGGCGCACCAGCGCGACGATGGCGCCCAACATGAACACTTCCATGAAATTCCAGGTTCGTACCCGCATGAGCAGTCGAAGCACGGTAATCTCACCGAACGCGCGGCGTCTTTGGCGCACCGGAATCAATACGTACAGGAGCGTGACGATCTGCAGCAACGGAGCGACCACGGTGGTCGTAAAAACCAGCGCCGCGAGCGACTCGAACCCTTGCGCGTAGAACCCCAAGGCGGCGCCGATCAAGGTCGTGTCGCGGGAGCTGCCGTTGACTTGCATGGCCACCAGCGGATACGCATTGCTCAACACCAGGAGAACCAAGGCACACACCGCGAACGCGAGCGCCGTATCGATGGAGGCGTTTTCCCGGCGTTGCAGCGGCGCACGGCAGCGCACGCATTGCCTGCGTCCGCTTGCCGGGGCGGCGGTGAATCGATGCGCCAGATCACAGGCGGGGCAGACGATCACCGAGGGCTCATGCATGCTGCCCATTCTACGTGGAAAGCCTGCTTCTTTCCCATGAGGGTCAAGGCGGCTTCGCTCCCGTCTCCATCAAGAGGCGCGTAAAAAGATACAGCCGCGGCACGATGCTGTTCAAATCTATCCACTCGTGGTCGGTGTGGAAGTCGCCGCCCACGTACCCCAGGCCGTCGAGCGCCGGAGTGCCTGCGGCCATCGCCAATGCGGATTCCGATGCGCCGCCGTTACCCGACGATTCCACCGTCATGCCGATCTCGGCGTAGATGGCTCTGGCGCGCGCGGCGAGGGCATCGATCTGGGAGTTTTCGGTGAGCGGCGGGTAGGCCGGATCGTGCAGCACCGTGACGCGGGTATCCGGCACCAGGGCGGCGCGGGCGCCGGCTTCGACCCTGGACAGCACGGCGTCGAAGTCCTCCGGCTTGCGGAAGCGCACATTGAGCGTCGCCTCGGCGAGGTCTGGGATGATGTTGGGCCGCTCGCCGGCTTTGAGAACAGTGAGGTTGACGGTTATGCCGTCGCCGGAATGTGGGAAAACGCCCTCCAACGCCGCGAGTTGGTGCACGAGTTCCGCCGCAGCGTTACGGCCGTCCTGCGGCGCCATACCCGCGTGAGCCGCGCGTCCCTTGACCTGGATACGAATTCCCGCCGAGCCTTTGCGCCAGACGGTGAGCGCATCCGGCGGGTCTCCGGGTTCCATGTTGAATTCGACATGGTGCTGCTTCGCCAGGCTCGTGATCAGTTTTCGGGAGCCGGGCGAACCGCGCTCTTCGCTGTCATCGAGCAGCAGAGTGATGGTCGCATAGTTCTTGAAGCCGAGATCGTGCAAAATCTTCAACGCCGTGATGGCGTTGACCACGCCGCCTTTTTCATCGCCCACGCCGGGGCCAAAGCCGCGTTCCCGGTCGATGCTGAAGGGCCGTCCCGCCGCGGTTCCGGGACCAAATACGGTGTCGATGTGCGCGATGATGAGGATCTTGCCTTTCCCGGTACCGTGAAACACGGCGAGCAGGTTGTCCGGTAATTCCGCAGCTTCGGCGGGCTCAGTCCGGACCTCGGCGCCGAGCGCTGTCAAGCGCGCTGCGAGCAGGGCTTCGACCTTGGCGCCGCCCGCGACGTCCCCGGTGCCGGAATCGATGTCGACGATTTCTTTGAGAAGCTCGAGAGCACCCGCGCGGTCGTCCGTCGCCGCCTGATAGACCTTATCGTTCCGATGCGGGGAGGCCGCCGCGCTTGCGCAACAAATCAGTGCGAATACCGTCGAAACCACACTCACCGGCCATGTCGTCCGCATTGTCCCTGGCTCCTTCTAGACGTTCCGCGAAACGTTAGCACGAGGCGAGGGGGCTATTCTTTATTTTGGAAACCGCTAGGCTTGCCCGAGTTGATCCAAAGGCCGATCCCGGGAGTGAAGGGCATGAAAGCGACATCCACGGTTCAAGTCGAGAACGAGCGCCTGATCGTGACGGAATGGCGCTTTGCCCCGGGGGCGGACACGGGTCACCACGTGCACGCCCACGACTATGTCGTGGTGCCGCTGACGAGCGGCACCCTTCGATTGGAGGATGCCGCAGGCGTGAAAGAGGCCGTTCTGCAAGCGGGAGTGTCGTATGCGCGCCGCGCCGGCGTCACCCATAATGTCATCAACGCGAATGACTACGAGTTTCGATTCGTGGAAATAGAGCTCAAATGAACCGCCGGAATGCCGGCAGGCAGCCGCAGCTAGGACGCCGCCGGTTGCTGGCCGGCGCGGGTGCGGCCCTGTTGGTCGCCGCGGTCGATGGCTGCCGTGTGGGCGGTCTCGACCAGCGGCGTACCACGTCCGCCCCCCGTCTGCAGCTTGCGCCGCTGCGCGCCGCCGCCGATCGGATCACTCAGATCACCGTCTGCACACGGCCCTTTCGTGCCCAGGGGCCGCGCCTGGATGTCGAGCAGATCGGACAAAAAGTCATCGTTCACAACTACGGCCATGGCGGCAGCGGCTGGTCGCTGTCTTGGGGATCGAGCGGCATCGCCGTGCGCAGCGCGATGGCCACGGGCGAGCGTGAGATCGCGGTGATCGGCTGCGGCGCTCTCGGGCTCACCTCCGCTCTGCTGCTGCAACGCGCCGGCGCCCGCGTCACCATCTATGCGAAGGATTTGCCGCCCCATGTGCGATCGTCGCTCGCCACCGGTTTATGGACGCCGGACTCGCGCATCTGTCTCGAGGACCAGGCAACGCCCGCCTTCAAACAACTGTGGGCAGGCATGGCCCGCCAGTCGTTCCAAACGTATCAGACACTGCTCGGTCTGCCGGGCAACCCGGTGGAATTCATCGACAGCTATTTCATCTCTGATGATCCGAACACTCTGCGCCGCGGCGGGCCCTCGGCCGACACGCGGCCGAAATTCGCCGAACTGCAGCGCGAGCTGATCGGCGATCTGATCCCGCGGAGCGAGGACTTCGGACCCGGCAGCCATCCGTTCAGAGAGCGCTATTTGCGGCGCAATTCGCTGATGATGTTCAATATCAGCGCCTATGCCCGATTACTCATGGGGGATTTCGTCGCCAATGGCGGCAAGATCGAGATCGCGGAATTCCATGCGCCGGCCGACTTCGTCAAATTGCGTGAAAAGGTGCTCGTCAACGCCACCGGCTACGGTTCGCGTGCCCTGTTCGGGGATGAATCGATCGTGCCGGTGCGCGGTCAGTTGGCCCGCATGATTCCCCAGCCGGAAGTGAACTATGGATTGTTCTACAAGGGCGTGTCCTTCGTCCCGCGCCGCGACGGCTTGGTGTTCCAAGTGGTCGGCGACGACGACTCCTATGGCTTCAATGACGATACCACGGTGCCTAACCGAGCCGAGGCGGAGCTCGCGGTCAACACCATCGCCGGACTCTACACACGGGCGTAAACACAGGGATAAATTTCATGGCGCTTCAAATCACGGGTTTGTCCAAGACCTATCCCAACGGCGTGCGCGCACTGAAGGACCTATCGTTGACCGTCGGCAACAATATGTTCGGCCTGCTCGGCCCCAACGGGGCCGGGAAGAGTTCTCTGATGCGGACGATTGCCACCCTGCAGGATCCGGACGCCGGCAGCATCAGCCTCGACGGGCTGAATGTGCTGACGCAGAAGAACGAAGTCAGGAAGATCCTCGGCTACTTACCGCAGGAATTCGGCGTGTATCCGAAGATGTCCGCCGTCGACATGCTGCATCATCTGGCAGTCCTCAAAGGCGTAACCGCGAAGGGTGAGCGCAGCGACGAGGAGATGCCTCTCTATATGCGAAGAGAGAGGATGACGCGGGACCATCAAACCTTCAACCTGGTCGTCGACGAGCGGCCGACGCGCGCGGGCATCGACCCCTACAACAAGCTGATCGACCGAGTCGCCGACGACAACATGATCGACGTGAGCGAACAGTGATGCGGCGATCTGACATAATGATTATTGGGGTGCGGAGCGCCGCACTCCATCGCGGCACGGAGACCTAGATAATGGACCGCGACACCCGGCAGCACGGAGGCGATAGTCAGGGTGTCCATCCGAGAAAAGTCGCGCGCACGGATGCGCGCGCATCATCAGGATCGCCGCGCCAGACCCGCCGCGCGTAGCCGCTTTAAACCTTCACGCTCCCGCTCGCCTCTAATGGGACAGACGAAGGGCAATGGGGGCGCGGTGGGCACAGTTCAGATGCTGCAGACAACAGGAGCAATGGATGCCGCCGCTGAGCCGGTCGGACTCATCGCCGCCGCGGCCGGTGGAGACCTGGTGGCCTTCGAGCACCTGTACCGCCAATTCGCACCGCGAGTCTACGGCCTGTGCCTGCGGCTCACCGGACAGCGCGAAGCCGCCGAGGACTGTACCCAGGAATCCTTCGTCGCTGCTTGGCGAGCCCTGGGAGCGGTGAGCGGCGGCGTCCGGCTGACGGCGCGCGCGGCCAAGGCCGTGGAGGTCAAGACCATCAGCGGCGATATCCAGCTCACGGGGGGTGGCGGCGAGGTGGAAATCACCACCGTGAGCGGCAGCGCGACGATCGAACTCTCCGACGTGACCCGCGGTCGATTCAAAAGTGTGTCGGGCGATGTGTCGGCCGAGCTTTCATTGGCGCCCGATGGTCAGATCGAGGGCGAGTCGGTCAGCGGCGATCTCAACTTGAAGTTCGCCGCCGCACCGGCCGCGGAATTCGACGTGGAGTCCTTCAGCGGCGACATCAAGAATTGCTTTGGACCCAAGCCCCTGGAGTCGCGCTACGGCCCGGGGTCGCGGCTGATGTTCAAGAACGGCGAAGGGCATGCGCACGTGCGGGTGAATACCAAGA
>Ga0137418_10001818_pt1 | contig 19547 bp, 20 predicted proteins | sample CZODoug3_1_2_16f_FD_122242 | JGI IMG/M metagenome (GOLD analysis project Ga0137418, IMG submission 122242) | Vadose zone soil fungal communities from Angelo Coast Range Reserve, California, USA - CZODoug3_1_2_16fungal (Hybrid Assembly) | ecosystem: Environmental > Terrestrial > Soil > Vadose...
TTCATCGCCCTGGAGTACAAGGGGGCCGGGACGCAGGCGCCGGTGGTACTGGTGGGCAAGGGCGTCACGTTCGACTCGGGTGGCATCTCGATCAAGCCGGCGCAGAGCATGGAAGACATGAAGTTCGACATGTCGGGCGCCGCCGCCGTGCTGGGCACGTTCGAGGTGCTGGGGCGCCTCAAGCCCAAGATCAATGTCGTCGGGCTCATTCCCGCGACCGAGAACCTCCCATCGGGCAGCGCGGTAAAACCTGGGGACGTGGTGAAGAGCCACCTCGGCAAGACGATCGAGATCATCAATACCGATGCCGAAGGCCGGTTGATCCTGTCCGACGCGCTCTCCTACGCGCGCCGCTTCAAGCCGGCCGCGGTCCTCGACGCCGCCACGCTCACCGGCGCCGTGGTGGTGGCGCTGGGGCATCACGCCATCGGGATCATGGGTAATGACGAGGCGCTGCTCGCCGAAGTCCGCGATGCGGGCGAGCGCGCCGGGGAGCGCTGCTGGCCGCTGCCACTATGGGACGAGTACCGCGACCTCGTGAAGTCGGAGATCGCCGACGTGAAGAACTCAGGCGGCCGCTCCGCGGGGACGATCGCGGGTGGCTGGTTCCTGCGGGAATTCGTGGACGGGTTTCCCTGGGTGCACCTCGACATCGCGGGCACGGCGTATACCGAGGCCGATGGCGCCACGCAGGGCAAGGGCCCGACGGCGGTCGGCGTGCGCCTGTTCGCCGAGTTCCTCCTCAAGCGCGCGGGCGCTTGATCCGGGCAAGCCTTCTCGTCGCGACGCTTTCGGGCGTCGTGGCGGCTGGCGCCACGGCCCAGGCCGACTCCACGGTTCGCGACACCACCGCGCGGAAGGACAGCACCGCCCGCGATACCACGACCAAGCTACTCCCGGCGTTCCCGCTCCCCATCGCCCCCGGACCCCTTCCTGCAGTTTCGCGCTACACCTTCACCGCCGACTCGCTGCTGTTCACGAACGCACGCACGCTGAGCGACCTGCTCAATCACATCCCCGGGGTGTACGTGGCGCGCGGCGGCTGGTACGGCCAGGCGGAGCCCGTGCTGTTCGGCGGCCGCGGGGCAGGCGCCGCGGCCATCGAGGTGTACTGGGACGGCGCCCCGTATCTGTCCATCGGACGTGACTCACTCGCCCTCGATCCCGCGCGCATTCCACTCGCTCCCCTAGAGCGCGTCGACGTCGTCGTGCTGCCGGCGCTGCTGCGCGTGTACCTCGTCACGGCCCGGCAGCGGTCCACCGCTCCGCTCACCCAGATCGGGATCTTGAACGGGGTCTACGGCATCGCGGGATACCGCGGGGGCTACGCTGCCCGCTCACGCGGCGGCTTCGGCGTCTCGTTCGTCTTCGATCAGAACAACATCGACGGCAACCCCGGCGCCACGACCACCAACTTCAGCAGCACCGATCTGTGGCTCAAGGCGGAGTTCATTCCGCCGGACGGGCGTTTGGGGGCGTCGTTCCAGCTGCTGAGCTCGACGTGGCACCGCCGGGAGGCGGCCGGTCGCGTGGACGACTGGCACCAGGAGCGTCGCGACCGCTTGTTCCGGTTTTTCGTCGCCCAACGCAGCGATGGTATGGGCTTGCGGCTGGTCGGCACCGTGAGCAACACCTCTGTGGCGCGGGACACCATCGTCCCCGATCGGACACTCTATCAGGCCAGCCTCGAGGTGAGCCGCACCTGGCGGCAGGCGCGCGTGGTGGGGACGGCGCGCTTCGGCTTCGATGGCGCGCCGGGCCAGCTGGAAGCCGAAGGCGGATGGATCGTGGCGCGCCGGGTGACGCTATCGGGCTGGGCGCGCCACGCCACGTACGCGGGCAACCGGACCGGATACCGGGCGTTCGTCGCTGGTGGTGTTGCGCTCCCGTTGCGTCTCAGCGCCCGTGCCGAGTTCGCCCAGAGTCGCGACGTGCGCGCACCGCTCGATGTCAGCGACACCCGCTACCAAAAAACCATCGACGTCGCCGCGTGGCTGCGCTGGGACCATCCCCGGCTCATGCTCGAGGTGGGCCGGGGGCGAAGGGATCCCTTCGTCCCCCTCGGTTTCGAAGCCGGGATCAAACCGGTGGATCATCTGGGGCCCACGCCACGCACTGAGTTTATCGCGGCACACGCGACCGTCCGACCGCTGGCGGGTCTCTCACTCGCCGGGTGGTACTTCGATCCGGTGGTCGGCGGCGGCGACTTCGAGCCACCCCATCACGCCCGCCTCTCGGTCAGCTTCTACTCGAAGTTCTGGCGCGTGTATCGCAGCGGGATCTTCGCCCTGCGAGGAGAGGTGGCGCTCGAGTCGTGGACCCGGTGGCTGGGCGGTCGAGACTCGACCGGTGCCCAGCTGCGTCTCGGCGGCGCGAGTTTCGTGGAGACGAACGTCGAGATGCAGCTCGCCGGCGTCACATTGTTCTGGATCATTCGCAACACCAACGGCATGCAAGGGAGCTACGTGCCGGGGTTGGGCTATCCCACGCGCGTTCAGTCGTACGGCGCCCGCTGGTTTTTCACCAACTAGGGCCGATTGAAGCAAGTCGTTCACCCGACTACATTTAAAGTCTGTGCCACGAAGCATGACGGGCTTCGGCTCGGCCGAGGCCGGCGTCCTCGGCGGACGGCTGCGGGTGGACATCCGCACCGTCAACCACCGCTATTTCAATCCGCAGCTCAAGCTCCCGAGCGAGTTGTCCGGGATCGAGGGCGAGGTGCGCGAGCGGCTGCGCCAGTTGCTCGAGCGCGGCCACGTCGCTGTGACCGCCCGGTGGGTCGAGGCACCCACTGACGAGAGCGGCGGATTGGCCGTGGACCTCGATCGCGCGCGGCAGGTCGTCGCCGCGGCGAAACAGCTGAAGAAGCAGCTGAAGCTCAAGGGTGAGGTCGATCTCGCGTTCGTGGCGCGGCAACCGGACGTCCTGGCCGCGACCAACGGCAAGGGCGCGGCGGCCGAAACAGCAGTCACCTGGGCCGACGTCAAGCCGATCATCGAGCAGGCGGCGCGCGACGTGCTGGTGATGCGGGAGCGTGAGGGCAGCGCGCTGGCCGCGGAGCTGACCGCGCGGCTCGACGCGCTGGAGCGTGGTGCGGCGACGATCGCACAACGCGCACCCGAGCGACTGACGGCCGAGCTCGAGCGCCTCAAACGTGCAGTGGCGGAGCTGGCGGGCGGCGTGCAGGTGGATCCACAGCGCCTGGCGCTCGAGGTGGCGCTGCTCGCCGACAGGGTGGACATCACGGAGGAGCTGGTGCGGTTCCGCACGCACCTCGCGGCGTGTCGTCAGGCGCTCGGTTCGCGCGATGCGGTGGGCAAGCAGCTCGGCTTTCTGGCGCAGGAGCTGCTGCGCGAGGTGAACACGATGGGGTCCAAGGCAAACGACGCGGCGATCACGCAGACGGTGATCGCCATGAAGGGCGAGCTGGAGAAGTTCCGGGAGCAGCTGGAGAACCTGGAGTGAAGCCGGTCGTCGTCGTGCTCGCCGCCCCCTCGGGAGGCGGCAAGACGACGATCGCTCGGACGCTGGTGGCGCGTTGGCCGGAGCGGTATGGGTTCTCCGTTTCGGCGACGACCCGGCCGCCGCGCCCGGGAGAGCGGGACGGCGAAGACTATTTTTTCCTGTCCCAGGACGAGTTTCGCCGCCGCCAGGCCGCCGGCGAGTTTCTGGAGTCGGCCGAGTACGCGGGCGAGCGGTACGGCACGCTCAAGGCGGAGGTCGATCGCGTGCTCACGGCGGGCCGCAACGTGCTCCTCGACATCGAGGTGCAAGGAGCCCGGCAGGTGAGGCAGCGGTATCCGCCTCCGGCGTCGCGCGCAGTGTTTATCCTGCCGCCGAGCGGGGCCGAGTTGATGCAGCGATTGAAGGGACGGCGGACCGAGTCGAAAAGTGAGATGGCTAAGCGCCTTGCGACGGCGATACGGGAATTGCAACAGGCAGAGGCGTTCGATCACGTGGTCGTGAATGACGACCTGGACGCGGCAGTGGAGACGGTGCACAAACTGGTAGAAACGCCCGACGCGGCACCCAGGGCGCAGCTCGATCCGGAACGCATCAAGGCGCTCATCGCCGAACTGACGAAACAGACCAAGGAGATCTCATGAGAATCGTGACCCCGGCGGAAGTGGCCGGTCAGACGCAGAACAAGTACTTGGGCGTGCTGGTCGCGGCCAAGTTCGCGCGCTACGTGAACGACTTCCCCCGCGACCGCTCGGTCGATTGGGAGGAGAAGCTGACGACGCGCGCCTTCGACGAGCTGGTGCGGGGCAACTTGAAGTACCGGCTGGTCCGGCGGCGGCGGGGCCAACAGGAGGCCTGATGGCGCTCGCCGGCCGTCACGTCGTGCTCGGCGTGTCGGGCGGGATCGCGTGCTACAAGAGCTGCACGCTGGCCCGCCGGCTCACCGAGGCGGGCGCGACGGTCGATGTCGTGCTGACCGCGGCGGCCGCCGAGTTCGTGCGGCCGCTGACGTTCGAAGCGCTGACCGGGCGCCCGGTCCTCTCCTCTTTATGGGAGCGGGGCCGGGCGCTCGCGCACATTCACCTCGCGAAACAGCCTGACCTCCTGATCGTCGCGCCCGCGACGGCGCACCTGCTCGCCCGCGCGGCGATGGGGATGGCGGACGACCTGCTCAGCGCGCTGCTGCTCGCGCGGACGGGCCCCGTCCTCGCGGCCCCCGCGATGAACGACGCGATGTACGCGCATCCGGCGACGACCGCCAATCTCAAGACCCTGTCGCAACGCGGCTGGCACATGGTCGGGCCGGAGATCGGAGCGCTGGCCGAGGGCCCGAGCGAGCGCCCGGGCCGGATGAGCGAGCCCGAGACGATCCTGGAGGCCGCGGCACGTCTCCTGGGACAGGACCGCACGGGAAAGTGGGCGGGGAAGCGTGTGATCGTCACGGCGGGCGCGACGCGCGAACACCTCGACCCCGTTCGCGTGCTGACGAACCCGTCGAGCGGTCGCATGGGCTACGCGCTGGCGGAGGCGGCCCGCGCGCGGGGAGCCGATGTCGTACTCGTCAGTGGGCCGACCGAGCTGCCGCCGCCCGGTGGTCTGGCCATTCAGCACATTGAATCGACAGAGGACCTCGCTCGCGCGGTCCAAGCCTTGATGAAGGACGCCGACGCGCTCTTCATGGCGGCCGCCCCGGCTGACTTCCGTCCCAAGACGACCGCGAAGACCAAGCGGCCCCGCGGTAACGGGGCACTCACGCTCGAGCTCGAAGCGACGCCGGACATCCTCGCGTCCCTCAAGCGACCGAAGGGCTGCGTCGTGGTGGGCTTCGCATTGGAGACGGGGAATGGGCTGGCGCGGGCGCGACAGAAACTGCAAGATAAGTCTCTCGATTTCGTGGTCCTGAACGACGCGCTGGAGCCCGGTGCGGGGTTTGAGGTCACGACGAATCGCGTGACGGTGCTGAGTAAGGGAGGCGGGCAGGTCGACCTGCCGCTCCTGCCGAAGCGCGACGTGGCCGAACGAATCCTCGACGCGGTGGAAGAGGCCCTGTGACGGACGGGCGGGCTCTGGCGTTGAAATACCTCGAACAGCAGCGGATGCTTGGGGGGGATGCGGTGATCCTCACCCCGGGCTTCCGCCCGGGGTCAGCTAGCCCTGCTCCGGAGCCTCAACTGACCCCGGGCGGCAGCCCGGGGAAGACCGACACTCTCCCGCCGTCCGGTCTTTCTTTCGATCCCCCCTCCGGCGACCTCTTCGCCGCCGATCCGGTCCAGCAGACGCACACCCTCGCTGAGATTGCGAGCCTCGTCGCCGCGTGCACCAAGTGCAAGTTGTGCGAGAACCGCAGCCACACGGTGCCGGGGGAGGGCCCCAACGACGCACGGTTGGTCGTGGTGGGCGAGGGGCCTGGGCGCACCGAGGACGAGACCGGGCGTCCGTTCGTGGGCAAAGCGGGCGAGCTGCTCACGAAGATCCTCGAGGCGATAGATTTCCCGCGGGAGCAGGTCTTCATCTGTAACGTGGTCAAATGCCGGCCGCCCGAGAACCGCCTCCCGCAGTACGACGAGATCGCCGCGTGCGTACCCTATCTGTACCGTCAGATCGAGCTGCTCAAACCGGCGGTGATCCTCGCCATGGGCGGGACCGCGGCGCAGACGCTGCTCAACACCAAGCAATCGCTGGGCGCGCTGCGCAATCAGGTACACCGGTTCCGCGGCATTCCGGTGGTCGTGACCTATCATCCGGCCGCCCTGCTGCGCAACCCCAACTGGAAGCGACCGACCTGGGATGACGTCCGCATCGCCCGCCGTATCCTCGACAACTGAGCGGTCGTCCGAGTTCGCCGGCCGCCAGGCTCCCTGGAGCAACGAGGCGGAGCAGGCGGTGCTGGGCGCGATGCTGCTCGACCAGGACGCGGCCCTCAAGGCCGCGGAGTTCCTCGACGACACGATGTTCTACCGCGAGGGCCATCGCCTGCTGTTCCGGGCGATGATCGCCCTCACGGAGCGCGGCGACGTCATCGATCCCGTCACGCTGCGGGACGAGCTGGCCCGCCGTGGCGATCTCGACCGCGCGGGCGGGATGGAGTACGTCGCGGCGCTGATCGACGTCGTGCCCACGGCAGCCAACGTCGACCACCATGCGAAGATCGTCCGCGACAAGGCGGTGCTGCGACGCCTGGTCGAGGCGGCCACCGGGATCATCCAGGACGTCTACGAGTCACGGGGCCACGCGTCCGAGGTGCTCGACGTCGCCGAGCACAGGATCTTCGAGGTTGCGCAGTTTCGACGCGCGCAGGACTTCATCCGGCTGAAAGAGCTGATTTGGCCGACGATGGAGCGGATTGAACAGCTCCAGGGCAGGGAAAGCGCGCTCACGGGCGTGCCGACCGGCTTCAACGACCTCGACGAGTATACCGCCGGCCTGCAGAAGAGTGACTTGGTGATCCTGGCGGCCCGGCCATCGATGGGAAAGACTGCGTTCGCACTGAACATCGTTCAGCATGCGGCTATCACACACGCGAACAAGGTCGCACTCTTTTCACTCGAGATGTCGAAGGACCAACTCGTTCAACGCCTGCTCTGCTCGGAAGGTCTGGTGGACGCCCAGAAGCTGCGGCGTGGCAAGCTGCAGGACGCAGACTATCCCAAACTCGCGCGCGCGGCAGGCCTCCTCAGCGCCGCCCACATCTGGATCGATGATAGCGCGGCCTTGACGCCCCTGGCCGTGAGATCCAAGGCGCGTCGCCTCAAAGCCGAGCACGACATCGACCTGGTGGTCGTCGATTATCTGCAGCTCATGCAAGGCCCCGAAGACTTGGACAACCGGCAACAGGAGATCTCGTACATCTCGCGGTCGCTGAAGGCACTGGCCAAGGAGCTCAACGTCCCAGTGCTCGCTCTCTCGCAGCTGTCTCGCGCCCCGGAGCAGCGAGGGGGAGAGCATCGCCGGCCGCAACTGTCGGATCTCCGTGAATCGGGCGCCATCGAACAGGATGCAGACGTGGTGCTTTTTATATACCGCGAGGAGATGTACGTAACGCCGTCCGCCGACGGGAAGAAACTGGATAAAGATGGCAACGACATCGAGCGGAAGGCCGAACTAATCGTCGGCAAGCAACGCAACGGACCGACTGGCACCATTTCCCTGATCTTCGAAAAGCGGTTCACCCGATTCGACAATTCCAGCAGGAGAGACGTTCCTCCGGAGTTCGCCAGTGTCTAAGGGCCGCTCGGTCTTCCGGTGCACCGACTGCGGCGCGGAGCAACCGAAGTGGGCCGGGCGGTGTGACGCCTGCGGGGCGTGGAATACGCTGGTCGAAGAAGCTGTCGGACGGAACGTTGGAACGATGGCCCGGAAGGGCGCCCCCGGCCCCGGCCCGGTCCAACTTTCCAACGTTCCATCGGACAACATGCAGCGGTGGAAGACCGGCCTCGACGAGTTCGACTTCGTCTTGGGTGGCGGCATCGTCCCGGGCTCCGTGACGCTCGTGGGCGGAGAGCCCGGGATCGGGAAATCCACCCTGCTCATGCAAGTAGCCGCACGGCTCGAGACCGCGGGCATCCCGACGCTCTACGTCTCCGGTGAGGAATCTCCCGACCAGCTGCGGCTGCGCGCCGACCGGCTGACCGAAGACGCCGGGAACATCCACGTCCTTGGCGAGACGCGCCTCGAGGCGATCATGCACCACGCCGCGGCGCTCGGCGCCCGGGTCGTGCTGCTCGACTCGATCCAGACGACCTACACCGAAGAGCTCGAGGGCGCCCCCGGGAATGTGGGTCAGGTGCGTGAGTGCGCGGCCCGCCTGATGCGGTTCGCGAAGGAAGCGGGGCCCGCCGTGTTGCTCGTCGGCCACGTCACCAAAGGAGGCGGCATCGCCGGCCCCAAGACCCTCGAGCACATCGTGGACACGGTGCTCTACTTCGAGGGCGAGAGCACGCTCGATCATCGGATTCTGCGAGCGGTGAAGAACCGCTTTGGGTCCGTGGACGAAATCGGCGTGTTCCGCATGACCGGCGCCGGGCTCGAGCCGGTGGCGAATCCCGCCGCGGCGTTCCTGGCAGGCCGCTCGACGGGCGTCTCGGGCTCAGCGGTCACCGCCCTGATGGAAGGCACGCGTCCGATGTTGGTCGAGATCCAGGCGCTCGCGTCGAAGGCCGGCTTCGGGACGCCGCAGCGCGTGGCGACGGGGCTCGACCACCGGCGACTCGCAGTGCTGCTCGCCGTACTCGAGCGCCGCGGTGGACTCCCCTTCGGGAATCTCGACGTGTTCGTCAACGTCACGGGAGGTGTGCGACTCGCCGAGCCTTCCACCGACCTGGCCGTCCTCGCCGCGCTCGTCTCGAGCGTGCACGATCGGCCGGTCCCGGGGGATGCGCTGTTTGTCGGTGAGGTGGGCCTGGGCGGAGAAGTGCGGCCCGTCGCCGGCGTCGAGCGGCGTCTCGCGGAAGCCTCGCGCCAGGGCTTCCGCCGCGTCTTCCTGTCGGCGCGATCTCGCATCGCGACCGGGGGAGGAGGACTGGACGTCGTGGGGCTGGAGAACATCGGTGAGCTCGCCCGTCGCCTCGCAGCCTGACGTCGGAGTCGTGGTGGTGGCGGCCGGGGCGGGCGTGCGGGCCGGCCCCGGCGAGCCGAAGCAGTTTCGCCCCATCCTGGGCGTCCCGATGCTGCTGCGCGCCCTTCGCCCCTTCACGTCGCATCCCGCGGTGCGATACGTAGTGGTGGTCCTCCCGCCGGCGTACGTCGAGCGACCCCCAGAATGGTTGGCCAAGCTGCGGGGCGAGCGCCTCGCTCTCGTGGCGGGCGGCGCGCAACGGGCCGAGTCGGTGCGCTCGGGGCTCGCGGCCATCCCGGCCGACGCGGCGGTGATCCTCGTGCACGACGCGGCACGGCCCTTCGTGGGGAGAGAAACCATCGACCTGGTGATCACACGGGCGCGGGCCGGGGTCGGTGCGGTCGCCGCGGTACCGTTGAGCGACACCGTGAAAGAAGTCGTCGAAGACCACCGTATCGCGAAAACCGTGGCGCGCACCCGGCTGTGGCGGGCCTACACGCCCCAGGGCTTCCCCCGAACGATGATCGATCAGGCGTACGCCGCGCTGCGCGGGGATGGCCCGGCGCCGACCGACGATGCCGAGGTGTGCGAGCGTGCCGGGTTCCCGGTCGACGTCGTCACGGACTCGCCGCACAACGTGAAAATCACGACCAGCGACGACTTCCGCATCGCCGAGGCCCTGGCGCGTGAGCTGCGGTGAAGCCGGTTCCGTTTCGCAGCACCGCCGAGGTGGCCGCCGCGATTCCGCGTGTTGCGGAGCATCTCGGGGCGGGGGGCCTGCTCGGGTACCCCACCGAGACGGTCTACGGGCTCGGGTCGCGGGCCGTGGAGCGGGACGTTGCGGACCTGGCGGCGCTCAAGGGGCGCGCGCCGGGCAAGCCCTTCCTTCTATTGATCAGCGATCGCGCGATGGCGGAGGCACAGGGGCTGGCGTTCAACGCGTCGGCGGATGCGCTGGCGCGGGCGTTCTGGCCGGGCCCGCTGACGCTGGTACTGCCGGGCGGCTCAGGACGGCTGCCGAACCTGCTGCGGGGTCCGGAGGGCGGCATCGCCGTGCGCTGGACGTCGCATCCGGGCATCGCGCGGCTCGTGGCGGCGCTGGACGCCCCGCTGACCTCCACCTCGGCGAACCTCCCGGGGAGCCAGCCCGCGCCCGGCGCCGCGGCGATCGTACGCGACTTCGAGGAGGCCGTGTCCGCCGGACGACTCCTGGTGCTCGATGGCGGCGTGCTGGGCAACCGGCCACCGTCCACCGTGGTTGACTGCACGCAGCCGGGCGCCCGCATGGTGCGCGAAGGGGCCGTGACGCTCGGCGAGCTGCGCCGGGCGGCAGGACGTCTCGCCCCGTGATCAAACGCGTTCTCCTCGTCTGCACCGGCAACATCTGCCGCAGCCCGCTCGCTGAAGCGCTGCTGATCCGCACCATGAAGGAGCGCGGTATCGACGGCGTCGAGGTCAGCTCCGCGGGCACCGGCGCCTGGGACGGGGCGCCCGCCTCCGAGGGCGCCTACCTCGTCGGCCTCGAACGCGGGCTCGATCTCTCGCGACACCGCGCCCGACTCCTGACGCGTGAGCTGGTGGAGGAATCGGACCTGATCCTCACCATGGCGCGGCATCACCGCGCCCGCGTGGACGAGCTGGGCGGGGAGGGACGCGTGTTCGTGCTGGGCGAGTACGCCGGCCGTGACGGCGACGAGGCCGAGGTGAGCGACCCGTTCGGCGGCAATCTGGAGGTCTACCGCGACACCTGCGTGGAGCTCGAGGCGCTGGTGGCGGCCACGGCGGAGCGATTGGCGACCGAGGGGCAACATGGAGACCGGCGCTAGCACTCGCCTGCTGACAGTCATCGGGGATCCGGTAGCGCATTCCCTCTCTCCGGCCATGTACAACGCCGCCTGCCGAGCGTTGGGGCTCGACGCGACATACGTCGCCCTGCGAGTTCCAGCGGGGGCGCTCGCGACGGTGCTCACGGCGCTCAGCGCCACCGGCGGGGCGGGGAACGTCACCGTGCCGCACAAGGAGGCGGTGGAACGATCCGTGGCGCGGAAAACGGATGTCTGCGCCCGCGCCGGCGCGTGCAATACGTTCTGGACCGAGGACGGCGTACTGGTGGGCGACAACACCGACGTCGCCGGGGTGCGCGCGGCGCTCGCGGCGCTGGGGGCGAACGGTGGCCCCTGGCTCGTGGTGGGGACCGGAGGCTCGGCGCGCGCCGTCGCCGTCGCCGCCGCGGACGCGGGCGCCGCCCTGTGGGTGCGATCGCGTCACCCCGACCGGGCGCATGCATTTGCCGCGTGGGCGAAACAGCTCGGGGTGCACGCCGAGGCGGCACACGGACCCATCGAGGTGGACGCCGCGATCAACGCGACGCCGCTCGGCCTGGGCGAGCGCGATCCGCTGCCCATCGATCCGAAGGACCTACGGGGAGTACGCGTGGCGCTCGATCTGGTGTACGCGCGCGGCGGGACGCGCTGGCTGCGCACGTTGCAGGGCCGCGGCAACGGCGTCGCGGTGAGCGACGGCCGCGAGGTGCTCGTGCACCAGGGGGCCGCCGCGTTCGCTCGGTTCTTTCCTGGTGTCGCGGCGCCCGTCGAGGTGATGCGCGCGGCGGTCGAGCGCGCCCTGCGTGACTAGCGTTCTCGAGCAGCTCCTCCTCCCGGCCGAGTGCCTGCTCTGCCACGCGCTGCTGGCGGAGCGCGACGTCTCCCGCATCGTCTGTCCCGTGTGCCGGCACCGCTGGCGCCCGGTGCGACCGCCGTGGTGCGAGCGCTGCGGCCAGCCGGAGCCTCACTTCGGCCCCTGTCGGCTGTGCGCGGACTGGCCCGCGTCGCTGACGACCGTGCGGTCGGCGGTGTGGCTGTCGGACGGGGCGCGGGAGGCCGTGCATGCCCTGAAATACGGGGGGTTGCCGCGCATCGCCGACGACCTGACGGCGGCGATGGCCGCCACCCTCCTCCCGATCGACGCGGCGTCGGTGCTCGTGCCCATCCCGCTCGCGCCCAAGCGCCTGCGACAGCGCGGCTACAACCAGAGTGAGGCGCTGGCGCGTGCTTTGTCGCGCCTCTGGAGGGTCCCCGTCGTGGACGTGCTTGTTCGTTCAAGGGAGACGGCGACGCAGACGGCGTTGACACCGGAGACGCGCCTGGCGAACGTGGCGGGGGCGTTTACCCCGGGGCGCCGCCCCGGGGTCAGCCGAGACACAACGTGCATCTTGGTCGACGACGTCTTCACCACTGGCGCGACACTCGCCGAGGCGGCGCGGGCGCTGGAGCAGGCAGGGGCGCGGACGATATTCGGGATCACGTTCGGCCGCGCGGTCATTCCGGATTTCACCTGAGGGAGAGCGGACATGGCGGTTCGGGTCGGGATCAACGGCTTCGGGCGCATCGGACGGAACGTGCTGCGCGCCGCAACGATGGCCAAAGAGACGAGCCTCGAGTTCGTGGCGGTGAACGACATCACCGACACGAAGACGCTGGCGCACCTCCTGAAGTACGACTCGGTTCACGGACGCTTCCCGGGCACCGTTGAGGCGAAGGGCGACGCATTGCTCGTCAATGGCCGGGAAATCAAAGTCTCGGCCATCAAGGAGCCCGACAAGCTCCCCTGGAAGGATCTGGGCGTCGAGCTGGTGCTCGAGAGCACGGGGCGCTTCACCGATCGCGACGCGGCGGCGAAGCATCTGACCGCCGGAGCAAAGAAGGTCGTGATCTCGGCCCCCGCGAAAGGCGAGGACATCACGATCGTGATGGGCGTGAACCACACGAAGTACGACCCGGCCAAGCATCACGTCATCTCGAACGCGTCTTGCACCACCAACTGCCTCGTACCCGTGGTCAAGGTGGTGATGGACAACTGGGGCTTCAAGCACGGCTTCATGACGACCGTGCACAGTTACACGAACGACCAACAGATCCTCGATCTGCCGCACAAGGACCTGCGCCGGGCGCGCGCCGCGGCCCTCAGCATCATCCCGACGACAACGGGGGCGGCGAAGGCGACGGGTCTGGTGCTCCCCGAAGTGAAGGGGAAGATCGACGGCGTCTCGCTGCGCGTACCCACGCCCGACGTGTCGATCGTCGACCTGACCGCCGAAGTCGAGAAGCGCACGACGATCGACGAGGTGAACGCCGCGTTCAAAAAGGCGGCACAGGGTACGCTCAAGGGCATTCTCGAAGTGTCGGACGAGCCGCTGGTTTCCGTCGACTATATCGGCAGCCTCTACTCGAGTGTCGTGGACGCGCTCTCCACGAACGTGATCGACGGCACGCTGGTGCACGTCTCGTCGTGGTACGACAACGAGATGGGCTACTCGGCGCGTTGCGTCGACCTGCTGGCGTACATCGGACGCACGCGGTGAAGAAGCGCAGTCTCCGCGACCTGCCGGCGGAGGCGTTGGACGGCAAACGCGCCCTGGTGCGCGAGGACTTCAACGTCCCGCTCAAAGACGGCGTCGTGACCGACGACGGCCGGCTGCGCGCCGCCCTGCCCACCCTGACCTATCTGCGCGAAAAGGGATCGCGCGTGGTGATCCTCTCGCATCTGGGGCGCCCCAAGGCCGGACCCGATCCCAAGTACTCGCTGCGGCAGATCGTCCGGGACCTGGAGCGGCTGCTCGGCACCCCCATCGAGTTCATCCCCGACCCGGCGCAGGGTGTGCCGACGACGCGGCAGCTGCCACGCGGGGCCGTGGCGCTGGTCGAGAACACCCGCTTTTGGCCGGGCGAAGAGTCGAACGACCCCGAGCTCGCCCGCGGCTTCGCGGCGCTCGGCGACTTCTATGTCAACGATGCCTTCGGTTCGGCCCATCGGGCGCACGCCTCGACGGAAGGCGTCGCGCATCTGCTCAAGCCCGCAGTCGCGGGCTTTCTGATGGAGAAGGAGCTCAAGTACCTGGGCGAGACACTGCATCACCCCAAGCGGCCGTTCGTCGCGGTGGTGGGGGGCGCGAAAATTTCCGGAAAGATCGACGTGCTGGAGGCCCTGCTGCCACGCGTGGACGAGATCCTCATCGGCGGCGCGATGGCCTGCACCTTCCTCGTGGCGATGGGACTCTCGGTGGGCAGCTCACTGGTCGAGACCGATCGCGTGGCGCTGGCGCGGGCGCTGCTGGCGCGCGGCGGCTCCAAGCTGATCCTGCCGCGCGGGGCCGTCGTGGCCCCCTCACTCGACCGCGGCGCCGAAGCCCGAGAGGTGCCCGTGGACGCCGTGCCCCACGGGTGGGCCATTTACGACATCGACCAGACCACGCGCCACGACTTTCGCGCCCGGCTGCTCCGCGCCAAGACGATCATCTGGAACGGACCGATGGGTGTGTTCGAGACGCCGCCGTTCGACGCCGGCACGCGCGCGGTCGCCCAGGCGCTGGTGGAAGCGGGCGCCAAAGGGGCGGTCACGGTCGTGGGCGGCGGAGATTCCGCGGCGGCAGTCGCCGGTCTCGAGGACAGAATCACGCACGTCTCGACGGGGGGCGGAGCGACGCTCGAGTTCCTGGAGGGGAAAGTGCTCCCGGGCGTCGCGGCGTTGGAGGATGCGTGAGGCCGCTCGTGTTTGCGGCCAACTGGAAGATGCACCTGGGCCCGCGAGAGGCCCGTGACTACCTCGCCACTTTCCGGCATGCCTACGCTCCGGTCGCCGGCCGCCAGGTCTGGTTCTTTCCCCCCGCGGTCTCACTCGAAGCGGTCGCGGCCGGCCTCGAGCACCGCGCCGATCTGCTCGCCGGCGCCCAAGACATCCACTGGGAGCCCAAGGGAGCCTTTACGGGGGCCATCTCGGGTCCCCTCGCCACGCAGGCGGGCGCCCGCGCGACGCTCATCGGCCACTCGGAGCGGCGCCACGTGTTCGGCGAGACCGACGAGCAGACCGGGAAAAAGGTAGGAGCCGCGCTCCGCTCGGAGCTCCTCCCCGTGCTGTGCGTGGGCGAGACGTTGGCCCAACGTGAGGCGGGAGAGACCGTGACCGTGGTGACGCGCCAGCTCGAGGCGGCGCTGGGGACGTTAGCGACGGAGTCCCTCGACAAGGTGACGATCGCCTACGAGCCGGTGTGGGCCATCGGAACGGGGAAAAACGCCACGCCCAAGGACGCGGCTCTGGTGCATGCGGAAATCCGGGGCTGGCTCAAGGGACGCAACGCCGGCGCGACGCGGATCCTGTACGGCGGCAGTGTCAACCTGAAAAACGCGCGCGAGCTCCTGACGGAAGCAGAGCTCGATGGCGTTTTGGTGGGTGGGGCTTCGCTCGATCCCGCTGGTTGGGCCGAGCTTGTGCGGACGGCGGCAGCCTAGGTATTATCTCCTCCGACATGTATACCGCTCTGAAGTTTATTCTTCTGTTCGACGCCTTGATCCTGGCCATCGCCGTGCTGCTCCAGGCGGGGCAGGGAGGCGGGCTCGCCTCACTCGGTGGCGGCGCCGGCACCGAAACGATCATGGGCGGCCGGCAGGCGACGACGTTGCTCACCAAAGTCACTTGGTGGACCGCGGGAATCTTCCTGTTCATCGCCTTGGTGTTGACGTTCATGTCGCAGCAGGGGACGCAGGCGCGGTCGGTGCTGGAGGGCCAAGTGCAGGCGCCGGCTCCGGTGCAGAGCACGCCGCTGCCACTCGAAACCACCACGCCCCGCCCGGCCCCCGCGGCGAACACACCTCCCGCGAAACCGCCCTCCTCCAATCGCTGACCGTCACCCCGCGTACGTACTGCTCGAGGATGGAGCCTGGTTCCCTGGGACCGCGCCCCTCCCCTTCGAGCCGGGTTACGCGGAGGTCGTCTTCACCACGAATCTGAGCGGGTATCAGGAGGTCTTCACCGACCCCTCCTACCTCGGCCAGATCGTCGTGATGACCGCCCCGATGATCGGCAACTACGGGATCAACCCCGACGACGTCGAATCCGATCGGCCACGTGTCGCGGGCGTGGTGGTGCGCGAACTGTCGGCGCGCGCCTCGAATTGGCGTTCGACGGGGGATCTCATCGACTGGCTCGCCGAGGCGCATGTCCCACTCGTGGCGGACGTGGACACGCGCCAACTCACGCGCCACATCCGGTCCAAGGGTGCGATGCGCGGCGCCGTCGCCATGGGGGAACGCCCCAGCGACGACGTGCGCGCGGCGCTCGCGGCCTCGCCGTCGATGGACGGACTCGATCTGGCGAGCAAGGCGACGATCGCGCAGGAGTACGGCGAGGGCGCGGCGAACGCCGACCACCACATCGTGGCGTTCGACTTCGGCATGAAGCGCAACATCCTACGCCTATTCGCCCAGCGCGGTTGTCGGGTGACCGTCGTGCCCGCGAGTACGCCGGCAGCGCGCGTGCGCGAGCTGCACCCCGACGGTGTGTTCCTCTCGAACGGTCCGGGGGACCCCGCGGCGGTCTCCTACGCCATCACCACGATCCGCGATCTGGCCGACGGCTCGCTCCCGATTTTCGGGATCTGTCTCGGCCATCAATTGCTTGGTCTGGCACTGGGCGGCGAGACGGTGAAACTGCCCTACGGGCATCGGGGGGGCAATCACCCAGTGCGAGATCTCCATACTGGGCAAGTACTTATCACATCACAGAATCACGGATTCGCGGTAAGCGGCGATACGGGTGGAGTCCCCGGTGCCAAGTCGCTTGAGGTCACGCACCTTAACCTCAACGACGGGACCGTCGAAGGGGTGCGTCACCGCGAGTACCCGATTTTTGCCGTCCAGTACCACCCAGAGGCCTCGCCGGGACCGCATGATGCCCAGGGCCACTTCCAGCAATTCCTACAAGCTCTTGACAGTCAATAAGTAAGCCCGTATGATAGCCCCCGACTTTTGCTACTCGGCAGACGTTCGGGGGGGACCAATGACGAAGGCCGATCTGGTCGAAAAGGTCACCGCGCAAATCGCTCGCACCGCCGGTCCCCTCATTTCCAAGAAGGACTGCGCCCGGGTCGTGGACTCCTTTTTGGACGCTGTGAAAGCCGCGCTGTCTGAGCAGCATAACATTGAGATACGCGGATTTGGGACCTTCAAGATCCGGCAGCGGAAGACCCGGATGGCGCGCAATCCGCGCACCGGCGATCCGGTGGAAGTGGCGGCCCGCCCGGTCCCTGTCTTCAAGCCCAGCAAGGAGTTGCGCGCGATGGTCGCGGACGCGAGCGAGAAGGTCTCCTCGTAACCCGCTGCACACGCAAGACTTGTCTCCCGGCCCCAGCCCTGCTGCTGGGGCCGTACTGTTTGTGGGCGTAAGCTCTTACACGGAGTTCTGATGCGCTCGTTGTCTCGGCTGCTGACGGCGATCGTCGTGACTGGTGCCGCTCCTCTGGCCGCGCAGACGGTGCGTTACGAAGTCGCGGTCACCGCGCCGGCGTTACACCTCTACCACGTGACGGCGGAATTCCCGGCGACGGGGAAGGACACGCTGTACCTCTCGCTCCCCGCGTGGAGCCCCGGTGCGTACGAGATTCAGAACTACGCGCGCTACGTGCGCGGGTTCGGCGCAACGAGCGCCGCGGGTGAGCCGCTCTTTTGGGATCGGTTCGACAAGGACACGTGGCGCGTCGTCACGGGCAAGAGCGCGCGCGTGACCGTGCAGTTCGACTACCTCGCCGACACGATCGATCTCTCACTGGCGCGGCTCACCGGGGACTTCGGTCAGTTCCTCGGCACGAATCTGTTCCTGTTCGAAGAAGGACAGCCGCGCCGTCCCGCCGAGGTTCGGTTTCGTCTTCCCGCGGGGTGGCAGGTCACGACCGCGTTGCCGAGCGGTGGCAACGGCGTGTATCGCGCCGCCGACTATGACGAGCTGGCCGATGCGATGACGTTCGTGGGCCGCTTCAACCTCGACTCGCTGCAGGTGGACGGGAAGTGGATCCGCATCGCCCTCTGGCCGGCGACGGACTACACCCCGCAGGTAGCACTCAATCTGCGAAATGGGATTGGAAAGATGGCGCAGATGCAGAACCGTCTGATGCGCGGTGCCCCGTACGACGTCTACACGGTCTTCTTCAACGTCATCCACGAGCCGATCGAGTTCGGGGGAGGGTTGGAGCACAGCAGCGCGCAGTACGACATCATGCCCGCGCAGGCGTTCGCGAGTCCCGACGGCGCCCTGGGTGACTTCATGTATCCGCTGCTGTCGCACGAGTTCTTCCACCTGTGGAACGTGAAGCGGATCCGGCCCGCGGAGATGTGGCCCTACGATTATCACGCCGAACAATTCACACCCCTGTTGTGGTGGTCGGAGGGCGTGACCGACTACTACGCCGACCTCACCAATATCCGGGCCGGGCTCTGGTCGCCCGAGCAGTTCATCCAGAACGTCAACGACAACATCCAGCAGGTCGAGGGCGCGCCGGAGCCGTGGAGCGCCGAGGACGGCAGCGTCGCGACGTGGATCAACGAGGTGTATGTCAACAGCTCGCAGCTGTACTACCCGAAGGGCTCGTTGCTCGGCATGCTGCTCGACATCTCGATCCGCGACGCGACCGACAACGCGCACAGCCTCGACGACGTGATGCGCGCGTTGTTCACGCGGTACTACCGGCAGGGGAAGGGCTTCTCGACGAGCGACCTGTTGGCCGAGCTGCGCGCGGCGGGGATGCCGGACTTGGACACGTTCTACCAGCACTACATCAACGGCCGCGACTCGCTCCCCTATGATGCGGTGTTCGCGAAAGCCGGGATCAGCGTCGCCCGCAACACGGTGTCGGTGCCGTTCCTCGGCATCGCCACGGGGGTCGCCTCGGGGGGGGGAGGCGCGCTCGACGTGCAGTCGGTGACGCCGGGCAGCTCGGCCGACGCCGCCGGAGTGCTTCCGGGCGAGGCGACTCCGGTTTCCGACGCTCAGCAGATGCCAAGTGCTCCCGCTGTCAGTCCCGTGCAGCGCCTCACAGACATGCACGCGCAGCATATGGAAGCCATCGGCAAGCTCGTGCCCGCCATCTCAAGCGGCATGGAAGCGCTCAATCAGAAGATCGAGGCCGGAAAGCCGGTTTCCATCGAGTCAGTCAAGGATAAGTCGGGCAAGATCACTCATGGCATCGCCACTTATGCAAACGGCGACAAGAGAACGATCACGGTGAATTGATTTGCCCGCATCGGTTTCCCATGCTTTAAGCATGACCTCGCCGGTTGATACCCGGTTCGAGAATCAGCCTGTCCACTGGAATTCAAATCACCTTTTCACCCTGAACGCATCAGGGAGCGAAATCTCTCGGGCATTCGACAATGGTGGCGGCATCACCTTTGGGCTTGAGACGAATGGTTCCATAACCGCAGCGGCGCCAGCGGGAGCGCCATCGCCAGTCAATTTCTCCGCTGGCACGACCTCGAACAATCTCGCCAGCGTCGTCTTCAGCAACTCAGGCGGCATCAGCTTTGGCCTGAATGGTTCCACGATCACCGGAACCGTCGCAACCAACTATCAGAGTCAGGGCGCATATCTGACGACCGCGATGCAATCGAACGCGGCCACAATCAGCAATATCAATGTTTCAGCCGGGACGACTTCCAATAATTTATCCGCGTTTGTCCTTAGAATAGCAACAATTTCAGTTTTGGGT
>Ga0137418_10001819_pt1 | contig 19539 bp, 13 predicted proteins | sample CZODoug3_1_2_16f_FD_122242 | JGI IMG/M metagenome (GOLD analysis project Ga0137418, IMG submission 122242) | Vadose zone soil fungal communities from Angelo Coast Range Reserve, California, USA - CZODoug3_1_2_16fungal (Hybrid Assembly) | ecosystem: Environmental > Terrestrial > Soil > Vadose...
TTGCTCGATATCAACAAGGGTCTCTGCTACAGCTTGAATCCAGTCGCCGCCCGTATATGGGTAACGATTGAAGCGAGCCAAGGCGGGATAACTCTCGATGGCATTGTTGGTGCCCTCGAAACCCACTTCAAGGTGCCCCGGCACCAGTTGGGGGGCGACATCGATGAGTATTTATCCAAGTTGGAAGACATGGGGCTTGTTCATCAGAACGGCCTCATTGACGCGTCCAAGGCCGCCAGTGCGCGGGGTTGACATGTTTCGGATTACATGGTGTGCCTCCGTGGGAACCGAACTGTCGAATGCACCGGCGGTCTGGACCTGTGATTCAAGGGAAACAATATCTGAAACTAGAACTGGCACGCTGGATTTTTCCGCGAATCATAGCCGTATTCCACTGTGTGGATGCGCGTCTTGGCGCGAGGGCCTGTCACAACATGCTCCGGGAGCAATTTTATTCTGCCGCTGTCCGCGAACGGCCGCGTCAGTGGAGAACAAATCAGCCGAAAGAAGTTTGTCAGGAGAGGGGATCCACCTCATGAGCAATTTGCCCGAACTTTAGCGATACCTACACGGCAGCTGTTTGGCGAAGCTGCCCGCTAGAGAGGTATTCATCGCCAGATACACAACCGACCAACAGATCTGAACTCAACGCCAAATCCCGTGCCCTCTGGCGCCAAAACGCAGCCTAGTCCAGAAAGGATACCAGTCATGGATACACGCTCAATCACATATAAGCGACCTGTTGTTCTGCTTTTGGACAATTCGGATGCCTTCGTGAGACGCGTTATTCGCGAAGAATGCAACGCTTCCACAAACGTAGATTGGCGCGCGGAGAAGCTAAAAGATTTCATCGACAGTCATTCAGCTGGAGATCGCTTGAGCATCGAGGAGGTTTGCAAGGAGATTGGATTGCCTACATCCGAGCGTCAAACACGACGCTTGTTCAAGACCTCGACCGGGATAAGCGTCAGAAAATACGCAAAGAATAAACGCCTCGCTTTCGCAGCAAGACAATTGCAAGCCACGGGGGCACCCATCAAGGTGATCGCCCTAGAAATTGGGTATCGCAGAACTGCCGAATTCACAAGGAGCTTTAAGGAACTGTTTCGCCTGAGTCCGTTGGAATTCAGAAGGATCTGGAGTCGAAGGGAATCTGCAGCCTAACGGGTTAGGGCCTATCTCGGTGCAGCCCCAAGCAGGTTCAAACACGCTTATGCTGCTCGGGAGAATTTGAGTTATTGCGCCATGTCGAATGAGTCTTTCGGCAGACTCCAGAGGAAAGGATAAGACCTTGTTGGTTTACCACTGGAAAGAACACGACATGACCGTGACATTTACTGACCGGAACAACATGGAGCCGGTAGTTCAGCACGCTATGGGCCGAGAGGTCAGGACCTTGGAGCTTGGGCAATTTACGGACTTTTTGCTGACCATAATCGAAGAGGGACGAAAATCCACAACCGCGTATCTGAGGCCCTAGGAGGGTTCCCACCAGAGAGGAATAAGAGGAAGGAGAAGCCCACTTCGCCCATATGCATTTAGAACCGATTGATCCCACTTGGACGTGTCCAGGCGACACTACACCTTTTCAAATTGGCCATGCCAACTGGTCGTAGGATTTGGAGGTCGGCTGATCGAAATAGCCGAGGAGCACTCTTGGGTCTGAGACTCAATCCCCAGTTTCGATGGTTTGTCCGACAAGCGAGGCCCTTCCTGCGGGCACATCTGCTCAGCGTTTCCATGATCGTCTTGAGCAGCCTGATGTTTCTCCTGGACCCCCTGCTCATCAAGTGGTTGATTGACCGAATTCTTCCCAGTAAAGACGCCCACTTGCTGCTTATTGCCGCGTCAGGATTTTTCCTAATTTATGTTGCTCGGTTAGGCTTCTCGGGCCTCGGGGCCTTGGTCTATTCCCGCACAATGCAAAATCTTGTTTTCCGCATTCGACTCGAAATTCTCGAGCAAATGAACCGCCTGTCCGCGGACTACCACGAAACAACGCCTGTAGGTCAAAAGCTCTACCGCATGGAACAGGACGTTGATCAGGTGGCGGAATTGGGATCGAGCCTCGTGCCTTATGCCCTCCAGGCTACGTTCAACACAATCTTTGTCGTCGGGACCATGTTCGTACTGGATTTCCGGCTGACGTGCATGGTTCTTCCCCTCATGCCTGTTTTCTTCGTCTTCCGCAGATACTTCGAAGCCCGCCTGCGGGCAGCCTCGGATGATGCGCAGCATCAGTCCAGCCTGGAAAGCAGCTTTCTCCAAGAGCATTTAACCTCCATCATCCAAATCCAGCTCTTGTACCAGGCGCGAAATCAAACGAGGGCATTCATGGAGCGTGCCGCTGCAAAACTGAGAGCAATCAATCATCGTAGCCTGATCGAGATATTGTTCAGCACGTCCTATATGGCGGTAATCGCTCTAGGCACCATTGCCATCCTGGGATATGGCGGCTACCAGGTGTTTGCTGGAGCTTTGACAATTGGTGGCCTCGTTGCCTTCTACAGTTACATGGCGAGACTCTTTGACCCCCTTCATGCTGCTGTGGAGATCTATTCGAGGCTAAACCGGCTGAGCACGAGCGTTCGGAGAATCCTGGAAGTTATCGAAATGACTCCGAGCGTGACGGAAAAGCCCGCCGCGCTCCGTCTTCCCTCACCAAGTCGCGGTTATGTTGAGATGCGAGGCGTCTCGTTTTCATACTCCGATCGGCAACCCGTGCTGCAGGGCTTCGATCTGAAACTGGAGGCCGGCATCAAAGTCGGGTTAGTCGGCGTGAGTGGGAGCGGCAAAAGTACCGTCGCCAAGCTGATGGCCAGGTTGTATGACGTTGATTCCGGCGCCGTCTATATCGACGGAATCGACATTCGAGAATTGCGACTCGGATGTCTTCGAACAAAAGTCTGTTACGTCATGCAGGACACCGTCCTCTTCGATAGAACTCTGAAAGAGAATGTCTTGCTGGGAAATCCCTCCGCAACAATGAAAGACCTGTGTCGTGCGATCGAAATTGCCGATCTAGGGGAGTTACTTCAGCGCCTGCCCAAGGTTTGGGACAGTCCACTCGGCCCGAGAGGCAGTGCATTGTCAGGTGGCGAACGGCAGCGCGTTGCCTTGGCACGGGCTGTGCTTCAGAACCCTTCGTTGCTTCTGCTGGACGAATCGACATCGGCGCTGGATGCTCCATCAGAACGACGGGTTCTTACAAATCTGGCGCAGCATTTTCGACACCAGACAATGGTCTTTATCTCGCACCGGATCTCCTCGCTTAGCTGGGTTGACCGTATTGTCGTAGTGAATCGAGGCATGATCGAGGAACAAGGCACCCATCCACAATTGATTCGTAACGGCGGCCTCTACGCCCACCTGCATAACACACCAGCCGTCGCGGCGGGTGACTAAACCTTCTTTCCAATCTTTAGGCATACCTGCTGACGAAAATGTGTCCGCCTGTGAATTAAGTACATGGCCGAATCCGCGTGCATTTGGCCGAGTATGCGTACTCATTTGAATTGACTCGATAGCTGTCACCCGCGCACCATCGCGAACGGGATCAAGAAAATATCCAAGTGACCCAGCCCTCTACAAAGTGACCTGACGGTAGCAAGTTCGAGAGTATCTAAGAAAAGGCGAGACTCTGGAGGTTAAGTTCCATGACGGTGACGAATGCAGCGGCTACAGTCGCTACGGATACTGAAACTCGCACCAAGTCTTCGCCTTTAGACCTCGGTCTGGACTCGATCATTCTTCTGAAAAGACAACGGAAATTCTCCATTAAGAACATTGTTTCAGCTTCCAGCTTTCGCGGCTGGCTTGAAAGCTCCCCAAGCGAGGGCGAACTATGGCTTCGAAACCGCGCTCAGGACGGCGACGTGTACGCAATGGAGAAGCTGGGACGGCGTCTGCTGACTGGGGATGGCTTGCCGAAATCAGTCGAAGAGGGGCTAGTGTGGCTCAAGAAGTCAGCCGAATTGGGCAATCCTTTCGCCATGGAAAGGCTTGGGGAATATGAGTTCGACGAAAGCCAAACACCGGACTCTTCTGCGGAAGGCGAACGCTGGCTCCGCAATGCTGTTCAACTCGGTAATCGCGTTGCCGCGGTCAATCTCGGCACCAGACTCATAACGGCCAACGGATTGGAACCTGATCCGGAGAAGGGCGAACGCTTGCTGCGTGGGGCAGCTGAGCAGGGTAGTCAGATCGCAATGATGAAGTTAGGTGCATATCTACTTTGTGGTTGGGGACTAAGTCCGAACCATGAAGAAGGCCTACGTTGGCTGCGACGCGCGGGAGCCACGGACGCAAGTCAATTGTTAGAGCTTGGCCTCTATTTATACCAAAAGTCCCTCATGGCCACGACAAAGGCGGCGCGTGGACTTGCGAAAGAGGCTAGCGTTTTGTTCCAAGAGGCAAGTCGCCAAGGCAACCCTATTGCTTCGTTGAACCTAGCTTATCTCCTGAGACGCGGCGAGATCACGGATGCTTCGTGTCCGCCGCTTGATGAACTACTCTCCGAACATCTTAAACAAAACAACTCTTTCGCTTTTGTGAACCAAGCCCTCCGGCTAGCTGGAGGGATTCAATGTAACACCGATTGGAAAGCAGCAGATGCACTCTTTGGAAAGCTCCAAGACAGCCGCAACATCCTTGAATGGTGGTTCCCTCGGAGCCTAGAGGGCGATCCTGAAGGTCACCTCGTGACAGGCTGGCTTGGTCGCCATCAACTGGCGACTGATCCAGAGGGGTTCGCGGTTGCACGACGCATGGATTTGGCGCGAGACGGGGGTTGGCGGGTTCCTCAGTGGATGAATGATCCCCCCAAAACCCAACAGAACTCTTGACGTCAGGGGAGGCGTAGGTACTCATGGAATTTTTTCAAAGGCTCGGCTCGCTAGTTTCTCGTCTTTGGAAAGAACGAAACTACAACGAGCAAGACTTTCCCGAGGTGGCAGGCCTCGGGCTCACTGAACTACCGCCTCATCAGCACGTTTCCTTTTGGGACGTTGCGAAATGGGGTCTGACGTGTGAACGATTGTCCGGGCAAGCCGATCTTAGCGCTAAATTCGGGCAGCCACCGCTAACAGTATATGGCGGCCGTGATTTTCGTATCGAGGTCCTTTTTTGGGTTCAGGGCATTCCTGCCATACACCAGCACGGTTTTTCGGGGGCGTTCCACGTCGTGCATGGTTCCAGCCTACAGAGCTTGTGGGAGTTTGAGCTCTCCGAGCAAGTAGCGATGCGTTTGGCATTCGGCCGGGTTTTCCTCAAGAAGGCCGAGCTTTTAAGGAAGGGGGATTCCCGTCCGATTATCGCCGGAAAGCAGTTGATTCATTCGACGTTTCATCTTGACCGCCCGAGCCTGACGGTTGTGGTTCGTACAATAGGCGAGGCAAATCAGCAGCCGCAGTACTCTTACCTTCCACCCACAATCGCCTACGACCCATTCAACATTGTCCCCTCCGTGCAGCGCCGCACTCAACTTCTAAGAATGCTTTTGATCAGCGGAAAACGGGCCGAATATGTAGAAATCATGCGTCATATACTCGGAACGGAAGATGCCTACTCCGTATTCCAATTTCTGTTTTCGACCCTCGAGATGATTGAAGACGAGGACGAACGACACGAGCTGCTCCTAGCTGCTAGATTGAAGCACCCCAAGCTCATCGAGGCGCTGCGACCGGCCTTGCTTCATGCTGAAAGGAGGAACAAGATTGCGGCGATCCGCGAGCGCGTTACCAACAGCGACTTACAATTCTTCTTAGCACTACTGCTCAACATTCCCGACCTCCCCGTGATTCTCAGTCTGATTGGGCAACGCTATCCGTCGCGAGACCCAGTAGATGCAATTGTAACTTGGGTCCGTGAACTCTCGGAGCTGGGAGTCCTGGGAGTCCGTTTCCCTGAGCCTTGGCTTTTGATGGTCCAGTGTTTATTGATGAAACTTTCTGATTCCGAAATCCAAAAAGCATTCCGCGACCATTGCCCAATACAACATACTCCTGGCCTCGAATCCGGACTCAAGGAACTTTCCTCGGGCTTGCAAGATTCGTGGCTCCTACAACCAATGTTCCAGAACTAAAAGAGCGCGAAGGCTGAGACAAATGACATTCATACTAAATCCGCTACCGCCGACCCCCGCCGAGCCCGTGACAGAGACTCTGCATGGTGTCGAGGTCACGGACCCCTATCGGTGGCTCGAAGACCAAAATTCTCCGCGCACACGCAAGTGGCTCGACGAACAAACTGTGTACACACGAGCCTACGTAGATGTCATTCCAGGTCGCGATCGAATCCGAGAACGTGTTACTGAGTTCCTTTCGATCCCCCCACCTGCTGAACCTTGGAACGTTGGTGACCGGTATTTCTTCCTGAAGCGTCACGAAGGCAAGGAACAGCCCGTCATCGTTCTAAGAAATGGGTTGTTCGGAAAGGAGACAATCCTCATTGACCCAGCGACGCGCGCAATCGGAACGGCAACTGCCATCTCTATCGCTGCAATCTCTCAGGACGGACGTTTCTTAGCCTACTCTGTCCGTCAAGCCGGTACTGATTACTCAGCTCTGGAGATTCTAGATACCGAGCGGAATACCGTGCTACCGGATCGTCTTCCGGAGGGCTTCTGTACTGGATTTACCTTCGCGCCCGACGCCACAGGATTCTTTTATTCCCATCTTAAACTGTGCGATCCGCGCCCAAAATATCGTGCTGCCTTTTGGCACCATTTCGGCACCGAGCAATCACAAGATCGGGAAGTATTCTTCGCTGGAGAAAGGCCCAATCTCTTCCTCGGAATCCTCGACTCACCCGAAGCGCACCTCTTGGCCTACACCACGTTCTCCACCGGCAAGCAGCGCAGCACTTCGATTCACCTATCCACCCTGTCACCCGCAGCGGTGCCTAAGCTGCTGCTCCACGAAATCGAAGGCTGCTTCGTGCCTTTTTTTGTGCGCAGTCAATTGCTCGCCTACACGGATTTGGCTGCTCCAAACTTCCGCATCGTACGCATCGACATTACCGATGCCGATCCTGCGCACTGGCGTGATGTCGTCCCCGAGTCCGACAGGCGCATCCAACAGTTTTCCGTCGCCAGTGACCAAATTTTCGTCACTCGCGTCGATCACTTCTCCACTAAGGTCGAGGTCTTCGGCCTTGATGGCAAACGAAAGGAAGAGATCCACTTTTCTCCGCACGGAACCGTCAACCTGCTAAACCGGAAGTACACGACCGACAAGTTGTTCTACAGCTTCACCTCTATCTCCAAACCCCCTACGGTCTATTGCTACGACATCCAGGAAGGAAAGACATACGTCTGGGATGAAGCCAATGTCTTTTTCGATTCTTCTGCGATCGCTGTCGAAGAGGTAACCTTTGCTTCCAAGGACGGAACGTCAGTGCCCCTCCTGCTCGCCGCGAAGAAAGACCTCTTGCACTCCGGCCCCCTGCCCACCTTCCTCACTGGTTATGGTGGTTTCGGCAGTTGCGTAACACCCCGGTTCACCGCTTTTGCCACCTCACTGATCGAACAGGGATTCCTGTTTGCAGTTCCCGCGCTGCGCGGTGGCTCCGAGCTCGGCGAAGAGTGGCATCTGGCCGGCAAGCGCGAAAATCGGCAGAACTCCTTCGATGACTTTATCGCGGCTGCCGAATGGCTTATCACAGCAGACCGTTGCTTACCCGGCCGAATCGCCATCGGCGGCGGCTCAAATGCAGGGCTCCTCGTGGGAGCAGCTCTAACCCAGAGGCCGGACCTTTTCCGTGCTGCCATCTGCCTCGGGCCGCTGCTCGACATGACGAGATATCATCTTTTCGATTTTGCAGCTAGCTGGGCGGAAGAGTTTGGATCACCTGAAGACGAGCAGGACTTCCGTTCCCTGCTGTCCTATTCGCCCTACCACCGCGTAAAGGATGGCGTGCGCTATCCAGCAGTCCTAATCATCTCGGGCGATGCGGATACCCGATGCAACCCGATGCACGCGCGGAAAATGGCTGCGCGTCTTCAGGCCGCAACGAGCTCTCACCATCCAATCCTGCTCGATTACAAGCCGAGTTGGGGTCACACGCCAGTTCAGCCTATCTCGACCAAGATCGAGACTCTAACCGACAGGCTTGCGTTCGTCTGCCACGAACTCGGAGTCCACGTCGAGCCGAGGAGGTAGTCGTGATGCTGTTCGTCCAAGCCTTAGTCATGCTGTTCGTCTATGACATCCTTACTACATTCCGTTCCTTCAAAACTCTTCACTCGACCGTAAAAGGATGGAAGGTGACCGAGAAGCTCCTCGCCCGGGACGACGTCAACCGCGTCTGCGCGGCGGTCAACTACGCCTGCGTCTGGTACCCAAAGCGTGCGCTCTGCTTGCAACGCTGTTTCGTCACTACGTACCTCCTCAGGAAGCAGGGCGTCTGTGCGCAGATGGTCTTGGGAGCTCAGAAACTCCCCTTCAAAGCTCATGCATGGGTGGAAGTAAACGGCCGCGCAATAAATGAACGATCAGACGTTCAGGCGATTTACGGTGTCTGGGAACGCTGTTAGTCAGAGGCAAGAATGAGCGCACAAGCTGGCGTTTGGAATTTCGATGGCAAGCCTGTAGATGAATCCTTTCTCGCGAAACTCAGCTTGGCAATCGAGCCCTATGGTCCCGACGGCGGCAGCGCTTACACCGACGGCTCCCTTGCGCTGGTGTACCGCGCGTTTCATACGACGTTGGAATCTCGTCTCGAACGCCAGCCACAGTTCTCACCTCAGGGAGCCGTTATTACCTGGGACGGCCGCCTCGACAATCGCGACGAATTGATTCCCCTTCTCTGGGACGCAATTGCGGCGGATCAAACGGACGCTGCCATTGTCGGCGCCGCCTTTGAACGATGGGGCACAGATTGCTTCCGACGCCTCATCGGCGACTGGGCCTTGTCTATCTGGAGGCCCTTAGAGCGCGAACTTCTGTTCGCATGTGATTACATGGCGATACGGCATATTTTCTATTACCCGAGGAAGGACCGAATCTGGTGGTCGACAGATCTTTCTCCATTGCTGCTCCTCTCCGGGGATGAGTTCCACATCGAGGATGACTATATCGCCGGGTACTTCGCGCACGACCCCGATGCTCACCTGACGCCCTATCGTGAAGTATGCGAAGTTCCTCCCGGACAATTCGTTCGCGTTCGCAATAATGGGACCGTTTCCGTTCATCGCTATTGGTCAATTAACCCCAAATCTCAAATTCGCTACAAGACGGACGCCGAATACGAAGAACATTTTCGACAGCTCTTTCGTCGAGCCGTAAGTCGCAGATTGCGCACAGATACGCCTGTCCTCGCCGAATTGAGCGGCGGACTAGATTCATCGTCCATAGTCTGCATGGCGGACGATATCCTGGCCAATGAGGGGGCGCAAACACCACGCCTTGACACGCTCTCCTATTACGACAAAACCGAGCCGAACGGAGATGATTGGATGTACTTCCGGAAAGTCGAGGAAAAGCGCGGGAGAATTGGTTCTCACATCGATGCAAGCAGCCTGGGGACCTCTCCAGCTTCGTTGGAATACTCCCAATTTTCGGCCCTGCCAGGATATTTCGGCGCTGGTCGCCAGCTCGAGGCCCAAAGAGCCAGTCTCGTGCGAGCCAACGGCTACAGGGTAGTCCTCTCAGGGATTGGTGGTGACGAGTTCACAGGGGGCATCCCAGATCCTCGCTCTCAACTGGCTGATCTCATAGTCAGATTCAAGTTGGTCAAACTAGCCAAACAACTCGTGGCTTGGAGCATCGTTAAGCGCAGGCCTTGGATTCAGCTTCTCTGCCAAGCTTCCACAGATTTGTTACCAATTTCCCTTGGCCAATACCTTCTTAAGGAAGCAGAAGTCGAACGCTGGATTGAAAAAGACTTTGCCAAACGAACTAAGCTAGGACTTCGCCTGTTGGGACCGCGAGAAACCTTTGGCGTCCGGCTGCCAACTCGCCGTTCTTGTATCTCTGGAGTTATAGCTATGTCGAAGAAAATGGCAAAGTGGAATGTACCAACATTAGCACTGGAGGAAATTCGGTATCCTTACCTTGATCAGAATCTAATTGAGATGATCATCTCCATACCTGCAAGCCAGTTACTTCGCCCGGGAGAAAGACGGTCTCTGATGCGGCGCTCATTGGCTGACATCGTACCCCAAGAAATATTAGGCCGTCGAACAAAGCAGTTCGGGGCACGCACGCCTGTAGTCGCTCTGGATAGGAGCTGGGAAGCATTGCAGACATCTTTTGAGTCGCCCCTAAGTTCAAGACTTGGATACATTAACCAAGCTCAGTTTCTCGAAGTACTGAATGCTACCAGGAACGGTAAAGAACACCACATTGTCCGGCTGGTAAGGGCCATCTCACTCGAGTTTTGGTTGCGTGATTTGTTTGCGCGCCGTTTGGTTAATGCTGCGCCAGCCCCACGCGCATCCTTTGTGCCGGAGTCACTCCATGTGGGTGCGTGAGCGCAAATAACGGTCTCTGCCACTCCCGCTAGCAGGAGTGGCGGATTATCCTAAGAAAGGAGGGCACAACAATGACTTATACAAAACCGACGATTGAAGTTCTCGGCGAGGCTGAAGCAGTGATTGCCAATCAGTCTAGCAAGGCCGGATCTCCGTTCGACGGCCAATCGCCGATTAATGCAGTCGGGCCCGCGTATGACCTAGACGAGTAACCAACAAAAGAGATGCCATGCTTGTCTTTCAGCAGGCATCTCAACTAACAATCTTCCCGGCCGTTCTAGCGGCCGGGAAGATACTTTCAGCAAGGGCCGTCTGAAATTGTACATCACCGCCGCCGGTCATGGCACTGTCAAAATAAACGGAGGGTCTTGCGGCCGCTCGTCAGTTATTTAACTTCTGCATTTCGCGCCACCGAGCATACTGTTCGGCCTTTGCGGGGTTGGGGTCTTCCTCACCCTTGAGCCAGAAGCAAAACCAGTCCACGTTGCCTTGTAGTGACGCCATTCGGTCCCAGGGCTTCTGCAACAAGTGCTCGCCATTTTTCAAAGTGATCATTTCGACAGGTTTGCCCAAACGAGACAATGCTGCAAACCACTCCCACTCCGAAGCTCCGGGATGCAGAGCCATCACACGTACAGGAGTACGAACCTTGTCAATGCTGAAAGCCGGGGAGAGTTTGATCCATGACTTTAACTCCCGTCCAAATGGAGGGCCGCCATTGATTCCCTCCATATCCTTTGAATTGGCATAGTTATACGCCAAGTACTGAAAATATCCGCCATCGAAGCCATCCGTAATCGAAGCCGCTGCAAAATGGTACTTCGAATGAGTCAATGCATATTTGACATAGTAGGAAGAACGACTAAATCCGATAATTCCGATGCGGGACCGATCTATGATCCCTCTTGAGTCAAGGTAATTAATAGCGCCCTCATAGCTAGACACAGCTCTAAGGACTTCGTTGGGGGTACTAACATTTGCAAAATACCAATCGTAATTCGGGTCGTCCCCAAGTTCTCCCATTTGAAGTACCATTATGTTCTTTCCGGCCAGAGGCTGAGCGGCGAAGGCAGTAGTAAACACGCCATCTATGTAGAATCGTTTCGAAGTCCATCCGTGAGTTTGGATCACTAATGGATATTTTTTTCCTGGGACATAATTCACTGGGTAATACAAACCACCCGCGCTAAAACGTTTATCAGAACCTTTCCACCGGATCTCCTCTACTCTACCGAACTTTAAATCTTTGAACTGAGGATTTAAATCAAGGAGCGTAGCATGGCGATGAGACGCCGAATCAACCGCAGCGATCTTCGGCGCATCGCTCGGGTCTTCTTCCAAAACGATCTCCGGTTGCGGATCATCTGGGAGAGAGTTACTCGTTTTCTCCCATTTATCTCCGTACTTGTGAAATAGAACCTTTGGCCCAACTTCAGGGGTTGAAAGTGGCCTTCCGGCTTCGAAAGTAACCTGATTATTTCTCTCATCCCATCCGAGCAATTTTAGGTCTTCACCGCTGATCTTGCTTAATTCGCCAGTGGGCACCTTTACCTCAACGGCAAACCTCTTGCTCTGCCTTTCGCGGCGCTCTTCACCCTGAGTGTTATCCAATGGAAGGAACGCATTGGCGATGACAACCGAACCACTATCCGGCGCCCAAGCGACTTCAGTGTCCCAGGCCAGAACGGGGGAATCCAGGAGAACTTGTCTCTCGCCTGTAGTTGTATCTATTAGTTCGTATCGCGATAAGTATGAATGCTGGTTCTCAATCAGTTTTTGTGAAATCCATCCCTTCAAACCCTTATTCGTATACTCCTTCCATGCGGTGGGAACTATCTGCACTTGAAACAATAGGACAACGTATCTCCCATTGGGCGAAATGAGCGGAATGCTGCCGCCCGCAGTTCCATATTGAATACCTTCTGCTCCCTCAACTCTGCGAGCATGTGCGGTGCCTCCGGTAAGGAAGAGTAACTTGCTTTGCTCCCAAGACTGCAACTTTAGACCGGCCGCAAAACTATCGAACAGCTGTCCGTGCGGGATAACAGCCCCTTCCCGAAGAGCTTTCTCGTCAAACAAGGCCAGTTCGGGCCTGTCGGTCAGATAGGCGGTTCGATCACCGTTCGGAGTCACATCATATGAAACAATATTCATCTGACTGTCAGAAAGCCTTTTTCTTATGCGAGTTTGGACGTTGAAGGCGTAGAGTTCTGGTAGCTCTCTGACGTTCTCCCCGATAAACACAACTGTCTCGTTATCCGCAAGCCACTTCACATTTTGAATAGCGGGACGGTTGGAAGAAGAAGACATGGTCAAAAGCACGTCAGGATCAGGTGATCTGAACAAGTCATCGGTCTTCCATAGCAATAGTGAATAGTCGTTAGTATTCTGTTCAAGATTACCTCTCCTTAATACAACGACAAACTTCTCACCATCCGGGGAGAATTTCGCTACTAGCCCTCGAGAAGGGGCTCCATACCAGTAACTCGGATCGCCGAGCTTGGTCATGCCAATGCAATCCCCTGCTGTAACGGGGCGTCTCCCTTCCTGAGTCGAAGCTTCCTGCGCTCGATGGATTGCTTTACTTTGAAGCGTGATGGCTGCTTGGGAGAAAATTAGGATGCACGTTGACGAGATTCGGAAGATCCTCCGCAACCCTTGGTCATTCTCGGCGCAGGGACCTTTCCGTCTCATCGAGTGCCCTCTCCACTGACCAACAAAGGAACTGGGATTCAGGGGTTCTACTCGCATTAAACCTAATTACTCATCGTTTCTGATGAGAGACATCCAGTGCAGTTATTCTTTTGGCTTAAATACTATCGATTTCAGGTTCTAACCCTCTTCAGAACGACAGCTTCAACGCAAACTGGATGGAGCGTGGTCCTCCGATCTGATATAGAGCATCAAATCCGCCGCTACCTAGATTGCTCTCTCCGAGACTCCGTCCAAGCATGTTTCGTGAGAAGCCGAATGTAGCATCGTTGAGGTTTCCGTCCGGTTGCCCGAAGTTGGGATGATTAAGGACATTGAACATCTCCGTTCGAAATTGCAATCTGAGCGACTCATGAATTGGAAAGTCCCTGTGAACAGCAAAGTCCCATTGAGTAGCACCGAAGCCTCTGAGTACGTTTCGTCCGAGGTTTCCCTGCCGAGCAGGTACGTTCCCATTTGCTGGTGGAGGACAGAATGGCCCCTTGCACCCAGAGCCACCTTGATTTGGAGTGTTGTTGAATATTTCTCCCCCCGGGTACTGCGACCCATATAGGTAAAGGGGAATTCCCGGAACTAAATCAGGACGAACCAGCGTGAAGGCGTTGTTGAGCTCGCTAAATCTAGAGTTGTATACGTTAACCGGGGGCGCGGAACGAACCTGAATGATATTCTGAAGTGACCAACCGCGGAGAATCGCCTTCGCAAACGCGTTTACCTTAGGAGCGGGGAGCTCGTATGTCAGCCCCGCCGAGAACGCGCTGCGGATGTCGAAATCGGAGGAACCTCTGTCCTGGTTTGAATTGCTTCCCGGTACGAGCGTAGTAGACGCCACTGAACCAGCGGATCCCGTATCAATTGAATGCGACCATGTGTACGAGGCGAGCGCCTGTAATCCGTGTGACAAGCGCCGCTCGAATTGGACCTGGGCGCCGTTATAATCCGATGTGGCCGCGTTGGTCACTAACTGCGCATGTGCAAGATTGCCGTTCGGTGAGAGCACATCTAGTGTCTTAAGCAGCCGTCTTCCTGCCGCGCCAATGTACGACGCAGAGAGCCTCTGCTCCTTGCCCAGCGCCTGCTCAACAGCGAAATTCCACTCCAGTGTATAAGGCAGTTGAAGATGGGGATCGAATGCACGTAGGATGCCGCCGTTACTCGCGCTTGGTGGCGCGATTGGAGGCGGTGCTGCATTGGCGGGACTCAGTGGAAACGTGGCCGTTCCACCCGCCCCCGGCCCAGGAACGAACGTCGTTGACCCAAAGGGATAGGCCGCATTATTAACCAGGTTGCCCATCTCCGATGTCGCGAGATCATAAAAAAGCCCAAACCCTCCACGAATTACTGTTTGTGAGTCTTGAGATTGCCGCAGCTGATAGGCGGTGCCGAGGCGAGGCGCGAAATTACCATATTTGGTCTCAAACAGGGGAGTACCGGCTCGTGCCAAAGCCAATTTTGACAAGTCGTTCAAATCAAAACCGGTCGCTGCAGAGAATGCTGGGCCATTGATGGATTGGGGCACGAATTCGGTGTCCCAGCGGACGCCGTAGGTCAAGGTAAGACGTCTGGAGATACGCCAGGTGTCTTGGGCATAGATGCCCAGATCGCGGAAGAGGAACGTCACGTTAAGATTAGAGGCGACGAAACTGCCATACATGTTTCCGTTTTCGAAAGATGGCACGTCGAAAAAGAAAACCGTCTGGCTATACTGGTTCGGCTTGTATTGTGGAGACAACCTTCGAAAATCAACTCCGAACTTCAAGGCGTGTGAACCCCTTTGCATAGACAGACTGTCAACGACATTTATCTGCCTCTGCAAGTTTCGCTCGGACTGACCTACCTGCAAGATACCACCGGGCAAAATGGAAAAAACCGCCAGGAAGAGTTGAGCATTCTGGGAGTTGAATTGGCTTGGGAACGGCAGAGACGAGAAGGGAGTCGCACCACCGAAGTTATCAAGGGAACCACTAGTATCGGCATTCGTTCTGCTGTAGTTAAACCGAACATCATTGGTCATCGCGGGAGATATCAGCCACGTGCCACCTACCGTTGCAGTCTGCGTTGTGATACGTGAACTGAACAGATCGTTTAATGACGAACCTCCCCCCCCACCACCTCCGCCGCGTTGAATAATTTCTGAGGGAGAATAGTTGTATCGCCCAAATAGGGCGAGCTTGTCACTTAGTCGATGGTCGATACGAATGCTGTAAGCGTCTAGCGAAGCCTTGTTTGAGAAGCTGGCATTAAAGTGAGCGATACCATTCGCGATATCGTCTGGCGTATTCGGAGTGGGCAGTGGGAAAGCGTTAAGGAACGGTTGAAGGGCCGTGGTCGCGGACTGGCGGGCGTTGCGATCAGGGACAAAGGTCAACGCGACTTGTGGCAAGCGAAGTCGAAGTCCCTCATAGGAAAAGAAGAAGAAAGTTTTATCTTTTAGAATAGGGCCGCTGAGTGTCCCTCCAAAATCGTTCTGGCGCTCCTCCGGCTTTGGGAGGCGAGGAACTGCACTGTTCCCAAACCAATCGTTGGCGTCAAACAGGTCATTCCTCAAGTAGTCGAATGCCGTGCCATGAATCTGGTTAGTCCCCGAGCGTGTGACGATCGATATCTGGCCGCCGGGTGTACGCCCGAACTCAGGAGCATACGTCGAAGTCTGAATTCGGAACTCTTGAAGAGCGTCAACTGAGACGAGGCTGTTCGTCCCACCAAGGGCACTGAACGAGCCAAGAGAGCCTCCTGGCCCACCGCCAAAGTTACCGACTGCGTTCACGCCAATTCCTATATTTGCGCTCACCCCGTCCACCATCCAGTAGTTAGAGTTGGCACGCTGACCGTTGATGCTGAACTGCCCCGAATCATAGGCAGTGCTAGGGGTGACAACCACTCCGGGCGTCAGCTGAATGAGCGTTTGAAAACTCCTCCCATTCATCGGCAGGTTCTCAGCGAACTGTCGATCCACAATCGTGCTAACCGTTGCGTCGGTGGTATTGATTTTCAGATCGTTTGCGCTTACAGTGACACTCTCCGCCATGGACCCAAGCTGAAGCCGAAAATTCTGTTCAATGTGATCCTGAACGTTGACAATCAGGCCAAGCAAGTCAATCTGCCTAAATCCCTGTTTCTGCACGCTGATTTGATATTGCCCAGGGCGAACGCTTGGAAAAACATAGATACCGGCATCGTTCGTAGCCGTGGTTGTCATCGTCCCACGCTCCACACTTTGAAGGCGTACTTCCGCTCCGGACACCGCGGCAGCCGTGCTATCTGTCACCAATCCTGAGACGGTAGCGGTCTCCGTTTGCCCCACCAGACCACAAGCAAACCAAGACAGGATGAATAGCGATACTCCAACGATCCGCAGGAAACGCGGCAGTGTCATCATGAAGTACACCCCCCTGTCTTTTTAGTGGCCGCCATTCGCGAAAAATTCGCCATCGAAAATTCAAATGACTTCGATTTGTCCGCAAGTAACCCGGAAGGACAATCATCGAACGTGATTTGTGGTTGAAGCGGAAGGGGGGAGGGGGGAGCGGAGAGCAGCTATGGATGGTTTGGCTGGTTTCCCCAGTACGCGTAAAGAATCTTCTTGCCGTGGGGTTCGTTGTGCTGTTTGCTGGCAACTTCGGTTGTTACAAACACTGAATTAATCTTGACAAGTACGCTTGGATCATCAAACGTCATCGCCCAACGACTTTGACCGTCGTCCTTGTGCAGAATCCCCAGGCTATGCGCCACCTCCTTAACACCAGCCTTCTCACCCCAGACATGAAAGACCATATTTGCCTTGAACTGCCCGGGGGCGTCCAAGTCATAGGCATAAAACACCAGTGATTTCCCTTCAATATAAAAAACTCGCCCAAACGACCGTTGCCGCTTTCCGTTCGAATCCGCATCGTAAACATCCACGATGTGCAGGTTCCGTGCAGCCACTAGATCACCCAACTCCAGCTTGGCCGACTTAAGATCGTTCTGACGTCGGAGCTCCTCTTCTGTCGTGTCAAGTTTCGCTGTCAGATCTTCGCTCATTTGTCTCTGCACACCAAGTTTGACTTCGGACTCAGCGAACCGCTCGCTGAGTACCTCGACCCGGCTTTGAAGTGCCGCTACCTTATCTTGCGCATCCTGAAGCTCGGCAGAGGATCGTTCCGATGCACCCTTCGCTTGGATCGTAAGCGCAGCGAGTTTGTCTTTGGCAGTCGTCAACTCATCGCTAAGCGCCTGTTTTTCGCTCCTCAAAATCGAAAGCTCCTGCTTCAGCTGAGCGAGCGTGCTTTCTAGCTCGGATTTCTGTGCCCCAAGCTGGCTCAGGCGATCAGCGTCATCCACCAACGAATTGCGTGCGGATGCAACCGTGCTTGGCGCCTGCACCTGAATGGGTTGCTGCGATGTGTGCTTGCCTTTCCACACGCCGGCATAGAAGACTGCAGTGCCAACAATCACGCAAACTGCCATCACCGCCGCGGAGCGCGACAGCAACCAAAACAGTCTTGATTTTGGCCCGGAGAGCACGGGTTCGACATGTCTGTCTTGTTCTCCACCCTGTTCTTTTCCGAACGTTGAGGATGGTAGCTTCTTGAGAAGAAATGGGTGCAGGCGCGGCCCTTCATTGATTTCGGCGACCAGCTCTTCCGAAGCAATCCGTGACAGGAACCTATCGCGCATGCCTTCCGGCGGCACAATGTCCGCTGCGGGCGCGCCATTTTCGGCGAGCAGTGGCATGACCTGCACGCTTACCTGCCCAAGAGACCACAGAAACTCACGGCACGAATCGCAGGTCGAGATATGTGCGTTCAATTCACTCATTTCTTTCCCGCCAAGCTGGGCCGTGGCAGCTAATGCACACATTTCTTCATAACGTCCATGCCTATTCGGCCACAGACGGATGGCAGCTCGCGCGAGTTTCTTATTGCTTTTCATGACCGTTCCCAAACGCTGCCCGAAGAGCCGCGAGGCCACGGTATAGATCGTGTCGAATCGCGTGAACAGATTCCCCCAAGCGGTCAGCAATTTCTTCCGCTGTTAGTCCCTCGTAGTAAGTCAACTTGACAACTGCCCGCTGACGTGGCTTGAGTTTTCCCAACATCTCTTCCGCGAGCCGCATGACTTCCGGCGATTCGCCCGCCACCGGGAAACTGGCCCCACTTTCTAGCACAGCTTCGAGTTCCTCCCAACGGTAGAAGTGGTTGGCAACAAGATGGCGCTTCCTATGCAAGGCCCCATGGTGGGCGAACTGCAAGAGCCATCCCTTAAGTATGCCCTTTCGAGTGTCAAAATTTGCCGCGGTTCGAAAGATGTCGAGAAAAACAATTTGGACAACTTCTTCGGCCTCGCCCGGATCTCGCACGATTCGCAAAGCTATGCTGAACACAAGATGGTGGTACCGGTCGAATAAAACTGTGAGGGCTTCTTGACGGCCGCTCTTAAGGAATTGCATCAGTTCTTCGTCGGAAAGATCAGAGATGTTGGAATCTGAGTCGAGGGGATAACAGTGAGCCACCGCGTGGACAGGATTGTCTTTCGCGCTCATGGCTTCATACACCTCAACTGAAAACCGTGAGTTCCTGATTGTGGTCGGGAAACCGACCACCCCTTCGCTCGTAAATTACTCGCCGTCGACCTTGCCGCGCACTCGGTCAAGCCGCGCTCTCCACAAATTTCCGGGGACAATCCTCCAACGGGACCGTTGGGACTCTTGCGCAGAGGACTGCGTTTTGACGTTCCGCTGCGCGGGCACATTTTTCGCCCCGAACGCCTTCTTGTCAAGGACGTGCTGCGGACGCCACGTGAGAAGTCTTTACAACTAAAGGCTTTATGGATTGACCGGGCAGCCGCGGCCCTGCAGTTACTGTTTAGAAGGCCCAACTCACCTGATCTACTTTGACCCGCACATAGCAAGCGACCTACTTGCACATCTTGTCGTCGAGGGCCAGGCAACGAACCAAGACGATGAAAGACGCCGAAGCAAGATGACAATTCCGCAACAATTAAAATCGACCGTGAGGTACTGCTATTTGATATTGTGCTCGGTTTCCCGACCACACAAATGCGTCCAATGGCTCCTGCACGAGCTTCACTTTCTCGAGGGGCTAGCCAAGGGACGCGAACTCGTCTGGGCACTGCGCGAGGGCTCACATTGCCATCCTTGTACGCCTGCACCTGCTGCCGCCCGCATCTGGTCCTTCACGCAGTCTTCTAGCCTCAGCGTCGGCCACTCGGCTGACCCATTCTGAGGCATTCATGCATTGCGGATTGTAGCTCCACGCACGCGAAACCACAGCAACAAGCAGATTGAGGACTGCTCTCTTTCCAAGTTGGCTTTTTCCGAAATAGCGGACTGCAACTTCTTGAAGTTCTCGACT
>Ga0137418_10001820_pt1 | contig 19538 bp, 24 predicted proteins | sample CZODoug3_1_2_16f_FD_122242 | JGI IMG/M metagenome (GOLD analysis project Ga0137418, IMG submission 122242) | Vadose zone soil fungal communities from Angelo Coast Range Reserve, California, USA - CZODoug3_1_2_16fungal (Hybrid Assembly) | ecosystem: Environmental > Terrestrial > Soil > Vadose...
AAGGCGTTACATCGCCTGCTCTTTCATCCGCAAGAGGGACTCATTGCTTGGCTGCTGGACCTCAAAGAAACCTTTGGCTGGGAACAGGAAATGAACGTCCGTCAGATGGCCCTGTGGTGCCAGAAAAACTGGAAGGACGTTGTTGAAGAGCTGAGTTCGGCGAATCAGAACGCATAAGCATCCGCAAACTGGGAAACCCGGGTAGCTTTACTCTCGTGGGAGCGAAGCGGAGGCAGGTTCGCCGGGGATTGGGGGCGCAGGGGAAAGGGGCGCAGGCCCTTTGCCCCTGCTTCCTGTATGTAGAGGAAGTTGTTTCGAAGACGTGGTTTCGACGCGTTAGGCCCAGTTTCCGGATAAGATTCCCGATGGTTGCATCCGGAGGCTTGATGCTCGCAGGCACAAAACGCCGATCTCCCACGTGGCAGCAGTCACTTCTCCTGGTCATTTTCGGCGGCGTTGTCGGCTATTCGTGCTTCGAAAACCTGGACATATGGGGCAATGGCCGTCAACATCAAGCTCTTTACGGGATTGGTTTTTTCGCTGGTATCGTGGCCTTCATCTCGGGAATCGTGAGCTTCCTCGCGATCGCCGTAAAAGCCGTCGCCTCGCCCACTGGATCAGGGTCCGCCATCGCCGCGCGGTCCCCCGCTATGCCTCGGCAGCCTCTTCCAAAGGCTGTCGTCGAACGCCAGGCGTCCATCCCGAGCAGTGCCGCAGCCACTCTTAGTTGGCTGCGCATTACCCTCGCTGCCGTAGTGGCTCTTGCCTGCATTGTTGTTCTGCGGGATTGGGGACGGCCCCCGCTTACCTCAAGTTACGGTCGCGCTTACTGGCTGAGTGCCGTTTTGACCTTGTTGCTGAGTCAACTACCCTATGCCGTCGCGCTCGTCCGAACCTGGAAGGTGCCCGACCGGACCGGTCTTGCGCTTGCCATTGCCGCAGGCGCCACACAGGTGCTCGGCACATTCTTCGCCGATCTGCGATACCATGCGCTTCGGCTGGACCCGTGGCCGTGGCTGAGCGGTTCACTCGGTTTTGCCGTGGTCCTATTGGCATCCCTGGCGTGGCGGCCCTTCTTTTCCCGCAAAGGCGATGCCGGTCTTCTGATTTCCATTTTCTTCGGCTTCGTCGCCTACACCGCACTCGCGCAAATAGGCCTTGCTATTTTCGCGCGCATGCATCTCCTATGACAGTCGCGGTTATCGAGTTTGCTCCTTGGCCTTCACGTAGACGGCTCTACTCGCGAAAATACCCTCTCACTCCTTTTTCTCATCCTGAGGGGGATTATGTTTCTTGCGCATGGATGCCGCGGGGTTTGTAGGGACGCGCGGGCACCACGCCCATTCCGTAGTGCACCGCGAACTCTTGATACGTGGGATTGAGATCGGGATCGTAGCGGCAGGCGCGGCTCACTGCCGTTTTCGTGTTATCGGGTACCGCCAGAGTCGGCACCCATCTGGAGTGCTTCCGGATCCCATACGTCGGCAAGCGTTGACAGTTCTCGAGGATGTTGTCGAGAATATGGTCAGTGCGCTCTGGGGCGCCCCCTGTCCGCGGCAAGGGAGATGACTTCCACCCAGCCGGTTAGCACCAAGATTCTCCGAACCTTCTTTCAGCCTGTATTCAGCGGACTTCAGGCAACGTAACGGAAGGAAGGTTTTCATGAGCAGACAGCTCACCCCGAAAAGCAACCTGGATACCCTCAAGAAGGAAGCCAAGCGCTGGCTCAAAGCCCTGCACGCCAACGACGTCGAGGCGCGCAAACGTTTGCTATGTGCCTACCCCAAAGCTCCTGCTGAACCCGGCTTGCGCGATATCCAACATGCACTCGCACAGGAGCACGACCTTGCGAACTGGGCAGAACTAAAGGACAAGCTCAGTGAGTATGCGCTCGCCAACCGCAGCCACGCGGAGCGAGTCGCCGAGTTTATGGAGCACGCGGTTCTCACCTACGGAATCCCGCCGGGCACTGAGGACTGGGATTTCGGGCACCCGGACAACCCGGCGCGACGGCTTCTAGCCGCACGCATCCTGCGGCAGTACCCGGAAGTGGGGCGCGACAGCATCCACACTGGGGCTCTGTGCGGAGATCTGGTGACGGTCGAACGCTTCTTGTCGGAACGACCAGCGGCCGCGTCAGAGAAGAGGGCCCCCCGACGCTGGGAGCCGTTGCAGTATCTGTGCTACGGACGCCTCCCGATTGCAGCGGCGAGCGAAAACGCGGTCGCGATCGCACGGATGTTGCTCGACGCAGGAGCAGATCCCAATGTCTATTTCACCGATGGAGAGAATCACTTCTCGCCTCTGACCGGAGTGCTTGGCGAAGGTGAGCGCTCACCCACGGCTGTACCGCCACACCCACAAGCCGAAGCGCTTGCGCTGCTGCTACTCGAACGAGGTGCAGATCCACATGATCTTCAAGGTCTGTACAACACCTCCCTGTGGCGCGACGACGATCGCTGCCTGGATCTCTTGTGGACGTATGCTGTGAAGTCGGACGCCACCGCGGTCTGGATGCATGGCGGGAAGAGCGAGTTCGACTACCTACTCGACATCGCCGTAAGCCGGAACCACCTGAAGCGCGCGGAATGGCTTCTGAAACACGGCGCGAATCCCAACGCGATCGGGCACTACAGCAAGCGGAGCTTGTACAAACACGCGGTACTTCTGGGACTCACAGCGATGGAAGCGCTGCTGGTTCGTTTCTGCGCCGAACCTGCCCGGCTGGAGGGACACGAAGCGTTTCAGGCCGCCTGCATGCGACTCGACCGCCAGGCAGCACAGGCGCTGCTTGAGCAGCACCCCGGGTATCTGAAAGCTCCGGAACCGATGATGGCGGCAGCGAAGCACGACCTGCGGGACGTGGCTGCGCTCCTGCTCGACCTAGGGATGTCTCCCGATGTGGACGACCACGGGCACCGCCCTCTTCACACGGCCGCCTCGAGCGATTCGCCGAGTGTTGCCGCGCTGCTTATCCAGTGCGGTGCAGAGATCGATGCGAGAGAACCAAAGTACGGAGGGACTCCGCTCGGTTGGGCGAGGCACCACGAGAGGCCGCGCATGATCGAGCTGCTGAGTCGCGTTAGTCGAGACGTCTTCAGTCTCGCTGCAACAGGAAACGTCGAGCGACTACGCCAAGTGTTGACTGCCGAGCCGGAGCTGGCAAGAACAGTGAATTGGAGCATGACTCCGCTCTTCTGTCTGCCCGAAGACGACGATCAGGCCGTCGAGATCGTCGAGCTCTTACTTGCTCACGGTACCGACCCGACGATCCGGAACCGGGACGGGGCGACTGCGGCGGATTGCGCAAGAAAACTCGGACTCGATGACGCCGGCGAGTTGATCGGTTCCGCGAGTGGATGAGTGCAGTAACTCCTCCGCCGACAACTCCTGCATCACGAGCTAGCAGGAAGTTGTTCCAGTAAACCCGAACGCATCATTACTTCCGGCTTGCCGACCACCCGGGAGTTGGCCAGACCACTCAATACAGCCAGGCAGTACAATAAGACACGAGGATTGGTGCGCGGGCATGTTCAGAAACGCTCGACTTTCCTATCTTTCGGAGGAAACACAAGCGACCAGAGTTGCGGCGTAGAACTATCAAAGTCGAATGCGACAGCATAACCGCCATCGCGTGATTTTTGGACGCGAGTGACGGTGCCGGGTTGCTCCACCCCTGACTTTGGGTTCACCAGCCCTATACGCTGCCCGACTTCCAGCTTGGTTTCCACTGTGAAAATGCAGCTATGAGCATTGACCACAAGTGTGAAACCGTCTCGCCGCAGGTTCCTGCCGTCAGGCATGCGGACATGAATGAGCACGGGAATTTGTAGCATCACGCGCTGGCTCCTGCCCCGCTCATGGGCCCCGATTTCCCCTGGTAACCGCTTCCCCTCTGCCCTGGCGGATCGAACTTCCCTCACTGCGGGCTCCGCGTACATTCACCGCATGATTGCCGCAGTATCTTTACAAATGCCGGCGAATTTTAGAAAAGAATTCCTCTGCTTGGTATGCCAAGCACTCTCATGGACTCCGGTTAGCGCCCTCCTGCGTGTATCTCAGATCTTGGACTTCTGCATTGCTACTGCAGGACCCAGGCACCCGTTTTTTCAATGAACCGGAACGCGTACCGCGGGTAGCTCGCTTCGCTGCCTTGAGAGCGCACCACGCGAGCCTTGCCGACCAACTGCTCGCCTCCGCTCCTCAAAAAGACCTGCACACTGGAATTCTTAGCGAGCACCGCGGTACAACCGCACAGAAATGACGAGAGGGCGACGTTTTCGGTGACAGTATCTTCTTCAAATAGCTTACCGTTTGCGGCATCGCCAATAAGCTTAATTGGCACACGCAGTCCCACGCGGACTTCGCTTCTGCGCTCTTCGCGTTTGGCGCCCAAAACCCTCGCCAAGCTTGACCTCAAGCCATCGAAATCGATCGGCTTTTCGAAGTAAGCGGTAGCGCCAAGATCTTTGCAAAGCGCCTTCGTCGTGCTTCCGGCCTCTCCGCTAACCACAAATATCGGGATCAATTGTGTAAAGGTCATCGAAGCGAACGTGCGGCATAACTCGAACCCGGAAAACCGCGGCATTCGCAAATCCAGCAAAATGGCGGCAGGCTTAGTCTGCATGGCCAAGGCGAGGGCCTGCTCAGGATCGCCGGTGTCGATGACTTCGTAGGTATCCGAAAGATTTATCCGCATGAGCCGGCGCACCGCTTCTTCGTCATCGACCACCAAAATTTTCTGCATTGCGTCGTGTCTCCTATCGTTGTGGATTAGTGTCAGCGCCCGCCGGGGCCGGTTTTGGTGCCGGTACTGATGCGGACCCGGGGCTATCCAGAATTTCGCGGACTTTGCGCGTCAATACGTCCTCAGTGAACGGTTTGTGCAGCAAGTGCGTCCCTGCTTCAAGAACACCATGCCCTGCGATGAAGCTATCCGTGTACCCCGACATGTACAGCACTTTCATTCCTGGCTGCAGCGGTGCAAGGCGTTCGGCGAGCACTCGCCCATTGATTCCGGGCATTACGACATCCGTCAGCAATAGGTGAATAGGCCCGGCATGACTCCGAGCGGCCGCAAGTGCTTCCGTTCCGTCTGCGGCTGTCAGGACCTTATAGCCGCTATCTCGCAGAAACATGTGTGCTAGTTTTCGCAGCGGCTCGGCGTCTTCGACCAATAGAACAGTTTCCGAGCCGCGAATGTTTGCGGGCGGAGCGATTTTCGTCTCCGCCGTCGAAACGGTTTGCCCGACGCGAGGGAGGTAGACAGAAAAACGAGCCCCCTTGCCTTTTTCGGAGTCAACCGCAATGTACCCTCCGCTCTGTTTCACCACGCCATAGACGGTCGCCAGACCAAGTCCCGTTCCCTTGTCTCGCTCCTTGGTTGTAAAGAACGGCTCGAAAATTTGCGACTGAATTTCGGGATCAATGCCGGTTCCAGTGTCGCTGACGGCGAGCATTACGTATTGGCCAATGCGCGAGCCGGGATGTTGACGGGTATAGGCAAGGTCGAGATCCACGTTAGCGGTTTGAAGCGTCAATTTGCCGCCATCGGGCATGGCGTCTCGGGCGTTGACGGCTAAATTCATGATCACCTGTTCGACTTGGCCGTGGTCGGCCTTCACCTGTGCTAGTGCTGGGTCTAGGTTCAGCTCCAGCGCCACGTCTTCCCCGATAAGGCGCGGAAGCATCTTTTCCATATCGGATAGAAGGGTATTGAGGTTCAAGATGACAGGTTCAAGGACCTGTTGGCGGCTAAAGGCCAGAAGTTGACGCGTCAAGGAAACCGCGCGCTGACTCGCTTTCTCAATTTCCTCGGCATGTTCAAACAACAAGGGATTCGCACTGCCAAGGCTGCGCTTCAGCACCTGACTGTAGCCGATAATGACGCCTAGAAGATTATTGAAGTCGTGGGCAATGCCACCGGAGAGCCGGCCAACCGCTTCCATTTTCTGCGCCATACGAAGTTGCCGCTCCAGCACGCGTCTTTCGGTGACGTCCTCGGCAAAGACTTCCAGATAGGTCACCGCGCCAGTCTCATTCTTTACCGGCCAGCCGCTGCATCGCACCGTAATGGGCGCACCGTCCTTGCGCTTCCACTCGAGTTCAAGGTCCTTGAAGGATTGCTCTTGGACAACCGTCTGAATGAATTTTTCATGTTCGGAGGCATGGCGATAGATCTGGGTTCCCGCGTTGGTTTGAAGCAACTCCTCGCGCGAATCATATCCGAGCATTTTCTGGAGCGCTAGATTCACCACAATCAAATCGCCGGCGATACTTGCCCGGTAGATACCGTAGGGCGCGTCTTCGACAACCGATCGGAAACTGGACTCCGAACGTTCCAGGGCTTCGGCAGCTCGCTTCCGCTCCGTAACGTCACGATTCACGATCACCAATTTTTCAGGGTCGCCTTTGGAATCGCGGATTACACTTGCCGTGGATTCCAGCACTCTCCAACTTCCGTCTTTATGGCGAACGCGATATTCGAGGGGCCGGCCTATGCCAGAGCGCCGTGCTTCCTCACCAGCTTGTCTTACACGATCGACGTCCTCAGGATGAATTTGAGCAAAGGAGGATGACTTTTTTAGCTCGTCGAGTGAATATCCGAGAACTTTCTCGTAAGAAAGGCTGTTGAAGATCCGGTTCCCCTCCATGTCGACGACGGCGATCAGGTCGGCGGCATTTTCTGTGATCAGCCGGAACAGTTCCTCTCCCTCGATTAGTTTGCGACGCATCCGGTGAATCTGCAGTTGCTGGTATAGCGTGTAAATGTCAAAGATAAGCACGAGAGCGACAAGGCCGCGCACCGCCTGAGGAAGCAGGGAAGAGGCGTCCTCTTGCTCGCGCAACAAAAAGGAAGCCAGACCCGCGGTCAACAGCAACGTGACGACCACGGCAGCTGACCAGAGAAACCACTCACGCCGCTCGATTCGGCCAATGTTTATACTGGCTTGGGTTGACATGGCGTTTTTTCCGATGCGCCCCCAGGATCATGGGCATCCGCAAAATGGTGAAGTTGAATACTTGCCTCTCGCACGGCGTTAGCGTCGTCAACGGATGCGAAGCTCAAGCCGCCGGAGTTCGCGAAAGTATTAATCTGCACGCTTGCGGCTTCCTCTCGAATCGCTACCCACTCGTTCACAGCAATCGTGAGGAACACGTTCACGACGGTTCGGTCGAACAATTTGCCCGCTCCGCGCTGAATTTCGTCGCGCGCGGCCTCGAAGGGAATGGCAGAACGGTATGGCCGGTCCGAGGTCATGGCGTCAAAACTGTCGGCCACGGCGAAGATCCTGGCGCCCAGCGGAATTTCCTCGGCCTTCAACCCCGCGGATATCCGCTGCCGTCCCATCGCTCGTGATGCGCAAGAATGATTTCTGCCGCGTCCGCGAGAAACGGAATGCTTTTGACCAAGTCATAACCCGTCTGCACGTGGCGCTCCATCACTTCGCGCTCTTGTGGTGTCAGAGCACCGGGCTTCAGAAGAATCCCGTCGGGGGTGGCTAATTTCCCGATGTCGTGCAGCCACGCTCCCATGCCGAGGTTCCGGACTTCCTTCTCCAACCCTCCGATGGCTTGCGCAATCTTGATGGAATACCAAAAAACTCTGCGTGAGTGACCTGCAGTTGGACCGTCCCGGAGGTCAATGGCGCTGCCCAGTGCTTCCAGGGTCGCCGAATAACTGTGTTCCAATTGGGCAATGGCCGTTTGAAGCTGCTGCGTGCGCTTGGCGATCATCTCCTCTAAATGGCGCCGGTAATTTTCCAATTCCTGCTGGAGAGCTTTCTTCTGGAAGGCGCGTTCCAGGCTGGCCAAAACCATGTCCAGCTGAAAAGGTTTTACGAGATAATCGTCAGCGCCTTGCCTCATGGCGTGGACTCCGACGCGGACATCATCCACGCCGGTAGCGACCAGAAAAACCAATTCGGGATATTTGCGCTGTACCTCAGCGAGAAGCTCGAGCCCGGAGAGTCCGGGCATGCGCAGATCCGAAATCACCGCGCTGAACCGTCGACTTGGCAAAACGTCGAGGGCCGCTTGAGCGTTGCCCGCGCTTTCGTTCGCAATTCCCGCTTGCGACAACATCACTCCCAGCATTTTTCGAACAGCTGGTTCGTCGTCGACGATCAAGACGCAGTCTGTCGAGGGTTTCATTCGGTCGGATTTCGCGTAGTGAGCAAATCGACCTTTGAGTTCGTGGCCTGGATACGCTTGGAAAGCGCTCGGACGCCATCTCGATTTAGCATATTTTGCGTGAACAGATCTACGAGTTCTGACTCCAGAAGGATGTAACTTTCGACGACGAAGACAGCGCGCTTACCGGGGGTGTGGAATGGACCACGGAAAGCAATTCCGTGAATTCGGAGCGAATTTAAGACATCAGCAACGGATACCGGCACAGAACTACTTGCGGTCTTCGCCATGACTGGTCCCTCACAGCGCTCTTCACGCATACTCGGCGCACGATTGCAACAGTATCTTCGCGAATGCCCATCTATTTCAGGAAAGAGTCCTGCTGGTTGCTACACCAATCAGCTTGACAACCCCACTCACTGGGACCAGCAACCGCAAAGTTAGCAAATACAGGGCAGCGGGACACAGATCCCGGTGTCCCTAGAGAAACGGGCCGTTAGACTGGGTTTTTTCTCGAAATCAGTGGTCGTACTCTGAAGTGACTGGACCGGGCTTGGCCACTTGCAGCATATATCGGTGCCACAGACGCGATCTGACGGCGTAGGTTAGACTGATTGCACCCAGCGTGATGCAGACTGCACCCAGAATCAGCATCGCAACCCCGCTCGTCGATTTGTTTGCGATCCCTTCCTGCAACATGAAGAGTCCCGCGACCAGTAGTGTTGCGGATATGACGATTTCCAAGAAGGTCCATACTCTTTTTATTGATGGCACTTTTCCCATCGGGGTTCTCCTTCTAGGTAGCCGTATGGGTTGGGGGTCGATGAACGGCTGGCAACAACGATGTTCCTGTTCAGTTCATTCGCGATTTTGTGATGCCAAAGCGCTCTTTGGCAGTGTGATATCTCCAACTCGCGCAGTAGCCTCAACCGCAGAGAGCTCCCGGAAAACCGGCTTCGAGTAGACCTTCTTCATCTTCGCACCGCAGTGACACCGGAGATTCGAGTCTTCCTCCCTCGAATTCTTCACCACCTCGATCTCATCGCGGCAATTCGGATTCTGGCAACGATACTGCTGTCCCTTCTGTATGCTCATTTTCCTGTTCCTCCGGAGAGAGCTATAGCCACCGACAGCGTATCCTCTACTGCGCATTAAGAACGAATTTTTGGATTTCTTGATTGGTACTCCAATCAGGGGCCAGGCACTTGAAGGTCCATTCCACATGACCATGCGATCCGAGAGAACTCCGCGTTGGTCATCGGTGAACGATTGCGTGCATGGCGCGAGTACAAGGCACTTTCCCAGGATGACCTGGAGGGGTGCCTTGGACTTACTCGCTACTATATATCTCGAGTAGCGAATGGTTTTACGATCCCGAAGCTTGAAAATTTTGAGAGGTTTGCCCTGGCGCTCGAAGTGCCCGTTTCTCAACTGGTCCATGAAGAGGAGGACCCGTACCCGCCACCCAATCTTCCAGCGAGCAAAAAATGCAGGGGGGCCTTCGGGGGGTTGTCCAAAAAAATCTCCGTCTATTAGAACGGTTCAATCTTTTGTTTGGCCAGATCCTGGATCGTGATAGGCGAGTTGCTCGCCGGTTTAGCTCGCAGAATGACAAAAAGGATGAGTCCCTGGTTCCCGGCGGAGGAAAAGTGTAAGCCAAGAAACAATGCGCAACCCTTGCGGCCCAACGGTTCGCGGCGAATTCCCCGACGTGAAAATGCAAATATTGGAAGACGGAGTTTCTAACAAGACCAAGATCGAAGAAAAAGATAGGCATGTGGGTTGTGAGGTCTGCTTGCTATAGCAATCACGTTTGTCGGGGATTTGTTGATGAATCAGAGCTGGCCGCTTTTGTGTTCGACTGTTCTGATTGTCAAAGCAAGCAAGCTTCCTTAAGAAAAATTCAGTCTGCATATGGTGTTCCGCCTTTTGTGCTTCTATAGCGCTCACTGGGCATACAGCCCAGATTCTAGCCTTAGGAGGCACAATGTACTTTCAGAAACTCAGCAGTTTTGGCGTTGCAGTGCTTGCATCAATCTCTCTGGTGGCGCCGTCAGTAGCCACAAGAGGTCAGCAGAGGCCGGACCAGAAATGCGCCGGCGCTTCAGCCGAGACGTGGGTAGCAGATGGTGGTGCACCAGTGCCGCCGGTACCGCCACCCCCGAAGCGGAACGGTGCCGCCAATCCACAATTGACCCTACTGGCAGACGGGGGGGCCCCGGTTCCACCGGTTCCAACGAAGCCGCCCGCCAGCTACGCAATCGCCGACGGTGGTGCACCAGTGCCGCCGGTACCGCCACCCCCGAAGCGGAATGGTTCCGCCAATCCACAATTGACCCTGCTGGCAGACGGGGGCGCCCCGGTTCCACCGGTTCCAACGAAGCCGCCCGCCAGTTACACAATCGCCGACGGTGGTGCACCAGTGCCGCCGGTACCGCCACCCCCACGCCTTTCATCAACGGTGACTCCACAGGCTAACCTCACAGCGGATGGTGGTGCCCCGGTCCCGCCTGTTCCTCCGAAGCAACCACAACCGTCGATAGCTGATGGAGGAGCACCTGTTCCACCGTTGCCGCCAGGACCGAAAGGCCAACTAGCGTCGTTCGTGGTCTAACAAAATGGTACGGCAAGCAAGGGGAAGGATCTGGGTACCTTCCTCTTGCCGCCGTGATAGCATGCGGGGCAGTAAATTACCTGGGTGTCCATGGCAACGAACTTTATCTGGTGGAGCGCTGTCGCGCTTGAAGCTGTCCTACTGTTCCGAGGTGCTTCCGAAGGCCTCTTGCGAAAATACCCTCTCTTTTACTTTTACATTGGCTGTATTCTTGCCACGGAATTTCTTCGCTTTTGCTGCTATGAATTCACGCCGAGCAAATATCAGGCCTTCTATTGGAGTACAGAAGTCGTGACTATTGCTGCGAGCTATGGCGTGATTATCGAAATCTTCAGACGCTCAGTGAGACACCATCCCGGAATCGCACGCATGGTTCAGGCAGTTCTGCTCGTCGTATTTGTTCTCGCCCTTTCTTATGCAGCAACTGATCTGCTATTCGTTGGAGCCATGTCATTCGCCCGCGCCACGGCTGAGCTTGGCCGGGATCTCCGCTATATCGAAGGCGCTCTCCTCCTTGTGTTGCTGTGGCTCTTTGGACGCTACCGACTTTCGCTTGGACCTGATCTTTTGGGGTTGATCATTGGCTATTCGTTTTGGATTGGATTCAACATAATGAATTTGGCTTTCTTATTTTTGCCTGGCAATGAATTCTCGATAGGTCTAAGGAAACTCCTGCCGCTAACCTTCGTTGCGACTCTGATTGTGTGGTGCGTGGCCCTCTGGTCTTGGCAACCAGAACCCGCGCTCCCGGCGATTGAACTTGAGCGCGACTACGAGCTTCTGGCGGCGAGGAGTCGATTGCTACTAGCTCGCACATCCAGCCGCCTTGCGAGGATTACCCGACCATGACGACGCTAGCTCCGATAGTAGCTCTTGGGGTGTTGATCCTGGTTTTCGGCGGCCGACTCCTTGTTCAGTCCTTGAGCGGAAGAAGAAACCGGCCCGTAACGATCGAGGATTTCTCACTGGCCCGCACTGCTCTTGATTCGATGTCTCTGGAAGCGACGGCCACAAGGAGAATCTTTGCAATCGATGATATGGAGTTCATCGCGAGCAAAGGCGCCTTGGAATTGGAGCAGTTCTTCGTGAAAGAGCGTCGGTCGCTTGCTGTAAGGTGGCTTCGCGCAACTCAAAAGCAAGTCGCGCAGCTCATGGATCTTCATCTGAGATTAGCCAGCTATACTGTTGAGCCTAGTCCAAGATTCGAGTTCAGGCTCGCGATCAACTATCTGTGTTTTGTGGTTGTCTCGAACGCCCTTTTGGTGTTGGTGTGGTTGCGCGGTCCTTTCAACGCTGCGAGGATTGTGAGTTATACGCTTAGCGTTGCGGATTATTTCTGCTATGTGTTCAATACCCGCCTTGACAAAACTGACGCGGTGAAACTGGGTGTCGCCAACTTGCCTCGGAGCGTTTAGTGTTATCAATCATTGCACGGAATATTTTCGACCTCGGATTCCCTGGACCGGAAACTCCGGTGCCAGGCTGCTTCGACTCGGGATTCAGGTGCAGACATTTCCGCCACCAATGAGACAATGAATACAAAGGCCAGACGGGATTTCCGAACGGAGACCGCGGCCGCCCTTCGAGCGACGGTCCTATGTTATTATCGACAAGAGATGATAATGTACCGACGATCGCTTCACTAAATTGACAGGATACATTCTTTCGCGGCGCCGCGGGACGAGGAAGAGCATGATACAGGTATATCGTTTGCTGAAACGAAAGCATCTGGTGATTGGCGAGCGTAGTGTGGTGCGGCAATCGAGTCTAGCCGCGGTGACTGGCTAAGAAGAGACTTCATGGACCCTGGGACACGACTCAAGGAGGTTCGCAGCCGATTGGGAATCACGTCGCGCGAAGTCGCGCTTTTCAGCAAAACCATTGCCGAGGCAGAGGGCAATGCCGAATTCCTGATCTCCGGCACCTGGGTGACACAAATCGAAACTGAAGAAACGGCTATGCCCAGCATCTATAAGCTGTTTACACTCGCCGCTATCTACGGCCTGAGTTATCCCGAAGTACTTGCGCTGTACGGCCTTGACACGAAGAAGTTGAAAAAGTACCACTCTGAACTGCCGATCACGAAAACCCACATTACAGGATATGGCTCAGGAGAGGAGCGACCTCGCTCGTTTGAGATTCCCATACGGTTTGACGCAGGCATGAATCTCGGCAAAACGAACTTGCTCCCACGGATGATTGAATCCTGGGGAACGGTTCCCTTGGAATTTATTCAGCACTTTGACTCGCGGCATCGCTCATACGGTTTTGTTGGCCTGAAAGATTACACGCTCTATCCTCTGATTCGGCCAGGATCGTTCGTCGAGATCGACCCTGAAGTCAAAGATCCGCAGCATGGGATAGCCCGATCAGAGTACGATCGACCTATCTATTTTGTTGATCTTCGGAACGAATATGCATGCGCGTGGTGCGAGCTGGTGCAAGGCAAGTTGCTTCTCCTGGCACACCCACTGTCTCCCGTTAAGACTCGTATGTTTGTGTTTCCCAGAGAGGCCGAGATCATTGGCCAGGTAACGGGCGTTGCAATGCGGCTGGGTGTTTCCCTGCGTGAATCCCCCCCCGAGACTTCAAAACTTCCATCGCAACCTTGACGTTCGATCTGAATAACTCCGCGACCAATCGATCACAAACTGACGGTATCATCACGCGATATGCTTCAAGCGTTTCCCACGCATTGACGGTTTTTTCCAAATCGCTGCGCGATGAGCGAATAAACCGTTCCACCTGGCCCAGAACAGATTCCAGCGGAGATAAGGCAAGACGGTTGAAAACTTCCTCGTGGCAGCCTGCAAGTGCAGCGCTCGCCGCTTGCTCTGAAAACGAATGGGCCAGACCTTGGTGATAATATTCACCCGTATTGAAATCTCTCAGGGAGGACAGGTATATGAGGCGGCCAAAGTCGTAACCAATCGGCTCCAACGTCCGGAGTCTCAGATCTTGTTTTGCTGCCTCGACATCCAACCGGATGACTCGTCCCATAGGCTCCGATAATACTGAATTCCACGCCGAAGCGAACGAGAAAACGCGTCCGCGCCTCGGCTATCGCGGCACGGCTCACAGTGCAGGGGTCTGAATCCAGGTTTTATCCGAGGCAGTGCTTGCTACAGCAATCAAACCGCTAGAAACATCAACGTGGACTTCCGCTCCGTCAGGTAAGCTCTGGAGCCTTATTGCGGCTGTTGGCTCGCCAAACACGCATTTAGCCTGTATCGGGAAGTAACCGGAACTTCCAAGGTCAGGATTTTCTTGTGTGGTTTCCGTTCCTGAACTGCCTTGCAACTGCGAGGAGTATCTGTCGGTCCTTCTCAGACATCCGACTCAGGGATTGACACATTTTGTTAAACATCCTTTGGCCCTTTCCCTGAGATGCCCAATCCTTCTTTCCCGTGGGGGAAGGCGGTTTCGTAGCAGGTCCGACTTCATTGTCATAGAAGAGTTGATAGAGCGGCAGCTCGAGAGCCCGCGCAAATTTTTCCAGCGTTTCAATTGCAGGAACAGTATGCCCGTTCTCGACGCGCGAGATATAGCAACGCAGCAGTCCCGTCCGCCTTTCGATATCGCCTTGAGATAGGTGCTTTGCTTCCCTGACTTGGCGGATGCGTTCGGCAAGATACATGGCAGCCTCCGGTTGTCCTCTATTGAGATAAGTACACCGCTAATGAATAGACACTATAACGTGTCGTAGTGCAATAGTAAATATACATATCCACTGAAATCCACAGAGCTGACCGCTTGACCTTCTTCGCCCGTGGGTGTGTAGTTCCGGTGCATCTTGCGCAAGAGGGGGTGTCCATCGGTGGCTTCTGGAAAGTTCTCGGATGAGTCGGCCCTCAATCTCGAACTGATTAAGAGGTACCACCGTTGGCTCGAGGTTCAGGAGTACTCCTTTGAAACCAGGCGTTTCTATACGCGCGTCGCGGGTAGCTTTAGCAGGTATATGGGGCGTGCGTCGTTAGTCCTTGCGAATCATTTTGACATCCGGGATTTTCTTGTGAGTGCGGCGAGACAGGGGCACATCCGGTTTACGCTGAAGCATGAGTTGCACGCGTTGCGGGTCTTCTTTGATTTTCTGAACATGGGAGGAATGGTTCCTTGGGTTGCACCAAGGTTCGTGAAGATTCGGACACCCATTCCAAGGGTCCCCCGGTACTTGTCCGAGCAACAGGTTCGGAGAGTCTTTGATGCGGCTCGCAATCCTCGGGAGCGTGCAATGGTCGAGTTGCTTTATGGCTCGGGTATCCGTCCAGGCGAGCTGGTTTCAGTTCGCATTCAGGACATCGATTTCACTGCCGGACGGATTCTTGTTCAGGGTAAGCGTGGGACGCGGTATGTACTGTTTGGCAGGAGCGCGGCGAGGGCGTTGCGCAAGTATCTTGCCGGCCGCACGAGCGGGTTTGCGTTCGCGGATGGGCGGCCGGCACAGCAAATCTGCACTTATCCCGGTTCGGCAGGTGGGTGGCGGTGTCGCTGGAAAATCTACGACGACCAGGGACGCTTTGTTCGTCACCAGTCCGCTTTTATCGGAGAGAAATGCAAATTCGATCGTGCGCGCGCGTTGTCGATGTTCAAGCGGATGGCCAAGGCGTCGGATTTGTCGCGAAAGCCAGGGCTTCGGCAACTAGCTCCGGATTCGATAACGAACACGCTGAAACAGCTTGGTGCGCGAGTAGGTATTCCACTGTCGGCGTATAGGCTGCGACATAGCTTCGCGACGCACATGCTAGATCACGGCGCCGACATACGAGTGATTCAAGAGTTGTTAGGTCACGGACGAATAAGTAGCACACAGGTCTATGCGCAGGTGAGCAAAGCAAATTTGGTGAACACGTTTCGGCGGTGCCACCCGCTTGCCTAATGCGCTCTACTTTGGAGGGGGACCCGACATGGGGAATTTCTCAGCGGGCATAGCTCGCGGTGTTTTGCCACACTGGGGTCTTTCTCGAGATGTCTTCGCGAAGCTCAGGGCGGTTGTTCCCCGGTCTTACTTCGACCGAATGCGTGTGTACTTCGAGCTGTACGGATGCCTCGTCTGCCAGAGCAAGAAGGGACCTTACTTCAGTTGTGGGATGTGTCGGCGTTGTTCCGTTCGTGTGCGGGATAGGTTGGGTCGTTGTGTCCGGGTGCTCGCGAAGCGGCAGAGCCAGAACGTGGAACCCATTTCAACCGGCATGGCGACCAAGATTCGCAGCGCGCGGTCACTCCTCGCCGATCTCAGAGTACCTCGGGCAATAGGCAGCCGCCGCAGCGTCGCCGCTTGCGCAGCGCCGCGAATGATAATGCTTCGGTTGGCGGATGAGAAGAGCAGTGTGAAACGAAATTGCACGAAGTAACCATGCCCGGTCGCTCGTTGAATGAAGAATTGGTAAGACGATTCTCGCGTTGGCTGTTCGCCCTTAACTACTCCCAATGCACGTTAGACAAGTATCCCCGCACCGTTCGGCGATTTGTCGCGTTCTTGCATCCAAAGAAAGTTATTAAGGTGACGCATTTTGACGTGCAGGAATTCTTGGCATACTCGGCTGCACAGGGGAAAAGGCCCAGGCTAGTTAGAGACCAGCTTTATGCGCTGCGCGTGTTCTTCGATTTCTTGAATCTTGGCGGCCTTGTTAAGTGGGCGCCACCACGAGTGGTTCAGATGCGACCGCTAGAGAGACACGTCCCACATGTACTCACAAAGGAACAGGTGGATAAACTCCTCGGCGCTGCGTGCACGGATTACGAACGAGCTTTGCTGGAAGTACTCTACGGGACCGGTTGCCGTACCGGTGAGCTTCGCTCGATGCGGATCGAGGAGATAGATTTTCACTATCGGAGGATACGGGTTGCAGGAAAAACCGGTGTGCGGGTCCTGCTCTTTACTATGCCTGTGGCGAGGGCATTACGCAGGTACATCGGCAGCAGAAAGTCGGGTTTCTTGTTCATTGAGCAAAAGCCCCAGCAGCGGATTCGACCCATACGCGCACCAAGGGGCGAATGGCACTGTAGTTGGAAAGTCTACGACGAGAGAGGCCGGTGCGTGCTGACGCGGCGCAAATTCATTGGCGCGCGAAAGAAGATGGGCTACTTAACTGCTATGCATCATTTTTTAAAGCTGGCGGAAGGAGACAATTTAGTTCGACCCCTAGGCGTTCGCCCTTTGTGCCAGTCCGTGATTCAAAAGTCAGTTCGTAGGATCGGTTTGCGCTTGGGTCTGCGCGTAACTCCATATTCCTTTCGCCACGCTTTTGCCACTCATTTGCTAGATAACGGAGCAAATCTCCGCGTTATTCAGGATTTACTTGGGCATAGGTCGATCAACAGCACGGAAGTCTACACGCACGTTAGCAAACGACAATTGCAACACACATTTGAAGAGTGCCATCCAAGAAATTAGGGGCAGGCACATCGAAGGGTTGTCCATGGGGCCGAGCAGCGAAACCCACACAAAGAGAATCGCTTTCTTTCCTCCTTGGTTTTTGGAGAAGAAGGAGCTAAAAAAGATTCAAAGGATGCTTCCCGATTTTTATCATAAGAGGCTGCGCTACTACTTTGACTCTTTTGGTTGCATCCGATGTGGTCGAAAGGATGTTATCTACTGTTGCGGCGGACTCTGTTCGGGATGCCAGTGGACAATCTATAATCGTCTTCGGAAATCCGACAAAGAAATGAAGCGACACTATAGTGCGAGTAAGGCTCACCCTCCCTCCTCACGACTTTTAAGACGATACAGGGCTGCACAAGAACTGCTTCGGGACTTCAAGGGAAGAATCTAGGAGCGTGTCTACGGACGCGGCCCTCGGCAACGGGGGCCTTTTTTATTTGGCGGATCGCTTACTCCCGCAGAGCTAGGTCAGCAACTCCTCCGTGCAAAGACCTATTGCGCCGAGTTTCGCTGGCTCCGCTCGACTTGCTGTAGGCTTTCGACATCAACCTGCCGGAGATGTTGTCAGGTGTGGATCGTCCCAAGAAGCGAGCAGGGACGAGGGAATGACGGCATCCTGCGAGTCACGGTGCCGAGTGTGTCGCCTCCGGTTTTGTGCCACCGAACCGAAACTCGTTCACCACGCTGTCTTCCGCGTCGGTTAATTGACGAGGCGCGTCCCCCTCTACCGCAAACACATACCATCCCGCACCATGAGGCATGCCGCATTCGGCCGCCTCGATCAGCGTTTGGTGTTCATGCAAGCAGCGACGATGGCTCCAACTCTCTGTCCAACCTGCTTCAAAGTGCAGATTGAGAAATTTGTAACGTAGGCGCAGCGTGGCTATTATTTGGGCGGCCAGGACTGTGGGGTCGGGCGGCATCCGGTTTCCGGACTTTCGCATTGACAAAAGCAGCCTAAACGCTACCCCGCCTTCGCGGTTCCTCTAGGCTTCGGTCAATTCCCTGAGTACTTCGGTGTCGGTTTGTATGGCTGGAAATGTGGCAACCACTTGGAGGTCGATCCCACGAAAAACGACGAACTCGTCTTGAGACTCCGATGACAATTTCAGTACGCGAGCTTTGGCGGTTTCGATGTCGCTTGCAGTTTCCAGCCAGTGGAATGTTCCTTTGCAGTCCTTCTTCAGAATGTCAAAGAGTGTGGTCATTTTCCTTCACCCCATTTTTGATGGACTGTGCAAGCACCAGGCGAGTGTTCTTGGCACAACCTGGCGTTCCATCGGAACCCACGTCCATTGTGTGAGTGTGGGGACCGGACGTTCCTCTGACTCAGAAATAACTCCCAAAAACAGGCTAAACAACTCTTCAACGTGCGCAATCAGGTAAGCACCTGATTCCTGTGATGAGGAATTACTTTAGCGGGGAGGGAGAACGGCTTACTGCCACTGATCGAGTCTATTTCAACCCCGGGTAGCCGCGTTTAGGCGCTGGAATGCTCGCCCCATTTAACCGTGCGATCCGGGAACTCCACGCCCAGGCAAAAAAGATCCTGTGTTTTTGGCAAACAATAAATCACTCTTCCGACTTGCGGACGCTCCCCATTTAAAGGAGTGATAAGCGACTCTTCACCAGGCTGCCAGGACCGTTTACTGAGTACACAGGCACCGTGGGGGCTGACATTTTCCGTAAACGTGCGCTCAGGAGTGCTGGGGTCTTCTAGCGACCCGAGGTAAACAGGAACTGAAGTCGGCAGACGCTTCTCAATCCGGCCATCGAAAATCCGTTTGTTAGGTCCCCTACGCTGGGCAGAATCGTGCATCACTGAATCACTCGCGGGGAGGAGGAGTCCCCGAACAGCACGTCTTTCAAACTAACAAACAGGTTCCCATGCCACCCTGAGCCGTCAATCGGTAAAAGACCCTAATCGCTATCCAGGGATTCCCTGTATTGTTCCGCCACCTTCGCGGCTGCATACTCGTTGGAACATACGATTCATACCCATCTGAAAGTTACGTGACCTGGGACGCTCTCTCTCCGAGGAGAGCGTCCCACCCCGACTGACTACTTATCGATCCGAATCAGGCCTACCCCAATCGCTCCGCGCTCCCGCTCGGGGTATTTCATTCGCGCCTTCTCCGCCTGCGCTTTGGTTTTGAACGGCTTCGATAGCGGCGTGAACTGACCACTGACGTACTTGAAGAGAAGCCACTGCTCGATGACTTTCATCAGGATTTTATAACACGCGGTTGGACTGGCTGCCAGGCGGCGCGACTCCGAATATCTACTGTTCCCAATCGAGCAAACGTGGTCGGGGCATGGGCCGGGAATCCCGGAGCCCATTCATTTTGCCTCGGGAATCGACTACTTACCTTTGTGTTCCAGCCAATTCTTCAAGTGTTTGGCGCAAGC
>Ga0137418_10001821_pt1 | contig 19538 bp, 13 predicted proteins | sample CZODoug3_1_2_16f_FD_122242 | JGI IMG/M metagenome (GOLD analysis project Ga0137418, IMG submission 122242) | Vadose zone soil fungal communities from Angelo Coast Range Reserve, California, USA - CZODoug3_1_2_16fungal (Hybrid Assembly) | ecosystem: Environmental > Terrestrial > Soil > Vadose...
GAGTTCCAGGCTGGGGGTTCCCGTCCGGATCTTGAGCGGCCGCGTTCCCAAAAGCACCCAGCATACACCGGCATGGAGCGCACCGACGACCGCGATAATCCATAACCGAAGTGCGCGTTTGTGAATGACTGCCGCCACGGTCGCAATGCCTAAGACACATCATTGACCGAGCATCTCCCGACATGGGAGCACAATGACCACAAACAGCGAATCAAAATGCCTGACCGATGGAGAACTGAAAACGCTCCGTATCGTCGCCGTAGGTTACGGAATCGCCGCGGTACGCATTCAGCGGGATGCCGAATGAGAAGCGAAACAACCCAAGCGGAGCCAGCCACTGTACCGCGATGCCGGTCGACCGTTTCAGGTCGCTCCAATTTTGGAAATGGTACTCCACCGGCGTGTAGTCGTCGGCCCCTTTGAACCGCACTTTACTTCCCGTCTGAAAGACATTTCCCACGTCATAGAACCAGCTGACGCGCGCGGCACTCCGCCATTTATCAGGCACCGGAAATATGAGCTCCACGTTGCCGACGATGCGAAGATTGCCGCCGTACGGATTGCCGCCATTGATGTTGTCCTTGGGCCCGAGGCGGCTATCACGATAACCGCGAACACTGTCCGCGCCACCAGCGAAATAGTTGAGGTAGGGGGGCAACGATGTGGTACCACCCAGCGCCGAACCATAATCCACCGCAGAATGAAGCGACAACAAATATTTACCCCAGAGCGGCACGTACTGGAGGAATTCATAGTTCAATGCGTAATAACTAACGTCGCTGGGCGGCGGCGCTATGCGACCCGACAAGGCAATGTGCATGCCGCGGTCTGCGAACAGCGCCCGATTGCGCGTGTCGATGGACCAGCCGGCGGAAACCTCGTAGGTGTTGAACCTCGTGCCGTAAAAGTAGTACTGCGCGGTCGGTTCGAAGTCGCGATACGAGTACGTATTCCCATTGGATCTCACCCAGTCGACCGACTGCTGGGAGCTGTAACCTTGCGTGGTGAGGAGACTCGCTTCGTTGGCGGACACGCCTACCTGCAAGCTTTGATACTCCGTAATGGGATATGCCCAGCGCACCGCAGCGGTGATTTGTTCGGTCGACAGCTGCGACGAGGCGGAGACGTATTGCGAGCTGTCGCGATACGACAAGGATGTGGTGCGTGACACACCGTCGATGTTCGTGTAGGGATCGGTATGCGAGAAGACGTAAACCTTGTTGTACTTGCCCGCGGTGAGTTCCAGCGCGACGCGATCTCCGGTACCCATAAAGTTGCTGTGAACGATATTGCCGTTCAGGCTGAAGCCCTGCGATTGGGAATAACCGATGCCGCCGCCGAACTGACCCGGCAATCCTTCCTTGATGTTGTAGTCGACATCCACCAAGTCCGCGCTGCCCGGCACCGGCTTGGTTTCGAATTCCACCTTCTCGATATAGGGTAAACGCTGCAAGCGTTCTTTGGAGCGTTCGATCGCCGAATTGGACAACCATCCACCTTCTAGCTGGCGCATCTCGCGACGCAGGGTTTCGTCGTTGATCGCGCTGACGTTATTGAAATCGATATGCCGCACGTAGACGCGGTTGCCCGGCTCGATGAAAAACGTGAGCGCCACGGTCTTGTTGTCGTTGTCGGGGGTGGGCACGGGGTCTATCTTGGCGAATGCATATCCGTCCGCGCCTAGCCGGTAGCTCATCAATTCCTGCGAGTCGGTCACCGCCTTGCGTGAGAAGATATCGCCCGGCTTGATGCGCAGGAGCGCGCGCAGCTGCGATTCCGGGACAACCATCGTGCCGGCGAGCTTGATTCCGGACACATGAAAGACTTCCCCCTCGTTGACATTTACCGTGATGTACATGTCGTCTTTCTCAGGCGAAATTGCCACCTGCGTCGACTCGATCTGGAAATTTGCGTAGCCGCGATCCATGTAGTACGAGCGCAGCCTTTCCAGATCGCCCGTCAGCGATTCACGCGAGTAGCGGTCGTCTTGTTTGTACCAAGAGAGCCAATTGGGCGTCTTTAAATCCAAGGTGTCGAGAATCTCGTTTTCTTTGAATTTGGTGTTGCCGACCAAGTTAATCTGTTCAATCTTGGCGCGTTTGCCTTCCTGGATGTTTACGATCACATCGACCCTGTTACCGGGCAACTCAGTGATCTTGGTTTCGACCCGAACCGCGTACTTGCCGCGGCTGAAGTACTGATCGGTGAGATACTGCTTCACTTCGTCGAGCACGGACCGGTCGAAAGTCTTGCCGGTGGCCAGTCCGACATTGCGCAGGCTCTTCTGCAGATCCTCGGTTTTGATGTCCTTGTTGCCTTTGAGCTCGAATTTTGCGATCGACGGACGCTCGACCACCACCACCAACAGGATATTGCCGTCGCGGCGCAGCTCGACGTCGCGAAAGAATCCAGTGGCGTACAACGCGCGCATGGCCTCGCCGACCCGCGACTGATCGAGATGATCGCCTATGCTCACGGGCAAATAATTGAATACCGTGCCCTCGGTTATTCGCTGCAGTCCCTCGATGCGGATGTCACCGACGGTGAACAATTTCTGCGGCGTATCCGCACCTGCTAACGTACAGATCGGTTGGATGGCAAATGCCACCAACCACACTGTGCGAAACTCATACCGCACGCGGCAATGACTGACGGTGATTTTGGTGGACGCAAAGGATGAACCAACATCGATCGTGCGGCGCGAATTTCACACTAATCATGATTTCCCGTTGTTTCTGATTGCTCGAGACACGATCACTTACTCCACTCGACTCGCGTACGCGCGCGCGAGAAGCTGTATCCCTTTCAAAGACCGCCGCGATACATGCAAAGTTCGGCGTCGCAGCGCGCATTGGTGGTAAAGGCTTGTAAAGCGTTGTAAGGATTTGCCACTTCATTCACGCAACGCGCGAACTGCGCGCCGATCGCGCTGCAGGCGGTCGCCCAACTCGCCGCGATGGCACTGACGAGCAAGTGAGCTCGGCACGACGACGTCGCTATCGCACGTCGAATGATGTGCAGCTGACTCGAAGACGCCGCTTACCAGCGCGGCTCAGGGCTCCGGCGCGCCCGTGGGGGCTGACGTCGGGGCGACTATTGTCGAACCTCCCGCCGGCGCGCGGATCGAAGGCGGTGGCTGATTACCGGGCGCAACCGGAGGAATCGACGGCTGCTTCTCTCCGGGCAGCAGCGTGATCTTGCCCTTGTGCAGAGCATTTTCCTCATCGCGAATTTCATTGTACTGGGAGATGCTGGTCGCCTCGGTTGCTCTTTGATCGCGCAGTATTTTGGGGCGCAGGAAAACCAGCAAGTTGGTTTTCTGGCGCGAACCGCTGCGCGACTTGAACAGGTTACCGAGGAGAGGAATATCGCCGAGCCCTGGCACGCGATCTTCGCTCTCCGCGACGGTATCCTTCATCAGTCCGCCCAATACGATGATGCCTCCGTCGTCCATGAGGATTGTCGTCTTGATGTTGCGCTTGTTGGTCGATATGTCGGCCGAATCGGTCAGTTTTGCCCCTGGGGAGGAGTCTTCCTGTTCGATCTTGAGCTGTATCGTGTTGCCCTCGCTGATATGAGGGGTCACTTTGAGGATGGTGCCGACTTCTTCGCGTTGAATCGTTTCGAAGGGGCTCGTCGTGCCATTGGTGCTCGAGGTGGAGCTGGTATATTGGCCGGTAACGAGCGGAATCTCTTGGGTCACCTTTACCTCTGCTTCCTCATTATTCATGGTGACGATCCGTGGCGTGGAGATGATGTTACTCGTGCTGTCGCTCTGTAATGCTTGAATGACTGCCCCAAAACCCTTGCCCGTGCTCGAGTTATAGCTGCCGACGGCGTAGGTGGCACCTGTCGGAATCGCCGAGGACAAGGTCGAAGCCGAAGTCGACGTCGACGAACTCGACGTCGTCGTAGCACTGCTGGTGCCCTCCAGAGCGGCAGTCGCCAGCGAGACGATACTGGAACCGCCGCCGGGCAGATTCGTCACGCCATAGCCATAGGAAGAAGCACCATCGAGGAGCCACTGCACACCGAGATTCCCGCTCTTGTTGACTTGGACCTCGACGACGATCGCCTCGATTTCCACTTGCGCACGGCGAATATCGAGCTTGTCGATCACGGCCATGAGCGATTTCATGACCTTGGGAGGCGCCGTCATGATGAGCGCGTTGGTGGGCACATCCGCCCAAATCGTGACGCCGGCATCGCCGTTCGTTCCGCCGCTGGGCGCCGCGGCGGCGGCGGCGCCCTGGGGTCCGACTTGACTCTTGGATGCCGCCGAGGCTTGCCCCTTGAGTTTATCGGCCAGCTTTTCGGCATCCGCATACAGCAAGTAGCGCACTTCGGTATCGCCGCCGCCGCCAAGTCGCGGCGTATCCAAGTCAAGGATCAACGCCTTGGCCCGCAGTCGCAGTGACCTCTCGCCATTGATGAGCACGGTGTTGGTACGCTCATCAGCGACGATCTTGATCGGTGTGCCGCCGGCCTCGGCACCCGTGCCTTGGGTCAACTGGCTAACGGTGCGCACCAGATCCGTCGCACTCGCATGGTGCAGCGGAATCACCTCGATCTGTTCGTCGCCGCTTTCATCCATGCGCTCGATGATTTTCGTGATGCGGCTGACGTTGCTGGCGCGATCCGAGATGATGAGTATATTTCCACTTGGATAGGCCGCGAGATGACCTTGCTGCGGGATCAGCGGCCGCAGCATCGGCACCAGCTGGGCCGCGCTGATGTTCTTCATGGTGATGATTTGAGTGACGATCTCGTCGGAGTTTGCACTCACGCTGTCCGGCAAGTCGATCGAGGGTAGTTGCCGGGCATCGGTGCTCGGAACGATCTTGATGACCCTGCCTGCGGGCACGGCCACATAGCCGTATACCTGCAAGACGGAAAGAAATGCTTCGTAGAACGCCGCCGGTGACATCGGGCTCGCGGACAACATGGTGACCTTCGCATTGACGCGAGGATCGATGATGAAATTCTTGCCAGTCACCTCGCTGACGGCCTGGATGATCTGGCCGATTTCAGCATCTTTGTAGTTCGGCGTGATGGATGCTCCTTGCTGTGGCTTCACGCTCTGACTCGATGCAAACGCTGAGCCGGACCACAGCATCAAGAGAACTGCCCGGTGAATACGACAGTTCAACGGAATGACAGTTTGACCGTGCGAGATCGCACGACCCCTACGCGCGCATTGCCGCGCAGGTGCGGCGATCGCCAAAAGATACTGTATCCGCGTCGCGCGAGATGGCCACGGACATGGTGCAGCCTGCGCCCGATGCGAGTCTTGGCATCGATGTTGGTTCGGTCGCCATCGCGTTGCGCTCGAAGGCTCGTGAAGACTTCGACATGCTCGAGCAGTTCGACTTTTCCGGAATGTCGGCGAATCCGATTGAGTCGATCCAAATTCACGGCGCGCTGCCGTGCACCGCCCTTCGCAGCCAGTAGTAGAAATAAGGCGAAAAGCGTGGGTATGATGAATGCTGTCGACCCCAGTGCGGTGCAGAGGACAGCCGACTGCTGATCGTTCGACAGATTCGCGGATCGATAGTGATCCGACCAGGCCGGATCGAAACGGAAGCGGATATGGCTCAACAACGCGTCGAACGCTGGCTCCTCCGACACGGAGACCCCTGCTGACTCCCCATTGAATATTTGGGCGACAGAATTCCAACCACGAATGGGGCGATCCAGATCAAAGTCTGCGATCAGCGCTGCACAGTGGGCTCTATCATCGGGCGTGGACCAAAACGATCGAATCGTTCCGGCACGACCTGATGCATCGGCACTGATGAGAACACCGGCTCGCCCTTCAGTCGCCGAAGGCTTGATTTGCACTCCTAGAACGTCGCCGAGGGCTTCCAGCCTAGGTGATTCCGCCCATTCGACCCAGAGGTTCTCGCTTGGCACGTGAACGAGATCTAGGCATCCGCTCAACCGGTCTCCGTCCGCATAGGCAAGCGCCGTGCTGCATCTCGTCAAATCGTCTGCCAGGATGAGACGCAATGGGCACGCGTGAACGGCTCGTGCAAAGTGATGCGGACTCGGTAATTGCCACGTGGGCGGCACGTCCGACTGCGACGGCAAACTCTGCGCTATCAAGTCGAGCAGTCTCATCTACGCTCAGAGCTTTGCCGATACCGTGGCGCGTTTCAATAAACAATGTGCGCGCCGTAGGTTCATGGATGTTGTTGACCTGGTGCTTACCCAATCGTTCAGCGATTCCGGGCAAGGTTGCGGTCATAACGAGGTAAAAATTCGTTAAGGACAAACGCGAGTATGAGGAATCCAGCTTACCGCGGACCGAGAACGAGATCGCTCACACATAGGGAACGTGTCGTCGCGCACCGCGCGTCAGTTATTCAACACTACGGTAATGCTGGTCGCAGTGAAGGTGTAGCTCGATGAGGTATATTGACCCAGCGCGGTGACACCCGTGACGAGCACGGAGCCGTTCAGCTCGCTGGTTAGCGTCGTGATAAACGCGTTATAGGTAACAAAATTTTCAACCGTACCGCTCGTTCCATGCCCGATGGAGAATAGCAGCGTCGACACCGTGGTGCTCGGTACGATCAACGGATCCGACGACATACCTGCGATGTCGATCGATTCCGCACCGACCTGAATCAAATGGCGCATCCCGATGCTGGCGTTGGTCCTCGTGAGATCGAGTTCCGAACTATTAAAGGTTGTGAAGGGTGCGGAGGTTCCCGAGCCATAATCCGCGACCAGCTCGGCGGAAATGGTGGACGGATCCAATAAGGCCGACGCGGTGAAATCCGGCGGAGCCGCACCGAACGGCGTAACGAGGCCGGTGACTACCACCGGAACCCCCACTGTCGAGTTCGTCAGATCCAAGGCGCCGGTGCTCACAACGTAACTACCGGCACTGGCCGGCGCACTCGAAGGGCTGCCGCTCCCCACGAAGTCAAAGGCTCTGATCGACCTCCCGCCCAGGGATGCCAAGTTGAGGTCGAGCGAACCCGATCCCACGACGGTCACGAACCCGGAGGCGCTGGTCTTGTCGAGTTGCACGTGACCGGCGCTGGCATCGAGCGTCCTGTTGCCGGAACTTGGTGCGGTCGCCGTACCGAACGCATAGATCAGCGATCCCACCGAGATCTGAGCGATGGTGTTGTTCCCGGCGGCACCCTGCCCAAGGACGGTCACCAATGTGCTGGCGCCGAGTTTGACCGTGGCAGTTCCGCCCATGAAAGCATTCGAGCCATCGATGCCGATGAGCGTCGCATCTTCGACGGTCAGCGTATTGCCGCTGCGTGCGGAGACGATTCCCGACACGCGATCCAGACTCGAACTCTGTACGCTGGAGCCGACGAGAACCTCTGTGGCGGCATAGCTCACATCGGTGGTAGTACTGGTGGTCGTCGTACCATTGGTCGTGGTCGTCGACGTGCTCGAGCTCGAGGTCATGGTCCCGAGAGTGACCGTCATGACATTCGAACTCAAGCCGGCAAGCGCCGTCAAACCCGCCGCTCCCGTCCATGCCGTACCGTTGATCTCATAGGTCGTGACATCGCTTGGGCTGATCGTCAACTGTCCCGTCTCTCCGATGGGGAAATCGAACGGCGTGACGCCCAAGGCGTAACGCGTGTTGGCAGTATCGGTGCTCAACAGCGGACCGCGAATCCGGACATTTTTGCTGTCCGTGGGACTGGCGCTGGCGACGATCAGCGGCGTCACCATAACCGTGCCCGCAGAGGCGCTCACGACATTGGATGCCGCCAATTTGAAATCCAGCGCCAGCCTCGAGACCTTATTGGTGCTGATGTTGAGATCGTTGGCAGGATCGAGAGTCAACGTGAGTGTTACCTGACCCAGGGCTTGGCCGCTTGCTCCAACCGGTATCAGCGCCAAGCCGTGTTCCGTGCCGTCGTCGTACACGATCTCGGCCGAACTGTAATCCACCGTGATGATGGCCGTCGTATAATTCGCTTTCGCCACGGTCGTCGAGCCCAATACCTCGCTGAGGCTGACCAAGTTCACGAGGTCGACCGTCGTGCTCGCAGGCAACACCTTCGTCGTGGTGTTTCCGTTCGACGTTTCCAGTTCGACCGACACCAGCCCGACCCGATAGGCAAGAAACGTGTCCGTCGACGCGGTCGCGGTCAATGTCACCACCGCCGTGCCGCTGCAAGCCGTGAGCACCAAGATCGCATAGGCCGCCAGCGGCGCCATCGCCCAATGGCGCAGCACCTGGCGCACGGCGGCAACGAAATAGACGCTGAAAGAATTCATCTCGGATCGTGGCCCCTGAAACTCGGCGGGTATTGTTCAGGGATTGAGGACCCATGAGAAGCAGTCAGAGAGTAAATATCTGTGAAGGACGCGCGAGCGACTTTGACGCTTTTAAAGCATCTGTCAGTTCGTGGCGTCGACGCAGAACCGCGTGCCTGTGACGATGGTCGAGGTTCGACTCGACCCCCGGCGAGTGAGGGGCGGTTTTGTAGATCGCAAAGTGAAATTCGCGATTTCGTTGATTCGGCATTGACGGATTCTTGTTGTTTTTGGCGGACAGGAAGGCGCGACTCGCGGTTTCGATCCGGGCATTTTGGCGGGTGTGGCCGGGTAGTTGATGGTCCGTCCGAAGACTGTGCGAAGTTATGCGAATCCCATCAGGAGGCGAATCCCTACAAAAGTAGAAGCGAACCGCCTACTGGTGTTCGTAAACATCTCGATAACATGACAGCGGTCCATGTAAATCCGGAGAAATGTCATGTCCGCCGTAACCGCCCCAAAACAACACTCAAAGACGCAAGATGCTATTGCCCTGCTGAAAGCAGATCATCGTCAAGTGAAGGAATGGTTTGCCGAGTTCGAGAAAGCGAGGTCTTCAAAGGCAAAGCAGGCCTTAGCGGCGAGCATATGCGCCGCCCTGACTGTACACGCTACGATTGAAGAAGAGATCTTCTATCCATCCTTTCTCAAGGCGACCAAGGATAAGAACAAGCATCATGAGGCGGCCATCGAACACGATGGCGCAAAAAAGCTCATCGCCGAGATCCAAGAGTCGGATCCGTCGGACGATTATTTTGATTCGAAAGTTCACGTGCTGTCAGAAATGATCAAGCACCACGTTAAAGAAGAGGAGCAGCCCGGGGGGATGTTCGCCGAAGCCAAGGACTCCAAAATGGATCTCGTGACCATGGGACGGCAATTGGTCGCCCGTAAAAACGAGCTCATGGGGGAGCCGCGAATTTAGCGTTCAGTGCTCCGCGTCGCGGCCGCACGAAGGGACGGCAGCTTTCGGTTCGACGTTCGTACTCGGCAAGAATTTGCCCAATCGCTTAAAGTTCGACCAACCGCGCGCATCGATGCACCGTCGTGGCTTTGGACAAGCGTCGTCGAACTCGCCTCCATTCACGAAGCCGACCAGGCCCGAAGGTATTTGGGCGAAAAAGCGGCGCTGGCAGCGCCGCTCTTTCGTGTCGCTTACAAATTGCCGTCGAATTCCTTGATCTGCTTTTGCGCTTCGTCCCGGGCCACTCCATAGCGCTCCTGAATCCTACCAGCGAGGTATTCACTGCTGCCATTGGCGATCTTGAGATCGTCGTCGGTCAGCTTGCCCCACCTCGCCTTCAGTTTGCCTGCGATTTGTTTCCATTGGCCCTTGATCTTGTCTTCGTTCATGAAAAGCTCCGTTAATAATGATAGGAATCAATCTATTGAAATCGCCTCAGTCTTTCGACTTGAGTCCCGTCGAATCGACCTTCTTGACGCCCTTGACGCTCTGCGCGGCGGCGACGGCTTTCTTAACCGCGATGTCGCTCGCGAGCACACCAGCCAGCGTTACGGCCGGCTATCCGGTGTTCCGGGCTGACGCGGCGTGTTCGGCCCGCCGGGTTTGGACTGTCCGGGCGCAGGCTGGCCCTGATCCGGACGCGGGTTCTGCGGGTTTTGGTCAGGACGGTTCTGCTCGCCGGGATTTTGAGTCGTGTTCATTTCGGGTATCTCCTTGAAACGGGTTGAATGACGCACCGAACATCGGATGCCGGGCCAGAGTAGAGTCCGTTTCAGGGGAGTGGCAGAGAACAACGCACTAGTTCTTCTGGTATTTTTAGCCTGAAACAGGCCCTGCGTTGGTCCACGGCGTGCCGAATGAGCGAAACTCCCCGAGCGCGAGTTGGAGGTAACGATGGACAAGACACCCGCTGCGCCCCAGGTCGATCGTCGGCAGCTGCAGCAGATCATTGCGGGATTGACCGAAGGCATCGTGCTGATCGATCCCGACCGCTCCATCGTCTGGGCCAATGAAACGGCGCTGGCCGTTCACGATGTCACGGTGCTTGCGGAGCTGGGCGCCACTGCGACCGACTACCTCGAGAAGTTCACTCTGAAATATCGCAACCACCACGTCCTGCCGCCGAAGCAATATCCGATCGAACGCGTGCTAAGCGGAGAGGTGTTCTCCGACGTGATCGTCGAAGTGACCCGGCCCGACAAGGACGACTTCAAGCGCGTGCATCAGGTCCGCAGTTTGGTGCTGACCAATGCAGCAGACGCGCCCGAATCGCTGGTGCTGGTCATCCAGGACGTCACCCAGCAGTTCAGCGCCGAGGAACGGTTCGAACAAACGTTCAACGCCAACCCTGCACCCGCCCTTATCTGCCGCTTGTCCGACCTGCGCTACGTCAAGGTGAATCAGGGCTTTTTGGAAATGACTGGATACAGCCGCGAAGACATCATCGGCCGTTCGACATACGAGCTCGATGTACTCGAGGGTGCGGAAAAAAAGGAAGAAGCCATCGCCAGCTTCAACGAAGGCCGCACAATTCCCCAGATGGAAGCCGCGCTGCGTTTACCTGGCGGCGGCACCAAGTTCGTCATCGTCGCCGGCCAGCCAATCGAGGTCAGCGAAGAAGACTGCATGCTCTTTACCTTCATCGACCTCGAACCGCGCAAGCAGGCCGAGGACGCGCTTCGACAGACCGAAGAACGGTTTTCCAAGGCGTTCCGCCTGGCACCCGTGCCGATGACCGTCAGTTCGCTGGAGGGCTTCCGCCTGATGGAGGTCAACGAATCCTTTGTCGCAACCACCGGATACGCCGCCGCAGAGGTCGTGGCACGCAACGCATCCGATCTCGGTATGTGGGCCGACCCGAAAGCGTACCGCAAGCTAGAAGCGCTGCTTAAGGCGCAAGGCAACCTGCGAAACTACGAAATCCAATTGTGCACCAAGGAAGGCGCCCTGATCGACTGCCTGGCGTCTGCCGAGACCGTGACGATTGAAGGGCAGCCGTGCATTCTAGGTGTCCTGCAGGACATCACTGAGCGTAAACGCTCCGAGGTCGAGCTGATTGCCGCGATCGAGGCCGTCATGCAGAACACCTCTTGGTTTAGCCATACCGTGATCGAGAAACTCGCCCAGATCCGTCAGCCGCACAACGCGCACCGCGGCAAGGGTGAACTGGCCGACCTGACTCCGCGCGAACGAGAGGTATTGGGTCTGATGTGCCAAGGCCAGAGCGACGAGGATATCGCCGCGACACTGCATCTGTCGCGCCACACCGTACGCAATCACGTGGCCACTCTCTACGGCAAGATCCATGTGCACCGGCGCAGTGCCGCCATCGTCTGGGCGCGCGAACGCGGTGTGATCGGCTACGAAAAGCCCAAGCGTCGCAAAGGACGCTCTTTGACCGACGTATGAAGCAGCCGATTCAATAGCGACTCAGGATAGACTCGCTGGCTGGATAAAGATATGCCGCAAGGATTCTAGTTTGAATCGACCACTGACTGTCTATGCGATCTCTGACGAGCTGCTCGCCGAATGTGGGCTGGTGCGCGGCGCGGCGCGAGGTACAAGCTACCGATGCACTGATCCGACGGCGCTGTATCTTCCACTCGGCAATATGATCGTTCCGCAAGGCCGCAAGCTCAACGAGGCGGCTCTCAAGAAAATCCTTCTTGGATTTCGCGATGGCGACGACATTCCGCCGGTCGAGGCCTTCTATGAGCCGCGCACGACGGAGTTCCACCTTTTGGACGGCGCACACCGTTGGCGTGCATCCCTGGCATTCGGGTTCCCTCAAATTCCGTGTGAACTCAAGACTCGAGATTTCGCCGAGGTTGCACGAGGCTATCGGACACCGGAGACCTTATCGCGGTCGTGAGCCGCAAAAAGTTGTATCACCCCCGCAGAGGGTTCGCTTGCTCTCACCGGATAGATAGTCTCAAACGCAGTTAACCAGTCGCCGATTGAAGCTACGAAGACGGTACCGGAGAACTCCATATGCTCGAGCTCAGAATCACTGATCACGATTCGGGTTGTGGAATATCGATTGATATCCGCAATCACGGTGGCCAACGGCGTCTTGTCATATGAAAGTTCGCCGCTTCGCCATTGCAGCACGCGTTGGGCATCGATACTCGCCACCACCGCTGTTTTGTCGTGTTCCGAGTAGTTAATCTGATAACCTGCGCTCGCCTGCCACTGAAGCTGACCTTCAGCGCCTGGCGCCGCCACGCGAATCGTTCCCTCTTCGACCGTCACAATCACATGGTCGCCCTCACGACGCACATCGAACGCCGTGCCGATTGCAGTCACTGTGACGGTTCCCGCCTGGACGATGAACGGCCGCGCCTTGTCGTGATGCACCTTGATGTAGGCTTCGCCGTCCGGACGCAGCCTAAGATCGCGATCTGGTCCGGTAAAATCAATTTCTGCAGCCGCCTTGGCGCTCAACACCAGGGATGATCCATCGGGCAGCACTGCGGGCTTCCAGCTCGCGTTCGTGACCAACCGCGGTGCCTCCGCCATCCGGCTCCAAAACTCGTACCCCGAAACGCAAATGATCATCATCGCTGCCGCAACCGCGGAGGGCCAGAGGACGGAGCGTCGCAGCCCGAACCTACCCTTCAGTGTCAAGTCACTCAACCGCGGTCCTAAGACCTGATTATTCGTTGCGGAAATCAGTTCAGGCGCCGCCCGCAATCCCTCCAGATCGTTCCAATCTCGATAAAGCTCCTCAAACGCTGCCAGGTTCCGTGCATCCTCTTCACACCAGGCCAGCCAGCGCTCCACCTCAAGTTCGCTCGGGCTTGAACTCTTGAAGCACACAAGCCACTCACTGGCCTGCCGATAGCGTTGCAATTTCTCTTCGTCCATGACGGTCTTGACGTTCATGCGTGCACTTGCCGCCAGGCGTCGGCGCTCGAAACACCCTCGCGTCGAAGCCGCAGATACACCAGTGCATTTGTCACATAGCGTCGCACCATGCGCTCCTTGATCCCCATGCGTTGCGCGATGTCGCCAAATGAATAGTCTTCCAGTCGATGCAATCGAAAGGCCTGTTGATACTTCTCGGGCAGTTCCGCAACCATGCGCCCCAACTGCACAAGTTCCTCGCGGCCAATGAGCGTCCGTTCTGCTGATGGCTCAATGAATAGGTCATCCAATTCCCTGGGTTGGGCAAAGCGTGCGCGGGTCTGTTGCTGCCGCAGGCGATCGATGGCGATGTTTCCGGCGATTTTGAACAGGTACGCACGTAAGAAACTGACTGTCCCGGTATTCTCGAGCTGTAACAGCCGAACATACGCTTCTTGCGCAACTTCACGCGCGGACTGGACGTCTTTGAAACGGGCAGCCAGGTACAATACCAGGGTGCGGTTGTGTTCCCGAAAGAGTCGAGCAACCTCGGCCGCCCGCAATGCGGCATCCGCTTTCGGCGGAGCCTCGGTACGCTTTTCACCATCCGGAAGGGTCACAGTCAGTCCTTGGACGTTTTGCGGGCTACTGCTCTTAAGACGTCTGACCAGTCCAAGATTGTACTATTCGCTCATACGTTTTCACGGATTGGGTGATTCGCTGGTACGGCCTCCAGGTCACGGACGGCAAATTTCCCCTCCGCGCATACAAATTCCCACTCCTGGTCCGTCTTAAGTCAACAACGTGCCGTCCAAAGCACGAAGCGGCGCTGGGAGAATTATGGGCGCAAGTCGAATGGTGACCGTTGTCATCCTGTGCGGTGTTCTTAGCGCGACAGCCGCGGCCATGGACCTCGCTCGAGTGATTGAGTTTCATATCGCTCCGCAACGCCTGTCGGGGGCGCTCTTGGAGTTCTCGCATCAAGCGAATGTACAGATCATCGTTGGCCCCGAAGTGGGTGACCGCGACAGCGCGGGACTTAATGGGAGATCGTCAATCGCGCAGGGTCTGCAGACCCTCTTGAACGGCTCATCGCTGGTCTATCGGGTAGTCAACGATACCTCCATCACTGTGGGATCCGCTGATAGATCGCAGAATCTGCCAGCGGCGGAAGCGCTGACACCCAACACCGTAAACATCGCTCCGGACCCGGCGCCGCAGACTGACCCTGCTCGCGAGCTGCCCCCTTCCGATGGAGATACCAGCCCTGCAAGATCAGCGTCGGCTCTCCAGGAGATCATCGTGACCGCCAATCGACGCGAGGAGAGTCTGAGCAAGGTCCCCATCAGCATGACGGCCTTGTCGCAATCCAATATGGATACCCTCGGAGTCAGGGACTTGTCCGACGTTGCCCGGTTCACGCCGGGTGTCTCCATTGTCGACGAGGGAAACGCGGTCAATATTACCATCCGTGGCATCGGTTCGTCGGCGGGCGCCGCTACGACGGGTGTCTACATCGATGACACTCCTATCCAAGAGCGTGCGCTCAGCATCTCAAGCCAGGCCTTACCAAAAACGTTCGACCTCGATCGAGTCGAGGTGCTCCGCGGTCCGCAAGGTACGCTGTTTGGTGCCGGATCCGAGGGCGGGACCGTTCGCTATATCATGACCCAGCCGAGTCTCACCAGTTTCAGTAGCTATGCGCGGAGTGAGCTCTCGTTCACGGAGGGCGGCGTGCCCAGCTATGAAGCGGGCGTCGCCGCCGGCGGTCCCCTCATCGACGGCAAGCTTGGAGTGCGAGCGAGTGTGTGGTACCGCCAAGATGGCGGATGGATCGACTTGGTCAATCCGTCCACCGATGCAATTATCCAAAGCAACAATAATTACGGAGAAACAACCGCCGCCCGCCTCGCCGCTACATGGGCGCCCACCTCAAGCGTTACGATCACTCCGAGTGTGATGTATCAGGATCGAAAACTTCACGATCAGGAAACCTATTGGGGAACTCTCTCCAATCCACGCAATAATCAGTTCGTCAGTGCAGATCCATCGCGGACGCCCGAGGATGATTCTTATGGCTTAGGTTCCCTCAAAATTGCGGCTGATTTTGGCAAGACGCAGTTCATTTCGAATACGTCGGGATTTCACCGTCAAGACATTGGCGGATACGATGGGACTCTCTATAACCTAAGTTACTACCAGACATTGGGATGGTTACCAGACTCGGCTTCCGGCGCCCCTGGTAGCTCTCCCTACGTCCCATTCTCCGGCTCGGCCTGCGCTACGCAGGCTTCGTGTTATCCATTTCTCGACGGTTCCGGCGTGCACTTACCGCCGAGTTTGCAGAATTACCGCGCGCAGGGCCTCATCACGCAAAAGCAGGATGTATTCACCCAGGAGCTCCGACTACAGTCGACCGACCCCGCGGCGCTCATCGCGTGGACAGTTGGCGCGTTTTATTCGATCGGCCGCACGACGAGTCTCGAGCAAATACAAGACCCCATGGTCGATCAGTTATTCGAGGGGACTTTTGGTACAACCCTGTGCAATGCCTTTGGGCAACTCTGCAATGCAAATGGCAGCACGTATCTTCCGAATGGCGATAGTTACCTTAATTACTTGACCGGCCATGATCGGCAACTGGCAGGCTTTGGCGAGGCAGTATGGACGCTTGCGGATCGCTTGAAACTAACGACCGGAGTGCGCTACTCAAAGATCGACTTCACTTCAACCACCTATGCGAACGGACCGACCAACTACGGCGCCAGTTACGCGAGCGGCGAGGAGCATGAGCATCCCGTGACCGAGCGAGTCGGTCTCGCGTTTCAGGCAGACCCAAAGAATCTCTACTACGCGACCTATTCGACGGGCTTCCGTCCGGGCGGCGCCAACTCACCGATTCCCCCGACCGTGTGCGCAGTCGACTTTATGAATTTTGGGATCAGCGCAGCACCCGAATCATATAAATCCGACAGCGTGCGAAGTTTCGAGGTTGGCGCGAAGAATAACTTCGCCAATCGATTCAAGCTCGCAAGCAGCGCTTACTATATCAAGTGGAACGGCATTCAACAGGGCGTCGTTCTGCCCAATTGTGGGCTTACGTACACCTCGAATCTCGGCACGGCAGCCTCATACGGAGCAGACCTTGATGCGGAGTGGGCGGTAATCGACACAGTCACGCTGCAGGCCGCCGTTGGCTACACCAACGCTAAGTACATCTCAAGCAGTTTTCCCGGTCCCGACGCGGCTCTTCCGATCGTCGCAAAGGGCGACGCGGTTGTGTCAGGTCTCGGGGCATTTGCTCAGCCGCCGTCACCGTGGACAGTTGCTGTCGGCGCACAATACAACTTCACTGCATATGCACATAAGTCCTTCGCCCGGCTCGACTACGAGTATGCGAGCAAAAACGACGCGCCGTTCGCGGGTGACGATCCGAGAACAGTGCAATACGACCCCTACCTCGGGACCATTTCCGCACACAAGTTTGTATCGGCTCGGATTGGCACCGGCTTTGGCAATATTAGCGTCGACATGTTTGTCGACAACTTGCTCGACTCGCATACGATCACCAGCGTCTCGCACACGGGACTTGACGGCTCGGGTCCACAACCGCCCGTGAGCCCGGTCTACACCTATACGACGTTCCGGCCTCGCACGTTCGGGCTCACATTTATCTATCGACATTAAGCGGTAAAGCAGATTCAAACTGGCAGCGGTGCGCAAAACGCAGTAGAGGTGGGCAATGAGTAAGCGCGAATGTTGGAGTTGGCGTTCTGTGGTTTGCGCAGTGGTCGCTTTCGGGGTTGGTGCCCACGCGACAGAAGCGCCAACGTCATTGGTCAAGGTGACCGATGCCAGAGTTCTTGCCGAGTCGCCTATTGGAAGAGATTGGCTTGTAAAGGGCGGTGGTTTCAAGCAGCAGCAATTTAGTCCGCTCAAGCAAATCACCGACAAGAATGTCGGCGCACTGGGACTCGCGTGGGCGACAGAGATTGATAGTCCGATGGGACTGGCATCGGAGCCGATCGTGGTGGGTGGCGTAATTTATCTCAGCGCGCCACGCTCGATTGTCTATGCGATCAGCGCGAGTACCGGTGCTGTCATCTGGACGTTTGATCCAAAGGTGCGGCTGGATATGGGGGTTGATTCATCGTATGCCGCACGCGTGAATCGCGGGGTGGCCGTCTGGAATGACAAAGTCTATATCGCCACCGGAGACTGCCGTTTGGTCGCGATCGACGCCGCAAGAGGCACCAGCGTTTGGGATTCACCGATTTGCGATCCGCGTCAGACGGGAAGCACCGATGCACCACGCGCGGCCGGTGGGAAGGTATACGTCGGCTACAACGGGTCAGACGATCAGGTGCGCGGAGCCGTGGCGGCGTTGGACGCCGACACGGGTAAAGAGGTCTGGAGGTTCTGGACAGTTCCGGGCGATCCGGCAAAGGGATTTGAGAGCAAGGCTCTCGCCATGGCGGCGAAGACATGGAGCGGTAAGCAGTGGTGGTGGCACGGCGGCGGCGCCGTCTGGAACGCGATCACGTTTGACTCCGACACCGGCCTGCTGATCTTTGCAACATCTACTGCACACAGTGGAGAAGGAACGACGAAGAAAAAGACTTCCGGTGGAATGAAGCTCTTTTCTGGATCGATTGTCGCTGTGAATGCCGATACCGGTGAATATGTCTGGCATTACCAGACGAGTACACCTGAATGGCAACAGGAGAATTTTCACATCGTCTTAGCCGACCTCGTCATCCGGGGGCAGAAGCGGCATGTCGCGATGACCGTGCCGCGCAGGGGATCCTTGTATGTACTCGACGCAAGGACGGGGACGCTGCTGTCACGGAAGCCGCTCGTAAAACACAGCGCCGCGGACGCAGCGGAACCGGGGGCCGCCCCTGCGCAAGAGAGCGGGTACGAAGCGTCGGTCGAGGGCTGTGCCGATTGTCCGGGCGTGCATAACTGGTGGCCTATGAGCTTTAATCCGGCGACGGGGCTCGTTTACGTACCAATCATCGACCGACGACAGGGCACCCCGCAGCCGGGGCAAATCGCGTTCGTAGGAAGGCTTACGGCTTGGAATCCGGTTACAGAAGCGGTTCAATGGACGCAGGAACACCCTATTGCGATCAACAGCGGAGTTCTCTCCACTGGCGGTAACCTGGTGTTTCAAGGCGAGGGCACAGGGGAGTTCGCGGGTTACGCGGCCGACTCCGGAAAGAAGCTTTGGAGTATCCGCACTGGCTCTGCCATCAATGCGGTTCCAGTCAGCTATAGCGTCAACGGCGAGCAGTACATTCTCGTACCCGTGGGTTGGGGCTCTGCCTGCCGCCTTTTCTTTCCTGCCAACTTGATGGTAACCGAAGAGACGAAAAGAGGCCCATCCAGACTGTTGGCCTTCAAACTGGGCGCTCACACGCCATTCCCGTACCCCAAAGTCGTTGCCTCGCCCGTTCCACAGCCGCCAAAGCAGTCGTTCAGCAAGGAAGCGATTCAGCGCGGTGCGTTGCTCGCGGATTCACACATGTGTACCGGCTGTCATGCACCGGGGCTCGATGGCAGCGGAGCGTGGACGCTCAACGGCGCAGTCCCGGACCTGCGATATATGCCGGAAGAGGCGCATCGAGACTGGTATGCCATCGTCTTGGGCGGATCGCATCGAACGCAGGGAATGATGGGCTTTGGAGTGCCGCTGCAATTTCCAGAAATGGATGCCTTGACCGTTTCGGATGCGGATGACATTCACGCGTACGTGATCGCACAGTCTTGGGAGGCATACAACGCTCAAACGCGGTTACATCCGTAACCTAACGGCGGCGGCGAAAAACCGATCAGTAACCGGGCGTACTTCGAGGGCGTGGAGACGCCTGAGCTGGTCCGTTGGATCGACGACCTGCATAAGTGACATAAACGACGAAATAAACGTCGAGCCGGCCGCGCGCGTCGCCTCTGTGATCTGATGCGCGTTGACGCTCCGGCAGCATTACCGGGGAATGCTGTTGAAGCGCCTGATAAAACAACACGAGCGTCGGCATGCAAAAACTCCTGTTCCTGCAATCCCTCTGGGCGATGGAGCGCCGTCGTACGGACGGCATGGAGCGAACCCTGGGGCTGTGGAACAGATTCGATGGCACGATTTCGTGGACCGGGTCCTCGGCGTGGAGGAAGCGCGCCACGTGTCGCACGTTCCGCAGTCGAATGTACCGCGCATTCGAGGAGCAGGCTTGTCCCGCCCATGCGACGGCTGTGGACGCGCGGACATGGGTGTCGCCCTGCGCAGCCGCGAAGGCGGCGAACGCGCGAAGCTGTTTCGCGGCGTCGTGAAATGTGAAGCCGAGCGTTTGCCGGAGGCGGACGTAGCGTTCAACCTGATCGGTCAGCATGATGAAACCTCCGGCCATGGCTGCGCGATCTCCGAGAGGAGACC
>Ga0137418_10001822_pt1 | contig 19523 bp, 18 predicted proteins | sample CZODoug3_1_2_16f_FD_122242 | JGI IMG/M metagenome (GOLD analysis project Ga0137418, IMG submission 122242) | Vadose zone soil fungal communities from Angelo Coast Range Reserve, California, USA - CZODoug3_1_2_16fungal (Hybrid Assembly) | ecosystem: Environmental > Terrestrial > Soil > Vadose...
AGGAGGCCGTGAACAACGCCCTTCGACACGGGCGGGCCCGGCAGATCACGCTGGCGCTTTCCGCGAACAACGGCACCCTCCACCTCCAGGTTCAGAACGATGGGCGAATCCTGCCCGCACGCCGCCAGGCTGAGCCAGGTCTCGGCTTGCAGATCATGAAGTCTCGCAGCGAAGCCATGGGCGCGGAGTTGGAAGTCCGGCCGCTTCTCCCGGGCGGCATGCTCGTGCGTTGTTCCGTGCCATTGACGAAGGCCGAACGCCTTGTGAGCGGAAATGAAAAAGCATAAAATTGCCCGCGCCCGATCCGGGAAACAGAAAGTGCTTTTGGTGGACGATGATATCCGCAATATCTTCGCGATGACCAGCGTGCTGGAGCGATTCAAGATGAAAGTGCTGTCGGCTGAGAATGGGAAGGACGGCATTCAACTGCTGATCGACAATAATGATATCGATGTTGTTTTGATGGACATCATGCTGCCGATGATGGATGGTTATACGACCATCCGCGCCATTCGCGAGATCGCGGAGTTCAAAGAGTTGCCGATTGTGGCCGTCACGGCCAAAGCGATGAAGGGTGACCGTGAAAAATGTATCGCTGCGGGGGCTTCTGATTACTTGTGCAAACCGGTCGAAGCCGAGCAATTGCGAGTCACTCTTCGCCTTTGGCTGCATCGCTGAACTGACTGTCATGAACGTGAATGACGCCCTAACGCCTGTTGGCAACCGCGAGGAAGTCGCCCTCGCCGAGCACGTAGACGTCGTCGTTGCCCTTCGCGTCCGAGTGGTACAGCAGCTTCTTCCCGTCCGGGCTCCACCGCGGGGTGAGTTGCGCACCGGGCAGCGCGGTCAGCCGGCGCTCCGGCTCAAGCGTGGGCACGAGGCGGCGCGCACGCATCCGTGGATCTTCAAGGGCGACGTCGCCGACGTCTCCGACCGCGTCGAGCCCGGCGGCGTCGTGAGCGTCGTCGATCCGGGCGGACGCTTCGTCGGTCGCGGCCTGTTCAACCCGCGTCCGGGGCTCTGCTGCCGGCTGCTCACCTGGACTGACGAGGCGATCGACGCGGGCTTCTGGCGGCGTCGGCTCGGCGCGGCCTGCGCGGGACGCGCCGCACGGCCGGGTGCTGCGCGTCTCGTGTGGAGTGAGGCGGACGCCCTCGCCGGCCTCGTCGTCGATCGCTACGGGCCGGTGGCCGTGCTCCAGACCGTCACCCTGGGCATGGCGCGCCGCCGCGCCGAGCTGGCGGCGGCGCTACGGGAGACGATCGGCGACATCGCCGTCTTCTGCGCCGACGATCCGACCGCGGCCACCCTGGAAGGCTTCGAGCCGGCGGCGGGCTGGCTGGACGAGCCCGGCCCGACATCAGTGATCGTCGAGGAGGGCGCGGCGCGCTTTCTCGTGCGCGTGGGTGGCGGGCACAAGACCGGCCTGTACCTCGACCAGGCGGACAACCGCCAGCGCGTGGCCACGCTGGCCGCCGGGCGCGCCGTGCTGGACGTCTTCGCCTACACCGCCGGCTTCGCCTGCCACGCGCTGCTGGCGGGGGCGACGAGCGCCATCTGCGTCGAGTCGTCCAAGGACGCGCTGGCCGGCGCCGTCGACAACCTCGCGCTCAACGGCGTGGCCGCGCGCGCCGAGGTCCGGGACACCAACGCTTTCGACGAGCTGCGTCGCCTCGACCGTGCCGGGGCGCGCTTCGGCCTCGTCGTGCTCGACCCGCCGCCCTTCGCGCGTGGCCGCGGCGCGCTCGAGGGCGCGCTGCGCGGCTACAAGGAGATCAACCTGCGCGCCATCCGGCTGCTGGAACCGGGCGGCGCGCTCGCGACGTTCTCGTGCTCGCACCACGTGAGCGACGACGCCTTCGAGGCCATGGTGCGGGACGCCGCGAGCGACGCCGGCGTGCGGCTGCGCGTGCTGGCGCCGCTCACCCAGAGCGCCGACCATCCGGTGCTGCTCACCGTCCCCGAGACGCGCTACCTCAAGGGCCTGCTGCTCGAGCGGATGTAGCCCCCCACGTTACTAAAACCTCCGCGTCTCGCCATGGGCGAGCACCCAGACGCGCTCGTCGGGCAGGCGCATCGCGCGCGCGGCCGTCCGCAGGCGGCGCGGCGGCTCGTCGAGCGGCTCGTCGGAGAGGTCGAACGTCCCCCAGTGCATGGCCACGAACGTCCGCGCCCCGATGTCGGTGAAGACGCGCAGCGCCTCCTCCGGCGTCGTGTGCGTCATGCGCATGATCGCGGGCGGCTCGTAGGCGGAGATCGAGAGCAGCGCCAGGTCGAAGGGCCCGAGCCGCGCGCCGACCTCGCGGAAGCCGTCGTAGTAGCCGGTGTCGCCGCCGAAGAACAGGCGCCGCTCGCGGCCGGCGAGCGCCCAGCCGCCCCAGAGCCGCCGGTTGGTGTCGAAGGGCGTGCGCGCGCACCAGTGCTGCACGGGCGTGAGCGTGAAGGTCACCGCGCCGACGCGGTGACCGTCCCACCAGTCCAGCTCCTGCACGCGCTCGATGCCGAGCGACGCGAACCACGCCTTGAGCCCGAGCGGCACGAGGAAGAGGGGCTTGTGCGCGGCGGCCAGGCGCTCGACGCTACGACGGTCGAGGTGGTCGTAGTGGTCGTGCGAGATGACGACGACGTCGATCGGCGGCAGCGCCTCGAAGGCGAGGCCGGGCGCGTTGAGCCGGCGGGGACCGGCAAAGCCGACGGGACTCGCGCGCTCCGAGAAGTGCGGATCGGTGAGGACATTGAGGCCGTCGAGCTGCACGAGCAGCGTCGCGTGCCCGATCCAGGTGAGCGTCGGCGTCTGGCGGTTGCCGCGCAGCGCGGCGCCATCGTTGGCCACGCGGGGAAAATCGGGGACGGCTTTCGTGCCGGCGAGGGAGGCCCACACGCGCCGGGCGCGGAAGGCCTGCACCGTCCAGAAGCCCGGCCGCTCGAAGGCGGCGTTGGTGTTGGCGAAGCCGTGCTGCCGGTGGTGTGGCGGCGCGCCCGGCACGGGGCCGCCGACGCCCGCGCACCCCGTCGCGATCAGCAGCGTCGTCGGCAGCAGCGCGCGCCGGGCCGCGCGCCGCGGGCTCAGGCCCGCTCCCCCGTCGGCAGCTCGACGACGAACATCGCGCCGCCCTCCGGACGGTTCTCCGCGTACAGCCGCCCGCCGTGCTGGCCGACGATGCCGTAGGAGACCGACAGGCCGAGACCGCTGCCCTCGCCGGGCGGCTTGGTCGTGAAGAACGGATCGAAGATGCGCGAGAGCAGGCTCGCGGGGATGCCGGGGCCGCTGTCGAGCACCTCGATGGCCACGTGCCGGTCACGCGGCCGCAGCCGCACCGTGAGCACGCGCTCGCCCTCCTGTCGCGCCATCGCCTGGTGCGCGTTCTGCACGAGGTTGAGGAGGACCTGCTGCATCTGGTTCTCGTCGGCCCACACGGTCGGGCAGTGGTCCAGCTCCGTCGTCACCCGGACCTTGTCCTGCTCGAGCTGGTAGCTCTTGAGCGCGATGACGCGCTGGACGGCGTCGACGAGCGAGCACGGCCGGCGCTCCGGCGGATAGTGGCGCGCGAACATCAGGAGGTTCTGGACGATGCCCGCCGCGCGCGAGGCCTCGTCCGCCATCAGCGCGATGCGCTCGTGCACGGCCGGCGTCACGTCCGCCCGGCTGAGCAGCAGCTGGGCCAGGCCGAGGATGGTCGTCAGGGGGTTGTTGATCTCGTGCGCCACGCCCGAGGCCAGCTCGCCGACGGCCGACAGCTTCTCGGCGTGCACCAGCTCGGAGGACAGGCGCGCGTTGTCGAGCGCGATGGCGATCTGCTGGGCCGTCGCCTCCAGCAGCGTGACCTCGCCTTCGTCGAACGGGTCGTTGGTCTGACGGCCGAGCGAGAGCGTGCCGAGCATGCGGCCGCGCGCGGCGATGGGCACGCAGACGAAGCCGCGGATGCGGTCGCGGCGCACGATCGCCTGCGCCGACGGCAGGAGGTCGGGCGAGCCCATCACGTCCCGCACCACGACGGTCGCCCCGCCCGCCGCCACGCGGCCGATGATCCCCTCGCCCACCGTCAGCACACGGTTGACCTCGCGCATCTGCTGCGAGAGGCCGCGCTCCGCGCGCAACTCGAGCGTCACGCCGTCGGTCGCGACGAGATGCAGGCTGGCGATCTCGTGACCGGTGACGTGCGTGAGCGCCTCGAGCGCCGTCTTCAAGATTTCTTCGACGTCGAGGGTGCGGCTCACCGTCTCGGAGACGGTGTGGAGAATCTTGAGATGAGGCTCCACGCGCCTCCTATCCTAGCAGCACGCTCAGGCCTGGCGGCCGACCCAGTCGTGGACGAGCGCGAGCGCGCCGTCGAGCTTGCTCGGGTCCGACGCGCCGGCCTGCGCCAGGTCCGGCCGGCCGCCGCCGCGCCCGCCTGCCGCCTGCGCGACCTCCTGGATGAGCTTGCCGGCGGGGAAGCGCTTGACGAGGTCCCTGGTGACGGCGGCCACCAGGTTGACCTTGCCGTCGAGCACGCTGCCCACGCAGACGACGCCCGAGCCGAGCCGGTCGCGCAGCGTGTCGGCCACCGCGCGCAGCCCGTCGGCGTCGAGCCCGTCGATGCGCCCGGCCACGACGGCGACGCCGTTGACCTGCCGCGCTGTCGCCACCAGGTCATCCGCCTTGCCGCGCGCGAGCTTCGTCTCCATCTCGGCCAGCTGCCGCTCGAGCGCCTTCTGCTCGTCGAGCAGCTTGCGCAGCCGCTGCGGCGCCTCCTCGGCGCCGATCTTGAGGATGTCGGCGATCTCGCGCAGCACGCGCTCGCGCCGCGCGACCGCCTCCACCGCCGCCGTCCCCGCCACCGCCTCGATGCGACGCACGCCGGAGGCCACCGCGCCCTCCTCGGCCACCTTGAAGAAACCGATCTGGCCGGTGGCGTCGAGGTGCGTGCCGCCGCAGAGCTCCGTCGAGAACTCGCCGATCTTCACCACGCGCACGCGGTCGCCGTACTTCTCGCCGAAGAGCGCCATGGCGCCGGCGGCCAGCGCCTCGTTCAGATCCATCTCACGGTGGGTGACCGGTGTGTTGGCCTGCACCTGCTCGTTGACGAGCTCCTCGATCTGCTCGACCTCGCGGTCCTTGACGGCGCCGCCGTGGGAGAAGTCGAAGCGCAGGTGGTCGGGCGCCACGAGCGAGCCGGCTTGCGACACGTGGGTGCCGAGGACCTTTCGAAGCGCCGCGTGCAGCAGGTGCGTGCCCGTGTGGTGCTGGCGCAGCCCGAGCCGGCGCGGCGACTCGATGGAGACGGCGACGTCCTCGCCCTCGCGCAGGCCACCCTGCCGCACCTTCACGCGGTGCACGATGAGCTTGCTGCCGCGATAGAACGTGTCCAGGATCTCGCCCTGCCCGGCGCGGCCGACGAGCGTGCCCGTATCGCCCATCTGGCCGCCCGACTCCGCGTAGCCCGGCGTGCGATCGAGAATGACCTCCACCTCGTCGCCGGCCGCCGCCTCGCGCACCCGGCGGCCCCCGGCCACCATGGCCACGATCGTCGCGGGCGACGTCAGCGTCTCGTAGCCGACGAACTGCTGCGGGCGCGCGAGCGCGCCGCCGATCTGCTGGTAGAGCGCGACCGTCTCCGTGACGTCCTCGTCGGCACCGAACGTCGCCTTGGCGCGGGCGCGCTCGCGCTGCGCCTCCATCTCCTGCGTCCACGTCGCTTCCGTCTCGCCGCCGACGCGCCAGCCCTGGTCGACGAGGGTCTCCTCCGCGAGATCGCGCGGAAAGCCGTACGTGTCGTAGAGCGTGAACAGAAAGCGGCCGTCGATCGGCCGGCCTCGGCCGGCGCCCTGCGCCTGCGCGTACTCCTCGATGCGACGCATGCCGCTGTCGAGGGTCTTGGCGAACTGCTCTTCCTCCTGGCGCACGACCTCGATGATCCGATTGCGCTCGCGAACGATCTCCGGATAGGCCGAGCCCATGACCTCGCCGACCCACTCGACGCCGCGCCAGAGGAAGGGCTCGGTGAGGCCGAGCTTGCGTCCGTGGCGCATCGCGCGGCGCATGATCCGTCGCAGCACGTAGCCGCGCCATTCGTTGGAGGGCAGCACGCCGTCGGCGATCAGGAACGTGGTGGCCCGCGCGTGATCGGCGATGACCTGCATCGAGACGTCCTGCTCGCGCTCGGCGCCGTACCGCTTGCCGCTCAGCCGCGCGATGTGTCCGATCAGCGGCGCGAACAGGTCGGTCTCGTAGCTCGAGCGCTTGCCCTGCATGACGGCCGCCATGCGCTCGAGGCCCATGCCGGTGTCGATGGACGGGCGCGGCAGCGGCGTCATCTTGCCGCTCGCGTCGCGATTGAACTGCATGAAGACGAGGTTCCAGATCTCCAGCCAGCGGTCGCACTCGCACGCCGGGCCGAGACACGTCCGCCCCACCGCCTCTTCGGCGCACGGCAGGTCGTCACCCTGGTGGAAGTGGACCTCCGAGCACGGGCCGCACGGCCCCGTGTCCCCCATCGCCCAGAAGTTGTCCTCCTCACCGAGTCGGAGGATCCGATCCTCGGAGAGGCCCGCCACGGACTTCCAGAGGTTGAACGCCTCGTCGTCGTCCGTGAAAACCGTGGCCTTCAGCCGTCGCTGGTCGAGGCCGAGGTCCTTGGTGAGGAACTCCCACGCGAACGTGATCGCGTCGGCCTTGAAGTAGTCGCCGAAGGAGAAGTTGCCGAGCATCTCGAAGAACGTGTGGTGTCGCGCCGTGCGGCCGACGTTCTCGAGGTCGTTGTGCTTGCCGCCCGCCCGCACGCACTTCTGGCAGGTCGTCGCGCGCACGTAGTCGCGTCGCTCCTCGCCGAGGAAGACGCCCTTGAACTGCACCATGCCGGCGTTGGTGAACAACAGCGTCTGGTCGCCGACGGGCACGAGCGGCGACGACGGCACGCGCGTGTGCCCGTTCCGCTCGAAGTACTTGAGAAACGCCTCCCGAATCTCGGCGCCGGTCATAGGAGCGTCATTGTACCGCGCTCATTCGTCGGCTGCGACGCCGGCGCTCTCGCGCACGACGCGCACGACCACGCTGGTCGAGAAGCCGCGGCGCAGGAGGTAGTCGCGCAGGCGCGAGGCCCGCCGGTCGGGGCGGCCGCGGCGCAGCGCCGGCAACCGCCGCCGCGCGGCATCGCGAGCGCGGGCCAGCGCGTCGTCGCCGTCCAGCGCGCCGAGCGCGGCGGCGATCAGGGGTGCGGCGATGCCGCGGGCGCGCAACTCCAGGCGCAGGCGCGCGGCGCCGTAGCCGCGCGCGGCGCGGGCGGTGACCCAGTGGCGGGCGAAAGCGGCGTCGTCCACATAGCCGCGGGCGACGAGGTCGTCCACGACCTCGGTGGCGACGTCGGGGGGAGCGCCGCGGCGGCGCAGCCGCGCGGCGAGATCCGCGCGGGTCCACGCGCGGCGGGAGATCAGGTCGCCCGCCACGAGGCGGGCGGCCTTGGCGTCGAGAACCTTCCGGGGCGCTACGATGACCCTATGATTTCAGGGGCGCGGGCGCCCTCAACCCGAGCGTCTCGCGGATCTTGGCCTCGAGGTCGACGAGCACGGTGGCATTCTCCTGAAGCCACTTGCGCGCGTTGTCACGCCCCTGGCCGATGCGCTCGTTCTTGTAGGAATACCAGGTGCCGGACTTCTCGATGATCCCCTGCTCGACGCCGGCGTCGAGCACGGTGCCCGACTTCGAGATGCCCTCGCCATACATGACGTCGAACTCGGCCTCGCGGAACGGCGGCGCCAGCTTGTTCTTCACGACCTTGACCTTGGTGCGCACCCCGACCGACTCCGTGCCGATCTTGATCGCGTCCTGCCGGCGGATGTCGAGCCGGACCGAGGCATAGAACTTCAGCGCGCGCCCGCCCGTGGTCGTTTCCGGCGAGTTGTGGACGACGACGCCGTCGGCCAGGTACGTATGCTGGCCCTCGACCTCGAGGTCGAAGCGGTGCGTCGCGCGGGTGGCAGGCTTGATGTAGCGCTTGGTGATCTTGCTCGGGACCGCCCGAAGGACACGGCGATCGGCAAGCGATTCGACCGTCAGCGGAGCGTGCCATGCGAACCGGCCCCGCTGGGTCGGATGGAGTTTGTAGTCGACTGACGGGTGCAGGTACGGCGCGATGAGCGCGTGCAGACGGGCGGTCTGCTCGGAGGTGAACCAGAAACCACGGCCGTCGTCGCGCGGCGTCCCGACACCGAGCCGATCGAGTGTCGCGATGACTCTCGCGCGGGCGTCCGGCTGGAGCGACTTGTTGTAGAGAACGGCCTTGCCTTTACCCCACCGGGCGTACGAGCCCATGAAGGAACCATCGTCGCCGTACCACGCCGCCAAGCCCCTGGCGTCCAGGCGGTCGAGTGCCGAGGCAGGGGCCGCGCGCCGGCCCTCGGCATACAGCTCCGACCAGAGATCGAGCACGGCCGGCATGGCGAGCGTGTCGAAGCCGAACCCGTTGCCCGTGCGGCTAATCGCGCGCGCGAAAGGCGCCAGCATCTCGTGCTTCCAGCGCAGATAGTCCTTCTGCTCGGCACCATGGCCGACCCGGAACATCGCCGTGTGCATACCGACCTTCCGGATCGAACCGTCGCCCAGACCACTTCCGAGGATCAGTTGAAGCTGATCATCGGTCAGTCGGAAGTCCTCGACGGAGAGCAGCACTTCGTCGCCGACCTTGAGGGTCCCGGCACGGCGCCGCCCCTGCGGCGTGAAGATCACGTGGTTCTCTGTCGCCGCAAAGTGCCGGTAGCCCGACCGCCCGCCAGCCACCTGGAACTGAATGAATTCATCGGCGCGACCATTGTCAAACCAGTTCACCACCCGACGTGGCTGGATCGTGCCTGTCGCCGGGTCGTACGACAGTACGTCCACGGGCAGCCGCTGATTCACGATCTTGCCGATCTTCTCGGTCCGGCCGTCCGCCAGAACGACGCGGGTCGAATAGTGGAAGCACCCAAACATGACGCCTATCTTTTCCCGGATCTGGTTGATGAAGACCACGACGGCGCCCGAGCGGGAGATGGCGGCGGTGAGCTTGCGCAGCGCCTGCGACATGAGGCGCGCCTGCAGGCCCGGCAGCGAGTCGCCCATGTCGCCGTCCAGCTCGGCGCGCGGCACGAGGGCGGCGACGGAGTCGATGACGATGACGTCCACGGCGTTGGAGCGCACGAGCGTCTCGGTGATCTCCAGCGCCTGCTCACCCGTGTCGGGCTGGGAGATCAGCAGCTCGTCGATGTTGACGCCGAGCTTTCTGGCGTAGATGGGATCCAGCGCGTGCTCGGCGTCGATGAACGCGCCGGTGCCGCCCAGGCGCTGGGCCTCGGACACGATGTGCAGGGCGAGCGTCGTCTTGCCGGACGACTCCGGGCCGTAGATCTCGACGACGCGGCCGCGGGGCACGCCCCCCACGCCCAGGGCGACGTCGAGCGAGAGCGCCCCCGTGGGGATGACCGCGATCTCCTCCAGCGGCCCCCCCGCGCCCAGGCGCATGACCGAGCCCTTGCCGAACTGCCGCTCGATCGTGGAGATGGCGAGCTCCAGGGCCTGTTTCCGATCGGTCTTCACTTCCGCCATGCGCGCGCTCCTTTATAGTCGCCCGGGTCGTTTCGTCGATTGACTGGGAGCCATCATAGGAGCCCCAACCGGCAGCGTCAATGACCGATCTTGGATACAGTCCTTAGCGGCCGGCCCCCCGGGGGGCGGGCTCAGTCCTCGGGGGGACGCACCTGGTAGCCCTTGCGCTCCATGCAGCGGTTCACGATGTCCCAGTCGTAGCGGTTGGACGGCCAGACGGCGAAGCGCGACGGGCGGAACCCCTCGCGGCGGCAGATTGCTAGATCACGGTCGAGCTGGGCCGGCGTGGAGTTGCGGCGCTCGTAGATATAGTGCGGCGCGGCGCAGCCGGCCGCCGCCAGCATCACGAGGATCAGGAGCGTGCGCCTCACCGGCCCTCCATCGCGTCGAGACACGCCTGCGCATCGGCGCGCCCGCGCTCGAGCGCCCGGCCCATGCCCTCGGGGTCGAAGTCGAGCGGCCGCAGCAGAAGCGGCGCCGACGGCGTCAGGAGCTGCACGTCCACGTCGGGATGGCGCAGCCGCGCCAGCTCCACGTCGCGCCGGATCGCGTGGATCATCACCAGCTCCATCGACTCTTCCAGCGTGCGTCGCAGCGTCGTGGGCGCGCTCGCCCGCTCGTCGGGCGCGTAGCTCATGACCACCACGGCGCGGCCGATGGCGCGGCCGAGCGCCAGCGCCTCCAGCACGGGCGCGCGGCCGGTGAGGCCGCCGTCCACGAGCGGCACGCCGTCCACGCGCACGGCAGGAAACACGCCGGGCAACGCCGCCGCGGCCATCAGCGCGTCCACGCTCACGCTCCGGTTGTCGAAGGCGCGCTTGTTCCCGCGCGCGAGATCGGTGGCCACGACGAGCAGCTCCACGCGCGAGGCGCGGATGCGCTCCAGATCGATCGACGTCGCGATCAGCGCGCGCAGCGGCGCGGGATCGAGCAGCGACCCCGCGCGATCGAGCGCCCAGAGGGTCAGCGCGCCGGGGAGCAGGCCTGCGAAGAGCACCGAGGCCCGCAGCGTGTAGACCTGCTCGCGCGTCACCGTGCGCCAGAGGGCTTGCAGGCGGTCCAGGCGCCCGTCGGCGACCATCGCGGCGTTGAGAGCGCCGGCGCTGGAGCCGGCAACCACACGGACCGGCAGCCCGCGCTCGATGAGCGCGGCGGCGACGCCCGCCTCCCAGGCGCCCTTGGCGCCGCCACCCGAAAGGATCAACGCCGTGGGGACGTCGGCGGCGCCGCGCGCCCGCTCGCACGCCTCCACCGGTGCAAGCGCCACCAGCAGCGCCAGCACGCCGGCGAGCGCGATCAGGGCAGGCTGGTGACCACCACCGCGGCTCCTCTTGGTGTGGTGAGTCATCCCGCCAGCCGCGCGACCCCGGCGGTCAGGCGATCGATCTCCTCGTCGGTGTTGTAGTAGTGGACGGACGCGCGCAAGACCTCGGACAGCCCGCGCGCCCGCATGTCGAGCAGCGTGCCGCGCGCCGGCGACACCGTCACGTTGATCCGCGCCGCGCGCAGCGTCGCTTTCACCCGCGCGGCGTCCACGCCGCGCACGGTGAACGACACGATGCCCCCGCGCACGACGCCGAGGTCGCGCACCGTCACGCCGGGCACGGCGGCGAGCCGCGCGCGCAGCGTCTCGCCCCGTTCCTGCACACGCGCCCAGATGCGCTCGAGTCCCAGCGCCTGCGCGTACTCGATCGCGGCGCCGAAGCCCAGGCGCGCGCCGACGTTGGATTCCCAGACCTCGAAGCGCTTGGCGTCGGGGCGGATCACGTAACGGTCGGGCTCCACCCATTCGGCGGCGTGCCCCTCCATCAGCGGCGGCTCGAGCCGCTCGATCCAGTCGCGCGCGACCCAGAGGAAGCCGACGCCGCGCGGGCCGCGCAGGTACTTGCGCGACGTGCCGGCGAGCGCGTGACAGCCGAGGCGCCGCACGTCGAGCGGGATCTGGCCGACCGTCTGCGTGGCGTCGAGCAGGAAGAAGACGCCCGCCTCGCGCGCGACCTCGCCCACTGCCTCCGCCGGCTGCACGAGGCCGCCGTTGGTCGGCATATGGGTCATCGCGATCAGCCGAACGCGCGCGTCGATGCGCTTGCGGAGCGCGCCGACGTCGAGCTGACCCGTGGCGTCCGGCGCCACCACCTCCACGCGCACGCCGCGCCGGGCGCGATGCAGGTAGGTGACGAACATCGAGTGGTACTCGGCGGTGGACGTGAGGATCACGTCGCCGGGCTCGAGCGGTACCGCATAGAGCGCCATGTCGAAGGCGCGTGTGGCGTTCTCGAAGAGGGCGACCTCGTCGGGACCCTGGCCGCCGACGAGCTGGGCGGTCGCCGCGTAGACCCCGTCGAGCCGGCGCTGCGCTTCCTCCTGGGCTTCGTACCCGCCGATCAGGGCCTCGCGGCGGAGATAGTCCAGATGTGTCTCGAGCACGGGCGCGGGCGGCAGGCTGGAGCCGGCGTTGTTGAAGTGCGCGACCTCCGCACAGCCCGGGGTCTCGGCGCGGAGGCGCCGGATCTCGTCGTCGGTGAAGCCGGCTATCACCCGGCTATTGTACGGCGAGCGGCGCCGCGGCGAGCTCCGAGTAGCGCGCGCCCCGCGGCGACAGCTCGCTGCGCATCAGCGACACCCGCGCGACGGCGACCCGGCCGAAGTCCACCGGCCGCGCCAGCGCCTCACCGAGCTGCGGCCGGCGCGTCGGCTCGCGGACGCGACCGAGCGTCACGTGCGCGGCGAAGGGACGCGTCTCGCGCGGAAAGCCGAGCTCGCCGCAGCACGCGTCGATCGCGTCGGCGAGCGCGGCCAGCGCGCCGGCGTCGTCCTCGAGCCCCGCCCAGAGCACGCGCGGCCGCGTGGGCGAGGGAAACGCGCCGAGCCCGCGCAGGGCGAGGTCGAACGCGCGGTGACGGGCGCTCGTGGTGCGCAGCGCGTCCGCGACGGCCGGCGCGCGCGCTTCGTCGACCTGGCCGAGGAACTTCAGGGTGACGTGCAGGTTTGCCGGCGCCACCCACGCCACGGCGGCGGCATGGGGGCGCAGGCGCTCGATCTCGGCCGCGAGCCGCTGCCGGAGGTCGTCCGGCAGCAGCACGGCGACGAAGGCGCGGAGGCCAGCTATCTGGGCGTGTCCAGCAGCCGAATCAGATTCGCGATCGACGCGCGGCGGGACGCGTCCGGCTCGAGCTGCATCGCGGTCTTGAGGTCTTGCATGGCGCCCGTGTGATCGCCATCGAGCTCGCGGGTGATCGCGCGCGAGGCCAGCGCGCGCGCGTCCAGCGCCTGCACGGACGCCGCGGGCTGCGGCTGTGCCGTGGGAGGCGCCACCATGACCACCGGCGGCGACGTGGGAGGCGCTGCCATGGCCACGGGCGGCGGGGCGGTCGCCGGCCCCACGCCGGGCCGGGGCGCGGACGCCACCGCGGACTGCGTCGCCCCGGTCGCGGGGCCGGCCGCGACCACCGGCGTGGGGTCGAGCCCGGCGCTGCGTCGCATCGCCGCCTTCGCCCACGGATCCGGCTCCAGCGCGATCGCGCGCGCCCAGTCCGCCTGGGCGGCGTCTCGCTGGCCGAGCATCGCGTAGGCGGTGCCGCGGTTGTACATCGCCTTCGCGTAATTGGGACTGAGGCTGATGGCGCGCGTGTAGTCGGCGATCGCATCCTGGTACTGGCCGGCGGCCACGAGCCCGTTGCCGCGGTTGTAGTAGATCTCCGCGTCGTTGGGCGCGAGCTCGATCGCCTTGTTGTAATCGGCGATGGCGCCGTTGACCTCGCCCATGCGCAGGCGCGCGGCGGCGCGGTTGTTCCAGGCCGCAGCCGAGCGCGGGTTCTTGGCGATGGCCTCGCTGAACGCGTCGGCGGCGGAGACGTACTCGCTGTTGCGATAGTACATGTTGCCGGAGTCCAGCCAGGACGACGATGAGGTGGTACTACATCCGACGAGCATGACCCCGAGGGCGGCGAGCCCGAACGTCGCTGACAGCATCCGCTTCATGGTCATGAGCCTCCTAACTGCCTACGGAGCATATCCAATGCCATCTGCGCCGATTGCCACTTGACCGCCGCCCGGTCGCCGGAAAACCGGAAGCGACGCGCCGTCACCTCGCCGGCGACGGCAACCCCGATGAACACGGTGCCTACCGGTTTTTGCGGTGTGCCACCGTCGGGACCCGCGATGCCGGTGATGGCCAGCCCGCACGGGGTGTGGGCCGTCGCACAGATGCCGCGGGCCATCGCCTCGGCGCAGGGCGCGCTGACCGCCCCGTGCGTCTTCAAGATCTCCTCGGACACGCCGAGCAGCTCCTGCTTGGCCAGGTTCGAGTACACGACCACGCCGCGCTCGAACCACGCCGACGAGCCCGCGACGTTGGTGAGCCGGTGACCGACGAGCCCGCCGGTGCAGGACTCCGCGGTGGCGACCGTCAACCCGCGGGCCCGAAGCTTGCGCCCGACGACCTGCTCCAGCGTCTCGCCGTCACGCCCGTAGCAGTCCTCGCCGAGCGCCGCCGCGACGCGCGACTCGATCGCCGTCAGCGCGGCCGAGGCCGCCTCGACGCTCGCGGCCCGCGCGCGCAGGCGTACCCATACCTCGCCGTCGGCCGGTACGGTGCTCACCGCAACCTCGCCCTCCCGGCCGAGCCACTCGGCGAGACGATCCTCGACGTCGCCGAGACTCACGCCGACCGTGCGCAGCGTGCGCGTGACGACGCCGCGCGCGTCGACGCGGGCTCGCGCGAAGTCGATCAACTGCCCGCTCAGCGTCGGCGACGGCGTGCCGCGCGGCAGCACCGCGAAGGCGCCGTGCGGCGTGTCGACCGCCCACGCCGGCTCGCCCTCGTCGCCGGGCCACGGCGTCGCCCCCTGCGGCAGCAGCGCCTGCCGCTCGGCGCGGCGGGGCAGCGGCCGATCCTGCCGTCGATACGACGCCTCCAGCGCGGCGAGCATCCGCTCGTTGAGCACGAGGCGCGCGCCGGCGAGCCGCGCGAGCACGCGCCGCACCGTTTCCCCCGCCGACCCGCCGGGTCCGGCGACGACGACGGCGAGCGGCGCCTCCACACCGAGCGCGCGCTCGAGCGCCGCCTCGTCGTCGTCGACGAGCACGCGGCCCTCCACCGGCACGCCCGCGGCGAGAAGGGCCGCCTGCACGGGCGCGGTGGGATCGCCGCCCGACGCGGCGTCGGCGGCCACGCCGACCACTCGCACGCCGCCCGTCATCGGCTCGCCTCGGACGGCGGGGCCCCAGCCCCGCGACGTCCTGCGGCTCGCACGGCCATCATCGGCTCGCCTCGCCTCCGGCTCGCACTGGCATCACGGCCATCCGACGAGCCGGCGCAGCGCGGCGATCACGACGAGCGCGTAGAGGCCGGCGATGAGATCGTCCACCATCACGCCGGTGCCACCGGGCAGCGCCTGGGCCTGCCGCGCCGGCGCCGGCTTCACGATGTCGAACACGCGGAAGAGCACGAACGCGACCGCGAGCACGGGGATCGTCAGCGGCAGCACGAGCACCGAGAGCGTCATGCCGGCGACCTCGTCGATCACGATCGCTCCGGGGTCCTTGCTGCCGAGCGCGCGCTCGGCGTGCCCGGCCGCCCACGTGCCGATCACGGCGACGAAGACGAAGAAGAGCACGAGCCCGGCGCGGGAGAACGGCACGAACCAGAGCAGAAGGACGGTCAGCGCGCTGGCGACGGTGCCGGGCGCCACGGGGGCGAAGCCCGCGCCGCCGACGGTGGCGATGGCCAGCGCCACCCGCGTCGCCGGGGACACGGGAGGGCTATCGAGGGGTGCCACGGCTCCGCCGGGGCGCCCCGAGCGTTTGGGGGGTGTGGGGGGCCATGTCGGGGCCCCCCACGTTATCAGGCGCGCTCGCCGACGAGCTCGTAGCCTTCCACCTCGGCGATGCGCGCGCGCGCGAAGCGCCCCGGCGTGAAGGCGGCGCGGTCGCGGAGATAGACGACGCCGTCGATCTCCGGCGCCTGGCCGGCCGTGCGGCCTTCCCAGGCGAACGCCGGGTCCTCGCTCGGCCCGTCCACGAGCACGTCCACGACCGCGCCGACGAGCTTGGCGTTTCGATCCCACGCGATGCGGTCCTGCACGTCCTGCACGATGGCCGCACGCTCGGCGGCGACATCCGGGTCGACCTGGTCGGGGAAGTCGGGCGAGGGCGTGCCGCTTTCGGGCGAGTAGGTGAACACGCCGAGGCGGTCGAAGCGCGTGTCCTCGAGAAACGCCAGGAGATTCTCGAACGCGGCGGGCGTCTCGCCCGGGAAGCCCACGAGCACGGTGGTGCGCAGCGTGACCTCCGGCATCGCCGCGCGGAACTGGCCGACGATCTCGGTCATCCGCCGCGCGGTGACCGCGCGCCGCATCGCGCGCAGCACGCCGTCGTCGCCGTGCTGCACGGGCATGTCCACGTACGGCACGATCCGCGCGCGCGAGAACTTGTCGAGCACGCGCTCGTTGACGTGCGCGGGATGCAGGTACATCGGGCGGATCCACGGCATCCGCGTGTCCTCACCGAGCGCCAGCAGCAGGTCGCCGATGTCGCCGTTGCCGGCGATGTCCCGCCCGTAGGCGAGCGTGTCCTGGGAGACGAGAATGGCCTCCTGCACGCCGCGCTTCGCGAGCCCCTCGACCTCCGCGACGATGTCGCGCAGCGGGCGGCTGCGATGCTTGCCGCGGAACTGTGGAATCGCGCAGAAGGTGCAGCCCATGTCGCAGCCCTCGGCGATCTTCACGTACGCGTACGGCACCGTCGCCGTGAGCAGGCGCGGCGCGGCCGCGTCGTAGAGATAGCCGGGCGGGGCCGACGACGCCCAGTCCTCGCGGTTCGCGGCCTGGCCGACGAGGTCGACGATGCGCTCGAGGCCGGAGGTGCCCAGGATGGAGTCGACCTCCGGCATCTCCTTCAGGATCTCGCCGCCATAGCGCTGGGTGAGGCAGCCGGTGACGATCAGCGCGCGGCAGGCCCCGCGCTGCTTGAGCTTGGCCAGCGCGAGAATCGTGTTCACGGATTCTTCGCGCGCGCGGTCGATGAAGGCGCACGTGTTCACGATGAGGCATTCCGCCTCCTCGGCGCGCTCGACGATCGGATGGCCGGCGGCGGCGAGACGGCCGAGCATCAGCTCGGAGTCGACCTGGTTCTTCGGACAGCCCAGCGTGGTGAGATGGACCTTCATATCGTCCGGCGGTTGTCGAAATTGATCGCGATCCCGAAGTCCTTGTCGCGAACGAGCTTCATGACGGCCTGAAGATCGTCGCGGCTCTTGCCCGAGATCCGCACCTTGTCCTCGTGGATCGAGGCCTGCACCTTGATCTTGCTGTCCTTGACGAGGCGCACGATCTCCTTGGCCTTCTCCATCGGGATGCCCTGCTGCAGCGCGATCTTCTGCTTGAGCACACCTCCCGAGGCGGTCTCCACCGTGCCGTACGTCAGGCCCTTGAGCGGGATGCCGCGCTTGTGCAGCTTGGACTGGAGGATATCGGTCACCGCCTTGAGCTTCATGTCGTCGGGCGAGACCAGGACGATGTCGGTCTTGTCGAGCGTGACCTCGTTCTTCGTGCCCTTGAGGTCGTAGCGCGTCTCGATCTCGCGCCGCGCCTGGTCGAGCGCGTTGGTGACCTCCTGCATGTCGATCTTGCACACGATATCGAAGGAGTTCTCAGCAGCCATGGGGATATAGACTACCACCCGGCCGGTCGAAATCGGCTCCGGTCGCCCGTCATAAGGTCGAGGAGGACGACGCCATGCAATACACGATTCTGGTCTACGAGACGGAGGCCGAACTCGCCGCCCGCACCGACCCCAAGCGCAAGGACGCCTACTGGGGCGCCGCGCTCGAGCCGCCGCGCACGGCGACCACGGTGCGGCAGCCGGGCGGCAAGCGCCGCGTGCAGGACGGCCCGTTCGCCGACACGAAGGAGCAGCTCGGCGGCTACTACGTCATCGACGTGCCGGACCTCGACCGTGCGCTGGAGTGGGCGGCGCGCTGTCCGTCGGCCGCCGCCGGCGCGGCCGAGGTGCGGCCCAACCTCAGGATGTGAGGGACGCCGCCCAGGCGGCCGAGCTCGCGGCACGCGCGTCGTACGGACGGCTGCTCGCGTACCTCGCCGCGCGCTGGCGCGACGTGGCGCGCGCGGAAGACGCGCTCGGCGACGCGCTGCTCGCCGCGCTCGAGACGTGGCCGCGCAGCGGCGTGCCCGACAAACCCGAGGCCTGGCTGCTCACCGCCGCGCGGCGCCGCCTGGTGGACGGCGCTCGCCACGCCGGCGTCGCGGCGGCCGCCGAGGCCGATCTGAACGTCATGCTGGACGAGCGGGCCGACGCGGCGCCCGCGGCGTTTCCCGACGAGCGGCTGGCGCTACTCTTCGTCTGCGCCCACCCGGCGATCGACGAGGCCGCGCGCACACCGCTGATGCTGCAGACGGTGCTCGGGCTCGACGCCGCGCGAATCGCCTCGGCGTTCCTCGTCGCCCCGGCCACGATGAGCCAGCGCCTGGTGCGCGTGAAGGCGAAGATCCGCGAGGCCGGCATCCGCTTCGAGATGCCGGCGCCCGGCGAGCTCGCCGCGCGGCTCGACGCCGTCCTCGAGGCGATCTACGCGGCCTACGGCAGCGGCTGGGAGGACGTCGCGGGTTCGGACCCGCGGCGGCGCGGGTTGGCCGAGGAGGCGATCTGGCTCGGCCGACTCGTGGCGCGGCTGCTGCCGGACGAGCCTGAGGCTCAGGGACTCCTGGCGCTGATGCTCTATTGCGAGGCCCGGCGCGCCGCTCGTCGGAACGCCGCCGGCGCCTACGTACCGCTGGGCTTCCAGGATCTGAGGCGCTGGTCACGACCGATGATCGAGGAGGCGGAGGAGGTCCTGGCGGGCGCCGCACGATTAAAGGCGGCCGGACGGTTTCAGCTGGAGGCGGCGATCCAGTCCGTTCACGCCCAGCGCGTCCGAACCGGCGAGACCGACTGGGAGGCCGTCACGCTGCTGTACGAGGGCCTGTTGCGCCACGCGCCGACGATCGGCGCGCGTGTCGCTCACGCCGCCGCCCTGGGGGAGGCGCGGGACGCCGAGGCTGGGCTGGCGGCGCTCGACGCGATCCCGCCTGACGAGGTCGCGACGTATCAGCCGTACTGGGCGCTGCGTGGCCACGTGCTGAAAGCGCTCGGGCGCGCGGCGGAGGCCGGCGAGGCGTACGAACGCGCGATCGGGCTGAGCGAGGATCCGGCCGTGCGCGCCTTCCTGCTCGGCCGGCGCGCCTGAGATGCCGACGTTCCGCTTCTACGCTGTACGTGAGGACGCGGCCGCGCTCCTCACCTTCATGTTCGGCGAGCTGGGCGGCCGCGTGTTCGAAGCGTATTCGCGCTACGGCGAGGCACTGAAAGAGCTCACCAGCACCGACGAGGTCCTCGAAGCCTTCCCGGCCGCGGGCCCATCACGGCGCTTCATCAACATCTCGCTGTGGTCACCGGCGCTCGGTCCCAAGCCGACGTTCCGGCGGATCGCGCTCGCGCGGGGCACCGTGAGCGGACACACTTACTGGCACATGATCGACGGCTGGGGGCTCATCAACCTTCAGTTCGGGCTCGTGAGCGAGAGCACGCTCCGCCCGTCGGATCTCAAGTACAGCAGTGAAGCGCGCGCCCGGAGGTGGGAGGAGACGCTGGCGAATTCCCTCGGGCCGGTCGACGCCTGGGACTGGCGCGCGGTGGAAATGCTGGCTCGCCGACTGCACTATCACCTCGGCCGGCGGCTCGCCGTGCGCAAGCATGGCGCGCGCCCCGTCCTCGCCGGCGCCGCCGCGCTTGCGGCCTCGGGCGTGACGCTCGGCGCCTCGTGACGAGCTCAGGGGGGGGCACGGCCCTGAGCGTTACTTCAGCGGGACGGTGGCCACGCCCTTGGGCGTGACGAAGGCGAAGAGCTTGTCCTCGAGGCCGGAGTTGATGGCCAGCTTGCTGAACTTCATGGTGACCGTGTTCTCGA
>Ga0137418_10001823_pt1 | contig 19520 bp, 19 predicted proteins | sample CZODoug3_1_2_16f_FD_122242 | JGI IMG/M metagenome (GOLD analysis project Ga0137418, IMG submission 122242) | Vadose zone soil fungal communities from Angelo Coast Range Reserve, California, USA - CZODoug3_1_2_16fungal (Hybrid Assembly) | ecosystem: Environmental > Terrestrial > Soil > Vadose...
TCTATCTCTACCTCGAAGAGTTCCAGGAGAAGGTCCTGGATCGCTTTGCCTTCTTCCGGGCGCGACATTCGCGGCCTAGGGGCGCGGCCGTCCCGGGACACGCTACCGCGGACTGAGGACTATCGGCTAGACGCGCTTTACGTCATCGTGCGTAGAATTGTTCCAGGACGCGCGGCAGCGGAAGTTGCGCTCACGGTGATTGAGTTTTGAGCATTCAGTACTCGTTCCAAGGCCCGAATCTCTCTCAAGCGTTAGTGTTGCAACAAAAAAATGATTTCCCGCTGAATCTCCAGTAGGATTCAGCCATGGCACCGCACCTCTTTTCGCGACGCTCCTTTCTCGCTATTTCGGCAGTGATGCCGTGGGCGCTCTCAGCTCGCGCAGCGAAATCGATTCCCACGGGCCTGGAACTCTATTCCGTGCGCGAAGGATTGAAGAAGGACCCTGAGGGCACGGTACGCGCCGTCGCTCAGATGGGATATCAAGGCGTCGAGTTCTACGGGCCCTACTTCGAATGGTCCGAGAGCCAAACCAAGCAGATGAGAAAGCTTCTGGACGATCTCGGCATCCGCTGCTTCTCGACGCACAATGACAGTCCGTTCCTAGGCCCGGAGAAAATCAGCCGGACGCGGGATATGAACTTGATTCTTGGCAGCAAGTATGTGGTCTTGGCTTGGTCGGATCCGAAACCGGGCCTGGATGGCTGGAAGGCCATTGCCGATGAGCTGAATGCCGCCGCCGATCATCTTGAACCATCGGGATTGAGGGTGGGATACCACAATCACGAACTGGAGTTCACTCCCGTAGAAAACCATCGGCCGATCGAAATCCTTGCGAAGAACACTAAGCCGTCGATCATGCTGCAACTGGATGTGGGTACTTGCCTGAAAGCTGGCGCCGACCCGGTCGGGTGGATTCGCGCGAATCCCGGCAGAATCCGCTCGCTTCATCTCAAGGACTGGTCGCCGGAACCGGCGAAGGGTTACACCGTTCTATTCGGTGAAGGCGCTGCACCTTGGAAAAAAATCTTCGAAGCGGCCGAAAGCGCTGGCGGGGTTGAGTACTACCTCATCGAGCAGGAAGGCAGCCGGTTCAACGAACTCGATACCGCGCGCCGTTGCTTGCAGTCCTTTCGGCTCGTCCATCCTGAATGATTGCCGTGCTGGATTCGAATTGGTCCCCGCTTTTCACCAGCTCAGGCACACGCTCAGGCGGTACACGAGAGATTGTTCAGGATTTCCGCGTGAAGCTATTTCGCAGAATCGCGGCTGGAATCTTGGACAGTGCGAGAGTTTCTTCCGCAGCGCCGCGAAGTATGGCTTCGCGCGGCATTCCGAAAACCACACAGCTGGCCTCGTCCTGCGCGATGGTGAACGCGTTCGCCTGCTTCATCTCCAGGAGACCGTCCGCACCGTCGTCGCCCATACCGGTCATCAGGATCCCGACGGCGCTGGAGCCCGCGGCCTGCGCCACTGAGCGAAACAGCACGTTTACACTGGGACGATGACGAGACACCAGGGGACCATCACGCACCTCCAGAAAATAGCCAGGGCCGATGCGATGGACAATCGTGTGGCGATTCCCTGGAGCGATATAGGCGCGGCCGGGAACAATTTTGTCGCCCTCAACAGCTTCTCTTACTTCGATTCGGCAGATGCCATCCAGTCGCTTTGCGTACGCCGCCGTGAAGCCCTCGGGCATGTGTTGCACTGCGACAATTCCGGGACAATCCTCGGGCATCTGTTCAAAAATCTGGAGTAACGCCTCCGTGCCTCCCGTAGAGGCCCCGATCGCCACAATCTGATCCCTTTGTTGAGCCACTGCAGGGAGCGTCAAATGGGGAATCACAACATCGGCGGAATTATGTTTCGCGGATTTGCTGCGGAGCATTCGAAACTTGTTCAGCCTGGCTTTCGCTGCCGCGCGCACGGTGTCTTCCAACAAGACCGCGGACTCCTCGAGAAATCCGCGAATGCCGACTTTCGGTTTAGTGATGAGATCCACGGCTCCAATTTCCAGCGCGCGGATGGCCTCTTCGGTCCGCGGGCCAGTCAAACCGGAACACACCACGACGGGAATCGGATTCTGTGACATGAGCTTTTCAAGAAAAGTCATGCCGTCCATGCGCGGCATTTCCAGGTCCAGAAGAATGACGTCTGGCGAGAATTTCTTCATTTTGTCCATGGCGATGATGGGGTCGGAAGCCACGGTGACGCGAAATCCACGCTTTTCCGAAAGGACCGTCATCAGGACCTGGCGCACGATTGCCGAATCATCCACCACGAGGACGTTCAATAGTCCAGAGCCACCGGAGGCGGGGACGGAGATGGTCTCGGCTATATCATGGTGCTTTTGGGAGCTCAAGTTGCTTCCTATTCGTAAAGCCCACGACGTATGTGCGTCCAGGCTTCAAGCTACGCCTTCAATCGCGAGCGGCCTTTTCGCGGCGCTGGAGTATACACAGAGCGCCGCTGCGGGCCGTAGGAACTTTAGGAGCCGGGAATACTTTAGGCGCGACGAACTGTAATTTGTCTGCCACACCATGCAAACTTTCTGCATGGCCGAGAAATAGATACCCATCGGGAGTCAAAAGCTTCCCGAGGCGGTCAACCACTTTGATTTTTGTTTCCCATTCGAAATAAATCAAAACGTTGCGGCAGAAAATCAAATCAAAGGGGCCGGTAACCGGATAAGGTTCCTGAGTCAGATTCATGCGTTGAAATCGGATGGCCTTCCGGACTTCGCCTGCCGCTTTGATCTTGCCCTTTTCCGGGCCAAAACCCTTCAGCATGAACTTTCGCTGATACTGCACCGGAACATCAGACATTTTCTCGGTGGGCCAGATGCCTGCGGAAGCGCGAGCTAAGACCTTAGTCGATAGATCGGTGCCGAGAACTTCGATGCACCACCCCGAAGAAGGTGGAAATTCGGATAAAAGAGTCATCGCCAGCGAATAAGGCTCTTCTCCAGTAGAACAAGCCGCGCTCCAGACGCGTAGCGTTCGGGTTCGCTTATTGGCGTCCGCCTGGGCTATCCATTCAGGGAAGACGCGTTGGCGCAAACAATCGAAGGCCGCGGGCTCACGGAAAAAATGAGTTTCGTTGGTGCAAATGCAATCAAGCATGAGCACCATTTCATGGGGATCGGCCTTTACTCGCCGGTAGTAAGCGGAGAAGGAGTTCAGCTCCAGGGCGCGCAATCTCTTCCACAAGCGGCTGACCAGCATGGCGCGATTCTTTGCGCCAAGGTGGATTCCGGACTCACGGAGGACGAGCGCCTGGAAAAGCGCGAACTCCCCCGCCGCGAGATCCGGAATCGGTTTTGGCGGCAACAATGGGGAATGCGCCGTGGTTTCTTCATAGGCCATCAGGTCGCCTCTGGCCGGTCCTCGACACTTCCGATGGTCTCAATCTGTGCATCCCCAGCAGGGGATTGAAGACTGGAAACGGTCAGCAGCTCGACGTTGTTCAAAACGCTGTCGATGTTCAAAATAAGGGCGAATTTTTTGCCAAGCTTGCCCATGCCAAAGAGGTATTCCAAGCGCACCCGCGTGCCAAATGCCGGCGGCTCTTCGATATCTTTGGGGCCGAGATCGATGACCTGGTTGACGGCATCCGCGATCACTCCCATCACGGTGCGTTCGGAGTCCTGTTCGACTTCTACGATGACGATACAGGTTGTCTTGGTGACGGCACGTTCCATGAGACCGAAACGCACCGCGAGATCGACCACTGGCACGACGTTTCCGCGCAGGTTGATGACGCCACGAATCCAATGCGGCACTTTGGGCACTTTGGTAACGGTCGTGTATTCGATGATCTCTTTCACTCGCTGAATGCTGACGGCGTATTCCTCATCAGCGAGGAAAAAGGTAAGGTATTGCTGCTGAACTGTTTCTTCTTTCTCTTTGATTTCCATAAGTCTCCTCGGCAGCTTAGATTCGGGCGAAGGATTCGGCGTAGTCGCCGTTTGGCTTTCCCGCGTTCTTGGAGGAGCCATGGTTGTCGTCGTCTTTGAATTCCTGGAAATGAGGCTTTTCGATCTTCTGCTTCTTGCCGACGCGATGATTGCCATGCGCGCTGACACGGAAGAAGCTGATCATGTCTTGCAAAGCCTCAGCTTGTGACGCGAGCTCTTCGGCGGTGCTGGAAAGCTCCTCGGCCCCAGCTGCGTTGCGCTGGGTAACGATGCCGACCTGGCTGATTGCGCCGTTAATCTGGTTGACGCCAGCGGCCTGCTCTCTGGAAGTTGCGGCAACTTCCTGAACCAAGTCCGCGGTCTTCTGAATCGCGGGGACCAGTTCGGCAAGTAGTCCGCCCGAGCGTTCCGCGACCTGCACGTTAGCAACGGCCAGCCCACCGATTTCCTGGGCCGCTGTCCGGCAGCGTTCCGCCAGATTGCGCACTTCGGCTGCAACCACTGCAAATCCGCGGCCGTGTTCGCCGGCACGCGCCGCTTCGATCGCCGCGTTTAATGCCAGCATATTTGTCTGATAAGCGATCTCTTCGATGACCGCGATTTTCTCCGCGATCAATTTCATCGCGGAAACCGTTTCCTGCACGGCCTCGCCGCTCTGCCCGGCGTCTTGAGCGCCCTTGCGCGCGGTCTGTTCCATCTTGCGGCTGTTTTCGGCGTTTTGAGTGACGGAAGCACTCATCTCTTCCATGCTGCTGGTCACCTGCTCGACAGCAGCTGCTTGTTCGCTGGTGCCCTGAGAAACGATGCTGGCAGAAGAAGCCACCTGGGCAGCTGCGGTGCTCACCGAGCCAGCGCCCATGCGGACTTCGCCGATCATTTCGTTGAGCTTGCCGGTCATCTTGGCCATGGCACCGAGCAAGCGGCCGAGCTCATCGCTGCGATCTACGTTGATGGTCTTGGTCAAGTCGCCCGCACTGATGTTCTCCACGACTTCGAGTACGTCCTGAATAGGCTTGGTAATGCCGCGGGAGATCACCAGCGTGACAACTACGCTGGCGAAAATGGATACTACAGAGAAAATCAGCAGCGTGGTGGTTGTGGTCTTGGCAATTTCTACGACCGCTGGAACCAATACTTCCGCGTGGCGGTTTGTCAGCTCAGTGGCGAGATCCTCCATCCGGTGAGTCTCATCTTTGAATTCATAAATCGCGGCGTTGCACTCTTGTGGAGTGTGCAGCTTGCCGGCTTGAATCATGCCGAGCACTTTGGTGTACCCGCCTTCATAGATGTCCATATCCTCTCGCATGGAGCGAAGTGCGGCCTTGTCGTCCGTCGAAAGCTTTGTCTTGTCCAGTTCAGCAAGAACATCGCGAAGTTTCTGGCGTTGCGCATCCCATTTGGCGGCGTACTGAGTTCTTATCTGCGGCTCATCGACGTTGAGAAAGGTGTCCTTTTCGAACCGGCGCAATTCCAGCGTTGTTGCCTTCGCCCGAGCGAAAAGTGTCACCAGCTTGGCGTCTCCTTCAAGGACTTTCATGGTCTCGCGCGTAATCGATTCAACTCCCCAATAGCCACTAAGGCCCATGGAGATAAGAAGTACAACGATTAGGCCGAAACCTATCCCTAACCGCTTTCCGATAGACATATTCTTAAACATGAAACTCTCCTTCGAACAGTTTTGCGAGCGCGGCCCTACGCCGTCTCGTACTTCTGACAAATGGACCTAAAGCGAAATCGTTTCAACGCGTCGGTGGATTGCCTCAGCACAGAGCGCCGGTACGTCGAGAATCAGGGCGACCCGGCCATTGCCCAGGATCGTTGAACCAGACACACCAGGGATCCCTTGAAACAGCCGGCCTAACGGCTTGATCACAGCTTGTTGCTCGCCTAACAATTCGTCCGCGGCCAAGCCTGCTCGCCCACCGTGAAACTCCACCACGATGATTTTTTCGCGGGTCGGCGCGATGCCCCCGGATTCGAAAAGGTCGCGTAGCCGCACGAACGGCAACGCCTCTCCTCGCAAGTTGATCACGCCGCCTTCTTCCGAACTGTGTTTCTCCGCGGGAAGTTCGAGACACTCCTTAACCGAACTGAGAGGGATCACGTAAGTTTCGAGCCCGACTTTCACCGCAAATCCATCGATAATCGCCAGTGTCAGCGGGAGGCGTATCGTGAACGTAGTACCCTGGCCTTTGCGGCTTTCAACCAAGATTCCCCCGCTTAGCGCATTCACATTCCGGCGTACCACATCCAGACCCACGCCACGTCCCGACAGTTCAGACACTTTGTCCGCCGTCGAAAACCCGGGCTGAAAGATCAGATTGTGAATCTCGGCTTCAGTGAGGCGGGCTCCTTCGGGAACAATTCCTTTTGCTCGCGCGTGCGCGAGGATTCGCTCATGATTCAGGCCGGCGCCATCATCGGATATCTGCACCACGATGTTCCCGGAATCGTGGAAAGCTTGCAGGACGATTTTGCCGCTGGGATCCTTCCCAAGGGCGCGACGGACTTCCGGCGTTTCCAGTCCGTGGTCCACGGAATTCCGGATCATGTGCATCAACGGATCATGAATATGCTCGAGGATGGTGGTGTCGACTTCGACGTCGTCTCCCACCACCAGCATGCGTGCAAGCTTCCCGCTCTTCCGGGCCGCGTCGCGCACGCTGCGGGCAAATCGGTGAAACGTCGGACCCACCGGGACCATCCGTATCTTCATCACCAGTTCTTGCAGCTCCAGGAATAACGCTTCCAGTCCATGATGCGATTCAAGAACTTCACGCCCGCCGGTTACCAAGCCAAGTTTTTCTTCCAGGATTCGCCGCTGACGCCCCTGGGCAATCGCGAATTCCACCGTCAGGTTCAACATGCGGTCCAGTTTGCCCAAATCGACTCGCAAGTTTTGTACTGCGGTCTTGGATACCGTTGTGCTGGTGGATAAGTCCAGAGAGGCTGTTGAACTCTCCTGCGCGCCGGGCGTCTCGGCGGTCTTATGCTCGGCGGTCATCGCGGCAAGGCGCGCGCTCAATTTTTCGTGCTTGGGGAGAAGATTTTCTTCTCCCTCCGCCGCTCTCTTTGCCATTTGCCTCAGCGCGTCCACGGCCAGGAGCAAAATGTTGATCACTTCCTGAGACAGCACCGCGATGTTACGGCGGCCAAGATCCAGCAGGTCCTCAACGTTGTGGAGGAATTTTGCCAGTGCGTTGAACTCCAGCAGGGAAGCGTTGCCTTTGATGGTATGCGCCGCTCGAAAGAGAGAATCGATCAATGCACGATCATCGGGCTGCGTCTCTAACGCCAGAAGGGATTGCTCCATCTGTGCAAGGCACTCTTCGGTTTCGATCCGAAACGACTGCAACAACATTTCGCGGTTGATTTCCATGATTCCTCTAAAGTGTCTTAGCCAGGGCTTCGCCAGAGCCGGTGCGAAACACGATTCGTTGGCCTCGGTCCGCACCCACTTCGGTGGAAATCACGGGGACCTTTGCTTTCATGAGCATTTCCAGAGCGACATCGACGTTTCGGCTGCCCAGGTGCTGTTCTCTGTGCGAATTCGAATCACGTAGGGAATCAAACAAGCAGCCGCCTCCGAACACCTTGGCGCGAAGCTGTCTGCGGTCGGCGCCCGCTTCGAGGAGCTTTTGCAACAAAACCGAGACGGCGACATCGCCGTAACGTGGAGACTGCACACCTTTACCATCCCACGTGGGCAGCAAGTAATGCGTGGCACCACCGATTCCGTTTGCGGGGTCCCAAATGCACACTGCGACACAAGAACCGAGAATCAGGACGACCGATGCCCCTTCCGCCGAAACGAAGACCTGACCGGCATGGAGAAAATGTGCATTTGAAGATGCGGGATCATGGTTCGCGATGGCCAGCGGCGCCGTGAGTGCAAGCAATCCCGATTTGGACGTCGGAAGCAGACTCATGGCGCTATCTGTTTCCCCTGTAATCTTTGAAAGTGAATGGCGACGGCCCCGTAGGTTTCCAGAAATTTCAGCAATTCATAGTCGACCCATTCCAAATTGTTCTTCTGGGGAAGCAGGCCAAAGATGGCGATCACTCCAACAACTCCGCTGCTTGACTTCAGAACTATGCAAGCCGTTAGATTTTTCTCGTGGGGGAGCAGAACGCCAACTGGCTGCCGTTCTTGGAATTGGCTTATCCCCTGGCGCACGGCGCGTCCGAACATCCCGGCCCCCGATTCAAATGGTTGAAGTACGCTGGCCTCCAAGCCCCACGACCAAGCCAGGGAAAAAGTCTCGGTGGAGGGTAGGTAGTTGAAAATGGCAACTTCCTCCGAGCCCATCAAATTGGCGATGATTTCTGCCACAGCTTCAAACACGTCGCCCTGTTGTAAAGTCTGAACAAGGCGCGCGCTCGCGGCGTGGAGCCGCACAAGAAGAAAATGATTCCGCTCCAGTTGCTCGCGAACTGAACGCTGTTGCACTCGCAGGCACAGTTCTTCCGTACCGGAGAGAACGCTCGAATTTCCATTTGCCGGTTCCGTCCGGCCTCTTTCCTGACTGGACGAGCTGCTTCCATTTTCTGCGGCTCTCATCTTTTTTCCTCGCTACTCCTGAGTGAGATCTGCGTAGTGTCCAAGACGTTCTTCATTACTCGCCCAGGTAGGCTTTCAACAAATCAAGCAGTTCGACGTCGTTCACGGGTTTTGTAAGATAGTCGCTGCACCCGCTGGCGTATCCTTCCTGCACGTACTGTTCTTCACCGCGCGTCGTCAGCAAGATGACCGGTATCTTTTCCGTCGCCTTGTCTTTCTTCAGGACTCGGCAAGCTTCCAGCCCGGTCATTCTTGGCATTACGATGTCCATGAGGATCAGGTCCGGCTTTTCCTCGCGCGCTCTCTCCACCGCTTCTTTACCGTCAACGGCGCTGACCAGAACGTAGTTCGTTTTTTGACTGAATATCATCCTGTTCACCAACCGCGCGGTGCAGGAGTCATCTACAAGAAGAATTTTCTTAGTCGGCATCACTTTCTCTCCATTTGACCTCGCCTAGTTGATCTCCTTCGCGGAGTGTCATCTTCGGTCGAGCCGTAAGAACGGTGTCGCTCGCATTGAAATCGTTGCACTGCACTCGTCCAGCCGCGCCGGGTGCAACTGCTATTCGACGGCGGCGTTTAACTCGCTGGTGGCAAATCGTCCCGCACGTGTTCACAAGTCACGTGAGGTTTTGCACTCGAAGCTTTTTCCATTTCGCCGCAAACTCTTGGGAAAAGCCGGCAAACCTCTTCCATGAGCCCTTCGGGCATCTCGCTCTTTTCCACAAACCCATCAGCGCCGGAGCGCAGGCATTCTTCTCGCAGCGCATGTCCCCGCAATTCCGTGAATATCAGGATGCGCAATTCCGGAAAGGATTTGCGCAATTGACTCGCGGCTTCCAGTCCAGTCATGTAAGGCATGCACAAGTCCGTCAGCACCAGTTCTGGACGAGAGGACTCGGTTTGATTTATGGCCTGCAAACCATCATTGGCGGTCCCCACGATCTGGAACTGTCCTGTGAACTCGAGGAAGCCGCAGATCGAAAGCAGAGCGGTTCTCGAATCGTCGGCAACGACCACGCGAATCTTGCCGTTACCCGACTCCATTGCGCGCTCCTCCGGGACATTGAGTGCTTTCCGATACTGAAAAGTGTGCACTGTTCGTAGGCGACATGATATTCGGCAGATTCCTTAAGGGATTTCATGTAGTGACGGACAGGTAGCGGTTTGCCTCGGATGCTGTGATTGCAGGCTGCGCACGACGCAAACGCGGCGCTCAAATTGAAACTGAGCTCGGGCATGATGTTGGCGCGATCCGCTACGCTCCCTTTCGTCAGTCAACTGTGCAACGCAATAGGCCACGAAAATGTGATATAGGTGTGTGGCATGAAAGGGCTATTCTCAACCCGCGAGGCCGCCAAGAAACTAGGCGTCTCGCTCCTGACCCTGCAACGGCACGTTTCGGCTAAAACTGTGGAGGCGCCTCCATTGCAAAAAGTCGGGGGCGTGAGTGTCCGGCTATGGACGAACCGCGATATTGGGAAAGCAAGGAAGGTTCTCGCTGGCATCAAACCAGGCAGGAAGAAAAAATCATAAGCGCTGGACGCGCCGGTTTACTTGCGCGATGTTGCTCAGAGTGAGGATATATATGCTAAACAAGCTCGCTTCGCTCAGGGGGTAGGCCATGACTGCATCTAGTTCCGACACTGTCATTCGAGCGCTAAACAACTTTCGTATTGAACTCCCCTCGTGGGGCTTCGCCAATACCGGGACGCGTTTCGGAAAGTTTATTCAACCCGCCGCCGCCACCACCACAGAGGAAAAGTTTAGCGATGCGGGTCAGGTTCATTCCCTTACCGGCGCATGCCCGACAGTAGCGCTGCATGTCTTGTGGGACTTCCCGAATGGCATCCAGAGTGTCACGGAGATCGAGAATTTCTCCCACCGATATGGCGTGCGAGCGGGATCAATCAATCCCAATCTCTTTCAGGATCAGGAATACAAGTACGGCTCCTTTGGTAATCCGGATCCCGCCGTGCGTGCGCGTGCCTTTGGGCACACGAAAAACAGTATCGAGATTGCAAAGCGATTGCATAGCCGCGACATTTCGATGTGGTTTGCCGATGGCTCCAACTATCCCGGCACCGCAAATATCCGCCAGCGCAAACGGTGGTTCGAGGAATTGCTAAAGGCCGCCCACTCCGAGCTTTCAGAAAACCAGAGGCTGCTTATTGAATACAAACCTTTCGAGCCGGCGTTTTATCATACGGATATAGCCGACTGGGGCATGGCTTTGCATCTGGCGGGGAATTCCGGGCCTCAGGCCAAAGTCCTTGTCGACACCGGCCATCATTACGCCGCTCAGAACATTGAACAAATCGTCGCCTGGCTCCTTTCGGAGGAGATGCTCGGGGGATTCCATTTTAATGACCGGCGCTACGCCGACGATGATTTGACTCTGGGTTCGATTGATCCCTATCAGATTTTTCGAATCTTCCAGGAAATCCTTTTCTACCAATGGGAGACCGGCAAACAGGCAGATATCGCCTACATGATTGACCAGAGTCACAATCTGAAGGGAAAAATCGAGGCCATGATCCAAACAGTCACCATGGCTCAGGAACTTTTTGCAAAGTCGTGTCTCGTCAACTTTTCCGAGCTTGTAACTGCCCAGAAAAATTGCGACCTCGTGAGAGCGGAATCCTTGCTGCAGGACGCTTTTGCGACGGATGTGCGCCCGATGCTTCGGGAATGGCGGCAGTCGAAGGGTATTCCCCCGAACCCCATGGAGGCTTTCCGTCAAAGTGGCTACTTGGAGCGCATCACAAAGCAACGCTCCGCCGGGAATTCACAGAGCGTATCCTCGTATGCCTGATCTAAGCTCCTCAAAACCCTTTCTGGCATTTGATCTTGGCGCGGAAAGCGGGAGGGCCATTCTTGCCCGCCTGCATTCTGGCATTCTAACAACGCAGGAAATCCATCGCTTCAAGAACGAGCCTGTCGAGTACGGCGGGAGCTTGCATTGGGATGTGGCGCGACTCTGGTGGGAAGTTCGCAGCGCTCTCTTCAGCCTGGGAGAAATTCAGCTGGCAGGGATCGGCGTGGATGCTTGGGGTGTTGACTATGCCTTGCTCGGCGAGAAGGGTGAACTTCTTCACAATCCGTACCACTATCGCGATACGCGAACGCTAGGAATGATGGAGAAAGCGTTTCAGAAAGTTTCGAAGGAAGAGATTTACCGGACGACGGGCATTCAGTTCATGCCGATAAACACGTTGTACCAGCTATTCGCCGCCGTCCACGAGACTCCCTCCCTGCTAAAAGTGGCTCGCAACTTACTCACCATTCCGGACGTTTTTCTCTTTTGGCTTACCGGAAACGCTGCTTGTGAATTCACAAACGCTACGACCACTCAGCTTGTCAATCCTATTACCCGGTCCTGGGCTAATGAATTAATCGAGCGACTCGGCCTGCCAACCCATTTCTGGACTGAAATCGTCGAGCCGGGAACCATCCTTGGAAAATTGCTGCCGGGAATCGCCCGAAATTCCTCATTGGCAGGTACACCCGTCATTGCACCAGCCACTCATGACACCGGATCTGCGGTGGCAGCAATCTCGGCACGTGAAGGCACTGCTTTTCTGAGCTCTGGAACGTGGTCACTGCTTGGAACGGAACTGGACAACCCTGTCATCAGTCCCGAGGCGTTTCGCATGAACTTCACGAATGAGGGTGGCGTGAATGGCACCACTCGCCTCTTGAAGAATGTTATGGGACTTTGGATACTTCAGTGCTGCCGTCAAGCATGGACAGCACAAGGGCAATGTTTCGACCACCTGGAGTTAATGGAACTCGCGTCGCGCGAACCCTCGTTCACCAGCCTGATTGACCCTGATCACGAATCTTTCCTGCGCCCTGACGACATGCCTGCCAGCATCGATCGGTTTTGCGCTCGAACTCGGCAGCCCTCGCCAAAATCGCCTGCCGCCTACGCGCGCGTGGTTTTGGAAAGTTTGGCATTCAAATACAGATTTGTTCTCTCGAATCTGGAAAGAATTGTAGGCGCGCGTGTGGAGCAGATTCGTGTGATTGGCGGAGGATCCAGGAACCGCTTGCTGAACCGGATGACCGCGGATGCGACCGGGAGGAAAGTCCTGGCAGGCCCCGCGGAGGCCACCGCGCTCGGCAATGTGGCCCTTCAATTATTAGCTACCGGCGCCGCCTCCTCCCTAAAAGAGGTTCGCGCCATCATCGAGCGCTCTTTTCCGGCGGAGATTTTCGAACCGCTTGATCCAGGAAAATGGGATCAGCAAGCCGAACGTTTCGAGCACTATTGTGAGGTCGTGTATGCCTGAAATCAAAAAGACGACGTATTTGTCCGACCTGTGGGATTCGGACGTCGCCGAAAGACTTTCCAACAATCCCCTGGGCCTGCTGCGCTATCGCTCTAATCTCCTCGGAGCTGACCTGCGAATCACCAACTTTGGTGGCGGTAACACGAGTTCGAAGATAGAACTTCCGGATCCGTTTACAAGAAAACCAACGCGCGTGCTTGCTGTGAAGGGCAGCGGCGGCGACTTGGGATCCATCACGGAAGCTGGATTTGCACTGCTTTATCAGGATCGATTGGAACAATTGAAAGCCCTCTACAGGGACCAGGCGCACGAAGACGAAATGGTCGGTTACTATCCGCTTTCGGCGTTCGGCGAAAATCGCGTTGCCGCCTCGATTGATACGCCGCTTCACGCACTGCTTCCCTTTCCTCACGTGGACCATTTGCATCCTGATTGGGCTATTGCTCTTGCGGCGAGCGCAAACGGCAAGCGCAAACTCGAGGAGTTCAACAAAGAATATAGCCGCAAGATCGTCTGGGTGCCGTGGCAACGCCCTGGATTCGAGTTGGCATTACTCATCGAAAAGGCTGTCCGCGAAAATCCGGGAATCGATGGGGTTCTTCTCGGCGGGCACGGCCTATTCACCTGGGGCGAGACTCAGCGCGATTGCTATCTCAGCAGCATTCATACGATTGACCAGATGGGTGAGTTCATTGCAAAACACCAAAACCGAAGTGGCCCAATCTTCGGTGGATTGGAATATGCAGCGCGCCCAGATCGCTGGAAAGTGGTCGCAGAGATTCTGCCTGCCTTGCGCGGAGCACTGTCCTCGAATCGTCGAGCGCTCGTACATTATTCCGACCAAGAGGACGCTCTTGTCTTCGCAGGTTCCAAGTGGTCACGCGAGCTAAGTGCTCTCGGTACGAGCTGCCCGGACCATTTTCTGCGCACTAGAGTGTGTCCGCTATTCTTGAATTGGGACCCTGCAAAACAGGATGCGCATGCATTGAAGACCAGTATTCACAGCCAGGTGGCCGAATACCGCGAAACTTACAAGAAGTATTATGAACAATGGGCCTCAAGTAATTCGCCCCAATTGCGTGATGCGAATCCTTCCGTCGTCATTGTTCCGGGACTTGGGCTCTTTGGCTTTGGCAAAAACAAGAAAGAAGCGCGGGTTACCACGGAGTTCTTCATTAATGCCATCCATGTGATGGCCGGGGCCAACGCTTTGGAGGATGGTGAGGTCGCTGAACCATTGCCGCAGGCGCGTCACCCTGAACAATCGAAACAGTTTTCTCACTTTCACAATTACGTAGCTCTGCCTCGGTCCGAGGCGTTCCGGATAGAGTATTGGTCCCTCGAAGAAGCGAAGCTGCAGCGCATGCCTGCCGAAGCGGAGTTTAGCCGCAAAATCGCTTTTATCTTGGGTGGAGCGAGCGGAATCGGAAGAGAGGTTGCGCTGCTCCTTGCCCGCAAAGGAGCGCATTTGGTGATTGCCGATTTTGACGAAACCGGCGCCAAAAAAGTGGCCGAGCAAGCAGGCGCCGCCACAAACCCGGAGTTCGTAATTTCGATTGGCGTGGACTTGAGCTCCTCAGACAGTCTGGAACTGGCCGTCCGGCATACGATTCTGGAATTTGGCGGAATCGATATCGTCGTGAACACCGCGGCACTCTATCCGGTGCCGGGCCCAAAAGGTGAACTCGATGAGTCGCAATGGGCCAAAACCTTTTTGGTAAACGTCACTGGCAATTACATGCTGGCACGCGCGACGGAGTGGGTATTCCGCGACCAGGACTTCCCTGGCGCCATGGTGCTCACTAGTTCCGCAAACGCCGTTGTTGCCAAGAAAGGTAGCGAGGCCTACGACACCAGCAAATCCGCTCTGAATCACCTGATTCACGAACTGGCGATCAAACTGGCACCTACCGTTCGCGTAAATGGAATTGCCCCGGCGACCGTGGTTGCCGGGTCCAATATGTTTCCGCGCGATCGAGTGATTCAGTCGCTTCAGAATTACAAGATTGAATTTTCTGAGTCGGATTCCACCGAAGCGCTGCGCGGCAAGCTCGGGAGTTTTTATGCACAACGGACGCTTACGAGGCGGCCGATAACGCCGGAGATCTGCGCCGCAGCCATCGTCTGGCTGGCGGGCGAGCAGAGCGCTCGAACGACTGGCCACGTGATTCCTGTGGATGGCGGCTTGACCGAAGCATTTCTCCGATAAAAACGAATACGATTTTCCGCCGGCCTAAGCTCCGTGCCGGCAGCTAATGGGAGATTTCATGCCACGCATCTGCTTTGTTCTCCAGGTGAGACCCGAGCGAATCCAGGAATACAAAGAGCGACATCGCACTGTCTGGCCGGAGATGCAGAGAGCCCTTCAAGAAACCGGCTGGAACAACTACTCGCTCTTCCTGCGCCCAGATGGCCTTCTGGTGGGTTATCTGGAAACCGAAGACTTCGAGAAAGCTCGCGCCGGCATGGCAGGGCGAGAGGTCAACGCACGCTGGCAACGAGAAATGGCTGGACTTTTCGTTCAGCCAGAAGGCTTGTTGCCAGATCAAGCGATGGCGCCATTGGAAGAGGTGTTTCATGTCTGATTCCCGTTCGAGGTTCCTGTGACCCCAAATCCTGCTCTCGGTGTTTTCTTCCACTGGCTCGGCGGTTTGGCCTCCGCAAGCTTCTATGTGCCCTACCGCGGTGTGCGGCAATGGTCCTGGGAAACTTATTGGCTGGTCGGGGGATTCTTCAGCTGGATCATCGCGCCATGGCTTCTCGGCATGTTGCTCACCCGAGATTTGCTCCAAGTCCTTTCAGAGACCTCCACTTCGACCATCTTGTGGGCCATCTTCTTCGGACTCTTGTGGGGTGTCGGCGGACTGACGTTTGGCCTGACGATGCGCTACTTGGGACTCTCGTTGGGAATGGCTGTCGTGTTGGGTCTTTGTGCTGCTTTTGGAACTTTGATGCCCCCTATCTTCAGCGGCGTTTTCTTTACCCAAGTTCTTGGAACCTCCTCGGGCAGAGTAATTCTTGCTGGTGTTTTCGTTTGTTTGCTGGGGATTTCGGCCGCTGGAGTTGCAGGGATCTACAAAGAGCGCGAAATGTCTCTTGAGCAAAAGAAGGCGGTTATCAAGGAATTCGATCTCAAGAGAGGACTGGCGGTAGCCACGCTGTCCGGTGTCATGAGCGCTTGTTTCGCGTACGGACTCGCGGCCGGGGTGCCCATTAAGCTTCTGACCTTGCGGCATGGCACGTCAATTCTGTGGCAAGGATTACCTGTGCTCGTCGTGGTTTTGATTGGCGGTTTTACCACCAACTTTATCTGGTGCGTCGCCCTCAATATCAAAAACAAGACAGGCTTCCAATACTTCACGTCAGGCGCCGAAAAGTACAAACCAGTTATGGACGAGCCCACTCTGGAGACGGCCATCGATGCCCCGAGCCGCGAAGTTGTGGAACACATATCTTCTCCGCTTCCTCCGGATTCCAAGCCCGTTCCCATGCGGGCGAATTATCTTCTCTGTGCACTCGCGGGAACCACATGGTATTTCCAGTTTTTTTTCTACACCATGGGAGAGACGCAGATGGGCAAGTACGGTTTCTCCAGCTGGACGCTGCACATGGCCAGCATCATTATCTTTAGCACGCTTTGGGGTCTTGGCTTCAAAGAGTGGAAAGGCGCGGGATCTGCTGCGATGCGCTTTCTCACACTCGCTCTGATTTTGCTGGTTGGGTCCACGGTGATTGTCGGCTATGGAAATTTCCTTGGCGCGGCCGGCGCGCATTAGTGCTCAGAGTTGTTGTCTCTGGACCTTCTTGGGAGTCCATCGGTCACCACATTCTTGCGCTGCCACGCATAAACGATTAAGGAACAGAAAGAAATGAAACTAAAGATACCGGCGGGAATTTTCCAGGCGTACTTGTTCGACTGCGATGGAACGATCGTGGATTCCATGCCATTGCACTACGTTGCCTGGAAAAGCGCGCTCGCTGAGTGGAATTGTGAATTTCCAGAAGATCTTTTTTATGCCTGGGGCGGACTTCCGGTAGCCAAGATAATCTCGCTCTTGAACGAGAAGCACAGCCTGGACATCCCGGTCGAGAAACTCGCGCGAAAGAAAGAGGAACTCTATTTTGAGTCTCTTCCGCATCTCAAGGCCGTTCCTGAAGTACTGGAGCATATCGATTCGCAGTATGGCCGGATCCCTTTTGCCGTGGTGTCAGGAAGTACTCGGGACTCGGTGACCGCTTCGCTCCGCTCCTTGCGGCTCCTGGAGAAGTTTGAGACTCTCGTTTGCGCCGGAGACTACAAAAGAGGCAAACCAGACCCCGAGGCCTTTTTGATCGCCGCTTTGCGGCTGGGGGTGGAGCCCACGACCTGCCTGGTCTTCGAAGACACGGACATGGGAGTTGAAGCCGCAAGGGCTGCTGGCATGGCATCGGTAAAGGTACCTCCGCCATGGGAGAGGCGTTCGTCGGATCGAACTAGCGAGATCTGACTGATTGGGCTACCGGGTGGAAGCAAACAGGGCGGCGAATTGAAAATGTCAAAACCGCTTGTAAGAAAATCGATAAGTGGAGCCGAGAGTGGGAGTCGAACCCACGACCTGCCGATTACGAATCGGCTGCTCTACCACTGAGCTACCTCGGCCCTTATTGATAACAAAAGACTTACGGACCTGTACGAGCCTGTTTTCCATCAACTGCCATCAATTTGCCATCAATTTTACCAAAATGCTTTTCAACCTTCGCCATGGCCTCGTGCAAATCCGTCGAGTCCACAATGTTATACCTTTCGAAAGTGGATTCCGTCAGATGCCCCGAAATCTTCATCGCTATCCTCCGAGGAACTCCGGACCGGATGAGATTCCTGACGCCGCTTCGGCGAAAGTCATGAATGAGTAGTCCCTTATACTGCCAATCCTCAGGGCCACTCTTCACTCCCAATCCTACCTTAACGCACGCAGCTTGAAAAGACTTCCGCAGGTTTCTCGCATCAAATATCCTTCCTTGGTGCGGCATTTTCTCGAGAACCTCGTTGAGCTCCAGCGGCAGGGGAAGGAGGATAGGCTCCTCATTCTTTGTTTGGTGGCCCTCGATACGAAGCTGAAACCTCCCCTTTTCGGATTCTATTTGGGACCACGTGATGGCTAGCGCGGCTCCGATTCTACAGCCAGTGAAATACAGAAAGGTCATCAACGGACGCAGATGTTCCGGCATGGCCTCACGCAATTCTATGAATTGCGCTGGAGTTATGAATCCTTTTCGGATGTTGTTCTCTTTCAGCATCGGAAAATAAGGAAACAGCACGGACTTGCCCTCTCTGCGCGCCAGATTCATCATTCTTCTCAACAGGCTGAGATTCCGATTGATCGTCGCGTTTTTCGCACCTTCTTTCTGACGCTTCTCAATGAACTGGTAGAGCAAGTCTGTGGTGATTGTCCTGACCAGGCGGTTCTTGAAAAACGGATCGAGATGTTCAAAGCCCCAAACATAGGGACTGCCGTCCCCGTCTTCTTCAAGCATTTTTACGCCGCGCGTCCGGTAATCCAGGATCAGGGTCTTGCGGATGTCTTCGTACTTCAATTTCTTCATTTCCGCGACAGGGAGTCCCTGTTCCACCTTGGCGAGCCTGTCGCGCAGAAGCCTTTCGGCAACCATGCGCGACTCCGACTTCGTACTTTCCTGGCGAAGCTTACCGTTCCCATCGCGGTAGCTTATGTAAAGAAATCTGCTCCCATTCTTTTCAAAGACGCCGCCTGTACCGAAGACCCTGCGCTTAGCACCAGGCCGACCCGCATTCTCGATGACTGCTGAGTTCTTAGAGTCCGACCTTGGCGTGCTGCTTTTTGCCTTTGCGCCCGCTTGTCTCATCTTCACACTCCTCGTTCAAGCTGAGGGATTGGGCCACGTTTGTTTGAGGGGTGTTGGCCACCCCACTCGCGCCCTGCGTAACCCGTCGGCTGGCAGGGCCCGTTCCTTCGCACCTTTTCTCTCGATCAACCAATTCATCCAAATCTTGGCGATCCACCTGGAACCGTTTTCCAAATCGAGTGTAAGGAAGCTGACCTCTCCAAATCAGCTCTCGGACGGACCAAATCGTGCAACCAAGATAGTGTGCGGCTTCGGGTAAGGTCAGTAAGCGGTGCAGTATGACAATGCTTTCATTGGCTGTTTCATTTGTTCCATGCATAAGGACACCATGCAACTTTCACCTTGGGACGTTCATTGAATTTGCCGCCGTACAGAGACTGCCGGTCAGACTTGTCCCACAATCCTGTCTGCACCAACCTTACAACCTCAGCTCGATCGGTGCAGTTGCAAGGACCGCCCCTCCCCCTGCCCCTGACGGCCTTGAGTGAGTTGTCTGCAATCCAAAGCCAATGGATTCAATCGCACGAGGCCAGCAACAAGCCAGATGACATTTTTTCGCTAATCGCATGATTCCTGACTAACATTTCGCGGAACGATCCAAGAACGAACTTGCTGAGTGCGTTTTCCCGGAAGACCAATCTGGTTAGAAGAGACAGGCGCGGCGTTAAGACAACTCCATGCCTAAATCGGGTATTCAAATGTCATTGCGCATGGCCCAGAGGAGGTTGGGAGGCAGGCCAAAGGCTGCCTCCCTTGCCCTGCTCACAGCAATCGAACACTTTTGATGCGATCAATTGGAGGAGGCTCTGGCCAGATCGAGGAACGACGCGAGCTTCGCGGTTGTCTTGAACTGAGGGATTGGGTCGAGGTCCTTGAACGCACTC
>Ga0137418_10001824_pt1 | contig 19514 bp, 18 predicted proteins | sample CZODoug3_1_2_16f_FD_122242 | JGI IMG/M metagenome (GOLD analysis project Ga0137418, IMG submission 122242) | Vadose zone soil fungal communities from Angelo Coast Range Reserve, California, USA - CZODoug3_1_2_16fungal (Hybrid Assembly) | ecosystem: Environmental > Terrestrial > Soil > Vadose...
CCTCGCCTCGGGCTTCTTCGAGTACGAGTGGACGCCAGCGGGAGACCTGATCGTCACCGTGTTGCGCTGCGTGGGGGACCTCTCCCGCGGCGATCTCCCGACGCGGCCAGGGCACGCGGGGTGGCCCACGCCGACGCCGGAGGCCCAGTGCCTGGGACGCAGCCGCATCGACTGGGCGTTGGCCCCCGTGTCAGCCGGAGACCTGGAGCGCCACGAGGTGGTGCCGCACCTGTGGGAGGACGCCTTCCTGCCGCTGCAGGGCTCGTGGCTGCGCGACGCTGGCATGCTGGCGCCGGCGCCGGCCGACGTAACGCTCGAGGGAACGGGCCTCGTGCTGTCGGCGGTGAAGCCGGCGCAGGCGGGCTCGCCCATCGTGCTGCGCTGCTACAACGCGACTGGCCGCAAGGCGGCGGGTGCGTGGCGGTTTGGTGACGGCGTCAAGAACGCGCATCGCGTCCGCGCCGACGAGCGGGAGTCGGTGGCGCTGGTGCTGGAGCAGCGCGGGCATGTGGTGCGGTTCGTCGCGGAGCCGCACGAAATCGTCACGATTCTCGTGACCTGACGTGCAGGAGCATCGCATCGCCGTGTCGCGCATGGCGCGGTACTTCACGGTCGGCCGACCCGATCGCGAAGTCTGGTTCGTCCTGCACGGCTACGGCCAGCTCGCTGCGCGGTTCCTGCGCCACTTCGAGCCGCTGGACGACGGCGCGCGCCTGATCGTGGCGCCGGAGGGACTGTCGCGGTTCTATCTGACCGAGGATCCCGCCGAGCGACGCGTGGGGGCGAGCTGGATGACGCGCGAGGACCGTCTCGCGGAGATCGAGGACTACGTGCGCTACCTCGATGCGGTTTACCATGAGGTGTCGCGAACCATGGATCGCGCGCAGGCCAAGGTGACGCTACTCGGGTTCTCTCAGGGCGCCGCAACCGCGTGCCGATGGTCCACGATCGGGAAGGCACGATTCGACCGCTTGATCATCTGGGGCGGGGAGGTGCCGCCGGACGTGGACCTGCTCCGCTCATTGCGGCTCTCCTTGGTGTATGGCAGCCGCGATCCGTACTTCACACCCAAGGTCATCGCCGCCACCGAGGCGCGGCTTCGCGAGCACGGGATTCCTTACGATCTCGCACCGTTCGAGGGCGGACACGAGATTGACGGCGACGTTCTCCAACGCGTGGCGGCTTCATGAGGCAGCGACTGCTCTCTCTCGATGCGTTCCGCGGGCTCACGATCGCCGGCATGCTGCTGGTGAACAACCCGGGGAGTTGGTCCTACGTGTACCCGCCGCTCGACCACGCCGAGTGGAACGGCTGGACGCCCACCGATCTGATCTTTCCCTTCTTCCTCTTCATCATGGGAATCGCGCTCGCGCTCTCCTTCACGCGGCGGGCGGGCGGGGGAGCGACTAGGGGCCAGCTCGTCAAGAAGGTGCTCACCCGCGGCGCGGTCATCTGGGCGCTCGGGCTGATGCTCAGCGGCTTCCCGCATTATCAGCTGGCGACGATCCGCATCATGGGCGTGCTGGCACGCATCGGGCTCGTCTACATCGGCACGGGGCTCATCGTCCTGTACGCCACTGAGCGCGCCCAGCGCTGGATCATCGCCGGGCTGTTGGTCGGCTACTGGGCGGTCATGACCCTCGTCCCCGTACCCGGTTACGGCGCGGGCGTGCTCGCGCCAGACGGCAACCTCGCGCAGTACGTGGACCGGATCGTCCTTGGCGCGCACCGCTGGAAGCCCGAGTGGGACCCCGAAGGCATCATGAGCACGTTCCCTGCGATCGCCACCTGTTTGCTTGGTGTGCACTGGGGGCGCTGGCTATTGGCGGATCGCACGCCGACGGACAAGGCTGTCGGGATGTTCGTGTGGAGCAACCTGGCGATGTTGGCGGGCGTCCTGTGGGGCATCTGGTTTCCGATCAACAAGAATCTGTGGACCAGCTCGTACGTGTTGTTCACCGCTGGATTCGGGCTCACGCTCCTGGCGACCCTCTACTATCTGATCGACATCCGGGGGTACACCCGCTGGGCGCTGCCCTTCTACGTGTTCGGCTCAAACCCGATCCTCGTTTTCGTGCTGTCGGGGCTGTTCACGCGTTGCCTGACCCTGTGGAAGGTCGCCGAGCCCGGTGGCTCCACGACATCCATGTACGGGTGGTTGTTCCGGCACGTCTTTCAACCCTGGGCGGGGACGTACAACGCCTCACTGGCGTTTGCGCTGTGCTACGTCCTGTTGTTCCTCGGGGTGATGTGGATCCCGCATCGCAGGGCGTGGTTCCTGAAGATCTAAGCCGGCTCCAAGGTGTCTCGCACGGCGTCACCCAGCAGCGTGCACGCGACCACCACGAGGACCAGCGCTACGCCGGGCGCCGCCGCCACCCACGGCGCGTTGACGAGCACGTCCCGGCCTGAGGCGATCATGTTGCCCCACGATGGCGTCGGGGGCTGCACGCCCAATCCCAGATAGGAGAGGCCCGCCTCGAGCATGATCGCGTTGCCGACGCCGAGGGCGGCGGCGACGATCACCGGGGTGAGGGCGTTCGGCAGGATGTGGCGTGCCAGCACGCGCAAGCGGCGGGCGCCAAGGGCGACGGCGGCTTCGACGAACGGCCGCGCCGCGAGCGCGCGTACCTCTCCGTACACCAGCCGCGCGACGCCCATCCACCCCGTGAGGCCCAGCACCACGACGACCAGCGCCGTACTGGGCCGCCACAGGGCAGCGAGCAGCAGCAGCAGGACGACGCGCGGCAGCGCCAGGGCGAAGTCCGTGAGCCCGAGCAAGGCGAGCGCCAACGGGCCGCGCCAGTATCCCGCGAGCGCGCCCACCGCGACTCCCAGCGTGATCGAGATCAACACGGCCAGCACGCCGACACCAAGCGACACGCGCGCACCATACACGAGCCGCGTCCACACATCGCGCCCGAATCGATCGGTACCCAGGGGGTGAAACGCTCCGCTCCCATCGGTGGAGAGCGGGGCGAGGAAACGCGTCGCGACGATGTCGCCTTGCGTGTTGGGATCGCCGCGCGTGACGAGGGGCGCGAGCATCGCGCACGCGACGACGAGTGCCAGCGTCACGGCGCCGAACGCCCCCCGGCGGTCGCGCAGGAGTCGCCTCAAGCGCGGAGCCTCGGATCGAGCCACGCCGCGAGGATGTCGGCGAGCAGATTCCCCGCGACGACGAGTCCCGCGCTGATCGCGGTGGCGGCCATGACGACCGGGTAGTCCCGCGCCTGCACCGCTTCCACCAGCACGCGGCCGATTCCCGGCCACGCGAACACCGCCTCCACGAAGACCGCGCCCGAGAAAAGCGCCGGCAGGGAGAGGCCGAGCAGGGTCACGATCGGCGTGAGCGCGTTGCGGAGGACGTGACGCCACGTGACCTGGAACGGGGAGAGTCCCTTGGCGTGCGCCGTCGTGACGAAGGGTTGCGCGCCCAGGTCTATCATGGCGCCGCGCACGAAGCGGGCCGAGCCGCCAATGCCGATCAGCGTGAGCGTCGCGAGCGGCAAGGCGAGATGTCGCAGGCCGTCGACGATGCGGGTCCAGCCGGTCAGGTAGTCGGCGTCGAGTCCCGCCGCGCCGAACGCGGGCAGGACACGCGCCCAGTAGGTGAACACCATCACGAGCATCAACCCCAGCCAGTACCCGGGGACCGCGAACAACGTGACGGTGATCACCGAAAGCGTGGTATCACGACGCGAGCCGCGTCGCTGCGCTTGTACGGCGCCGATCGCGATGCCCAGCGCGTAGCTCAGGAGCAGCGAGAGGCCGACGAGGCGAACCGTCGCGGGCCACGCGTCGCCCAACACCGTGCGGACCGGGCGCCCTTTGGCGATACTTATTCCCCAGTCGCCTCGAACGAACCGGCTCACCCACGCGGTGTACTGGACGGGGATCGGTCGGTCGAGCCCCAACGCGTGCCGTTGGGTGCTCAACTGATCGAGCGTCGCGGCGGGGCCGAGCAGGTGTTCCACGGGATCGCCGGGCGCGACCCGCAACAGGAAGAACGTGAGCGTGACGACGCCCGCGACGACACCGAACCCGGCGAGCGCGCGCGCGGCGAAGCGGGACAACATCTTCGTAAAGTACTGCTATTTCGAGGAGGCAGCCTATGTCACACCGCATACTCGATCGCGCGGCGGGGCTCATCGCCCTGCTGGCGCTCGTCGCCGCCGGATGCGCGACGGACTCCGCGGCGCCGGCGGGAACGCCGTCCCTGTCCGACGCCGAAGCGCAGCTGGTCGGGCATGAAGTCGCTGGTGAGGTCGAGGATGTCGCCGGCAGCTTCACCTTCGGCGATCTCCTGGTGCCGTCGTTCGCCAGCGCGGGCATTGCCGCCAGCGACCCCGTGCAGCCGACCCCCACGAGCAATTGCCCGACAATCACGCCGAATCCCCCGGTCGATGCCGACGGCGACCACGTGCCCGACGACGTCACGCTCAGCTTCACACTTCCCGATTGCTCGTTCTCCCGCAACGGCGCGACGTTCGAGATCACCGGATCGATCCACATCACCGATCCCTCCACCACCGCCTTCGGCATTCGCATCGCCTTCAGCGACCTGCAACACAAGTTCACCCGTGTCAGCGGCGAGTCGTTCTCGAGCCGCTTGAACGGCGCGCGCCAGGTGCTGCGGTCGGCGTCCGAGTTCTCGTTGCACGACACGACGACGGTGGACCTCGAGTCGAGCGCGGGCGGCGCCGCGCAGGTGGCGAAGGCCTGGGTCGTGGGCTTCGTGGCCGACGCCGGGCAGACCCTCGACCAGAGGTGGCACCTCCCCAGCGGGAACCTCACGGTCGACGGCAGCATGAGCCGCACCCGCGGGACGACATCGCATTCGTTCGCGGTGACGACCGTGACACCGCTGCATCACGATGCAACGTGCACCGTGCGCCCGGCCTTCACCTCGGGCGAGATCCTCGTCGTGAAGACCGGTCCCGACGGCACGGTGACGATCCATGTCGTGTTCACCGGATGCGGTGTGGAGCCGACCGTCACCGTCGAGCGCAGCGCCGCCTGACGCGATCCGGCCATTCCGGTAGCACTGAGCACCCGCGGGATCAATCCCGCGGGTGTTTCTTTTCAGGCTGGGACCAGTAGAATCAAGCCGTGCCGAGATTGGCGTTGCTGCTGCTCCTGGCGTGCGCCTGTCGCGCCTCGGAAGGCCACGGGCGCACGGTGCTGTTCGCGTCCGGCGCGGACCTTCAGAGCATCAACCCTTTGTTCACGATCCACCCGCTCGCCAAACAGGTGCAGCGTTACGTGTTGTTGACGACCCTAGCGCGTTATGACTCGTCGCTCACGCCGCAGCCCTATTTGGCCCGCGCGTGGCGCTGGTCCGATCGCGGCCGCACACTGACGCTCGCGCTACGTGGCGACGTGCGCTGGCACGATGACCGCCCCACCACGGCGCGGGACGTCGCGTGGACGCTCGATGCGGCGCGCGACCCGGTGACGGGCTACCCGCGCCGCGGCGACCTTGCCGACCTGGCCGCGGTGCGCGCCGCCGACGACTCGACGGTCGTGCTGCAATTCACGCGGCCGCCGTCCCGCGGCGTCCTTCCCGACGTGCTCACCGATCTCGCCATCCTGCCGGCGCATCTGCTCGACACCATCCCCCGCGCCCGGCTGCGGGAAGCGGAGTGGAACCGCCGGCCGGTGGGGAACGGGCCGTTTCGTTTCGTCGCCCACGAGCCGAACCGGCGCTGGGTGTTCGCGGCCAACCCCGACTTCCCGCGCGCGTTGGGCGGACCGCCCGCGCTCGACCGACTGATCATCGTGATCGTCGACGAACCCACAACGAAGCTCGCCGCCCTGGTGTCCGGGGAGCTCGACTTCGCCGGCATCAATCCCGCACACGCCAAGTTCGTGCGCCGCCGCGCGGGGCTCGCGGTGACCGAATACCCTCTCATCATGCCGTACGGCTTCGTCTGCAACACGCGGCGGCCGCCGTTCGACGACCAGAGCGTGCGGCTCGCGGCGGCGTTGGCGATCGATCGTCAGGAGATCGTGGACGGCTATCTGTTCGGCTTCGCCGCTGTCGCTGACGGACCCGTGCCTCCGGGGGTGCCGGGCTACGTGCCGGTGCCGCGCCTCCCGGTCGCGCCCGATTCCGCCCGCCGCCTGCTCGGCGGACGCCGGCCGCGGTTCGAGCTCCTCACCGTCGGCAGCGGTGAAGCGCCGCTCGAGCAGATGCTCCAGGCGCGGTTCGCCGCTGTCGGCTTCGAGGTGTCCATCCGCCAGCTCGAGCTGTCGGCGTTCCTCGATCGGGTGTACGGGTCACGGCACGACTTCACCGCCGCCGTGATGGGCGTGCCCGGCGACGTGGGGCTCGGTTTCCTTCAGCCCCTGGGCGATCTGACCGGGATTCCGGTGCCGGCCGATCCGGCGGCCGCGCAGCGCCTCTTCGCCGAGCGCTTGCCGGTCGTGTGGCTCTATCACCCGCGGGGCGCGCAGGGCGTGAACCGCCGCGTGCTCGGCGTACGGATGGACGTCCGCGGCGAGCTGCCCACCGTCGCGTCCTGGCGGGTCCAGCCGTGAGGCGCAGCGACTTGCCCACGGAGTTCCACGCCAGCGCGCCCATGCGGCTCGATTTCGCCGGCGGATGGACCGACGTACCGCCGTTCTCGGCGCGCGAAGGCGGCGTGGTGGTGAACGCCGCGATCGGGTTGCACAGCCACGTCGCCCTGACGCTGGGCGGTAAGCTGCTGCGCCTCGTCGCCGAGGACCTCGGGGAGACCCTCGAGTGTGCGAATTCGGGGGGTCTCATCCTCGACGGCAAGCTGGATCTTCCCAAGGCCGCGCTGCGGATGTTTCCCGTGCTCGGGGCGTTCACGCTCACCACGCGCTGCGACGCGCCGCTCGGCTCGGGCCTCGGCAGCTCGGGTGCGCTCGATGTGGCGCTCGTCGCAGCCCTCACGCGCGCGCGCCTCGAGCGCATGGGCGAGCGGGATTTGGCCGAGCAGGCGTGGCAAGTCGAAGCCGTCGAGGCGAAGATCCCCGGCGGCAAACAGGACCAGTACGCCGCGGCGCTCGGCGGCTGGCATCGCCTCAGCTTTCGCGACCCGGACGTCGGCGTCGAGCCGCTGACGCTCGATCCCAGCTTCGCCGCCGCCTTGGAGCGCCACATCGTGGTCTGCTATACCAATCGATCGCGCATCTCGGGCGATACGATCACGCGCGTGATGAACGCCTACGAGCGCGGCGACCGCACGGTCACCGGAGCCCTGCGCGGGCTCAAGGACGCGGCGGAAGCGATGGTCCTCGCCCTGCGCGGCGCCGACCTCACGCGCGTCGGAACGCTGCTCACGGAGAACTGGACGCACCAGCAGGCGCTCGACCCCGGGATGCGGACGCCCGAGATGGCGCGGCTCGAGGAGGCGATGCGAGAGGCCGGCGCGATTGGGGGCAAGGCGGCCGGAGCGGGAGCGGGGGGCTCGATGTTCTTCCTGGTCGGCAAGGACCCACGCGCGGCGGTCGAAGCGGCGAGCGGCGCTGGTGCGACGGTGTTGCCCGTGACGTGGGCGGCCGAGGGAGCCCGCGCGTGGTGACCGCGGAGGAATTGGCGGCGCGGCGCCATATCATCGCCGGGTCGGCGGACCTGCAGGCCCTGCTCGTGCATCTGCGGGCGCGCGCGCGGCCGGTGATCGAACGGCCGCCGCTGATCCCCGAACACAAGGCCTTGCTGTCGGTGGACGGCGGTGTCTGCCCGGACGACGGCACGCCGCTCGCGTTCGATCCATGGAGTCCGGCCGCGCACCGCTGCCCCCGCTGCGGCAAGACGTGGACCGGCGACCGCCATGACCGATCATGGGCGCGCTATCAACACCTCTGGCTGGCGGAGCGGGCGGCGCACCTCGCGGCGTTGGCGGCGCTGGGCGGGCCAGACGACGTCGCGGCCGGCGAGCGGGCACAGGAGCTGCTCACCGCGTACGCGGAGCGCTACTGGCGCTATCCCAACCGCGACAACGTGCTTGGGCCGAGCCGGCTGTTCTTCTCTACGTATCTCGAGTCCCTGTGGATCGGGAACTATCTCGCCGCCGCCATGCTGCTCAAGGCTGCGGACCGGCTGAACGAGGCCACCGCGCGCGCCGTGAGCCAGGTGGCCGACGAAGCGGCGACGCTCATCGGCGACTATGACGAGCGGTTCTCGAACCGGCAGACGTGGAACAACGCGGCGCTCGCCGCGATCGCCGTCTGGTTCGAGGACGAAGATTTGGCACAGCGCGCGATCGAAGGGGACACGGGGCTGGTGGCGCATCTGGTGCGTGGCTTCGGCCGCGACGGCATGTGGTACGAAGGGGAGAACTACCACCTGTTCGCATTGCGGGGTCTGCTCACCGGGGCGGGGTGGGCGCGGGTCGCGGGCGTGGACTTTTTCGGCGACGCGCGCCTGACCGAGCGCGTGACGGGGGCGCTCCGCGCCCCGGCGCTGAGTGCGCTCCCGGACTTTACGTTCCCCGCGCGCAAGGACTCGCGCTTCGGCATCTCGCTGGCGCAGCCGACATATCTCGAGCTGTGGGAGGCTGGATTGTCGCGCCTGGTGCGCGGTGAGCAGTCCGCGGTGAGCGGGAACGATCTAACGAAATGGCTTGCGGCGTTGTATCGAATTCCTGGTCCGGAGCCGGAGCTATTCGAGTCGTATCTGCACGACGCAGGTGGCTTCCCGCGCACCGCGCACAGCGCACGCCGTTCCCTCTCGTGGTGGTCGCTACTGGAGATGCTTCCGGCGCTCCCGGACGAGACCGATTCGTGGCAGCCCGGGAGCGTGCTGCTGGAGACGCAAGGTCTGGCGGTGCTGCGCGGCGAGCGGCGCTACGTCGGGCTCGAGTGCGGCCTGTATGGCGGCGGGCACGGCCACCCGGACCGCCTGCACGTCACGCTCCACGCCGATGCCGTGCATTGGCTCCCCGATCCGGGCACCGGCTCGTATGTCTCACACGATCTTTTCTGGTATCGGTCGACCCTGGCGCACAATGCGCCGCGCCTGGACGGCGCATCCCAGCCGCCGGGCGACGCCGTGTGCGAGATGTTCGACGTCCAGGACGACTGGGCCTGGGTGCGCGGTCGCTACGGTGGCCTCACGCGGACCGTCGTCTCGGGCCCCGCGTACCTGGTGGACATCGTCGAGCTCACGGGCCGCGAAGAGCACTCCGTGGAGGTCCCGTGGCATTTCGCGAGCCGCGGCGATCCACGGACGCCGGGACGGTGGGTCGATGCGACCCTCGAGGACGAGTTCGTCTCACGCGTCGAGCGATTTGTGCCCGACGCCGAAGGGCCGATCGTGCTTCGTCTGACGGCCGATAGCCGAGAGCTGACGGCGCATCTCGTTTTCGACGGCGAGCTGCTGCGCGCCGAAGGACCGGGCCTACCGGGCACTGGAACGCGCGCCCCGTTTTGCGTGGCCCGCGGCCGGGGCCGCAACCTGCGGTTCGTGACGGTGCTCGAACCGCACGCCGGCGAGGCGCGGGTACGCGCCGTGCGCGTGAGCGGCGAAACCGTCGAGGTCGAGACGGCCGGCGGCATCGAGCGTCACCGCTTCACCGGCGCCGCGTGGGAGATAGAAGGACCGGAAGCCACGCGGTCGCTGCGCGGGCCGCGCGAGACGGCGCCGGCGTTCGAGCCGCTGCTCGAGCTGGAGGGTCCGACCCGAGCGGCTGCGGCGGCGCTGCGCGTCAGCGCCGCGCCGCCACTCGACGGCACCCTCACCGGGTTCGACCTGTCGGAGCCGCTGCACCTGGCGCTCGAGGACCAGTATCGGCGCAGCGAGGACGCGTATCCCGGCCCCGATGAGCTCTCCGCGGTCGCGTACACCGCGTGGGACGAAACGGCACTCTACCTGGCCGTCGATGTCACGAAGCCCGATCTCTGCCTGCGTGGCGGCGACGCAGCGCCGCTCGGCCTCGACAATGAGCCCGACGACATTCACTCGGATGGCTTGCAGGTGTACGTGGCCGGGGAACAGGGAGCGGGGACCCCGTACGTTGGGTACCTGATCGTGCCCGTCAAAGACGGGCGCGGTGTGCGGGCGGCGGCCACGACCGACAGCGCGGCCGGCGACGCCGGCGGGGTCGAGGGCGGCTGGCAGCGCACCGAGCAGGGCTACCGCGCAACGGTGAGGGTGCCGTGGCCCGCGGAGGCCCGTCCCCATGTCGGCGGACGCGTGGCCTTCGACCTTATCATTAACGAGATGCTACCCGGGCGGATGCGGCGGGCTGGACAGCTCGTGTGGAGCGGAGGCAACGGCTGGGTGTGGTTGCGCGGTGATCGGCAAGATCCATCCCGGTTCGGCGTTCTCGATCTCGTCGCATGAGCGTTGTCGTCGTGCTCGACCAACCCCAGGACCTCGTCAACATCGCTCACGTCGTGCGGGCGATGAAAAACTTCGCGTTCCGGGATCTGCGCCTGGTGCAGCCGCGCGAGTATGATGCCTATCGCGTGGAAGGCATCGCGCATCAGACCGCGGACGTGCTCGCACGGGTCCGCACGTTCGCGTCGCTCGGTGAGGCGCTTGCCGACTGCGTCCATATCGTGGGTCTCACGGCGCGTGGGCGCACCGCGAAACGCAACGTGCAGCGCCCGCGCGAGGCCGCTGCGGAGCTAACGGACCTGGCGGAGGACGGCCCGGTGGCGCTGCTGTTCGGGCGCGAGGATAAAGGACTTTCGAACGACGCGCTGGACCGCTGTCATCGCGTCGTGACGATCCCGAGCGAGGCATCCTACCCGTCGCTGAACCTCGGGCACGCGGCGGTCATCATGCTCTACGAGCTGGCGCTGGCACGCGGGGCGGGGACGCAGCCGTTCAAGGCGCCGCGTCGCACCTCGCAGCCGGCCGCGGCCGAGGAGCTGGAGCGCCTCTTCGAAGACGTGGCGCGTGCCCTCGCCACCATCGATTTTTTCAAGACGCGCAACGCCGAAGGGATCATGCGAACGATGCGAGAGCTGGCGCACCGCACGCCGCTCGACCTGCGTGAGGTCAAACTGCTCCGCGCGATGGCGATCGAGGTGGTGAAATACGGTGAGCGACTGGCGCGTTCCGGGCTTCACGTCGACCGGTAGCAAACGGCCCGACGCCCTCTTCGGACCCGACGCCGGGCCCGAGGTGCCGGCGCGGCTGTCGCGCGCGGCTGGGTGCCGGGTGTGGGACGCGGACGGCCGCGAGTACCTCGACTACGTGATGGCGCTCGGGGCGGTCGCCCTGGGGTACGGCCATGCGGCGGTGAATCAGGCCGCCGAGCAGGCCATCGCCGACGGCGTGGTCGGGCCGCTGCCGCCCGTCGCCGAGGAGGAATTGGCGGAGGCGCTCGCCGCCCGGATCCCTTGGCTCGAGCGCGTGCGCTTCTTCAAGACGGGAGCGGAGGCGGTGGCAGCCGCGGTGCGTCTCGCGCGCGTGGCAACGAGCCGCGACCATGTCCTGGGGTGCGGCTACCATGGTTGGCTCGATTGGTGTCAGGGCGGTGCCGACGGCATTCCGGCGGGGGTGCGGGCGCTGTTCGCCGAGTTGCCCTTCAACGACGTCGCAGGCACGCGCGACATGATTCGTCAGCGCGGCCGGCAGTTGGCGGCCGTCGTGGTAGAGCCGGTCGTCGTGGCCGAGCCCACGCGGGAGTGGCTCGACGTCCTCAAGGCGGAAACGCGACAGCTGGGCGCCGTGCTGATCTTCGACGAGATCAAGACCGCCTTCCGCCTCGCCATCGGCGGCGCCGGCGAACGCTACGGTGTGCGACCCGATCTTGCGGTGCTCGGCAAGGCGCTCGCGAACGGCTTCCCGCTGGCGCTGGTGGGCGGACGAGCCGACCTGATGGCGGGCGCGACACGCACGTGGATGTCGTCGACGTTGGCGACCGAGGGCGTGGCGCTGGCGGCGGCGCGGGCGACGCTCGACGCGTTCGAGCGGGGGGCCGTGTGCGACCACCTGCATCGCGTCGGCACGCGATTGCTGCACGGTCTGCACCGCTTGCAACGCAAGCACCCCGACACGGTGGCCGGGGTGGCGGGAATGGCGGAGATGTGCTTCCTGCACTATGCGACCGAGGATCTCTCGCGCGTGGTCGCGGTCGGGTGCGCCAAACGCGGCCTGCTGTTCAAGCGGACGGCGTACAACTTCGTGTCCCTCGCACACGACGAGGGCGCGGTCGACCGCGCCCTCGACATCCTGGACGAGGTCCTGGGCGCCGCCGGCCGCTAGACGTGCGCCCGCAGGGTGCCGTAATCCGGCACGAACGCCGTGTGGATCGCGAGCACGATCAACGCGATGACGACCGCCCCGAGCACGGCGACGATCGCGTAGCCCATCGCCTGGTCCTTGGCCGGTTTCATCACGATCGGCACTCCGGAGAACACCAGGTAGACCGTGTAGAGCGACACGAGGATGCCCACCAAGGCTAGCTGGGGAAGCAGTTGGAACACCCCGGCCACGAACCATGGCGTGCTCCCGTACGCCGCGACCTTCAGGCCCTGCACGTCGTTCTTCTGTCCGCCGAACGTCGGGGCGAGCAGGCTGATGAGCATGCTCAGGGCGAAGACCGCGACGATGCTCAGGCCGTAGTCGACCGCCGCGATCGTCGCGATGGTCTGGATGGGCAGCCGGTAGGAGCCCACCACACCGAAGTTCAAGCCGAACACGAGGGTCCCCAGGGCTCCGCAGATGGGCCCGATCAGGGCCAGCGGCAGGACCCAGCCTTTGTACAAGGCGGCCGGCTTCGTGAATTCGCCGTCAATCGCCTTCCACGTGGCCCCCGGCTGTAGCAGGATGCCTTTGAGGCGGTTGGTGTTGATGACCGTCGGCATGGATTCTCCCCAAGTGGCGGGTAGGTGGCCCCGAGATGGCAAAAGATAGCAAATTGGGGGATGCTCGTCGACATCCATGCTCACTTCTACCACGACCGCGCGCCGCGCGCCGACCGGGAGGAGCGGAACGCCAGCCGCTTGACGGCGGGCGAGAAGATCGGGATCACCGTCCACGTCGCGTCGATACTGGGCAGCTGGGGCCGTACGTCGCCGATCTACTTTCCTTCGCCGCCGGACCTTACGTACGGGAACGACGCGCTGCTTGCCTTGCAGCGCGCGCACCCGACCCGCATCCGCGGCTATGTGTGCGTCAACCCCAACTACACGACGCACGCCCGCGCCGAGATCGCGCGCTGCCTCGCCGCCGGGATGATCGGCATCAAACTCGCCGCCAGCCGGCGCGCGGACGACCCGCTGCTCGATCCCATCTGCGCCTTGGCGCAGCAGCACCGGGTCCCCGTGCTGCAGCACGTCTGGCAACACCGGCGGCGCGACTGGCCGGGCCAGGAGGCATCCGACGCGTCCGAACTGTGCACGCTCGCGCGGCGGCACCCCGAGGTAGCGTTCATCCTGGCGCACATCGCGGGCGGAGGCGACTGGCTGCACTCGCTCCACGCGGTGCGCGACGTTGCCAACGTATACGTGGATCTTTCCGGGAGCGGTGTGGACGGCGGGATGCTCGAGGCGTGCGTCGAAGCGGCCGGTGTGAGCCGGCTATTGTGGGGCACCGACCTCACGATGGACACTGGTTGGGCCAAGCTGCGCTACCTCGAGACGCTGCTCAACAAGGACGAGCTGGCCCTCATCCGCTGGAAGAACGCCGTCCGCATCTTCCCACCCAACGCCTTCCCCGCCGACTGATGCGCATCGACGTCAACGCCTTCCTCGGCGCCTATCCGTGGCGCAAGGTCCCGGGCACGTCGCCCGAGGCGCTCGTCAAGGCGCTCGATCGCGCCGAGATCGACGAGGCTTGGGTGACGCACCTGCCGAGTCTCTTCTGGCGCGATCCCACCCAGGGAAATGCGTGGCTCGCCAGCGCGGCGCGCGACGAACCGCGCCTCAAACCCGTTCCGGTCGTCCATCCGGGGCTGGCGCAATGGGAGCAGGCGCTGGCCGACGCCCTAAACGCGGGCGCACCCGCGGTGCGGTGCGATCCCCTGTATTTGGGGCTCGATCCCGCCGGCGACGACATGCGCGTCCTCGCCGCTGCGTGCGGGGCGGCGCGGATCCCCCTGATGCTCGCCGTCCGGCTCGAGGACGGCCGGCAGCGGCATCCCAACGACGTCGTGCCCGAGCTGTCGGCCGCCGCAGTACGTGCACTGATCCGCGCCGATGCGGACCTGCGGCTCCTGGTGACCCACGCCGACCGGGCCTTCGTCGAGGAAGTGCACTTCGGCTCGACTCCGGAGGAGGCGGCGCGCATCTGGTGGGACATTTGCTGGATCTGGGGGGCCTACGAAGACCACCTGGCGACGCTGCTCGAAACGGTGGGCCGCGATCGGTTCGTGTTCGGAACGGGGCAGCCGTTGCGCCTTCCGGAGAACAGCATCGCCAAACTCGACCTGCTCGACCTCGCCCCCGACCGGCGCGCGGCGATCGAGTCAACGCACGTGCGGAAAGGGCTGCTCGCATAGATCTCGCGGCCCGTCTCGAGTGGGGTCTCATCCCCGCGGTTCCGGTCCCGTTTCGCGGTACGGCGATCGACGAGACCGCGCAGTACGAGTACGCGCATTGGATGAAGCGGCAGCTCATCGCCGGCGTGGCGGTCTGGGCGCACACGGGGCGGGGTCCGCACCTCACACGGGATCAACGGCGCTTGGTCCTCGACACGTGGCGATCGGCACTGACCCATAAACTCGTCATCGCGGGCGCGAGCAGCGTGTCCGTCGCGCGCGACGCGAAAGAGGGAGGGGCCGACGCGCTGCTGGCGTTCCCGAGACGCGAGGATGCGGTCGCGTATCACGCCGAGCTCGCAACGGAGCTTCCGGTGATCGCCTTCTACTTATACGAGGCGGCTGGGGGTGTGTCCTACGACGACGCGACCCTCCACGAGATTCTCTCGCTCCCCGGCGTGATCGGCATCAAGGTCGCGACGCTCGACTCGGTCATGACGTTCCAGCGGATTGCGGAGCTGATGAACGATCACCCCGACAAACTGTTGATCAGCGGGGAAGACCGCTTCTTGGGCTACTCCATTCAGATGGGTGCCCGTGGAGCATTGATTGGCATGGGCGCGGCGCTCACGGACTTGTCGGCGGCGCTGCTCGGGACGTTCGTCGCTGGCGACGCACACGACTTCCTGCCTGTGTCACAACGACTGGACGCCTTCGCGCAGACGACCTTCATTGCTCCGATGGAGGGTTACGTCCGTCGGATGCTGTGGGCGCTCGCCGCCGATGGCGTAATCTCCGACGATGCCTGCGACGATCCCTGGGGGCCCGCGCTCCCCGCCACCGAGCGCGAGACCGTGCGCCGCGCCGTCCTAGAGGCGCGCCTACGGTAGCCCGGCGGTCGTTCCTCAAATCGTGCGCGGCGACGGCGGCCGCGCTTGGAGGCTTGGTCCCGGTGAGCAAGCAGCCGCATGTCGTTGTGGTCGGGGCCGGAGCGTTCGGCGGTTGGACGGCGCTCTATCTGCGACGCCGCGGTGCCCGCGTCACGTTGCTCGACGCCTGGGGGCCCGGTAACGCCCGATCGAGCTCGGGGGGCGAGACGCGGGTGATCCGCGCGACGTATGGCCCGCGTGCGATCTACACGCGCATGGCGGTCCGCGCGCTCGCCCTGTGGAAGGAACACGAACGGCGCTGGCACCGACAGCTGTACCATGGGATCGGCGTGCTGTGGCTGGTCGGCACCGACGAGGAGTACGAGAAGGCGGCGCTGTCCCCGTTGCGCGACGCGGGCGTCGCGTTCGAACAGCTGACGGCCCTCGAGGTTGCGCGGCGCTACCCGCAGATCAATAGCGAGGGCGTGCGCTGGGCCATCTTCGAACGGGATGGCGGTTATCTCACGGCGCGCCGCGCCTGCGCCGCCGTGCTCGAGGGGTTCCTCGCCGAAGGCGGGGAGTATCGCCAACTCGCCGCCCAGGGCCCCGTCCAACCGCGGGCCGGTGAGCTCGCTTCGGTCACGTTGTCTGATGGCAGCACGCTGACGGCCGATCGCTTTGTCTTCGCGTGCGGCCCCTGGCTGGGATCGATCTTCCCCGATGCGATCGGCGATCGCGTGCGCCCCACCCGTCAAGAAGTGTTTTTCTTCGGCACGCCGCCGGGCGACACACGCTTCACTGAAACGGCGCTCCCGGTCTGGGCCGATCACGGAACGCGCTTCATGTACGGGATTCCCGGGAATGAGTGGCGCGGGTTCAAGGTCGCGGACGACACGCACGGGCCCACGTTCGACCCCACGAGCGGCGAGCGCCTGCCCAGCGATGAAGGCCTGCGAACGGCGCGCGACTACCTGGGCTTTCGCTTCCCGGAGCTGAAAGGGGCGCCCCTGCTCGAGGGGCGTGTGTGCCAGTACGAGAACTCCCCTGACAACCATCTCATCATCGACCGTCATCCGGCGGCGGGGAACGTGTGGTTGGTGGGGGGCGGCTCGGGACACGGTTTCAAGCATGGTCCAGCGGTGGGTGAGCTCGTCGCGCGGCTGGTGCTCACCGGCGAGGCGCCCGATGCGCAATTCAGGCTCTCCCGCTTTGCTCGCTAGAGACTTCGAGCGATTCAAGGGGGAGTTGCCGCGCGATTTTCCCGCACACGTGCGCGAGGTGTACGGCATCGACCTCACCGCACGCTATCTGGGCGAAACGATCCCGCATCCCATCGGCAAGGGATCGGGCCAGCTGTCCCTGAACGAGAGTCAGCTCGGCGTGGACGCCGACGCCGGTCTCGCCTTCGCCGTTCTGAAGACGGTGATCGCGCAGGACGCGGCCGGTGCGCAGTCCATGGCCGCCTGGGCGATCCACGAAACGAAGATGAAAGTCGAGCGCCGCGGCGCAGGGTGGACCATCACCTGGAAGGGGCGCGGCTGGGACCGCTCCTTCGACGAATACCTCGCGCTGGTGCGCGCGGGGCGTGACCTCACGCAGGACGGGCGCCTCGTGGTCGTACCCTCGGTCAAGTATCACCTGCCGCGGCTCGACGAGGCGTTCAACGAGGCCGAGTACGAGTTCACCACCCGGGCGCTCGCGGGCGCCTGGGGTGAGCCGCTGCTGCTCCTCGAGAAGGACTTCTCGCCGACCTTGGCGGGTGACGCGCTCGCCGGGGAACAGGCGCAGATCCTCCGCTGGCTGCGCGAGGTGCCCGCGCGCATCCGCGCCCAGGCGGCTGTGCGCCTGGCGGTGAAGGTGATGAACGCGCGCTTCGACGACGACTTTCAGGTCGAGATGACGCGGGCGGCCGCGGGCGCCGACGCGCTGGTCGTGTTCAACCGGCTGTTCGACGCGAAGCACGGAGTCGCGTACGGTGGTCCGGAGCTGAGTGACCGCAACCTGCGCGTGCTCGACCGGCTCGCCACCGGGGGAAGGCCCGCGGAGCTCTGCGGCACCGGCGACATCCACTCGGGCCGCATGGTCCTCGAGTACGCCCGCCGCGGGTGCGAGAGCGTGCAGCTCCACACGTTCTTCCAGCTGCCGCTCGAGGAGTACGCCGCCACAGAGGGCTCGCGCACGCAGCGCGCGCTGCACCAGCTCGTCTTCGACCCCGCCGACGGATTGATCGCCGGGATGCTGGATCTGGAGACGCAGGGCGTCCTGGAGCGGCGGGGCGGGGAGCTGCACTTTCTCGATTTGGCGGCCGATGCGCATAGCCCGCGCTGATCTCTACGAGCTGACGTTGCCGCTCGTCGAACCGTTCGTGATCTCGGGCGGCGCGATCACGCAGCGCCGTTCGCTCATCGTAGTCCTGCACGACGACGCGGGCCACGTTGGGTACGGGGAGTGCCCGCCGTTTGAGCTGCCGTTCTACTCCGAGGAAACGCTTGCGGGGGCGCGCGACCTGATCGAGCGCGTGTTGCTGCCGCGGGTCGTGGGCCGCGACCATGACTCACCGGAGGCGCTGGACGCCTTGTTGCGCGAGAACATCCGCGGCAACTGGTTCGCGCGCGCCGGCGTCGAGACGGCGGCCTGGGATCTCGAGGCAAATCTGCGCGGAACGGGGCTCGCGACGCTCTTGGGGGAGCGCCTGGGCGTGACGCCCGCGGGCGTGGTCGACTGCGGCGTCGCCCTCGGAATCCCACCCGAGCGTAGTGCCGAAGCGCTGACGCGCTCGGTGTACGACGCGGTGCGACACGGCTATCGCCGCGTGAAGATCAAGATCGCTCCCGGGTGGGACGTCGCCGCGGTGGCGGCGGCGCGTGCCGGGTTGGCCGGTGTCGATCTGCCGCTGACCGTGGACGCCAACGGGGCGTACGAATGGCCGCGCGATGAAGTCCCGCTGCGCGCGCTCGATGAGACCGGTCTTCTCTACATCGAGCAGCCCCTCGCTCCTGACGAGCTTGTGGGCCACGCCGAGCTCGCGCGGGTCCTACACACGCCGATCTGTCTCGACGAGACGCTGCGCGACGCGCGCGCTGCCCGTCAGGTCGTCGCGCTGGGAGGTCCCAAGATCTGGAACATCAAGGTGCATCGTGTCGGCGGCTTGAGCGAAGTGTGCCGCATTTACCGGTTGGCCGAGCCGTACGGCGCCGAGCTGTGGGCCGGCACGATGCCCGAATCGGGCATCGGCTCGCAGGCCGCGCTCGCGGCCGCGGCGCTGCCGCGCTTTGTCTACCCGTCCGACCTCGAACCATCGGCGCGCTGGTTCGGGCGGAACGCCGACGTGATCAAGCTGGCCATGGGGAAAGAAGGTCGCATCGCCGTGCCGCAACAGTCCTGCGGGCGCCTGCTCGATCCGGGACGGTTCCGGAGTGCTACGCGACTGGTCTATTCCGAGTGATCGACTCGGGAATCGCTCTTGACCCTGCCTGTAGCTTTGGCGCACGATGACCAAGCAGCCCGCAGGTTATTGGGCCACCCACCTGTATTTGAGCCCGCGGCAGCGGCCCAAGGCCGACCAGCCTGTCCGGGACCTGGCGCCGCGCGCCGGCCAGCGCTTCAAGAAGGCCCGTGAGGAGCTGCGCGCGTTGCGGCACGTGACCGAGCAAGTCGTGTACCTCGGCACGACGTGGAAGTGGGTGTGGATGTACGAAGTGGGGGGGCGCAAACTCGGCTACCTGCACCCGATGGAGTCCGGCGTCAGCGGTACGTTCGTGCTGACCGATGCCGAGGAGCAGGAGATCGGCGCGACGAACGGGCTGCCCCGAGTCATCAAGCAGGCGGTGCGTGACGGAACGGTCTCCGGCGGCGTGCGGCATTGCTGGATGGAGTTTCCCGATCTCGAGGCGGTCACGGCGTTCGTGGACGTGGTCCGGCTGAAATACCAGTTGTTGGCGCGTCCGGAGTAGGCTACATTCGGGGGCCCGCAAGCCTTCTTAACCGATACCGATTCGCCATCGAGGCCATCGCATTGATGACGAAGACTCTCGCGGTGTGGCTGTGCCTCGCGCTCGCGGCCGCGGCTCTGAGTGCACAGTCGACGGGGAGATTCCAGGCGCCGGTAGTCAGCGACACAGGGGCCCTCAAGGGTCCCCGCCAACCGATTTTCTTCCGACACGATATTCACGCCAGCCAGGACCAGATCCCCTGCATGTACTGCCACGCCACGGTGGCGGTGGCGAGCGAGCCGGGGATC
>Ga0137418_10001825_pt1 | contig 19502 bp, 9 predicted proteins | sample CZODoug3_1_2_16f_FD_122242 | JGI IMG/M metagenome (GOLD analysis project Ga0137418, IMG submission 122242) | Vadose zone soil fungal communities from Angelo Coast Range Reserve, California, USA - CZODoug3_1_2_16fungal (Hybrid Assembly) | ecosystem: Environmental > Terrestrial > Soil > Vadose...
GCCATCCGGATCCCGATGTACTCGCCCTCCCCCAAGGCCAAGCGCATCGAGTTCCGTTCCCCCGATCCGTCCTGCAACCCGTACCTCGCTTTCTCGGCCATGCTGATGGCTGGACTGGACGGGATCGAAAACCGCATCGAGCCGGGCGAGCCGCTGGACAAGGACATCTACGGTCTCTCTCCAGAGGAGCTGAAGGACGTGCCGAAGATGCCGGGTTCCCTCGAGGAGGCGCTGGGCGAGCTCAAGAAGGACCACCAGTTCCTGCTCAAGGGCGACGTCTTCACCGAGGACGTCATCGAGGCCTGGATCGACAACAAGATCGAGCGTGAGCTGAACCCGGTCCGGTTGAGGCCGACACCCATGGAGTTCGCGCTCTACTTCGACATCTAGCCGCGGCGTAACGAGCGCAGCAGGTCAACGTTTCACGAAGCTCGAACACGTTCGGGCTGGGAGAACTCATGCACGAAGATGGCCGGAGTCCGCAAGTCGCCTTCCATTGGGCCCGCAGCGCAGCCGCAACTCTGTTCGCTCTGCTGGCGCTCGCAACGTCGGGTGCGCGGGCCGAGCCCGATCAGGCGCCGGCGGCTGGAGCAGCGCCAGCCGCAGCGCCAGCCGCGCCGCCCGCCCCGAAGTGGTACGACGAGCTCGCCCTCAACGCATTCGTCTCCGCCGGCTATCTCTTCAACACCAACCAGCCGAGTACGCGGGTCAACCAACTGCGACCGCTCGACTCCCCCTCCAACTCCTTTATCGTCAACGTCGCCGAGCTGGTCGTGCAGAAACCGGTGGGCGATCCAGGCTCCCTCGGCTTCCGCTTCGATCTGGCCGCTGGAGGGTTGTATCCCCCGGTCACCGTCTCCAAGGGAGACATTCCCGGCAACCTCGACCTGCAGCAGGCGTTCGCGAGCTGGGTGGCCCCGGTGGGGAACGGCTTGCGGTTCGACGTCGGCAAGTTCGTGACGCTCCTGGGGTATGAGGTGATCGACGGCTACGACGGCTACAACGACAACAACAGCCGCTCCTTCCTCTTCGAGTTCGCCATCCCCTTCACCCACACCGGGGTGAAGGCGACTTACGCCTTCTCTTCCATGGTGTCGGCAACGTTCGCGGTCGTGAACGGCTGGGACGCGACCGTGGCGCAGACGAAGCCCAAGAGCTTGCTCGGGCAGATCGCGCTGACGCCGGTCGCGCCGCTCACGATCGTCCTGAACTACGTCGGGGGCTGGGAGCCGGTGGCGGGTCGCAACGCCTTCCGCCAGGTCTTCGACGCGGTGGTCGTCCTGAAGGCCACCGAGCACCTCACCGTTGGGCTCAACGGCGACTTTGGCATCGAGCAGGGATCGAGCACGGTGACCCTGGGCGATGACGCCAAGTGGTACGGCGGGGCCGGCTACATCCGCTATGAGGTGGGCTCCTTCGGCATCGCCCTGCGCGGCGAGTACTTCAAGGACCAGGGCGGCACACGCCTCGGCCTGGGAGACGCCAACGTCGCGGAGGGCACCATCTCCCCCTACTTCAAGGCGTCCGACCACGTCGTCTTCCGCTTCGAGGGCCGCTACGACCACGCCAGCACACCGGTGTTCGTCAAGTCCGACGGCTCCCTCACGGACGGCCAACCCACCATCGGCTTCAACGCAATGGCCATTTACTAGCGGCGCCGCAGGCGGCTTTGCGGCTGCGCTTGAGCGGCAGTCGCCGGCTGCCGCCGAAGGCGGCTTTGCGGCGTCGAATCCAACGCCGGGCGCGGGCATCTCATCCCCTGCCCGGTCGTGTTTTTCCCTCGGGATTCCGCAATATTCAGAAATCCGCGACCTGTTTGACACGGGTCTTGCGGCCCTTACGTTGGCTACGATGGAAGAGAAGAAGACATTGGATCTCAAGCTCCCGGTGTTCGTCCTGGAAGACGCGGTGCTGCTCCCCGGAGCGGTGGCGCGGCTGGAGACGGACGCGAACGCCACCGGCCTGGCGCGCAAGCTCTCCCGCTCGGAGGAGAAGCGGGTGGTGGTCGCGCTGAGCACGGAGAGCGAGCTGGGCGTGGCTCCGATTGCCACGCTCGCCCGGGTCGAGGGTGTCGGACGCGACGGCGGCGTGATCGTCGTGGGCACCGGACGTGTCCGCGTGCTCGAGTTCGAAGACAGCGAGACCGTGCCCAGCGCCCGCGTGGAGGAGATCGTTCCTCCGCCGGCGCAGGGCATGGAGGTTGAGGCGCTCGCCCTCGAGGCGCGGCGGCTCGCCCGCGACATCCTGGCGCTGCAGCCCGCGGTTCCCGCGCAGGTGGCGCAGGCCCTCGACGCCATCAAGGATCCGGGCGCCCTGGCCGATCTGCTGGCACACCAGGTGCCCGCCGATGCGGCCGACAAGCAGAAGGCGCTCGAGACGCTCGATCCGACCGAGCGCCTTCAGCTCGTGGTTGCACTGCTGGTCCGCCGCCGCGAGGTACTGAAGGCGGCGCATGACATCGAAGGCGCCGTCCAGCAGAAGGTCTCCAAGGCGGAGCGCGAGCACATCCTGCGCAAGAAGCTCGAGGCCATCCAGAATGAGCTGGGCGAGGGTCCGGACTCCGACAAGGATGAGCTGGCGCAGAAGCTCGCTGCGCTGAAGCTCCCGGAAGAGGTCCGCTCGCAGATCGACAAGGAGCTGGCGCGGTTCAAGAAGCTTCCGGAGCAGTCGCCGGAGCGCTCGGTTGCGCGCACCTGGCTACAATGGATCGCCGATCTGCCCTGGGCGTCGCACACCGAGGACAACCTCGAGGTGGACAACGCGCGCACCGTGCTGGATGCGGACCACCACGGCCTGCAGAAGGTGAAGAAGCGCGTGCTGCAGTTCCTGGCGGTGCGCAAGCTGCGTGGAGACCTCAAGGGACCCATCCTCTGCCTGGTCGGCCCTCCCGGCGTGGGCAAGACGTCGCTCGGCCAGAGCATCGCGCGGGCGATGGGGCGGAAGTTCGTCCGGGTTTCGCTGGGCGGCGTGCGCGACGAAGCCGAGATCCGCGGGCACCGGCGCACTTACGTCGGCGCGCTCCCGGGCCGCATCATCCAGGCGCTCAAACGCGTGGGGACGGCGAACCCGGTGGTGATGCTCGACGAGATCGACAAGCTGGGGGCCGGGTTCCAGGGGGACCCGTCGGCCGCCTTGCTCGAGGTGCTGGATCCCGAGCAGAACAAGTCGTTCGCCGACCACTACCTCGAGGTGCCGTTCGATCTCTCGAAGGTGCTGTTCATCGCCACCGCGAACACGCTGGAGACCATTCCCGCCCCGCTTCGGGACCGGATGGAGATCCTGCAGATCCCCAGCTACACGCTGGAGGAGAAGGCAGCCATCGCCCGGGCGCACTTGCTGCCCAAGCAGCTCGAGGCGCACGGCCTGGCCGACGCACGGGTCGAGCTGACGGACGCAGCGCTCGACCACGTCATCCATGCGCACACCCGCGAGGCGGGCGTGCGGTCGCTGGAGAAGCGACTGGCCGACGTGTGCCGCGCCCTGGCGGTGGAGAAGGCCGCCGGTACGCTGGTGGAGCCGCGCAAGGTCGACGTGGACGAGCTCGAGCCCATTCTGGGGCCGGACCGCTTCCAGCCCGAGGTGCGCGAGGACGCCGGCGTTCCCGGCGTGGCGGCGGGGCTGGCCTGGACGCCGGTGGGCGGCGAGGTGCTGTACGTCGAGGCGCTGAGGATGCCCGGCAAGGGACAGCTGATCCTCTCCGGCCAGCTCGGCGACGTGATGAAGGAGTCGGCCCGCGCGGCGCTCAGCTACGTGCAGGCGAACGCGGCCCAGCTCGGCGTGGCCGAGAAGCCGATGGAAGGCTGGGACGTGCACGTGCACGTGCCGGCGGGCGCCACGCCCAAGGACGGCCCGAGCGCCGGAGTGACGCTGTTCACGGCGCTGGTGTCGCTGCTCTCCGGCGTTCCGGTCCGGACCGACACCGCGATGACCGGCGAGGCCACCCTGCGCGGCCGGGTGCTGCCGGTGGGCGGCATCAAGGAGAAGGTCCTTGCCGCGCACCGGCTCGGCCTCAAGCGCGTCGTCATTCCCGAGGCGTGCGCGGCCGAGCTGCGGGAGGTGCCGCAGCGCGTGCGCGACGACCTGGAGATCGTGCTGGTGAAGCGGATGGACGAGGTGCTCAACGCGGCCCTCGACCGGCCGGCGGCCGACCTCCGGGTCGCCGCTTAGGCGCGGCCACCGGAGGTGGCTTAGCGCCTACGCTTGAGCGGCAGTCGCCACCGGCCACCGAAAGGCGGCTCAGGGGCTACGCAGGAGCGCGAACATTCAGCAGTCGTGGGACGCGCTCTACTCGTGCGACCCGGGAAGGCCCGCGACTGCTTCCTTGCGCACGATCACCATCTCCACGCGGCGGTTCCGCGCGCGGCCTTCCGTGGTGTCATTGGACGCGATGGGCCGGGAGCTGCCGAATCCATCGGATTGCAGGCGGTCGGCGTCGATGCCGTGCTGCATGAGGTACAGCCGCACTGCCTTGGCCCGCCGCTTCGACAATCCGAGGTTGTAGTCGGCTTTGCCGTGACCGTCGGTGTGGCCTTCGATCCGCACCAGGGAGAGCTCGGGATGGTTCCCCAGCACGGACACTGCAGCGTCCAGCACGGCGCGCGATTGCGGCAGCAGCACGTCGCGAGCGCGCGCGAACAGCACGGGCGCGAGCAGCTCGACGTGGTCCTCTTCGATCCGCGCCAGCTCGAGGGTGCGAGAAAACAGGATCGGCGGATCGGGCGCCACCACGCTAAGCGTTGGCGCGGGACGCGGAGGATCCGCGGCGAACACAGGGAACAGCGGCGGCGGACGGCGCGAACCGAGCAGCTGGGGCGAGAAGGAGAGCGCGAAGAAGAGGCGGTAGGCAGGCGTCCCGTAGCCGGCAGTCAGGCCGGGGCCGCCGCCGGCCAGCACGTCCAGACCGCGCAGCGCCGACCAACGGATCGCGCCCATCAGCTCGAGGGGCCGTTCGACCGCGCCTCCGCGCTGGAGGTCTGCCTCTCCCGACAGCGTGGCCAGGGCAGCGAGCGGCTGGCCGCGCACCGCGAACGGCAGCTCGGCGCCCAGACCGTAGGTGAAGGCGCTGGACACCTTTAGATTCCCGAGCGAGCGGCCTCCCCGCACCGCGACTCCGACGTTCGCGAGCAGCCGCACGGGAAGGACGTCCTGCAGCTCGGCCAGCACGGTGGGCATGACGGTCGGCGCGCCCGCGCCCAGGTACGCGTCCTGCCGGCCGATGGGCAGCGTGAACGGCGCCGCTGCCCCGAGGACGAATCCGCCCAGGCTGAGCAGCCGCGCTTTGGGCAGCACGCGCAAGTCGCCCATCCCTCCCGAGGCGACCGGACCGGAGACCGCACCTCCCAGCATCGGCGCGCCGGTCGACGCCTGCGCGACCGCGATGGGAAGGACCGCGCCCACCTCGAACCGATCGAGGAGTCCCACCGAACCACCGAGATGCAGCATCGATTGACCGCGCAGCAGCTGGACCTGGTCCGGGTGCTCGAGCGCGACCAGCCGGAGCGGATCGCGGGCGTAGCTGGTGTAGACCGACCCGTGCCAATCGAAGTTGCCCGCGGTCTCCGGAGACCAGACGCCGAGGACGTCGAAGGCGCCCCCGCCCGGGTGGAAGTGGTCCACCGCGAACGAGGTGCTCTGCGCGGCGGCCCCGGTGGCGACGAGCGCAACCGTGAGCGCGGCCATCCGCCGGCGCCGGCGCAGGGCGAAGGCGAGCACGAGCAAGGCCAGCGGCCAGGTGGCAGGGCCAGCCTGCGCGCAGCCGCCACCGCCCGCGACCATCCAGATGGCCGGATCGTTGCGGGAGTGGCAAAGGCTCGCGACGCAGAAGCCGGCGTCCTGGCAGTCCGAGTCGGCGGAGCAGCTGGTCTTGCAAGCGTTCGCGCCGCACACGTAGGCGTTGCAGCTCGCCTGCTGCGATGCCGGACAGTGACCGGCGCCGTCACAGGTCGTAGCGGCCGAGGCCACGCCGTTCGAGCAGCTCGCGGCCCGGCACTGGCTGTCCGCGGGCGGGTAGGCGCAAGCGGTGCGCGAGGAACCGTCGCAGGTGCCTGCGCACGCGGACCCGTCGCTGGCGCAGGCCGGCCGCCCTGCCCGCGGGTCGCCGATCACGGCGGTGCAGAGGCCGGCGCTGCCGCTCACGTTGCAGGCCTCGCACTGCCCGGTGCAGGCGGCGTTGCAGCAGACGCCGTCCACGCAGTTGCCGCTGGCGCACTGGACCGCCCCGCCGCACGCGGTCCCGTTGGCGTAGAGCGCCATGCAGACCCCCGCCGAGCACCAGTCGCCGGCGGCGCAATCCGCATTGCTCGCGCAATTGCCCAGGCATGCCGTTGCGCCGCAGACGTAGGGAGCACAAGCCTGAGCTTGCGGGGCGGGGCAGCGACCCGCTCCGTCGCAAGCGGCGGCGAGCGTCGCTACTCCCGCGCTGCAGCTGGCGCCGCGGCACTGCGCCGTCGGATACGCGCAGGCGGCGCCGTTCGCTCCGTCGCAGAGACCGCCGCAGGCCGACCCGTCCGAGGCACATGCCTGCCGGCTGCCATGGGGGGCGCCGAGCACCGCCGCGCAGACGCCCGCGCTACCCGGCACGTCGCAAGCCTGGCATTGGCCGCTGCACGCCTGGTCGCAGCAGACCCCGTCCGCGCAGAATCCGGACGCGCACTGGTTCGCTCCGCCGCAGGTCGCGCCGGCGACCAGTTTCGGCGTGCAGACGCCGGCGGCGCAGAAGTTGCCACCCGAGCAGTCGCTGTCGAGCACGCAATCGCCGCGGCAGGCGGTGGCGCCGCAGACATAGGGATCGCAGGACTGCGTCTGCTGCAACGGGCAGTGGCCCGCGCCATCGCAGGAGGCGGCAAGCGTGGCCACGCCGGCGCTGCAGCTCGCGCCGCGGCACGACGCGGTCGGATACGCGCAAGCGAGCCCGTGCGCGCCGTCGCACGAACCGCCGCACGCCAACCCGTCGGTCGCGCACGCCGGGCGTGCACTGTGAGGATCGCCGCTGACGGCCACGCAGAGTCCGACGCTTCCCGGAACGTCGCAGGCCTGGCACTGCCCGTCGCAGGTCTGATCGCAGCAGACGCCGTCGACGCAGCTCCCGCTCGCGCACTGGTTCGATCCGCCGCACGCTTGCGCATCGGCGAGCTTGGGCACGCAGACGCCCGCCGAGCACCAGTTGCCGGCCAGGCAGTCGACGTCCTGGGTGCAGTTCCCGAGGCAGGCCGTGGCGCCGCAGAAGTACGGATCGCAGAGCTGCGTCTGCGGCGCTGGGCAGAGGCCGGCGCCATCGCAGCCGGCAGCCAGGATCGCGGTGCCGGCCGAGCAGCTCCCGGCGCGGCAGGAGAGCGTGGCGTCGGGGTAGGCGCAGGCGGCGCTCGCGACGCCGTCGCAGGCGCCCCCGCAAACGGTGCCGGCGCCCCGGCAAGCCATGCGGGCGCCATGCGGATCGCCGGAGACCGCGGTACAGGTGCCTTCGCTCCCCGCCACGTCGCAGGCCTGGCACTGGCCGGCGCAGCCCTGGTCGCAGCAGTAGCCGTCGGTGCAGAACCCGGAGGTGCACTGGTTCGACGCGGTGCAAGCCTGGCCGACCACCGTCTTGGGCACGCACGCGCCCGTCGCATCGCAGTGGTCGGCGGCAATGCAGTCGGAGTCCGAAAGGCAGCTCGTCTTGCAGGCGTTGCCGCCGCAGAGGTAGGGGTCGCATTGCGCGGTGACGGGAGGCGGGCAAGCTCCGGCGCCGTCGCAGGTCGCGGCCGCCGTGGCGGTCCCGCTCGAGCAGCTGGCGTCGCGGCAGCTCGTGCTCGAATCCGGATATGCGCACGCCGCCGCGTTGGCTCCGTCGCAGGCGCCGCCGCACGCGCCGCTTCCGCTGCAGGCGGTGCGCGCTCCGTGCGGCGGGCCGCTGACCGCGACACATTGACCAACTCTGCCCGGGACGTCGCATGCCTCGCACTGGCCGTTGCAGGCGCGCTCGCAGCAGAAGCCGTCCGCGCAGCTTCCGTTGGCGCATTCGTTCGCGGCCGCGCAGGCGTAGCCGTCGGCCTTCTTCGACACGCAAGCGCCGGCCGCGTCGCAGTAGTCGCCGGAAACGCAGTCCGCATCTGCCGTGCAGCTCGTCTTGCAGGCGGTGGCGCCGCAGACGTAGGGGTTGCAGGTGGTGGTGACCACTGCCGCGCAGGAACCCGCGCCATCGCACGATGCGGCGGCCGTCGCTACGCCCGCCGTGCAACTCGCCCCGCGGCACTGCACCGTCGGGTAAGCGCAGGCGGCCACGTTGCTACCGTCGCAAGATCCGCCACAAGATCCGCTTCCAGAGCAGGCGATGCGCAACCCGTGCGGGGCGCCGCTGACCGCGACGCATTGGCCGACCTGTCCCGGGACGTCGCAGGCCTGGCACTGCCCGCCGCAGGCCTGGTTGCAGCAGACGCCGTCCGCGCAGCTGCCGCTTCCGCATTGGTTTGCTCCGCCGCAAGCGAGCCCGTCTGCCTTCTTCGGGACGCAGGCGCCACCCGCATCGCAATAGTCGCCGGCAACGCAGTCGGCGTCCGCCGTGCAGATCGTCTTGCACGCCGTGGCGCCGCAGACGTAGGGATTGCAGGTGGTGGTGACCGCTGCCGGGCAGGAACCCGCGCCGTTGCACGATGCGGATGCCGTCGCCACTCCCGCCGTGCAGCTCGCGCTGCGACACTGCGCGGTCGGGTACGCACAGGAAGCGCCGTTCGCACCGTCGCAGGAACCGCCGCAGGCTGAACCGTCGCTCCCGCAGGCAGGGTGTCCCCCGTGCGGGGCGCCACTGACTGCGACGCACTGACCGACGGAGCCCGCGACGTTGCACGCCTGGCATTGTCCGTTGCAGGCTTGGTTGCAGCAGACCCCATCGGTGCAGCTCCCGCTGCCGCACTGGTTCGACGCGCCGCAGGCGAGACCGTCCGCCTTCTTCGGGACGCAGGCGCCCGTCCCATCGCAGTAGTCGGACGCCGCACAATCGGAATCCGAGGCGCAGCTCGTCTTGCAAGCAGTCGGACCGCAGGCATACGGGCTGCACGAGGACGTCACTGGCGCCGGGCACGATCCGGCCCCGTTGCAGCTCGCAACCGCGGTGGCCGTTCCCGCCGAGCAACTTGCGCTCCGGCACTGGGCGGTCGGGTACGCGCAGGCGGCGACGTTGAGGCCGTCGCAGGAACCTCCGCACGACGAGCCGTCGGTCGCGCACGCGGGGCGCGCGCCGTGGGGGGCGCCCGCCACCGGCGTGCACTGACCGACGCTGCCGGCGACGTTGCACGCCTGGCACTGACCAGCGCAGCCCTGGTTGCAGCAGACGCCGTCGACGCAGTTGCCGCTTCCGCACTGGTTCGACCCGCCGCAAGCGAGCCCGTCCGCCTTCTTCGGAACGCAGGTGCCCGTTCCATCGCAATAGTCGCCAGAGATGCAGTCCGAGTCGGCGGCGCAGCTCGTCCTGCAGGCGGTCGCGCCGCATACATATGGGGTGCATTGCGTGGTGGCGGCGGAGGGGCAGGTGCCGGTGCCGTTGCAGGAGCCGGCGGGCACTGCCGTTCCGGCGGCACAGCTCGCGGCGCGGCACTGGGTGGAGGCGCCGGGATATCCGCAGGCCGAGGCGCTGCTGCCGTCGCAGGAGCCGCCACAAGCGGAGCCGTCGGTGGCGCAGGCGGACCGCATTCCGTGCGGCGCGCCGGAGGTCACGGTCGTGCAGGCGCCGACGCTGCCTGGAACGTCACAGGCCTCGCACTGGCCGGCGCAGGCCGCTGTGCAGCAGACGCCGTCAGCGCAAACGCCTCCGGCGCACTCGCCCGCGCCGCCACAGGCCGTGCCGTAGTCCTTGAGGAAGGTGGCGACGACCGCGTGGTTCGCGGACACCGAGGAGATCGTGTAGACGTTCGAGACCACCAGCGCCGTCACGTCGCTGGCGTTGTCGGTGAGCTGCGACATCCTGTAGCCCGCGGCGGGCGCCAACGTGCAGACGCTGGACTGGTTGTGCAGCACCGGCGATGTGCAGGAGACGTTGCCGTTCCCGGCCGGCGCGCTCGCGCTGATGGTGAAACTCTGGGGCATGAACTTCGCCGTGGCCGTCACGCTCGTCGCAGGATTCAGGTTGCAGGTGGTGGCCACGCCGGAGCACGCGCCGCTCCAGCCCACGAACGTGTCGCCGGGCTCGGCGATGGCGGTGAGCGTGACCAGGTTGCCGGTGGCGAACTGGGCGGAAGCAGAGGTGCAGGCCGGTCCGCAGCTGATCGCCGCCGGGCTGCTGACCACCGTGCCGAGGCCGGTGCCCGTCGCATCCTTCTGGACAGTGACGGTGACCACCGTGCCGATGTCGTCGGTATCGGCGGCGCGGTTGTTGGTCGTGTCCGGGTCCGTGAGGCCCGCGGTCGCGACGTTCACCACGTTGGTGACCCGGCTGGTGCCGCTGCCGCCGATGATGCTGGCGCTCAGCACGTAGGTGGCGCTGGCGCCCGAAGGGAGCGTCACGGTGGTGTTGATGCTGCCGCTTCCACTCGCAGCGCCGCAGCTGCCGCCACCCGCTGCCGTGCACGTCCAGGTCGCGCCGGTGAGCTGGGCGGGGAGCGTGTCGACGACCGTCGCGTTGGTGGCGGTCACCGGGCCCGCGTTGGAGACGACGATCGTGTACTGGACGGCCTGGCCCCAGGCGACGCCGCCCGTCCCGTCATTCATGCTGGCGGACAGGTTCGCGTAGGAGACAGCGCTGGTGACCGCGGTGGTGACGAGGGGCCCGAGGAGCGCGGAGTTTCCCGTGCTGGCGACCGTGTAGCTGCCGTTCGGAATGGAGCCGCTTGCCGCCGCCGAGATCGCGGTCACCAGGGTGAAGCTGAGCGTGGACGACGGATTCATCGTCCCGAAGTTGCAGGTGACGTTGCCCGTCCCTCCGACGGCGGGCGTGGTGCAGACGGCTCCCGGCGGCGTGGTCAGCGAAAGGAAAGTCGTCTGAGCGGGTACCGGCGCGACCACGGTGACGTTGGTCGCGGCGCTCGCACCGGAGTTCGTCACTGCGTACGAGGTGGTGAGGTTCGAGCCGGCGTTCGCCTGCTGGGGCGCGTGCGCGGCGATGGAGAGACCCGGCAGGAACGCGCCGAACGCATCGACGTAGGCCTCTCCCCAGTGTCCGCCCAGCGAGCACCCGGCGGCGATGACCCGGACCTCCACCGTGTCGCCGATCGCGATCGAGCCGGCGGTGCCGGGGACGTCCACCACCTGCCAGCCGGTGTAGAGGATGGCCCCGCCCGAATCCGACTGCCACGGCACGCCGTTCTCGTTCACGTAGTTGAAGCGCGAGAACAGCGTCGTGCCCTGCGTCACGTTGCTGACCTCGACGTAGTAGTAGGGCTGTTGCGTATTGGCGTGCCCGGGGCTCTGCAGCACCGGGGCCACGACGAAGCGAACGTGGATCAGGCTGTCCGCGGGATCGACGTCGGCGGCCGTCGTCGCCATCTGTTGGAACAGGGAGTTGACGTTCCGGGTGGCGCCCGTCTCGTTGATCACCCCCGAGTACGTGCCGTACTTGGGGTACCGCAGCGTGGACGTCGCCGACATGCCCGCCGGGATCTGCGATTCCGGCGTCGCGCCGGTGCGGGCGAAGCTGCGCGCGGTTCCGCCGGCGCCCAGGTTCAGGTTGCTGATGTTCGCCGGCGGATAAGTGATGCCGGGGTTGGTGTTGGTGACGACGGTCCAGCTGGAGAGATTTCCACTCTCGAAGCCGCCATTGGTGTAGAGGGCGACCGGGGAGTCATGCCGCGCGCGATCCATCGAGCCGGGCGCCGGTTCCTGCGCGCCTTGCGTGCACGCCGCCACGATCGCGACGATCGAGGCTGCGGCGACCTTTCGCACGAGGACCCTTGCACGCCGGTGGGCCTGCGCGCCCATCGCGCAGTGTCGGCTAGTGAACTAGAGTACCGTGCGAGCGAGCGGTAGGTCAAATTACAGAAGAAAAACATGTGCTTATGTGTGGTCGGCAGAGTGCCAGTGGGCGGCTACCCACCTGATGGGGAATCAAGGGCGGGTGTCGCCGACGAGCGCCAGCCCGCCTTCCGTAGCCACCCAAAGCCCTTCGCGGGTGCGCAGAAGGGCGTGGACCCGCTGGTCCGGCAGCGGCACGGTCCAACCTTCGATTCCGTGCTGCGTCCCGAACAGCAGGGAAGCGCCGTCCAGGTAGAGCCGCAGGCCCCAGGCGCGCGCGTCGGCCGCGGGTTGCCGCAGTCCGCCGTCCTCGCCGAGCCGGAATGCTCCGTCCCGCAGGGTCGCGACCCACACCCCTCCGTCCGGACCCGGGGCGACGTCGACTGCCCAGCTCGAGGGCAGCCCGGAGGCGCGATCGAAGACCTGGAACCTGCCATGGCGCATGCGGATGACACCCGCGTCCTCGGACGCGAGCCAGACGTTTCGGCCGCTCACCGCTACGGCCTGCAGCGCGGTAGAGCCAGCCGGTCGCGTCCAGCGCCGGAAGACGGACGGCTCGTCGCGCCGGATCGCGTAGAGAACGGAAGGCGTGGTGACGAAGAGCCATCGGCGTGAGACGGCAATGCGGTTGACTCCGCGCTCGCGGACCTGCGCTTGCCGGCGGAAGGTGCGACCATCCGTCGTGAGGAAGAGGCCTTCGGCTGCTGCGACCCAGAGCCCCTGAGGCGTCGCCCGCAGGTCGTTGACCATCCGGAACGGCGCGGCGATCGCGCGGAACCGGCCGTTCTCGCGGACGCAGATCCCGGCGTCGAACGTGCCGACCCAGAGCGTCCCTCGAAACGCGGCGAGGGCCTCGACATGGTTGGCGCAGACCTGTCCCTCCGGCGTGATCCGGCGGCCGTCGAGCCAGAGGCCCGCGCCATCGGTGGCGATGATCTGCTGCCCGTCCTGGATCAGCCGCGCCGTCTCGCGGGCACCTTGGTGCAGCACTCCGACCGCCGGCGCGGGAGGCGGCAACGGCGCAGCGGGCGTGCACGTGAACACGTCTCCAGAGATCAGCGTGCACACGGACCGGGCGGTGCGTGCCTGGAGCGTGCCCTGGTGCCACACGCGAAGCACTTCGTTCGAGTCCAGGCCGTCGGCGGTGGTGAAGAGCCGCGTGCGCGCCCCCCCGGGCAGGTCGTACTGCTCGATCCCGCCCGCCGTGGCTGCCCAGAGAGCTCCCGGGCCGGCCAGGACGCTCGCGACCCGATCGGTGTTGGTGTACAGCGCCGCCACGAGCAGGGCGATCACGGCGGCTCCACCTCGCGGGCGGCCTCGTTGCGGGCGAGATCGGCAACGACCACGCGCAGCCTCCCGGTGCCCGGCCGCTCGCCCTCGAACTCTCGTCCGTCTCCCCTGAGCACCGTGCGGCGGCGAGGATCCGCAGCCAGGACGACCGTCACCTTCCGGGCCGGCTCGCTCACTCGCACGCGGATGCGCGAGCCGGCGAAGTCGACTTCGAAATCGGGCGCCCGGCTGTCGATGACGTAGCTCGCCCGCGCCAGCTCGAGGGCGCCATCGCGCTTGACGATCACGACCTGGGCCTCGTACGCCCCGTCCGGCACGTCGGTGGGAACCAAGAAGCGCACGGTCCACTTCTCGAGCCGCTCGTCGAAGCGCAGGTCCTTGACCAGGCCGAAAGGGAAGAACGCCGTCACCTGAAGCGCGTCCCGCGGAGCGTCGACGGTCAGGACCGGATCGCCAGGCGGCATCGACCGCCGCGACAACGCCGCGGCGTCGCTGTTCGCGGCCAGCACCTTGGCCCGCTCCGCGCGCATCTCGGAGAGGTTCCGCGACTGGCCGGCGTCCAGCTCGCTCTCGGGCACGGCGAGGAAGGAGGTGTAAGGCGTGACCAGGCCGTACGCGAGCCCCAGCTCGATCACTTCCGTCTGCAGCTCCGGAGGGGGACTGCGCGTCAGGGCCATTTCCTCGAGCACGTCGTCGACGCGTGACTTCGCCCACGTCCTCGCCACCCAGGGATGCGACGCGCTCTCAGGGAGGACGACCGAGACGGGATACGCGACCTGGCGGCCGCCGAGCGTCCCGTGCACGACCAGGTCGAGCCTGGCCCCCGGCGCGCCCAGTACCCTGCCGGCTACCAGGAGATCGTCTCCCGCCGAGAGGTCCGGGAGCGAACGGGGATACGTGCGCGTCAGCGCCGCGCCGCGGGCTTCGACGGAGAGGCCGATCAACGCCGGCGACTCGATCTGATCGAAGAGGCGCCCGACGCGCTGCTCGATCGCTTCCGGGCTCTCGATGTACGTGAACCGCCCGTGCTTGATGCCGGCGAGCCGCGAAAGCAGGGGCTTCTCCACGCCGGAACCGAGGCCCAGGGTGAACACGCGGGCGTCGCCCGGATCGGTCCCCGCCACCCGAAGCGCCGACTCGCTGTCCGATTGCCCGTCGGTGAAGAAGAGTACGATGTGCGGCTCGGGCCCGGGGTGTTGCGCCCTCAGCGCCGTTTCCAAGGCGAGCCCCAGGTTGGTGCCGCCTCCCGCCCGGATGCGGCGGATGAACCGGAGGGCCGGATCCCGAGCGCCCTCGACCTGACGCGGTTTCGGAAAGAGGGCGTCTGCGGCATGGTCGAAGGCGATCACGTTGACGCGGTCGCCCGGGCGCAGACGACGCACCACCAGCTCCGCGGCCGCGCAGGCCTGGTCCATGGGAGCGCCGCTCATGCTCCCGGATCGATCGATCACCAGCGTGACGTCCTTCGGGCTGATCTCCCCCGCCTCGACCCGGGCGGGTGCGGCCATCTGCAGGACGAGATATGGATCCTGCCCCGGGTCACGGTGGACGATCGCGGTCGGCTGCCAGGGGTCCGCATTGACCTCCAGCTCCAGGACCAGATCGCGCACGCCCGAGGCCTTGGCAAAAGCGCGGATGCGCGCGTGTCGCGCGTCGGATCGCTCCACCTCCAGCGCGTGGCTTTGGGAGTCGATCCGCGAGAGCGGGTGATCGTCGGCGATCTCCGCAACGACGTCGCTCTCGCCGCCGGCGAGCGTCAGCCGGTACTCGAGGCGCCTGCCCGTTCTCGGGAGCCGCTGACCGAAGCGGATCTCTACCCGCTTCCTCTCGCGCGGCTCGATGGGAAAGACGTTGAAGGCGAAGCTTCCCTCCCCGGTCTGCTCCAGCAGGCCCGGATCCCGGCGTTTGCCGACCACGTTGTCGTAGAGGTTGCGCGCGGACTGCTTCTCGAAGACCTCGCCGACGATCTTCTGCTCGCCGTTCCAGTAGGCGAAGCCCTCGACGGTGGCGCCGGCCGTGCGCAGGACGTAGCGGCCTTCCAGCCGCTGATCGCCGACGTTCTCGAACTCCTGCTCGAGCACGGTCTGCGCGTACTGGCGATCGATGCGAATGCGCACGCGTTCGGAAAGGGCCTTCAGATTCGGGCTCGCGCCGTCGATGCCGCGCTCGAGCAGGACGCCCTGCGCGAACGCGGGGGCTGCGGACAGCAGGCAGATCACGAGCAGCTTCTTCATGTCCCGGCTCCGTTTCCTGGGGTCGGAGGAGCGCCTTACACGATGCGTGCCGGGCACCAGCCGCTCTGCCGTCTCGGTTTGCACGGACCGCGGGGTTCTACGATCGATAGATCACGGCTTGCGACGCTTCGACGGCTGTACCCGGGGCGGCTCGTCGTCCTGCTTGGCGTAGTGCGGGGGCCAGGGAGCGTCGCCCTGCCCTTGGCCTTTCTGGCGCGCCGACAGCTCCAGCAGCGACTCCAGCGACCCGGGCCGCGAGTCGATCCCCGCGTGTGGATCGCCGATCCTCGCGAACCGCTCCGGCACGGTGGCCAGCGTGAACGCCTCAGGTTCGACCGAAGGCACCTCCTCCCAGGAGAGCGGCGTGGAGACGCGCGCGTCCTTCGTGGGCCGCACCGAATACGCCGAGGCCACGGTCCGATCCTTTGCGTTCTGGTTGTAGTCGAGGAAGACGCCGTGGCGCTCCTCCTTCCACCACTTGCTGGTGGCGAGCGAAGGCGCCCGGCGCTCCACCTCCCGCGCCAGCGCCAGCGCGGCCGCGCGGACTTCCTGGAACGTCCAACGCCGCTCGAGGCGGACGTTGATGTGCATGCCGCGCGAGCCGGAAGTCTTCGGCCAGCCGGTCAGGCCGTGCTCGTTCAGGACCTCACGCGCGAGCAGCGCGACCTCCCGCACCTGCGGCCAAGGCACGCCGGGAACCGGATCGAGATCGACGCGCAGCTCGTCGGGGTGCTCGAGGTCGTCCGCGCGCACCGGGTGCGGGTGCAGGTCGACGCAACCCAGGTTGACGATCCAGGCGAGCTGCGCCGGGTCCCGGAGCACGAACTCGCGCGCGCTCCGACCCGAGGGGAATTTAAGCTCCACCACTTCCATCCAGAGCGGGCGCGCCTCCGGCGCGCGCTTCTGGTAGAAGAACTCGCCTTCGATCCCGTTCACGTACCGCTTGAGCGCCATGGGCCGTCCGCCGGCGCCGCGGAGCGCGCCCTCGGCGACCGCGAGGTAGTACCGCACCAGGTCGAGCTTGGTGTATCCGGGCTGGGGAAAGAAGACCTTGCCCGGGTTGGAGATCGCGATCTCCCGGCCCTCGATCTGCAGCAACTCCTTGCGCGCCGGCACGCGGCCGAGCATACGGATGCGGGATGAAGTTCGCCAAGTCTCCATCCTGGCTGGTGGAGCTTTTCCAGGCTCTGCAGCCCGAGGTGGGCGGCACGCCGCGGAAGATGTTCGGGTATCCCTGCGCCTTCGACAACGACCAGCTCTTCACCGGATTGTTCGCGGACGGGCTCTTCGTCCGGCTCGATGAGAGCGGCCGTCAGGAGTTGCTGGCGATCCGGGGAGCGGCGCCATTCGCTCCGATGAAGGACCGGCCCATGCGGGAATATGTCGTGCTTCCTCCGGCGATGCTGGAGGGCGAGGACGCGGTGAAAGAATGGATGCGCCGCGCCCGGGAATACGTGCGCGCGCTCCCGCCCAAGAAGCCGCGTCCTACCCGCCGGCGAAGATCTGCTTGAGCTCCGCGGCGGGCGTCTCCTCGAGCTGATCGTACCGGCACTCCGCGGGCGGCTTGTCCGGCCGCCAGCGCTGGAACGTTGTTGCGTGCCGGAATCGGTCGCCTTGCAAGTGATCGTAGGCCACCTCGCAGACGCGCTCGATGCGCAGCGGCTCCCAGGAGAGGTCCTTGCCGCGGTTCCAGCGCGACGAGCCGCCGGGCATCCGCTGATCCCCGTTCCACTGCGCCCATTCGCGCCAGGGATGCTCCTCCGCGGCCCCTTCGCGCAGCGGCGAAAGCTCTGCCACCAGCTCCTTGCGCTTCGCCGCCGTGAACGAGGAGGTGACGCCGACGTGGTGCAGCTTGCCGGCACCGTCGTACAGGCCGAGCAGGAGCGAGCCGATCAGCGTCCCGGGCCCGTTCTTGTGCCAGCGGAAGCCGGCGACCACGCAATCCGCGGTGCGCTGGTGCTTCACCTTCAGCATGGTCCGCTTGTCCGGCTGGTAGGTCTGCTCGGCGCGCTTCGCCATCACTCCGTCCAGGCCGGCCCCTTCGAAGCGCGAGAACCAGTCCTGCGCGAGCGCCCGATCGCGCGTCGCGGGCGTCAGGTACAGGGGCGGCTTCACCCGCCCGAGGGCCCCCTCCAGCCGCGCCCGCCGCTCGGCCTGCGGCGCTTCGCGCAGGTCCTCTCCGCCCACCGCCAAGAGATCGAAAGCGACGAAGGACGCGGGGGTCTGCGACGCCAGCAGCTTGATCCGCGACGCGGCGGGATGGATCCGGAGGAGCAGCGCCTCGAAATCCAGCCCGGAAGGACCCGCGATCACGATCTCGCCGTCGAGGACGCAGCGCTCGGGAAGCTGCTGGAGCAATGGCTCCGACAGCTCGGGAAAGTAGCGGTTCAGCGGCTTGAGATCGCGGCTCTGCAGCACCAGCTCGGGACCGTCGCGGAACACCAGCGCGCGGAAACCGTCCCATTTCGGCTCGTAGATCCACCCCTCGCCCTCGGGGAGGTGGGTAGCGACCTTCGACAACATCGGCGCGATGGGGCCTTGCAGCACGGCCCTAGCATACCCACCCGGCTGGACGCCGGCACTCCGGCAGGCGAAGCATGGCGCATGGAAGTAGTCCTGTTCGTTCCCGGCTTCTTCGGATTCGGCAGCTTCGGGCATCCGGATCGCCCGCTGATCGAGTACTTCGCCCGGGTCGAGGACGCGCTGCTGCGCGCGCACGTGCGCCCGATCCGCTTCGCGGTTCACCAGCCGCCGCCTGCCGGATCGCTGGCGAGCCGGGTTCGATCGCTGCATCTCAAGGCAGCGCAGGTGCTCGCGGACGGCGCCAGCCGGCTGCACCTGGTCGGGCACTCCACGGGCGGGCTGGACGCGCGCCTTCTGGCGCATCCGGGCTATACCGGGCTGCCCGAGCGCGCGGACTTGATCGCGCGCATCGCTTCCGTGATCACCATCTCGGCGCCCTTTCACGGGACGCCCCTCGCCGGCCGGATCGCAGGCAGCGCCTGGTTCGCGGCGCCGGCGCTCTGGTTCGGAAGCATCCTCGCCAGCCGGGGCCGCTTGCGGGTCGCCGGGCAGGTGGCGACGCTCTTCAACCTGGTCAAGCGCGCCGGCCGGAAAGAGCCGACGCCGACCGACGAGCTGATCGCGCAACTCGCGGACGTGGACGATGACACCGCGAAGCAGATCCGGCGCTTCCTCGCCGACGTGGCCCGCGACCACGAGTTGGTGAGGGACTTGACGCCCGAGAGCATGGGCGAGCTGAACCGCGCGCTCCAGGGCGGCGATGTGGTGTCTCCCATCAGCTTCGTTTCGGTTGCCCCAAAGCCCCGCTTCTCCCCCTGGACGTTCGCCTTCGCGCCCCTCCAGCGGCTGCTCTATGACCTCACCTACAGGCTCACCGCCGGCCGTCCCCCGGAAGGGGCGCGGGCCCCGGAAGGGAGCTGGATCGGGGGGCACCGGGCCGCCCTCACTCCCACTGCGAACGACGGGATCGTGCCCGCCTGGTCGCAGACGTTGGACGGCCACGCGGAAGGGATGGTGCTCGGCGATCACCTGGACGTGATCGGCCACTATGAGGCGGCCGGGGCGACCTTCCTCAAGTCCGGCTCCAAATTCGACGACCATCGCTTCCGCGCGCTCTGGGAACGGGTCGGGCGGGCGCTGGGATCCCCTCGCGCGGACGCATGACGGATTCGAAGGCAAGCGGCGAGGCGGTCCGGTGTATCTTGGCCGGATGACCCCGCCCGCGCCTTCGCTGCGCGACACCAACCTCGACAAGCTCGCCGCCCTGCGTTTCGACGTGCTTGTGCTGGGCGGAGGCATCAATGGCGCGGTCTCCGCGGCGGCGCTGGCGACGCGAGGCGCGAAGGTGGCGCTGATCGACCGCGGCGACTTCGCGTCGGTGACCTCGCAGCAGTCGTCGAACCTCGCCTGGGGAGGCATCAAGTACCTGGAGACCTACGAGTTCGGGCTGGTGCGGAAGCTGTGCCGCGCGCGCAACCGGCTGCTTCGCGCCTATCCCAGCACCGTGCAGGAGATCCGGTTCTTCACCTCGGTCGCGCG